>ERZ761609.136-NODE-136-length-102183-cov-34.203284_pt1 | contig 102183 bp, 87 predicted proteins | sample MGYA00511163_ERZ761609 | MGnify/ENA primary metagenome ERZ761609 (study PRJEB28899, sample SAMN02445070) | bioreactor sludge metagenome | biome: EBPR sludge | place: Australia: Brisbane, Thorneside Wastewater Treatment Plant | collected 2011-12-16 ...
TGGTGTGGTCACGCCGCTGACGGCGTTCGGACTGGCCTCAGCCGACGCCACGGCCAGCGGCATGGGGGGTGGTGGCAAGGGGGTGGGCTGGGGCTTGTTCATCGCCGGTTGTTGCGTGACCTTGGGCTTGGGTGGCGGCGGCGGTGGTGGGGGGGGCTCCACTTTGGGCTGCGCGGGTTCAATGAACTGGGCCAGCACCTCGACCGGCACCACCACTTCCACCGCCCGTCGCAGCAGACCGCTTTGCAGCGCATACAGCCCGCCCACGTGCAGGCCCACCACGGCCACGGCCAGCGTGGCATTGCGCGAGAGTCGGGCAGGGGCGGTCATGCTCAAGGTACGGGGCAGCGGTGCTGTCAGGGGTGGGTTGGCAAACATGTCGGACGAAAGGCCCATCCGGCGGCCGCTCGGGTGAGCGGCCACAGGGCTGAAGAATAAACGGGTCGGTGTCGGTCGGGGCAGTGGGCGGTGTTGGCAGGGCTTCAGCGGCGGAACACCCACCAACTGGCGACAGCCACCAGGCTCACACAGAGGCCAAGTGTTGGGAAGAGTGCCATGCGCGTCCTTCAAGGGTGTCGTGGTTCAGGGCCAGGTGGGCGGCGGGTGCCGTGGGGTCACATTCCTGCCAGACCGCGCGGGCGCAGCTTTCGCACTTGCCGCACTGGGTGGCCACCCCCAGCTCCAGTTGGAGGTCATCAAACGCCATGCCCTGTCGGGCGCACTGGCGGATGGTGCGGTCGCTGACGCGGTGGCAGACACAGATGATCATGGCTGGGCTGAGGTGGATGATATTAAGAATGGTTCGCATTATACTTGAGATCAATTCTCATTTATCGATTTCTTGTCATGTCAGTCCACTTTTTGAATCAATCCAACACGTGTGCTTCGCGACCAAACGTCCGGCCCGCCATGCCGACACGTCGGCATGCGCTGATGTCAGCGCTGGCGATCCTGTCTTCCAGCCAGGGTGCGTCTGCCTGGGCGGCGGCGCGTGCTGGCGAGGGAAGCCTCAACGCCGCAGCCTTGCCACGCCACAGCGTAAACGCTTCACGTGTGGCCACTGCCTGGCGTCAGAAGCTGCCCGACGGTACGCACCAGGACCATGTGGGGGTGCTGCGCCTCGATTGGGCCAACCGCCGTGTGGTGGCTGAAAACTCGCATGCATTGCCGAGGCGGGCGCATGGCCTGCTGCCTGATGGCCAAGGTGGTTTCCTGGCAGTGGACAGCCGCCCTGGCGAGACGCTGATGCGCTTTGATGCGGCCGGGCAGTTGGCGCAGACGGTGTCGCTGGCCAACGAGCAACCCCGCCGCACGCTGGGTGGCCACATCAGCCTGAGTGCCGACGGAGCCTGGGCCTATACCGCTGAAACCGATGCCACGAGCGGCGAGGGCTGGCTGTCGGTGCGTGATGCACGCACCCTGAAGCGTGTGGCCGCGTGGCCCACCGGTGGTCTGGACCCGCACCACCACCTGCTGACGCCCACGGGCCAACTGGTCATTGCCAACGGAGGCATCCCGCGTGATGCAAAAGGGAACAAGCTCAACCTCGACCGGATGGACTCCTCACTGGCACTGATGGATGCTCAGACTGGCCACATCGTGAACCAGTGGCGCTTGCCCGATGCGCGGCTCAGCTTGCGGCACATGGCCTGGGCGCAGCCTGCTGTGGGTGAGGCGGGTGAAGGCGGCGGCCAGCCCCTGCTGGGGATCGGGCTGCAGGCCGAGCATGACGACGTGGGTGCACGCCGCAGTGCACCGGTGCTGGCCATCTGGGACGGCAAACAACTGACCTTGCCCACGCACAGCGAACTGGCGGGGGGCTACGCGGGCGACATTGCGGCCGGCCCGGGCGGCGGCTTTGTGCTCAGTGGCCAGCGGGTGGGCCGCAACGCGCTGTGGCACCCTGACCAACCCGTTGGACTGCTGACGCTGGCCGAATTGGTGGAATCCTGTGCCATGGCCACCTGGCTGCCCGAAGGCGGTGGCGTCGGTCTGCTGATGGGGGCCGGCCTGGCGGTGGCCCGCTGGCATGCCCAACACGGTGCGGTGGTGTTGCCGGTGCCGCAAGGCATGGTGCTGGACAACCACTGGATCGTGCTGGGCTGACCCTGCATCACATGCAACAAACCGCCCGACCTGAGGCAGGTGGGCGGCGAAAAGGTTCTGTTCACGAACCTTGGAGAAAACTGGAAATACATCCGGGCGGGTCGCCCACCCGTATGGCGGGCACCCGCTGTGTCATCAGAACTTCAGGTTGGCCGTCAACTGGAACATGCGGCCCGCGCCGGGGATGTAGTGACCGGAGTACAGCGAGTCGGCGTACAACTTGTTGGTGATGTTGCTCAGGTTGGCTTTCAACGTGAGTTTGTCGAAGTCGAACTCGTACTCGGCCATCAGGTCAGCGGTGACCCAGCTGGGCACTTCCCAGCCCGGGTTGCGGTTGGGGGTCTGGCGGCCACGGAAGTTCAGGCCACCGCCCACGCGCAGCTGGGGCGTGATTTGGTAGGTGCTCCACACCGTGCCCGAGTGGTAGGGGGTGAGGCTGGGCCGTGTGCCCTGGCCCTCGGAGCCCGCCACGCCTTCGTCGATGTTGGCCACGGGCATCCACATGTAGGAGCCGAAAATTTCCCATTTTGGGGACAGGCGGCCGGTCACGTCCACTTCCACACCGGCCACATGCCGCTTGCCCGACAAGGTGACCAGGTTGACCAGCGGGTCGGTGTTGCGCTCGTGCAGCTTGGTGCTGCGGAACACGGCAAAGCGGGTGGTCCATTGCCTGTCGGTCGAGTCGAGCTTGCCACCGAACTCGATGTTGATGCTTTGTTCGGGCGGGGTGTTGACGTTGGTGGCACCCAACGAATAGGCATCGCCCGAGGTGTTGAACGACGTGGCCGCACTGAAGTGGTAGCTGTGCAGCGCGTTGGGCTGGTACAGCACGCCCACGCGTTTGCTGACTTCAGACACCTTCATGCGGTAGCCGGTGGTCGTTACCGGGCCTGCTGCGGTGTTGGGGATGGCGTAGGTGTCGTAGTCGCCGGTCAGGTTGTCGTAACGCAGGCCACCCAGCACCTTCCAGTGCGGGGCCACTTGCACCAGGTCTTGCACATAAGCTCCAAAGCCCTTTGACTTGTAGCGGCTGGTTTCACGCAACACGCGCGCGCTTTCGTCGATCCAAGCGCCGTCGTTCTCACGACCCACGGAGGTGGTGGGCTTGGTGGGCACCACGCCGCCTTGGGCAACGCTGCGGGCCCCGTACACCACTTTTTCTTCCTGGGCAAAGTCCACGCCAGCTTGCATTTCATGCTTGTAGCCCAAGGCTTCGAACTTGCCGCTGAAATCGCTTTGGGCATACAGGTTGTCCAGGTCCTGAATTTTCAGTTGCGTGCCGCGGGTGATGACGGTGCTGGGCCCAAATGTGGCCAGACTGACCGCTGCCCCTCCTGGCTGGGTGTTCGCCGCACCGAAGCGCACGGTGCCTGCGCGTTGGTCACGCTCGTACGCACCCTTGCGCACTTTGGTGGTGATTTCGTTGTCGCGGTCAAACCGGTGGGTGTGGCTGAGCGTGAAGTAGGTGGCGCTGCCCGCGTTGCGGTCGCTGGCCATGCCGTAGTAGGCAGTGGGGTCCAGGGGCAGCACCGTGGTGGCGCTGGCAGGCGAGGTGGGGGTGGGCCGAATCCAGGGCATGCCGTAATTCATGCCATTTTGGTTGTCCAGGTGGTACAGGCTGGCCGAGATTTCGTTCTTTTCGCCAATGCCGTGTCGGTAGGTGGCTGCAATGCCTTTTTTGTCGATGCTGGAGCCTGCGCCGTTGTTGTCAGCGGTGTTGCTCATGGCGTTGATGCGCAGGGCCGCACTTTCGCCGGTTTTCAGGTTGAAGTCGCCCACCACACGGCGGTATTGGTGGCTGCCCAGGGTCACGTCCACCTGGTGTTCGTCGATCAGCCGGGGAACCTTGGTCACCATGTTGACGGCACCGCCGGTCGAGCCCCGGCCGAACAGCAGTGAGGCCGAGCCACGCAAAATTTCGAGGCGGTCCAGTGCAAAGGTGTCACGGTCATAGAACGCGGGGTCTCGCATGCCGTCCACAAACACGTCGCCTGTGCTTTGGAGCGCAAAGCCACGCAGCCGAATGTCTTCTTCACCGCCCTCTGCCGCCAGGAAGCTGACGCCGCCGGTGGCCTTCAGCACCTCTTTCATGGTGTCGTAGTTGCGGTCGTCCATCAGCTTTTCGGTGACGACGGTGATGGATTGCGGGATGTCGCGCAGTTGCTGTTTGCCTTTGCCGATGGTGGACTCGGTGGCGCGCACGCTGTCTTTGCCCTCGGGGGCTTCGGCCGCCTCCTTGACTGTGACGGGCTTCAGGGTGCGCTCGGCGGAAGCTGAGGTTTGCGCCTGCACGGCCAGGGAGCTGACCAGCAACATCACACCCAGGGTGACCTGAGATGCATTGAAATCGATACCTGAAAAGCTATTAACAGAAGGCGGTAAAAGGTATTTTTGTTTGAAACAGTTGTGCCGTGACATGAGCAGTCCATCAGGGTGCAAGGTTGTTGGCTGGCTGATGAGGCTCACCCGTGCACGTGTGTCTGGCAGGGCTGTCACTGGCTGGCTGGAAGCCGTCGATTATCTCATACGAATGAGAATAAGTTTCAATTGGGTAAAGATGTGTGTCATTCTGTCAACGTGTGACAAAGTGACAAAGTGACAAAAGCCGTGTGCCGACGACAAGCGTGTTGCACCTGGACGTTGAGTGCGGGCGCAAAAAAGCCGCCAGGCAGTTGCGTGGCGGCTCGGAGGGAGGTGGGCGGGGCTGCTTACTCGGGAGAGCCCATCATGCTTTGCTGGTAGTTCTGCAGGCCCACACGCTCGATCAGTTCCAGCTGGGTTTCCAGAAAATCGATGTGTTCTTCCGTGTCGTCCAGGATCTTCAGCAGCAGGTCGCGCGACACGTAGTCGCGCACCGCTTCGCAGTGCGCCATGCCGTCTTTGATGGTTTGCTGCGCGGCACGCTCCAATGCCAGGTCACTGGCCAGCATTTCGGGCACGGTCTCGCCGAGGTTGATCTTGCCTAGGTCCTGCAGGTTCGGCAGGCCATCGAGGGTGAAGATGCGGTCCATCAGCCAGTCGGCATGCTTCATCTCGCCAATGCTCTCGGCGTATTCCTTGGCGGCCAGTTTGTCCAGACCCCAGTGCTTGAGCATGCGGTAGTGCACAAAGTACTGGTTGATGGCTGTCAGTTCGTTTTTCAGCTGCGCTTGCAGCCAGCCGATGGCTTGGGTGTCGCCTTTCATGGGTTTCTCCTGTGTGGTGGGGTGTTCGTGGGGGAGTGGCGCCGCCGGGCTGTTTGCCTGGGGGCCGCATTATGTCTGCAACGCCTTGGGGAAACCGACACTGGCACAGCATGCCCATGTGTCACGGGTGTGGGTTGGAATGCGAGGTATTTGCATCCTGTTTGGCCGTGGGCTGACGGGTCGGAATGCGCCAGACCACCCATGCGCCCACCGCACCCAGGGTCAAGAGCGAGACTTGCAGCCACGGCTTTCCCCTGAACTGCCAGGCCGACAGCAGCACCATGGTCGTCATCAGGGTGGTGGACAGCCATTTGATGCGCAGTGGCAGGCTGCGGTGGGCTTCCCAGTCGCGCACCATCGGGCCCAATTGCCGATGATTGACCAGCCAGTGGTGCAGGCGCGGCGAGGCCTTGGCGAAGCAGGCGGCCGCCAGCAGCACGAATGGGGTGGTGGGCAGGCCTGGTAGCACCACGCCCAGCACCGCCAGCACCAGCGACAACAGGCCGGCGGCCACCAGTGCCCAGCGCTTGAAGTGTCGTGAGGAGGGCATGTTGCGATCCCGAGTCACCAACCGTATCCCCAGCTGGCCGGATGGTGGCGCAGTGCCACCCCGACCATGTAGGCCGCCACGCCCAGTGCGGCCAGACCGAACGCCAGCTTGGCCGTCCGTGAGGGTGCACGCTTGAGCGCCCACGAACCCAGCAACACATACCCGACCAACGCCAGCAGCTTGGCCCCCAGCCAAGGGGTGTGCCACGGGTGCCAGCCACCCATGACCCACAGGCTGACACCTGCGCTCAGCAACAGCGTGTCGATGGCCACACTGCCGATGCGGGCGGGCCGGTCCATGGGCCATGCACGTGTGCACAGCACACCCAGCCAGCGGGCGGCAAACAGCGCCACGCTGACTGTCACGATCAGCAGATGCAGGTGTTTGAGGGTGGCGTACCACGCGACATCGTTCATGGGTCGGCAGTGTGCCTCAAGTGGGAAAACGTTCGGTGTTGACGGATTCCAATGTGCCTTTTTGCACAAATGAGAATTATTCGCATATAATCGCATCAGCAGCCAGCCAGACACCGTCATCAGCAGCCTTTCCCCGATTGAAAGGTGTCACGCCAGCCAATTCAGAGTCTTTTCTTGGATGGGTGTTGACGTGATGCGTGTGTGTGTGGCTTCCAATCGAAACCAGTTGTTTGTGTTGACGCCCTTGGCCTCAGCCGTGGGGGTTCTTGCGGCGGCGGGTGCGTTGCTGGTGTCTCCCGGTGCCCGCGCGGACACCCTGCTGGCGCAGGCCAGCCTGAAAGAGGTGATCGTCAGCGGTTCGCGTTCCGAACGGGTGCTGGCCGATGTGCCCGCCAGTGTCGATGTGTTGTCGGGTGAAGACCTCAACCCCGCGCTGGTGCAAGACATCCGCGACATGGTGCGCGACCTGCCCAATGTCAGCGTCAAGCGTGCGCCGCAGCGCTTCGGCGGGGTGAACACCTCTACCGGGCGTGATGGCAACGCCGGCTTCAACATCCGCGGGCTGGAGAGCAACCGGGTGCTGTTGACGGTCGATGGCATCCGCATGCCGCGCGAGATGGTCAGCGGCACACTGGGCTCTGCCGCGTTCGGGCGGGACTACTTCGACCTGGGGCTGATTTCGCGTGTCGAAATCCTGCGCGGCGGCAATTCGGCGCTGTACGGCTCCGACGGCCTGGCGGGCATGGTGGCCATGTTCACCACCCAGCCGTCGGACATCCTGATCGGCCAGCAGACTGTGGGCGGGCGTGTGCTGGCCAGCTACGCCAGTGAAGACGGCATGAAGCGGGTGGGGGTTACCGTGGCGGGCAAGCCCAATGACACGATTCAGTGGCTGATCGGCGGCACGGCCGCCCGAAGCAAAGAACTGGACAACATGGGCACGAACACCGCGCTCAACAGCAGCCGCACGGCACCCAACCCTCAAAAGGATACGCAGGCGGCTTTGCTCGGCAAAGTGGTGCTGACACCCGGCGGTGGCCTGACGCACACAGTCACGCTGGAGCATGTGGACAAAAGCAGCGACGTCGAGGCCTACACCGGCCGCGCACGCACCACCGGCCGCACCCCGGCCAGCAGCTGGGACGTGACCGATCTGGACGGCACCACCGACACCGCCCGCAGCCGCCTGAGCTGGGATGCCCGCCTCAAAACTGGCAACGCCTGGTCAGACGAGTTGCGCGCCATGGTGGCCGTGCAACAAGCCGATTCACGCGAGGTGGCGCTGGAAAAGCGCACGAACCTCAGCAATGTGGCACTGCCACTGCGGATTCGCGACGTGACCTACACGGAAAACGTGAGCCAGCTGGTGCTGCAGGCCGAGAAAACCTGGCCACTGTCTGCCGCCTGGACTCACCGCCTGGTGTACGGGCTGGACGTGTCAGCCACCCGCATGGACAACCTGGTCACCGGTACCGAGCCGCCCAGCGGCGAGCAATACCCGCTCAAGCGCTTCCCCACCACCACCGAGCGCCAGGCTGCCGTGTTTGTGCAAAGCGAGCTGGTCAGCGACCGCTGGAGCGTGGTGCCCGCGCTGCGGTATGACCGATTCCAGCTCAGCGCCACCAAGGATGCGCTGTACCCGCTCACCCCCGCGTCGCTGTCAGACGGGCGCCTGTCGCCCAAGTTGGGCATGGTGTTCCGCGCCACTGACGCGGTGAGTGTGTACGGCAACCTGGCCAGCGGCTTCAAGTCTCCCAGCCCGGCGCAGCTGAACAGCTTTTTCGAGAACGTGACCGGCTTCTACCGGACCATCCCCAATCCCAATCTGAAGCCTGAAACCAGCCGCACGCTGGAGGTGGGTGCACGGGGGCAGTCGGGCATCGTGGCGTGGGATGCGGCGGCCTTCCATGGCCGGTACAAAGACTTCATCGAAGAGTTGGTGCAGGTGTCGGGCACCGGTCGGCCGGGTGATCCGCTGACGTTCCAGGCGGTCAATCGGCAGGCGGTGCGCATCAGCGGTTTCGAGGTAAAAGGCACCGTGCGGGTGGGACCTGCCACCGGTGTGAAGCTGGCACTGGGGCACACACAGGGGCGCGACACCGCCACCGGCAAACCGCTGAATTCGGTCAATCCGCGCAAGTTCATGGTGGGTGTGGACCACACCGTGGGCGCGTGGCAACTGGGCGCGGCGGTCACCCATGTGGCGGCCAAGTCGGCGGCTGACATCCACAACACCCTCACCGGCGGGCTGACCCAGTTCGCCACCCAGGACTACACCACGCTGGATGTGAAGGCCAGCTGGCAACTCAGCAAAACCACCCGCCTCACCGCTGCCGTGCACAACCTGACCAACCGGAAGTATTGGGAGTGGACCAATGTGCGGGGCATCGCCAGCAACTCAGCCGTGCTGGACAGCTACACCGCACCGGGCCGCAGCGTGAGCGTCGGGCTGGTCACCGCCTTTTGAGCCATTTTCTGACACCGGAGAACACCATGTGCCGTAAATCCCGTTCAGCCGCCGACGCTGCTGACCAGTCAGCCGAGGAATACACCATGCCCTGTGCCGAGGCGATGCTGGCCGGCACCCTGGCGCTGATGACCGGTTACGCCCAGCAACAGGACGCCGGGGTGCGCAGCCTCATGGCACGCAAGGTGGTGTCCAACCTGTTTTTCCTGTCCGGTCACCCGCACCTGAGCGACGCATTTCGAACCATGCTCGTCAACCTGCGTGCCCGCTGGCAGACCGACGGCCCTGTCGAAGCAACGGGTGCCGACACGGGTTCAACTTCAGAATCAATAAAAATTTGGCATTCAGCGCCTGTCCATGTTCAATAGTTTGCTATTCATTCGAATATGACCACTGAAAACCTCCTCGACGACATCCGCCTGGCCTGTCAGCAGTTTCCAGCGCGGTTCCAGACCCTGCAACTCGGCACCGTGGCCTCAGACGGCCAGCCCGAAGCCAGTTACGCCCCGTATGTCACGGACCAGGGCCGCTACTACGTGTACCTGAGTCGCCTGGCCCGCCACGCGGGCAACCTGCGCGACGTGCCGCGTGCCAGCGTGCTGTTCATTGAAGCTGAGGCCGATGCCAAGCACCTGTTTGCACGCCAGCGCCTCACCCTGGCCTGCACGGTGACGGAAATTGCCCGTGCCACTCCCCGTTTCGAGGCGGTGCTGGATCGGTTTGGCGAGCGGTTTGGCAAGTTCATGCAGGCCATCCGCCCGCTGGAAGATTTCGGACTGTTCGAGCTGCAACCCACCTCCGGCTCCTATGTGGCGGGGTTTGCCCGTGCCTATGTGCTGGACGGTGGCGATTTGGGCCACATCCGCCACCGCAACGACGAAGGGCACCAAAGCCCCACGGAGCAGGCCCGCCAGCGCCTGGATGAGGAGTTGACGGCATGACCACCGACACCCTGCAACTTGCAACCAGCCTGCGCACCGCATTTGCACAGGCACGCGCCAAAGGCCTGCGCGCCAAGGAAGCCGCCGAGGCCATTGGCGTGACCGAAGGGGTCGCCCTGGCGGCCCATGCATCTGCCAACCTGACAGACGTGGCCAGCCTGCCGGTTGACACCCCGCTGACCACCTGGCCGCTCATTCCCGACTGGCTGGAGTTGCTGAAGTCGCTGGAAGCCTGCGGCCCGTTGATGGCGCTCACGCGCAACGAAACCACCGTGCACGAAAAAACCGGCGTGTACACCCAACTGTCGGGCAAAGACCATGTGGGCCTGGCGCTGGGGCCGGACATTGACCTGCGCCTGTTCTTCCAGCGCTGGGCGGGGGGCTTTCTGGTGGCCGAGCCGGGTAACCAAACCGATGGCCATGCCAGGACCAGCCTGCAGTTTTTCGATGCGCGCGGCGTGGCCGTGCACAAGGTGTTCCCGGTGCAGGCCACCCAGCGCGCCACGTGGGATGCGTTGGTGCAGTCGTGGGTTGACACCAGCCGCGTGGTGACGTTTGACCCCAGCCAGCCTATTGACCCCAAACCCAATGGAGCAGGGCTGAATGCCGAAGCGGTGGCGGCCGACTGGGCAGCCATGACCGACACACACCAGTTCTTCGGCTTGCTCAAAAAGCACCAGGTAGAGCGGCAACACGCCCTGCGCACAGTGCGTGGCCGTTTTGCACGCGAGGTGCCAGCCCAAGCATTGCGCCAGGCGCTGTACAAGGCGGCTTTCGATGGCTTGCCCATCATGGTGTTTGTGGGCAACACCGGGTGCATCCAGATCCACAGCGGTCCGGTGGTGCGCATCGAGCCCATGGACATGCATGGCAAAACGTGGCTGAACGTGCTGGACACCAGCTTCAACCTGCACCTGCGTGAAGACCTCATCGACCATTGCTGGGTGGTCGAAAAACCCACCTCAGACGGCATCGTGTCGTCGCTGGAAGTGTTTGACGCAGCTGGCGACGTGATGGCCATGCTCTTCGGCGTGCGCAAACCCGGCCAGCCCGAGCTGCGGGGCTGGCAAGACCTGCTGGCCGAATTGCCCACGGTCGACATGCCGCAGGCTGTACCGGTTCCCACCTGACCGCCAGTCCGTTGTGTGACCGGCTCACCCGACCTTCAAGCGCACCACCCCTTTGAACGATCTTCCTGACACGACCGCCGATGACTTCCAAGCACCCTCCGTCAAACCCGCGCCCATCCGGGCATTCGCGCCGCGCAGCCTTGCACCACCTGGGCAGCCTGGCCGCCGCTGGCTGGGCACCGGCAACCGTTGGCGCGCTCTGGGCGACTGCGAATGCGGCTGCGGCACAGACGCCGAAACCGCCTTCCGCCGCCGCCTCGACCCTGGCCAACGGGGTGAGGTTGATCACGGTAGGCGGGGCACTGACTGAAACCGCTTACGCGCTGGGGCTGGAACGCATGCTGGTGGGCACCGACACCACCAGCCTCTACCCGGCTGCCGCACAGGCCACACCGAAGGTAGGCTACCTGCGCCAGTTGTCGGCTGAGGGCGTGCTGTCGCTCAAGCCCACTGCCGTGGTCACTACCACCGAGGCGGGTCCGCCCGTGGTGATGGATCAGCTCCGCGCTGCGGGCGTGAGGGTGGAGCAGGTCAAGACCGACCACACCTGGGACGAGGTGCGCCGCAAGGTTGAAGCCATGGGCCGCGCCACCGCTCAGCCCGAGCAGGCCGGGGCCCTGTGGCAGCGCCTAGATGCTGACTGGCTGCGCACCCAGGCCCAGGTGGCCCGGCTGGTGCAGGCCCGCCAGGCGGTGGGCACGCCGCTGCCCAAGGTGTTGTTTTTGCTGTCGCACAGTGGCAGCCCCCAGGCCAGCGGGGAGGGAACGGCGGCCGATGCCATCGTCCGCTTCCTGGGGGTGCGGAACGCCATGGCCGGTGCGTACGGCTTCAAGGGGTACAAGCCCATCACCCCCGAATCCATGGCCGCTGCGGCACCCGATCTCATCCTCACCACCACACAGGGCCTGGAGGCAGTTGGCGGAGAGGATGGCATGTGGAAACGGCCCGAGTTGCAGCTCACCCCGGCTTACCGCCACCGGCACGCGGCGGGTGGATCGCTCATTCATCTGGATGCGCTGGAGCTGCTGGGCTTCGGGCCGCGCATGCCCGCCACCATTGCCGCACTGGCCCAACGGGTGCTGGCATGAGCGCCAGCGCACGCACCCGCCTGCCTGCCGGTGTCCAAGCGAGCACGGCCACCGAATCGGGCGCCAAGTCCGGCACGGATGGCAGCTTGCAGCGGCTGGGCAGCACCCGCACGCTGGCGCTGACCACCGTGTTGTTGCTCGTCGCCCTGGTGCTGGGTGCCACGCAGGGGGCCTACGCGTTGAGCGCCAGCCGCTTACCCGGGCTGGTGTGGGACGGCTTGGCCAGCGCCTTGACGGCAGCCCAGGCCGACTTGCCGGTGGATGCGCAGGTGTTTTTCAACATCCGGCTGCCGCGCCTGTTGCTGGGCGTGGCGGCGGGGGCGGGGCTGGCCGTGGCCGGGGCGCTGATGCAGGGCATTTTCCGCAACCCGCTGGCCGACCCGGGCCTGATTGGCGTGAGCAGCGGTGCAGCACTGGCCGCCGCGCTGACCATTGTGGTGGGGGCCGCCTGGTGGCCAGATTTGCCCCGTGCGCTGGGCAGCTGGACGTTGGTGCTCTCCGCCTTTGCCGGGGGCATGGCCGTCACAGCCGTGGTCTATGTGCTGTCGCATGCGGAGGCGGGCGCCCGTGTCGGCATGATGCTGCTGGCCGGCATTGCCATCAACGCCGTGGCCGGTGCCGGGCTGGGCCTGTTGAGCTACCTGGCCACCGATGAACAGTTGCGCAGCCTGCAGTTCTGGCTGCTGGGCAGCCTGGGCGGGGCGCGCTGGAGCGCCGTGGTCCTGGTGTGTGGCCTGGTGGCGGTTGCGCTGGTACTGGCTTTGCCACTGGCGCGCTCGCTCAACGCGCTGTCTCTGGGCGAGGCGCAGGCCAGCCTGCTGGGGGTGGACGTGCGCCGCCTTCAGCAGCGGGCCGTGCTGACCGCTGCCGTGGCCGTGGGTGCCATCACCGCCACCACGGGCATCATCGGGTTTGTGGGGCTGATCGCCCCACACGTGGTGCGGCTGGTGGCCGGCCCGGACCACCGGGTGCTGCTGCCTGCCTCCGCCTTGCTGGGGGCTGCGCTGGTGCTGTTGGCCGATGCCGCCGCCCGCACCCTGGCTCAGCCCGCCGAGTTGCCGCTGGGCGTGCTGACCGCACTGCTGGGCGGGCCGTTTTTCCTGCTGCTGCTGCGGGCCACCGGGGGACGGGCATGGCGCTGATTTACCAGAACCTGCAGTTCGCGGTGCGGGGTCGCACGTTGCTGCATCCGTTGAGCGGTCAACTGCTGGCCGGGCAGGTCACGGCCATCGTCGGGCCCAACGGGGCGGGAAAGTCCACGTTGCTGAACCTGATGTGCGGCTCGCAAACCGCCACACAAGGCACGGTGGCGCTGGACGGGCAGGTGCTGTCCACCTGGCCCCACGGCAGCTTGGCACGGCGGCGGGCCGTGCTGGCGCAAGACAACGCGGTGGCCTTCAACCACTCGGTGCAAGAGGTGGTGGCCCTGGGCCGCTACCCACACCGGTTGTGCCCATCCTGGCGAGAAGACGACATCGTCCCGCAGGCCATGGCCTACGCCGGGGTGGCGGGCATGGGGCACCGGGGCATTCACCACCTGAGCGGTGGCGAGCGCGCCCGCGTGCACTTTGCCCGCGTGCTGGCCCAGGTGTGGGAGGCCCCCGAGCAGGGCAGCCGCTGGCTGTTTCTGGACGAGCCCACCGCCGCGCTGGACCTGCGCCACCAGACCGACCTGCTGCAGCGCGCCCGTGACTGGGCCACCGGGCAGGGCGTGGGCGTGGTGGCCGTGGTGCACGACCTGAACCTCGCCTTGCGCTATGCCGACCGGGTGCTGGTGCTGCAGCACGGCCATTGCGTGGCCGATGGCCCGCCTGCCCGGGTTCTGACCCCCGGCCTGCTGGCCAGCGTGTGGGGGGTAGACGCCTGGCGGACCACCACCCCGGCAGGAGACATCCGCCTGCAGTGGGTGTAACGCGGTCGGTTTGACATTGGAGGAACCATGGTTGAAGCATCTGATCACATCAACACACAGGCTACGATCGCCGCAGACACTGTACCGGCCTCGATGACAGCCTGCGAGCACCTGATGTTGGGGCGGAATCTTGGCCGCTTGCAGCAGCAGATGACGGTGCTCGTTCGCAGCTATGAACTGCAACTGGGCTACTGGCAGCGGCAGTTGATGCGTCAGAGCGTGCTCCTGATACTGGAGCGTACACGTGTCAACTGGGGACTGGTTCCGCTCGCTGGCCAGGTTGATGTGCTTTCGCCCACTGCAAGGGTGCTATCTGTGGCCCAAACCGATGCGCTCATTTGCCGAACAGGCTGCCAGATGGACGGCGACCATTGGCGGGAGGGTGAACTTTGCAAGCGCGACAGCCGCGCGTGCGTCAGTGGCACGTCATAGGGGGCAATGACACACAGGCAGTTTTGCGGTGACGGCTCAACGCATCCGCCACCCAGCCACTGCCAGTGCCACCCAACCCAGAATCAGGCAGGCACCGCCAATGGGCACGATATAGACCGTTGGCCCGGTGTGAATGCCCGCAAAGATGCGCAGTGCATACAGACCACCTGCGAACCCCAGCATGCCCAGCGCAAACAGCACTCCCGCTAGGAATAACCACGGCGAAGGGGCCTGGCGCTGCGCCATGCCCACCCCCAGCAGGGCCAGAGCATGGAACAGTAGGTACTGGTTGGCCGTGTTGGCACGGCTGATGGCTTGCGCCAATTCATCGGGGGGCACGAAGGCGGTCAGGCCGTGGGCGCTCCAGGCAGCCATGGCAACGCCGATGGCGCCAAAAAGGCCGGACAGTGTCATCCACAGGCGGGGCATGGGCGGTTTCCTTGTTCAGAAGTGAAGTTGGGCGGCATCAGGGCAGGGTACCTGACGGATGGGTGGCCAGCAGTTTGCCGCACGGGCGTCCCCAGGCCGTGAGGCTCCAGTGTGTCAGTTCCAGCCCATGGGCCTGAGCAACCGTTCGCAGCTGCTCCTCCAAATCGGGCAGGTGCAACTCGTTCACTGCGCCCGTGGCAGTGCACAGCAGGTGGCCATGGCGTTGCCCTGAAGGATCGGCCAACTCATACACGGTGTGGCCTTGTCCCAGTTCACTGCGGGTGAGGACACCCACCTGTTCGAACTGCGACAGCACCTTGTACACGGTGGACAGGCCTTGGGACTCGCCCGCATGCACCAGCGCCCTGTATACATCTTCAGCGCTAAGGTGGCGGCTGATGCTGTGGCGGAACACCTCCAGTACTTTCAGGCGCGGTAGTGTGGCCCGCAGACCCACGTTGGGCCAGTTAGGCGTGGCAGGTGGTTGGAAGGGGTCTGAGAACGTCATGCTAAGCGGAAGGATCCTGCGCTGTTAAGTGGTTCGCACCGCTTGCTGGCCTGGGTGTGATGTGCGATCGGAAACAAGGGCTATCCGAGTCGTTTGCTAAAGTTTAATGCAAACCATTCTTATTCGCGTGGTTTAATGTGGCCTGCCGGTTTGTAGCGCTGCAAAAGCGAGGTTCGATTCTTTGTTTTTCATCAAGAGAGGTTTCATGACACATCCCATGATTTCAATTGCCATGGCGCTGTCCATGGGTGCACTGGTAGCCACACCAGCCCGGGCTGCCGACGTCCCCAAGTCCGCCACTGCGGCTGCAGCGGTCTCGCATGCGGCCGTGGCCCAGCAATACGCCACATTGGTGCACGCCAACTACGAAGACGTGCTGAGTACCGCCAAGGCGCTGCAATCGGCAGTCGATGCCTTCCTGGCCGCCCCATCTGCCGCCACACAAGATGCAGCCAAAAATGCCTGGCTGGCGGCCCGCGAGGCCTATGGCCAAACCGAGGCCTTCCGCTTTTACGGCGGCCCGATTGACAGTGACAAAGGCCCTGAAGGCCGCATGAACGCTTGGCCCATGGACGAGTCGTTTGTCGATTCGGTCAAAGGCAAACCCAACGCCGGGCTGGTGAACAACCTCAAATTCAAGATCACCGCCAAAAACCTGATGGCGCAAAACGAGCGCGGTGGCGAAGAAAACATCGCCACCGGTTGGCACGCCATCGAGTTCTTCCTGTGGGGGCAAGACCTGTCCGAAACCGGCCCGGGTGAGCGCAGCTTTGAAGACTTTGTGGACGGCAAGGCCCCCAACGCCGACCGCCGCCGCCTGTACCTGAAAACCGTGACTGACTTGCTGGTCAGCGACGTGGACAGTCTGGTCAAGGCTTGGGCCCCCGGCGTGAAGACAAACTACCGCGCCAAGTTCGAAAAAGGCGGCAAAGAATCGGTGCGCAAGATGCTGGTGGGCTTGGGCTCGCTGTCGCGTGGGGAGCTGGCCGGTGAACGGCTGGAAGTGGCGCTGAACAGCCAGGATCAGGAAGACGAACACTCGTGCTTCTCAGACAACACCCACCGCGATGCCGTGACCAACGCCAAAGGCATTCAGAACGTGTGGCTGGGTACTTACAAGCGCGTGGATGGCAGTGTGGTCAGCGGCCCGTCTTTGAAAGACCTGGTGGCCGTGACCGATGCCGCGCTGGCCGACAAAACCACGCAGCAAATCGCCGAATCGGTGGCTGCAGCCGAGGGCATTCAGGCCCCGTTCGACCGTGAGATCATGGGCGACAAAGCCGCACCTGGCCGCCAGCGCATCCAGAAGACCATTGCCAGCCTGACGCAGCAGAGCAAAGACATCGTGGCATCGGCCAGCGCGGTGGGCATCAAGAAGCTGACCCTCGTCGAGCCTTCATGTTTTTTTAATGCATTTTGTGCCTCCGCCGTTTGATGGGCGGAGCCTTGCAGCTATTTTTTTGATTTGATATGACCTACCTCAGCCAGCCGAATGCGGCAAGCCAGGGCCCGGGTGTTCCGCAGCCAGCACGCCGTGTGGCCTTGGGCCTGCTGGTGGCCGGGGCCGTGGCGGCCCCATTGGCGCTCAACGCCAACCCCAGCGCCGATGAACTGGAAGCCACCGGTGGCCCCACCACCGTGTGGGCCAATGGCAAAAACGCGTTTTCGTTTCCGGCGGCGAACCTGACAGACGAAGAGCGCACACGCTTCGTCATTGGCAACTCGTTTTTCAAACGCAACTGGGTGCAGGCCCCGGCCTCTACCAAGGTGCGCGACGGCCTGGGCCCGCACTTCATTTCGCGCAGCTGCGGGGGCTGCCACGTGCTCGACGGCCGTGGCCAACCGCCCGAGTTCAAAAAAGGGCTGGTGGACCACGACCCGCCCACCGAAATGCTCATCCGCCTGTCGGTGCCGGGCACGCCCCACCCACACGACGGCGTGGTGCCCGAGCCCACCTATGGCGACCAGTTCAACAACGCTGCTGTTGAGGGCGTGAAGCCCGAGGGCGATGTGGTTATCCGCCACACCCCCGTGCACGGCCGGTTTGCCGATGGCACGCGCTACACCTTGCAGCAACCCCACTACGGCTTCAAAAACCTGGGTTACGGCCCCATGGCCGCCAACGTGATGCTCAGCCCCCGCGTGGCACCACAGCTCATGGGCATCGGGCTGATCGAGGCCATTCCCGAGGCCGAGGTGCAGGCCAACGCCAAGACTCAGGCGACCATGGCGGGGCCCATCAAGGGGGTGGCAGCGCGCGTGTGGGACGCGCCGTCACAGCAAATGATGCTGGGCCGTTTCGGCTGGAAAGCCGGTGCAGCCACCATCGCGCATCAGTCTGCTGGTGCCTTCCGGGGTGACATCGGCATCACCAGCCCCTGGGCACCCGAAGAGGCCTGCACCTCCGCTCAGGCCGATTGCCTGGCCGCACCTCGAGGCGGGCATGGTGACGAGCACGAAATCGATTTGAAAACCCTGGAAGACGTGGTGTTCTACCAGGCGGTGCTGGCGCCTGCCGCCCGCCGCAAGCCGACCGACCCGCAAGTGCTCAAAGGCCAGGCGCTGTTTGCCCAGGCACAGTGCGCCGTGTGCCATCGGCCCAGCTACACCACCGGCCAGCCGCCGCTGGCTGCTAAGTTTCCGCGCCTGAGCAGCCCGGCTCTGCTGGGGCACACCATCTACCCCTACACCGACCTGCTGCTGCACGACATGGGCCTCGCGCTGGCCGACCACCGGCCTGACGGCATGGCCAGCGGCACCCAGTGGAAAACCCCGCCGCTGTGGGGCATTGGCCTGTTGAAAGACGTGAACGGCCACACCCGCCTGCTGCACGACGGCCGCGCCAATGGCGTACTGGAAGCCGTGCTGTGGCACGGTGGCGAGGCCGAGGAGGCCAGGCAGCGCGTGCTGAAGATGAGCAAAGCCGAGCGCGCTGCGTTGGTGAAATTTGTGGAGAGCCTATGATGCACCGGACGTTCGCTACATGGGGCACTTGCCTCCTGGCCTTTGCGGCCGGCACCTCCGCCACGGCGCAAACGGCCGTGCCTTATTACAGTGCCGAGCATGCGCTGACAGGTGTGTATGCACACCAGCTGCCACCGTTGGCACAACGTTTCCAGGCCGAGGCAGATGCACTGGTGGCCGCCGCCCGGCAGCACTGCGAGCGCCTGCCTGGCCTGGGCACCGAGTTTGAGCCACTGCAAGCAGCTTCGGCCAGGCTGCGCCTGTCGTGGCAGCAGGCCATGGCTGCATGGGAAGCACTGTCCACGCCTGCCATCGGCCCAGTGCTGACGCGGCGCTCGCAACGGCAGATCGACTTCTGGCCCACCCGTCCCGAACTCATCGCCAAGGCGCTGGACAAGGCACCGCAAACCCTGGCCGACATGGAGCGGGTGGGCACCCTGGCCAAAGGTCTGCCCGCATTTGAGTTTGTGCTGTCGACTGGGCAACCGCTCGACCCGGCACGGGCGCGCGCGTTTGATGCGCGCGGGCTCAAGCCCGGTGAAAAACCCAAAGAAGCGCCGTTTGTCAACCGCCCCATGCCCACTGCCACCTGCCAGTACCTGGTCCTGGTGGCGCAGGGCGTGCAAGTTGAAGCGCGCGAGTTGGCGGCCGAGCTGAGGACCTGGGCTGTCAAAGACTGGCAGGCGCAGTCAGAGGCCGACGTTGAAGTCACACGCGCTGCGCTGGTCGAGTGGCTCAACCAATGGCTGGGCGGTGTGGAGCGCCTGCGCTGGATGCACATTGAAAAACCTGTCAAGGCTGTGCAGACAGCGGGCAACGCCCTCAAAGGCAATCTCCCCCACTTTGCCCGCATCGGACGCGAAGCCAACCTGGCCGGTTGGCGTGCCCAGTGGGCCAGCCTGAGCGTGCAAGGGGCACTCACCTCCGCTCAGCGCCAATCGCCCCCCGTGCCCAATCAGGCGCTGGTGCCCATCGAGGCTTTGCTGCTGGGCAAAGGCCATATCGCGCTGGCTCAGCGCTGGGCCAAAACGCTCGATGCGGTCACCGCACAGCTCGATGCCTTGCCCGCCACAGCCCCCCCACGCGCGGCTGACCACCGTCAGTTGCTGGCCGTGGCAGCAGCCCTGAAAGCCGTGACCGTGCTCTACCAGACCGAAGTGGCTACGGCACTCGACATCCCTCTTGGTTTTTCCGATGCCGATGGTGACTGACAGTGCCATGACGAGCCCCACACGTCGACGCGATTGGCTAGTGGCCCTCGCCAAGGGTGCGATGACGGCCGTCATGCCTTTGCCAACAGCGGCCGGAACATGGGCAGGCCGGACAGGTCTTGTGCCTACGCAACGCCTGGTGGCCTGCTGGGATGAACCAAGCGGTGCGCATCGCGTCGGATGGTTGCAGGTGGACGGTCAGCGCATGCGGGTGCTGCATTCGTTGGAATTGCCGACCCGTGGTCACGGCTTGGTATGCCTTGCGGACGGCAGCCTGGTGGTGGTGGCCCGTCGTCCGGGTGATTGGCTGATGCGTGTTCCGGCGCACGGGGCACCCGTATGTGTGTGGATGGAAGCGGGCAGGGTGACCAGTGGACATGTGTGGACCTCAGCCGACGGGTTGACCGTCTACACCACGGAAATTGATATCGACACGGGTCGGGGCCTGTTGGGCGTGCGACATGCCCAAAACCTCGAAAAGACAGACGAATGGTCCACACACGGACTCGATCCACATGCCGTTTTGCACCTGCCAAATACTGTGCTGAAACGCAACGGTCAGGCACATCCCATGGCCGGGATGCTGTTTGTCGCCAATGGGGGGATCGAGGTGGCCCCAGAGACCGGTCGTGCCAAGCGAAATTTATACCGCATGGACTCAAGCGTGGTCTGTCTTCACCCCCAAAGCGGCGATCTGCTTGGGCAATGGCGACTGGATGATCCGCGGCTCAGCTTGCGTCACCTGGCGTGGGCCGTCAGGTCGGACGGCGAGCCTTTACTAGGCGTCGCGCTACAGGCTGAACACCAAGAACCTGGTGCACGTGACCGTGCCCCATTGCTGGCCATCCTTGGTTGGCAAGGCAATCCAGAGGGCGAGCTACGCCTGGCTTCCGGCCAACCCCCCCTCTCGGGCTATGGCGGAGATATTGCAGTGTTGGGCGGGACTGGGCAGACCGGAAATGGCTTTCTGGTGAGTGGCACTCGCAGTCACTCATTGGTGCACTATGGGCTGGACGGAGCCTACCAAGGCCACACGCACTGCCCGGATGTCGGTGCGTTAACCAAGGGGTACCTGCCGTGGGCTGCCTGGCGTGCTGGAGGGCTGTTGCCGCGTTCGTTCACCCCTTCTGTCAGGGGTGATCAATTGGACTGTCATGCGCGATTCGATGCCGGGCGTCTGGACAACCACTGGCTTCTCGCCTGAGCCTACAGACTGGTCGGGTGAATGGCTCGTGAGATGGAGAGGCCGTGCTGCGCACATTGAAGCCTGTTTTCGTTACAGTGCAGCCCATGTTCAAACGCATTCAGCAATGGCGCGCCAGCCGCCGCCAACCCGATCCGGTGGAAGCCGCCCTGATGGGCGATGCCCAGACGTCTGACCAGGCCATGATCGGACTGGCCAGGGCCTTTGTGCTCGACCAGCGTCAACGCGAGGCCGAAGCGCGCCGCGCCGCGCGCTTCAAGCGTTGGATGGTCGGGCTATTCATCGTCGGCTCGCTGGGCCTGTACGCCGCCATGGCCGCCAAGGCACTGGTGCCCGTGCCCGGTGTGACGGCCAAGGAACCTGCCGTGGCACTGGTGAAGGTGGAAGGGCAGATCAGCGCTACCGCCAAACTGGCTTCGGCCGACAAGGTGGTGGCGTCACTCAAGCGCGCGTTCGAGGACAAGCACGTGCAGCGCGTGTTGCTTTACATCGACTCGCCCGGCGGTGCGCCGGTGGAAGCCGAACGCATCATGGACGCAGTGGCCGAACTGCGCAAAAAGCACGACAAGCCCATCCAGGCAGTTATTGGCAACCTGGGCGCATCGGCGGGTTACATGGTGGCCCTGTCCGCTGACGAGATTGTCAGCGCCAAATATTCGTTGGTCGGCTCCATCGGGGCCATTCTGCAAAGCTGGGATGTTCACCGCGTGCTCGAAAAGTACGACGTCAAGGCCAAAACGTATGCGTCGGGCAAGCTCAAGGGCATGCTCAATCCCTTCGAGCCCAGCACGCCCGAGGGCGAGGCCAAGGCACAGGCGCTGGTCGATGAGCTCGGTCGCCAGTTCGAGACCCTGCTGGTCGAGCGCCGTGGCAAAAAGCTCCGTCAGCCCCCCGAGACGTACACCACCGGCGAGGTCTGGGGCGGGCAGGATGCGCTGGGCCTGGGGCTGGTGGACAGCAACGGCACCATCGAGACCATCATGGCCATGCACCCCGACTTGAAACTGGTCAACTTCGGCCCGTTCGAGCGCAAGAACGCGTTGCTGCCAGGCTGGCTGCAGACGCTGGACGACATCGCCGATTCCCTGCGTGCACTGGCGCAGGCCAGCCAGAGCGCCTTGGGTAGCAGATGATGAATTGATATTGGCTCCAGCGTTTTACTGGTGTCATTCTTAGCTATATTTTTATTTTGACGGTTCTCAAATCTTCAACACCCGACTTGTCCGCTGTGTCGGTGCCAGCCTACCTGTCACGCACCTATTGGTGGGCGTATCTGCATCCCAACGCTGTGCGCCTGTTCGAGCGGCAGTGGCTGGTCAACCTCATTTTGTGGGGCAACTTTGCCCGCCTGCGCGATGCGGCGTTGGCTGAGTTGGGCGACACCGTCAGTGGCCAGGTGCTGCAGGTGGCCTGTGTGTACGGTGATTTCACCCCCCGCCTGGTTCAACGGCTGGCGCCCGATGCCCACCTGACGGTGGTCGATGTGGCGCCGATCCAGGTCGACAACCTCCAGCGCAAGCTGGGGCCGCAGCCGCACGTCAGCGTGTGGCAGCAGGATGCCACGTCGCTGGCCTTGCCTGAAGCCAGTCAGGACAGCGTGGTGCTGTTCTTCCTGCTGCACGAGCAGCCGGCCGATGTGCGGTCACGCACGCTGGCCGAGGCGTTCAGGGTGCTGAAACCCGGCGGCCAACTGGTGTTGGTGGACTACCACCGCCCGTTGTGGTGGCACCCGCTGCGCCTGCCCATGTGGGCGGTGCTGAAAACCCTTGAGCCGTTTGCCCTGGACCTGTGGCGCAGCCCGCTGGCTGCCTGGCTGCCCCAGACGGCTGAGCCGCACATCCGCACCGCACGCACGTTTTTCGGTGGCCTGTACCAGCTGGTGGTCATCCGCCGTTGAGACGGTCACCGCCGCGCACGCCCATGAAAACTGTTCACCGCTCGGCACTGCTCTGGCACAGCGCCGACGACATGTTCACCCTCGTCAACGACGTGGCGCGCTACCCCGAGTTCCTGCCCTGGTGCGCGCGCGCCACCGAGGTGGTGCGGGCCGATGGGCTGACCGAGGTCACGATGGACATCGATTTCCACGGCCTGCACCACCGCTTCACCACGCGCAACACCCTGCGGCCCGGCCACAGCCTGGCGCTGGAGCTGGTCGACGGCCCGTTTTCTCACCTCGATGGCCTGTGGCTGTTCACCCCGCTGGGCACACCTGACCAGCATGCCTGCAAGGTGGAACTGACGCTGACCTATGCGCTCGCCCACCCGTCGCTCGATGCGCTCACCGGATCGGTGTTCGACCACATTGCGGCCAGCATGGTGGATGCGTTTGTCAGCCGGGCCGAGGTGGTGTACGGCTGAGCAGGCCCGTCAGGCCGCCGCAGGCATGCGGATAAGGTGGTCGAACGCACTCAGGGCGGCCTTGGCACCGTCTCCTGCCGCGATCACGATCTGCTTGTACGGCACCGTGGTGCAGTCACCGGCAGCAAACACGCCGGGCACGTTGGTGTGGCCTTTGGCATCCACCACGATTTCACCGAACCGGCTCAGTTCCACCGTGCCCTTCAGCCACTCGGTGTTGGGCACCAGGCCGATCTGCACGAACACGCCTTCCAGTGGCACGTGGTGCGACTCGCCCGTGGCGCGGTCCTTGTAGGTCAGGCCGTTCACTTTCTGGCCGTCACCGGTGATCTCGGTGGTCTGGGCGTTCACGTGGATGGTCACGTTGGGCAGACTTTTCAGCTTGTTCACCAGCACGGCATCGGCCTTCAACTGGTCGGCAAACTCCACCAGCGTCACGTGCGCCACGATGCCTGCCAGGTCAATGGCCGCTTCCACGCCCGAGTTGCCACCGCCGATCACGCTCACGCGCTTGCCTTTGAACAGCGGGCCATCGCAGTGCGGGCAATAGGCCACGCCCTTGTTGCGGTATTCGTTCTCGCCTGGCACGTTTACATTGCGCCAGCGCGCACCGGTGCTGAGGATGATGCTACGACTTTTCAGAACGCCGCCGTTGGTCAGGTGCACCTCCAGCAGGCCACCCTCGCTGCTGGCGGGCACCACCTTGGCGGCGGTTTGCAGGTTCATGATGTCCACACCGTAGTGGCGCACCTGGGCTTCGAGTGCGGCAGCAAACTTGGGGCCGTCGGTTTCCAGCACGGAGATGTAGTTTTCAATGGACATGGTGTCGTTCGTCTGGCCACCAAAGCGCTCGGCTGCCACACCCACGCGAATGCCTTTGCGTGCTGCGTACACCGCAGCTGCCGCACCGGCCGGGCCACCGCCGACGATCAGCACTTCGTAGGGGTCTTTGGCTGTCAGCTTGGCGGCTTCGCGGGCCGGGGCAGCGGTGTCGAGCTTGGCCACAATTTCTTCCACCAGCATGCGGCCCGAGCCGAAGGGTTCACCGTTCAGGAAGGTGCTGGGCACGGCCATGATCTGGCGTGCGTTCACCTCGTCCTGGAAGGCCCCGCCTTCGATGACGGTGGTTTTGACCTTGGGGTTCAGGATGGCCATCAGGCTCAGTGCCTGGACCACGTCGGGGCAGTTGTGGCACGACAGGCTCATGTAGACCTCGAAATTGAAGTCCCCGTCCAGGCCCTTGATCTGCTCGATGACCTCGGCTTCCACTTTAGGGGGGTGGCCGCCTGTCCACAGCAGGGCCAACACCAGCGACGTGAACTCATGCCCCAGTGGCAACCCGGCAAAACGCAGCTTGGTGTCGCTGCCCGTGCGCCGGATGCTGAACGAGGGCTTGCGGGCATCGGTGCCATCGGTGCGCAGGTTGATTTTGTCGGCGCGCAGGCTCTGGATGGTTTGCAGCAGGTCCAGCATCTCGGCGCTGGTGGCGCTGTCGTCCAGCGAGGCCACCAACTCGAACGGCTGGGTCACGCGCTCCAGGTAGGCAGAGAGTTGGGCTTTGAGGGTGTCGTCGAGCATGGTTGTGTTTCTCCGTTGAAGGGTGTTGCGGTGTTTTCAGCGACCGTGCGGGGGTGCCTGTCACCGATACAGAAAGTATAGGTAATGACTATTTACAAAGCCAATTTGTTGTTTCAAAGCTATTGATAGCCATTACTCATCACCTTCTGGCAAAAGCCTATTGCGCGTAGTTACCGAAGACGGGGTTCGGTCGCAACGTGACGTGAGGTGACGCGACGTGAGCGATCGTGGCGCGAAAAAAAAGCGCCACCCGAGGGCAGCGCTTTCCAGACGAGTGCGGTGCATCCATGCGGATGCGCACACTCAGATCTTGCCAACCAGATCCAGCGAGGGAGCCAGCGTCTTGGCGCCTTCGTTCCACTTGGCGGGGCACACCTGGCCGGGGTTGGCGGCGGTGTACTGGGCAGCTTTCAGCTTGCGCACGGTTTCCTTCACGTCACGGGCGATTTCGTTGGAATGCACTTCCATGGTCTTGATGATGCCGTCAGGGTTGACCACGAACGTGCCGCGCAGCGCCAGGCCTTCTTCGGCAATGTGCACGCCGAACGCGTTGGTCAGGGCGTGGGTGGGGTCGCCCACCAGCGGGAACTTGGCCTTGCCCACGGCAGGGGAAGTTTCGTGCCACACCTTGTGCGAGAAGTGTGTGTCGGTGGTGACGATGTAGACCTCGGCACCGGCCTTCTGGAACTCGGCGTAGTTGTCAGCCGCGTCTTCGATTTCGGTGGGGCAGTTGAACGTGAATGCAGCGGGCATGAATATCAGGACCGACCACTTGCCCTTCAGGCTGGCATCGGACACTTCAATGAACTCACCTTTGCCGCCACGGTTGACGAAAGCGGTGGTTTTGAACGGTTGAACGGGGGTGTTGATCAGGGACATGAAAACTCCATCTATGAGGTTGAACGAAGGAAACTCTGTTGACGCTGTCATGCTGCTGGCATTTTTTGCTGCAGCATGTTGGCGCGACGAAAGTAAGTATAGGCATGTCCTATCGGTTGCGCGTTATGTTATTTCTAATCTATTCATAGCTTTTCTGTATGGCCTGGCTCAATACGGAAACAGGCGGAAACACAGAATGGCCACGATGGTCGGGGGCAGTGCGCCCAAGAACAGGCTGAGCGGCGAAATAGCACCTTCGTTGAACGTGCTCTTCAGGATGGACGCACCGGCAGGGTTGGGCGCATTGGCAATGATGGTCAGGCCACCGCCGGTCACGGCACCTGTCAGCACCGCGTATTTGAACTCGGGGCTGAGGCCTTCGACTGTCGAGGCCAGGTAGGTCAGTGCGGCGTTATCGGTAATGGCCGTCAGGGCCGTGGCACCAAAGTAAACCGTGGTTTCGTTCATGCTCAGCAACAGGGGTTCCAGCCACCATTGCTGCATGCCACCCAGCACCACCAGCCCCCCCAGGAAGAAGGCCACCAGCAGGCCCTCGCGCAGGATCAGTCGCTCCTGGTAGGTGGGGTAGGCCGTTGCCACCCCCATGAACAACAGGAACACCGCAATGAACGCAGCCGGATGGTGGGAGAACACCACAATGGCCACCAGAAACGCCAGGTGCACGCCCACCATCCAACCGGGCACACCGGTGTAGGGCGATTGGGCCGTGTTGCCCATGGCTTTCAGCTCTTTGGCAAACAGGAAGGTCAGCACACCTGCGTTGATGAACACGGCAATGGCAGCCTTCCACCCCACGTGCGTGAGCATGTACACGATGTCCAGGTTCCACTTGGCGGCCACCATCAGTACGGGTGGTGCGGCAAAGTGCGTCAGTGTGCCCCCAATGGAGACATTGACGAACAATGCACCCAGCGCAGCGTACTGCAGGCGACGCGAGGCTTTGGTAAAAATGGTGTCCTTCATCAGCAAGGCAGCCAGCGTCATGGCCGCAGGCTCGGTGATGAACGAGCCCAGCAGCGGCACGATGCCCAGCACCGTGAAGAAGAACGCCAGCGGTTTGGGCAATGGCATGACGCGCACCAGCGCTTGCACGGCCGCCGACGACACCTGCAGCACCGGCTTACTGGCTGCCACCACCATGATGGCAAATACGAACAGCGGCTCGGTGAAGTTGCGGCCATCCAGGTAGGCCATGGCGGTGTTGAAGCCTTCGAACACGCCCATGATGGCCATGAACAGCATGGCCCACACGCCGAACACGATTTCCACCTCGGCCAGCAGGTGCCACACCCCAGCATGGGCGGGGCGGGTGTGTGCCAGGTGTTCAAAAAACTTGGTCGAGAACGTGTGGATCAGCGCCAGCGCAAACAGCGCGGCCGCCACGGCCTGGATGGTGGTGGGGTTCATGGGAAAAATGTCTCCGTTGTATGCGCCAAGCTGCGTGCAAATGGCGCGGCATTGTAGGGGCCGAAACCTTACCAAGGCTGAACAGAGTTCAGTTTTCGCTGCGGCCCGTCGTTGTCTGGTCGGGCCGTGCCGGGAGCCGGTTCAGCTGCAGACCGGCCAGCGACGCATACAACGGTGCGCTGATCAGGCGCGAGATGCCACTGGCCACCAAAGCACTGGCCATCAGGCTCAACACCATGGCATGGCCCGTGACCATTTCCATCACGATGATGAAGGATGTGAGTGGTGCCTGCGTCACGGCGGCCAGGAATGCCGCCATACCCAGGGCAATCAGTGTGGGTGTGTTGGGGTAGCTGGCCAGGCCGGCCAATTCGTGCCCCATGGCACCTCCGATTGACAACGACGGTGCAAAGATGCCGCCCGGCACGCCCGACCAGGCGGTCAGCCAGGTGGCCATGAACTTCAGCAGCACCGATACCGGGTTGGCATCGCCCTGGCCTTCCAGTAGGTTGCGGGTGTGGGCGTAACCGCTGCCGAATGTTTCGCCTTGTGTGGCCACCCCCATCATGGCCACCAGCAGCCCGCACAGCGCTGCAAAGCGAACCGGAAAACGCCGTCTCATTCGCGTGAGGCCATCGTTGGATGTGCCAGCCAACGACAGCACCAGCAAGCGGGAGAACAGGCCACCAGCCAGACCGCACGCAACGGTGACCAGCAGGGCAGGTCCCAGCAAGCTCCAGCCCAAGTCTTGTACCCGGATCACACCAAAATAAGTGGCGTTGCCGTAGGCCGACACCCCCATCAGTCCACCCAACACGATGGCAGCCAGCAGCAGCCCGTGGTGGCGGTGTTCCGGGTGTTTCGACAGCTCTTCGATGGCGAACATCACGCCGCCCAATGGGGTGTTGAACGCAGCGGCAATGCCGGCCGCACCACCGGCTGTCAGCAAACCGTGGTCTGACACCTGCGCCCGTTGCGGCATCCAGCGCCGGGCGTGATGCATCACCCCGGCCGCCACCTGGACCGAAGGACCTTCTCGGCCGAGGGACAGACCAGCCAGCAAACCCCAAGTGGCCAGCAGCATTTTGGCAACGCTCAGCCTGAGCGACACAAACAAGCTTCTCATTGCAGGTGGCGTTTGGGGAGACAAGGCTGCCATCACCTGCGGAATGCCCGAGCCGGCCGCACCTGGTGCGAAGCGCAGGGTCAGCGCCACGATGGCAGCTGCCGACAGCGGTGTCCAGATGAGTGGCAACCAGGGCAACTGCGAGCGTTGACTGAAAAAAGTGGCGAGCGCGTGTTCTGTCATCCACGTGAACAGCACCACGGTGGCACCTGCCAGCGCGGCAAAAGCCAGGACCACCGCACGCCCCGTCCAAAGGTGCCAATCTTTCAGCTCGCTTGCGATGGCTGAGAGCACTTGTGGATGCACGGCTGGCTCCTGAATGGGTTGAGGTTTAAAAAATAGGTACAAATGTATCTGATACATTTGTACCTATGTGAATGATTTCGCTCATCGCATGTGATTGATGAAAAAAAAGGAGACACAGATGTTGAAAATTGGCTTGTTGGGGTATGGTAAAGCGGGTTCGGCGGTGGCGAGCATCCTTGCGGCAGACCCACGCTACGCGTTGGCCTGGGTCGCCAGACGGCATGCCGATGCTGCGGGCGAAACCGTGACAGTCAATGGGATCGACGTGCCCGTGCTGGGCATGGCCGATGGCGGACTGGACCAGTGGCTGGAGCGCCATCCTGTCGATGCCGTGGTGGACTTTTCCAACGCCGATGCGGTCTCCGTGTACGGAAATGCCATCTGCCAGCGTGGCATTGCACTGGTGAGCGCCATTTCTGCCTATTCAACGGAACAGTTGGCCTACGTGCGCAGCCTGGGCCAACACATTCGGGTGATGGCGTCGCCCAACATCACTTTGGGCATCAACTTTCTGATGCTGGCTGCCAGGCTGCTGCGCGGCATTGCACCGTTTGCCGATGTCGAAATACTGGAACAACATTTCCGGGAAAAGCCCGAGGTGTCGGGCACGGCCCGAAAGCTGGCCGAAACCCTGGAGTTGAACGAATCGAACATCACGTCTTTGCGCTTAGGGGGTATCGTGGGCCACCATGAGGTGATTTTTGGGTTCCCTCATCAAACCGTGCGGCTGATACACAATGCCATCCGCCGCGAAGCATTCGGCACGGGGGCGGCTTTTGCATTGGAGGAACTGCTCAGGCACCCGCCTGGCTTCTACTCGTTTGACGACCTGTTGCTGGCGCGCGTACGCCAGAACTTGCTTGCCGCCTGACAGCAGACCTTGGTCCGCATGCCGGGGATGGCTACAGATCAGCCAAGGGTGTCTGCGCCGTCTTGGGGTCGATGGCCAGCCTGTCGACGAGCGCGTTCAGGTCGTTTTCCAGGCGCTGCAAAGCTTCGGTTGGCAGCGACATCAAAGCCGATGGCAACACGCCCATCGGAGGCCCCGGCACAGCATCCAGCAGCGACTGCCCCTCGGCAGTGATGAACAGTTGAAGCACACGTCGGTCTGTTTCGCTCTTTTTCGCGGTGACGAGCCCGCGCGCTTGCAGCGCTTTGAGCATGTTGCTGGCCGTGGGTTGGCGGATGTTCAAGGCGCTTGCCAGTCGACCCACACCCAGACCGGGCTCGGCGACAATGACCGAAAGCGCCCAGACCTGCGCACCGCCCAGGCCCACAGCGTGCTCGACCTTCTGAAAATGCGACCGAACCGCGCCAAACACCATCCGGAACTGCAGCAAGACCCGCATGGCGGATGCCTGCTGAGTCAGGTCGATCGCATCTTGACTGGCTGGTTGAACCACCATTGATTGGAAAGCAACAAAAGCCGGAGATTATCCGCAGTAATGTTCAGCTGCGAACGCAGGACAGGTGGTGTTTTTGCGCGGAGGCTCAGAGCTCCGCAAGCGGAATGTCGCCAGTCCTGGGGTCTGCGGAGAGTGCTTCGATCAACTTTTCCAGCCCGGCCTCCAGTTGGCCCAAAGAATCAGGGTTCAGCGCCTGCAAGGCCACGGGCAACACCCCTGTCGGCGGCTGCGGTATCCGCGAGACCAGAGTTTTCCCTGTTGTCGACAAGGATACGTGCCATGTGTTCGGATCAGACATGCTCGCGTCAATTTGCACCAGTCCCCTTTTCTGAAGACCTTTGAGGGCCTGATTGACGATGGCTGGGCGTGTTTTCATTTGATCGGGCAATGCTTGGGTGTCGATGCCAGGTTGATCCGCGATCACCGACAACAGCCAAGCTTGCGCACCACCCAAGCCCACAGCTTGTTCAATTTGTTGAAAGTGCGCGCGGATCGCGGCGAACACGATCCTGAATTGCCGCAGCACGTTTTGTTCAAGTGAGGCTTTGCTGACCGACTCGGGTAATTCAGATGGTTTTTGGGTTCGTGGCATGAGCGACTGTCGCTTTGGGGTTGCCGGCAATTGTTGAGCATTTGCGCTCAATTTCCGCCAAACCAAGGGTTTATACCAACCATTGGGACTTACCCTGACTTTGGGTGATATGCGGTTTTTGGCAAGCAATCTGTAAGTTCCGGAAAACACAGTCCACCCCGCAATGCCACCTGCCACGAGTGGGCGGCGTTCAAAAACCCGGCGTTTCGGCGCCTTTTTTGAGACCTTTCACTCTTCCTAGGAGACTTCACATGTCCAGCGACAAAAGCGCAGACGGATACTGGAAAGCGACCATCGGACTGCTCACCAAAATCATGATCGTGTGGTTTGTGTGCTCGTTCGGTGCCGGCATCCTGTTCGCCGATGCACTCAACAGCATCAAGCTCGGTGGTTATCCACTGGGCTTTTTCTTTGCCCAGCAGGGCTCCATTTACGTGTTCATTGCACTGATCTTCTATTACGCCAAGAAGATGGGTGACATTGACCGTGAGTTCGACGTTCACGAAGAGTAAGGAGCCCATTCCATGGATCTTCAAACCACCATCTATATCGTCGTTGGGCTGAGCTTTGCTCTGTACATCGGCATTGCCATCTGGGCCCGTGCCGGGTCTACCTCCGAGTTCTATGCCGCAGGCGGCGCTGTGGGCCCCAAGCTCAACGGCATGGCCACGGCAGCTGACTGGATGTCTGCTGCGTCGTTCATTTCCATGGCAGGCCTGATCGCCAACATGGGTTACGGCGGTGGCCTCTTCCTGATGGGCTGGACCGGCGGTTACGTGTTGCTGGCCATGTTGCTGGCGCCGTACCTGCGCAAGTTCGGCAAATTCACGGTGCCTCAGTTCATCGGTGACCGCTTCTACTCCAAGAGCGCCAGCACCGTGGCCGTGATCTGCTTGCTGACTGCCTCCACCACCTACATCATCGGTCAGATGACTGGTGTGGGCGTGGCCTTCTCCCGCTTCCTGAACGTGTCCAGCGACACCGGCATCTACATTGGCCAAGCCATTGTGTTCCTGTACGCAGTGTTCGGTGGCATGAAGGGCATCACCTACACGCAGGTGGCGCAGTACATCGTGCTGATCTTCGCGTACACCATTCCTGCCATCTTCATCTCCCTGCAACTGACCGGCAACCCGTTGCCCCAGCTGGGCTTGGGCGGTACGTTCTCTGGCACCGACATGAGCCTGCTGGCCAAGTTGGACATGGTTGTGACCGACCTGGGCTTTGGCAAGTACACCACCACCACGGCTGGCAGCACACTGAACATGTTCGTGTACACCCTGTCGCTGATGATCGGTACCGCTGGTCTGCCCCACGTGATCATGCGATTCTTCACGGTGCCATCCGTGAAGGACGCACGTTCTTCCGCTGGTTGGGCGCTGATCTTCATTGCCATCCTGTACACCACAGCACCTGCTGTGGCTGCCATGGCCAAACTGAACCTGCACGCCACGGTGAACACTGCGGTGAAGGCCGGTGGCGATCTGTACGCGCCTGAAGCCTCCATCAAGGCTGACGAGCGTCCTGACTGGATGAAGCGTTGGGAGAAAACCGGTCTGTTGAAGTTCACCGACAAGAACGGTGACGGCCGCATCCAGTACTACAACGATGCCACCAAGAATCCTGATGCCAAGGCCAAGGCTGAAGCAGCTGGCTGGAAGGGCAACGAACTGACCGTCAACGCCGACATCATGGTGATGGCCAACCCCGAAATCGCCTTGCTGCCCAACTGGGTGATCGCGTTGGTGGCGGCGGGTGGTCTGGCGGCTGCGCTGTCAACTGCTGCAGGCTTGCTGATGGCCATTTCTTCTGCCGTGTCTCACGACCTGGTGAAGGGTGTGTTTGCACCAGACATCAGCGAGAAGAACGAACTGCTGGCTGGCAAGATTGCCATGGCTGTGGCCATCGTGATTTCCGGTTGGCTGGGTTTGAACCCGCCCGGCTTCGCGGCTGGTACGGTGGCCCTGGCGTTCGGTATCGCTGCGTCGTCCCTGTTCCCTGCGATCATGCTGGGCATCTTCTCCAAGAAGATGAACAAAGAAGGTGCCATGGCCGGTATGCTGGCTGGTCTGTTTGTCACGTTGTTCTACGTGTTTGCACACAAGGGCATCTTCTTCGTCAAGGGCACCGACTTCCTGCCCCTGATCGGCGGCGCCAACAGCTTCTTCGGCATCACGCCTGAAGCCTTCGGTGCAGTGGGTGCACTGGTGAACTTCATCGTCGCGATCATTGTGATGAAGATGACTACGCCTGTGCCACACCACATCGAAGCCATGGTGGAAGCTGTTCGCGTGCCCCGCGGCTCCAAGCTGGTGGATGGCGCTCACTGATCGGCTGGCTGCTGCCAACTGATGTGTGCACACTGGGGCGACCAGCCCCGGGTGCCACAATCACAAAGCCCTGTCAGCCTGGCTGGCGGGGCTTTTTCAATGGTGATAGGTGTCTGCTACAGGCACGATGGAGTCCGGTATGGTGTTTGATGTCAGCGTGGCGATGACCTGGCTGTTGTTCCTGGCCTTGTTTCCCATGGCGTTTTTCTGGTTGCGGCGCGCGTGGCGCATCGTGATGAATCGCGATTTTTCAGAGGTGGCGCTCAAGAATGGTGTGCCACCCGAGAACCCTGAAAAATGGGCACCTTACGAGATGGCCATCAATTTCATCGCCGGTACAGTGGCCGCCTGTCTGATCGTGGCCGTCGCCACAGGGTCATTGGCCTATGAAATTTGGTCGGCCATTGGGGGCATTACCATCTGGTGCAAGTTTTTTGCTTCGCTGGGCTTGAGCCGGCATGCCCACATGAAGCTGGGCCGGCAGCCCGCTGCCAAACCCTGACCGGTGCTCCAAGGCTCGTTGCTGATGTGTGCCAGGCGTTGACTCCATGACCAGCAGTCCCACCCGCTCTCGCCTGGTTGCACTGTATGCCCTGGCGGGCCTGGCGTTCAATTTCCCGTTGCTTGCCCTGTGGGACGGTGACCAGTGGGTGTGGGGGCTGCCACTGTTTCCACTGGCGCTGTTTGTGCTGTGGGCCGGCTTAATTGGCCTGTTGGCTTGGTTATTGGAGCGGTCGGACGACCGAAGTGCGCGATGACGGCGCAGTGGGTCATTGGCGCGTCGTTTGGCTATTTGTTGTTGTTGTTTGCCGTGGCCAGTTGGGCTGATCGGCGCGCTGAGCGGGGTCTGTCTGTCATCGCCAATGCGTGGGTGTACGCACTGTCATTGGGCGTGTATTGCACGGCTTGGACGTACTTTGGCAGTGTGGGCCGAGCAGCTTCCGGCGGTGTGTGGTTTTTGCCCATCTACCTGGGCCCCACCCTGGCCATGGTGCTGGGTTGGGTGGTGTTGCGCAAGATGGTGCGCATTGCCAAAACCTACCGCATCACGTCCATTGCCGACTTTGTGGCCAGCCGCTACGGCAAGCACCCGCTGCTGGCCGGGCTAGTGGCGGTCATCACGCTGGTGGGCATCGTGCCCTACATCGCTCTGCAGCTGAAAGCGGTGGCGTCGGCGGTGGCCATCCTCACGCCGCCCGCTGCCGGTGCCGTGGCCCCGGTCTGGTGGGCCAGCAGCACGTTCTACATTGCGCTGGCGCTGGCCGGTTTCACCATGATGTTCGGTGCACGCCACCTCGACAGCACCGAGCGGCACGAAGGCATGGTGGCCGCCATTGCCTTCGAGTCGGTGGTGAAGCTGGTGGCTTTCCTGGCGGTGGGCCTGTTTGTGACGTTCGGTTTGTTTGCGGGTCCGCAAGATTTGTTTGCGCAGGCAAGGGCGGTGCCCGAACTGGCACGGCTGTTCAGGCTGGATGCGGCCGGGGCATTTCCCTATGCCCAATGGGCGGGTCTGACGCTGTTGGCCATGTTGTCAGTCATCCTGCTGCCGCGCCAGTTCCAGGTGATGGTGGTGGAAAACGTCAACGAAGACCACTTGCGCCGTGCTGCCTGGGTGTTTCCGTTGTACATGCTGCTGATCAACTTGTTTGTGTTGCCCATTGCCATCGGTGGGTTGTTGCTGCTGGGTGGGCAGGGCGCTCACCCCGATTCTTTTGTGCTTACGCTCCCTTTGAGCCAGGGACAAAATGTTTTGGCATTGTTGGTGTTCATCGGTGGCTTGTCGGCGGCCACGGGCATGGTCATTGTCGAGTCCATTGCCGTGTCCACGATGGTGTGCAACGACCTGGTCATGCCCCTGTTGCTGCGCAGCCAGCGGTTTGCCCAGCGTGCCCGCCGCGACCTGACCGGGCTGCTGCTGGGCATCCGGCGTGGGGCCATATTGCTGGTGCTGTTGCTGGGGTACCTGTATTTCGAACTGGCAGGCGAGGCCTATGCGCTGGTCAGCATCGGGTTGATCAGCTTTGCGGCAGTGGCGCAGTTTGCGCCGGCATTGTTCGGTGGCATGTACTGGCGCGGTGGCACCGCTGCGGGCGCACTGGCGGGCTTGGCGGTGGGGTTTGCCTGCTGGCTGTACACCTTGCTGCTGCCTTCGCTGGCCAAGTCGGGCTGGGTGGATGCCTCGTTCTTGCAGCATGGGCCTTGGGGCCTGACGCTGCTGCGGCCCGAGCAGTTGCTGGGACTGAGCGGGCTGGACAACCTGACGCATTCACTGTTCTGGAGCCTGTTCCTGAACATCGGTGCCTATGTGGCTGTGTCGCTGTGGCGGGCACCGCAGGCGCGCGAGGCCAGTCAGGCGCTGTTGTTTGTCGACGTGTTCCAGCGGACTGACACGGTGCGCCCAGTCTTCTGGCGGGGTACCGCCAGCTTGGCCGACTTGCTGTCGCTGTGCGAGCGCTTCCTGGGCGAGGAGCGCGCCCAGGACCTGTTCGACGACTATGCCCGCCAGCACGGCGTGCCTGACCGAGTACACCTGAAGGCCGACGCTCACCTCGTGCAGTTTGCCGAAACCCTGCTGGCCGGTGCCATTGGCAGTGCTTCGGCCCGGGTGATGGTGGCTTCGGTGGCCAAGGAAGAGTCGCTGACGGTCGATGATGTGATGCAGATTCTGCAAGAGGCATCGGCCATCAAGGCGCACTCCATCGAACTGGAAGAAAAGTCGCGTTCGCTGGAGTTGGCCACGGCCGAGCTGCAGCGCGCCAATGCCCAGCTCAAAAGCCTGGACGCCCTCAAGGACGACTTCATGTCGTCGGTGACGCACGAGCTGCGCACCCCGCTCACGTCCATTCGCGCCATGGCTGAGATGCTGCGCGAGGACCCCAAGATTGATCTGGGCACGCGGGTGCAGTTCATCGACATCATCGTGGGCGAAACCGAGCGGCTGTCGCGTTTGGTGAACCAGGTGCTTGACATGGCCAAAATCGAGTCTGGCCATGCCGATTGGCGCAACACGCCGGTCAACCTGGCGGACCTGGTACGCCATGCCCTGCAGTCCACCGCCAGCCTGTTTGCGCAGAAGCACATCAGCGTGACGGCGTCGCTGCCCGCCGATGTGCCGGTGCTGATGGCTGATGACGACCGGCTGACGCAGGTGTTGGTCAACCTGCTGTCCAATGCCGCCAAGTTCACACCCGCTGACAGCGGGCAGGTGCATGTGTCGCTGGCGCATTTGCCAGGGTGCTTGCAAGTGAGTGTGTGCGACAGCGGTGCGGGTGTGCCCGAGGCGCAGCGTGCCCTGATTTTTGAAAAATTCCGCCAGGGTGGCGAGAGCACCCACCGGCCCCAGGGCACGGGGTTGGGGCTGCCCATCAGCCGTCAGATTGTCGAGCACTACCACGGGCGCATGTGGGTGGCAGACAGCCCGCTGGGTGGGTCGTGCTTTGTGTTTGAACTGCCGCTCGCGGCGACCGCCCTTGAAGTGGAAGGTGGCGACCACTCGCCCTTGCCATGACCCCATTCGCCGGCAAATTAACCGGCTCAATCATTGAAAACGAGAGGAGAACAACATGACCCAAACCATCCTGATTGCAGACGACGAGCCCAACATCGTCATTTCGCTGGAGTACCTGATGAAGCGCGAGGGCTACCAGGTGCAGGTGGCCCGCGACGGGCAGGAAGCACTGGATGCCGTAGCCGCGAAGGTGCCCGACCTGATGCTGCTGGACGTGATGATGCCGCGCAAGACGGGTTTCGAGGTCTGCCAGGAGTTGCGTGCCCGGCCCGACTGTCAGCAGTTGCCCATCGTGATGCTCACCGCCAAAGGGCGCGACACCGATGTGGCCAAGGGCCAGGCCATGGGGGCCACCGCCTACATGACCAAGCCGTTTTCTACACGCGAGCTGGTGGAAAAGGTGCGGCAGTTGTTGGGCGGTGCGTCATGAGGCGCATCGACAAACGTGTGGTGCTGGCGGGTGCTGTTGCCGGTGGGGTGCTGCTGGCATGGGGCGGTCTGTCGCTGGCGTGGATGTTGAGCACGGTGCAGCCTGACGTGCGCGAGCAGGTGCTGGCGGCGCTGATGCCCAGCTCCGCCCTGGCGGTGCTGACCCTGTTGCCGTTTGCCGCGCTGGCGGGCTGGGTGGCGCAGCAGGTGCTGGCGCGTTACGTGCAACCACTGGTCAAGCTGGCCGATGCCGCACGGGTGGCAGTGACCACCGATGTGGTCAAGCCCCTGCCACCTGCCCCAGGGGCCGAGTTGCAGGCGCTGACTGCGGCCGTGCAGGGCGTGATTGACCAGCGCGAGGCCCTGAAGGCTGACGTGGCCAGCCAGGTGGCGCTGGCCAGTGCGCGCATCGAACAGGAACGCAACCGGTTGGCTGCGCTGATGTCCGAGCTGACACAGAGTGTGGTGGTGTGCAACCTGGACGGGCGCATCCTGCTGTACAACAACCGGGCGCGCATGCAGTTCCGCGCGCTGTCGGCGGCACCCACGCTGGCCGACGGGGCCGAGCTGATCGGCATTGGCCGGTCCATTTACGCGGCATTTGACAAACGGCTGGTGACGCACGCGCTGGAGAACATCCAGCAGCGCATGCAAAAGGGCGTGGCCCAGCCCACCACCCAGTTCGTGACGACCACCCGCGCAGGGCAGTTGCTGCGTGTGCAGATGGCGCCGGTGCGTGGCCAGGCCGAGGGTGCGGCCACTGCCACTGATGCTGCGAGTGGTGAGGGCCAGACGGCGCTGGCCATCAGCGGGTTTGTGCTGATGCTGGAGAACATCACCCGTGCGTTCGAGGACGAGTCCACACAGGACACGCTGATTCACCAGATGACCGAACGCAGCCGAGCCTCGCTGGCCAACATGCGGGCGGCCATCGAAATGCTGGAGTTCCCTGACCTGGATGCGCCGATGCGCGAGCGCTTCCAGGGCGTGATCCGCGACGAGGTCGCGGCCATGGGGCAGCGCATCACCGACCTGGCACAGCAGTCCAGCGCGGGCATCAAGACGCGCTGGCCGCTGGAAGAGATGCTGGGCCTCGACTTGCTGGCCGCAGCGCAGCGGCGCATGGAGCCGGTGGTGCGGGTGCAGTTGGAGAGCGCCGAAATCGACGACCGGGTGTGGTTGAAGGTGGACAGCTTTTCCATGCTGCAGGTGCTGGCCTACCTGAGCGAGCGTCTGGTGGAGGAGTTCGAAGTCAAGTTTGTGAAGTTGCGGTTGGGCGAAAAAGGCGGCGGAAAGGCACAGCTCGACTTGGTGTGGACCGGCCAGGCCATGAGCACCGAAACCGTGATGACCTGGGAGATGGACCCCATGCGTGCGGGCGGCGAGGCCACGCCTCTGACGGTGCGCGATGTGGTGGCGCGCCACGGTGGCGAAATGTGGTTCGAGCGCGACCGCCAGCGCCACCAGGCCTTCTTCAGGTTCCTGCTGCCCATGGCCGAAGTGCGCGAGCAACTGGAGGCGGCTGCGTTCGTGCGCAGTGACAGCCGACCCGAGTACTACGACTTCGACCTGTTCCACATCAGCCCCGCTGACCAGCACCTGGACGACCGCCGCCTGGTCGACCTGACGTTCACCGTGTTCGACACCGAAACCACGGGGCTCAACCCTTCGCAGGGGGATGAAATCATCCAGATCGGGGCCACCCGCATCGTCAACAACCGCCTGCTGAAGCAGGAATGTTTTGACCAGTTGGTGGACCCGAGGCGGCCCATTCCGGCGCACACCATCCCCATCCACGGCATCACGCCCGAGATGGTGGCGGGCAAGCCCCACATTGGCGAGGTGTTGCCAGCGTTCCACGCCTTTGCGAACGACACCGTGCTGGTGGCCCACAACGCCGCGTTCGACATGAAGTTCCTGGCGCTGAAAGAAACCAGCACCGGCTTGCGGTTTGACCATCCGGTGCTGGACACGCTGCTGCTGTCAGCTGTGGTGCACCCCGGACAGGAATCGCACCGGTTGGAGGCCATTGCCGAGCGTTTCAACATCACCGTCATGGGCCGCCACACCGCCATGGGTGATGCGCTGGTGACGGCCGAGGTGTTCTTGCGCTTGGTGCCGCTGCTGGCGGACATGGGCATCCACACCCTGCGCGAGGCGCGCGAAGCGGCGCAGAAAACCTATTATGCGCGGCTGAAGTACTGAGGCATTGAACCGGCCCCACCCGCTTGTCTGGGCCGGTTCACGCGCACCCGTCGGGCAGGTGTGCCATTCGGGTGTGGGCGTTGCGCTGGCAGGTTGATAGCTAAAAATGGCTCTGCCGCTTGTATGATGGAACTTGTTTGCTATAAATATAAATTCATAGCAAATAAGTTATGCATATCAAGCGCTGGGGTTCAAAAAGCTTTACATCCGACCGCCATAGCGTTGCGACAGCACGCTTTGCAGGCCTTTGACCACGTGGAAGGCATCCTTCAGGTGGGCGCGCTCGAAGTTGGAAAGCTCGTCCAGCGACAAGTGGTTGTCGGGTGACTGGCCGGAGGCAGTCTGGCGGGCCTGATGGGCAATGCGCAGGCTGCCGATGAATTCGAGCGCATCGCGCAGGTCGCGGGCCCGCTCGGCGCTGATTTCGTTGCTGTGGGCAGCGTGGGTCAGGCGCTCGTCGGTGTTGGCAGCAGCATGTCCGCCAGCCAGCGCGTACACCCGGGCGAGGTCGATGATGGGCACCGTGCCGCTGTGCTTGAGGTCGATGGTCTTGGGGTGGTCCCCGCCCTTGCTGACCGTGATGTTGCCGAACATGCCCAGCGGTGGGTAGTGCTTCAGCGCGTTGCCCACCATGTGCGCCAGGAACAGGCTGTTGCCTTGGGTTTTGGACAGGATGCTGGCCCGCAGGTCGTCCAGCAGGGCGGTTGCGCCGTGGATGGCCCGCAGGTCGAAAAACACGCAACTCAGCATCAGGGCCTTGGGGTCGGGGGTGTTGATCCAGCGGTCAAAGTACTGGATCCACTTGGCCTTGGGCTGACGCCAGGTGTCGGTCATGGCCATCATCTCGCCGGGGCAATGGATGTAGCCGCAGGCGTCCAAGCCGTCGCACACCCATTTGGCCAGCTGGCTGAAGTACTCACCGTGTTGCGCGGGATCGAAGTCGTCGCTCAGGATCATGCAGTTGTCCTGGTCCGACTTGGCTGTCTGTTCGCTGCGCGCCTGCGAGCCGGCTGCCACCCACAAATAGTCCACCGGTGCAGGGCCCAGTTGAGCTTCGCCCAGTTGCAGCAGGCGCACCGTCACCGCATCGGTGATGGCGGTCACGATGTGGCCCGTACTGAGTGCGCTTGCACCTGCCGCAGCCAGGTTCTGCTGCAACTGCTTGACTTTGGCGGCCGAGGCCACCAGACCGTCTACCGTCGTTTGCTTGTAGACCTCGCCCGCCAGGTACACGGCCGATGTGCTGTGCCGCTCGGTCATGTCTGTGGCGGTGACCATGCCCAGCACGCGGGTGCCGTCCAGCACGGGCACATGGTGGATGTTGTGCCGGGCCATGAGCAGCATGGCGTCGAACGCGGGTTTGGCAGCGTCCACCGTGAACGGTGCCAGCGTGGCAATCTGGTGCACTGGCTGCTGGATGTCCAGCCCGTTGGCCACCACGCGGTTGCGCAGGTCGCGGTCAGTGACCACGCCAAACAGGTGGTCCTGCTCGACCAGCAGGACTGACGATACGCCCTTGGCCTTCATGAGCTGAGCGGTCTGCTGGATGGTCGCCGAAGGCGGCAGGGTGATGGGTTCTTTTTTGATCAGCGCGCGGATGGACGCGGTCATCAGGTTCAGGTTGTTGCCTGGCGTGCCGCTGGAGCCTGCGGGGGTTTGGCCTGACTGGCCGGGCGCAGGCGTGTCTGTGCGCGCGGTCCGGTGCCCCAGGAAGAATGCAATGGCTGGGTGGTCGTGGCGCAGCTGGTCGATGACGGCCGGTGTCCAGCGTGCCAGCAGCGCATCGGTGCGGGTGTTGGAACTCCAAGATGCGCCCTTTGCGCTTGCCCGCGTGCCGTAGCCGAACAGTTCGCCTGCACGCAGGGTGATGCGGATGTCGTGATCCGGGTCTTCCAGCTCCACTTCGCCACGCACCACCAGGTGCAGGTACAGGTGCTGCTGTTGGGGGGTGGCCACGGTTTGTCCGGCGGCCAGCGTGATGGGCTGCGCTTGCGCGGTAAGCCAGTCCAGCGCAGCTTCGTCCGCCAGTGACAGGGCGCGTTGCTGGTGGATGGCTTGGCGGAGCTGGCTGGCTTCGGTTGCGGTCATGGTGAGCGGCGTTCAGTTGAAAACCCGCCACCTTACTGCAAAGGCAGGCCTGATGGTGGGCCATCGCGCGGTTTTGTTGACGTGCATCAAACCGGCTGCGTTGCTGCAGCAGCGTTCCCGTGGCTGTGTTGGGTGGGCCTTGTTCAGTACACCGGACGGTCGGGCCGGATTTCCTGCAGGATGGTGGTGGAGATTTCCTCGATGGACTTCGTGGTGGTGGACAGCCAGCGGATGCCCTCACGGCGCATCATGGCCTCGGCATCGGCCACCTCCTGGCGGCAGTTCTCCAGCGAGGCGTAGCGGGAGTTGGGTCGGCGCTCGTTGCGGATTTCGCTCAGGCGCTCGGGCTGGATGGTGAGACCGAAAATTTTGCGTCGGTGCGGTGTCAGGGCCGGTGGCAACTTGCGGCGCTCAAAGTCTTCGGGAATGAGCGGGTAGTTGGACGCCTTGATGCCGTACTGCATGGCCAGGTACAGCGACGTGGGCGTTTTGCCGCTGCGGCTCACGCCCACCAAAATCACGTCTGACCCCGCCAGGTCTTTGTTGCTCTGGCCGTCGTCATGCGCCAGCGAGAAATTGATGGCCTCGATGCGTTCGTGATATTCGCGGCTTTTCGATGCGTCCGAAAACCGGCCCACCCGGTGGTTGGATTTGATGCCCAGTTCGGCTTCCAACGGTGCCACGAAGGTGCCGAACATGTCCAGCATCATGCCCTGGCAGTTGGCCTTGATGACCTCCAGCACCTCCATGTTGACCAGCGTGGTGAACACGATGGGGCGCTTGCCCTCGCGCTGGGCAGTGTGGTTGATCTCGCGCACCGCGTTGTGGGCCTTGTCCACACTGTCGGTGAACGGCAGGCGCACCATGCGGTGGTGGGTTTCGAACTGGTTCAGGATGGCTTTGGCAAAGGTTTCGGCGGTGATGCCGGTGCCATCGGAAATGACGAACACGGTGCGGTTGGACATGGTGGGCTTCTGTTGGTGCAAACGGTGCAAGATGGTAACCCTGCGGCCAGACGCTGTGCGCCTTCAGCCTGATGTGTGGCTGACAAAGGGCATGCTTTATGCTGGTCGCTTTCCCTGATTGCAGCGCGTGCTGAAACCCGGTGCAATTCACACAGGGGTAATGTGCCCGCTCAACGTGCTGTTTGACATGTCCAGATTTTTTCCGCCGCTATCTCCGTTTGTGCCGCGTTTGCTGGCTGACCTGCGTGGCTACAGCGCCGCCAAATTTGCAAAAGACGCAGGGGCGGGGGCCACGGTGGGCATCGTTGCGTTGCCGCTGGCCATGGCCTTTGCCATTGCCAGCGGCCTCAAGCCGGAGGCCGGTTTGTGGACGGCCATCATCGCCGGTTTCATCATTTCTGCGCTGGGCGGGTCGTCGGTGCAAATCGGGGGGCCGGCGGGGGCGTTCATCGTCATCGTGTATGGCATCGTCGAGCGCTATGGCCTGGCCAACCTGCTCATTGCCACGGCCAGCGCGGGCGTGCTGCTGTTCCTCATGGGGCTGTTCAAACTGGGCACGCTGGTGCGTTTTGTGCCGGTGAGTGTGGTCATCGGGTTCACCAACGGCATTGCGGTGCTGATCGCGCTGTCGCAACTGCGCGATTGGCTGGGGCTGGACATCAGCAAAATGCCTGCCGATTTTTTCAGCCAGATCAGCGTGCTGTCCGCCAACCTGCGCAGCTTCAACCCCTATGCGTTTGCGCTGGGCGCGGTCTGTGTGCTGGGCCTGGCGGCCTGGCCGCGGTTGTTTGCCACCGACTCGCGGTTCCGTAAGTCTATCGAGAACGCCGACACGGTGAGTGCACTCAACGCCACCTCGCGCATCCCTGCCCCGGTCGTGGCGCTGGTGACGCTGTCGCTGCTGGCCTGGGCGCTGCACCTGCCGGTGGAAACCATCGGCACCCGGTTTGGCGGCATTCCACAGTCGGTGCCGGGCTTTCAGCTGCCCGATTTTTCGTGGGAAACGGTGAAGCAGTTGGTCACGCCCACGCTCGCCATTGCCCTGCTGGGGGCCATCGAGTCTTTGCTGTGCGCGCGCGTGGCTGACCAGTTGAGTGGCCTGCCCAAACATGACCCCAACCAGGAGTTGATGGCGCAGGGGGCTGCCAATTTTGTGGTGCCGTTTTTCGGCGGCATGCCGGCAACCGGCACCATTGCCCGCACCGTGACCAACATCCGCGCCGGTGCCGTGTCGCCGGTGGCGGGCATGGTGCATGCGGTCACGCTGGCAGTGGTGGTGCTGGCGGCTGCGCCGCTGGCCGCGCACATTCCGCTGGCGGTGCTGGCCGGGGTGCTGCTGTTCGTGGCCTGGAACATGGGCGAATGGCGCGAATTTGTCCGCCTGAAGCAGTTCAGCAATCACTACCGGTTGATGCTGCTGTCCACGTTCCTGGTCACGGTCATTTTTGACCTGACCGTGGCGGTGGAGTTGGGCCTGGTGCTGGCCGTGGCGCTGTTTGTGAAACGTCAGGCCAGTATTTTTGTAGCTGAAAAGGTCGCAGACATCAGCGGTGAGCTGCATTTTCGCTTGTATGGCTCGCTGTTTTTTGGCGCGATTGACAAGCTGGACGCGCTGGTGGCCGAAGTGGAGGCCTCTCAGCCTGGGGTGGCGGTGCACCTGGACCTGAGCATGCTGATTGCGCTGGACACCAGTGGCCTCGATGCGCTGGAACAACTGCTGAAGGCCGTTCAGAAAAAACAGGGTAGCCTCTCGGCCCACTACCTGCAAGCCCAACCTCGGTCGCTGATGGAGCGGTCAGGATTCATTCAGCATTTGCAGCAGGCCAACTGAGTGCCCGAACTTTAGAATGGAAGGTTGTCGGCACATGGTGATGCACCGCCTTGGATGCCAATCTCGACATTTTGGTTTGACAGCGCTCGATTCAGCCCCAGAACACGCACAACAACGGCTCGACTGACGCTGGCAACGCCCCCGGTTTTTTAACTTAGATGGAGTGTTCCCATGTCTCAACTGTTCAGCCCGGATGCCCTGGTGGTGCCTTTCGAGCAACTTCGCATGACCGATGTCGAGGTTGTAGGCGGAAAAAATGCCAGCCTCGGTGAAATGATTTCACAGCTGCCCCAAGGCGTGCGTGTGCCCACGGGCTTTGCCACCACGGCACATGCGTTCCGCGAGTTTTTGGCCTACGACGGCCTGACTGACCGCATCAACGCCAAGCTGGATGCGCTGGACACCGAAGACGTGCGTGCGCTGGCCCAGGTGGGTGCCGAAATCCGTGCACTGGTGGAAAACCAGCCATTCCCGGCCGACCTGGAGGCCGCCATCCGCCAGGCCTTCGCCACGCTGAGCGCAGGCAACGCAGCCGCCAGTTTTGCCGTGCGCTCGTCGGCCACGGCCGAGGATTTGCCCGACGCCTCGTTTGCCGGTCAGCAGGAAACTTTTTTGAACGTGGTGGGCATCGACGAGGTGCTGCACAAAATGAAAGAGGTTTTTGCCAGCCTCTACAACGACCGCGCCATCAGCTACCGCGTGCACAAGGGCTTTGCCCATGCCGACGTGGCCCTGAGCGCCGGTGTGCAACGCATGGTGCGCTCCGACCTGGGCGCAGCCGGCGTGATGTTCACCATCGACACCGAAAGCGGCTTTGAAGACGTGGTGTTCATCACCAGCAGCTATGGCCTGGGCGAAACAGTGGTGCAGGGTGCTGTCAACCCCGACGAGTTCTATGTGCACAAGCCCATGCTGAAGGCTGGCAAGCGCGCCACCATCCGCCGCAACCTGGGCAGCAAGCTCATCCAGATGACGTTCAGCACGCCAGAAGAAAAGGCGCAAAGCGGCAAGCTGGTCAAAACCGTGGATGTACCTGTCGAGCAGCGCAATCGTTTCAGCCTGAGCGATGCCGATGTCGAGCAACTGGCGCATTACGCCCTGGTCATTGAGCAGCACTACGGCCGCCCCATGGACATTGAGTGGGGCAAAGACGGTACCGACGGTCAGCTCTACATCCTCCAGGCCCGCCCCGAAACCGTGAAAAGCCAGGCAGGCAACCAGGTGGAGCACCGCTACAAGCTCAAGGGCAAGAGCACCGTGCTGGCACAGGGCCGCGCCATCGGCCAGAAGATCGGCACCGGCCCCGTGCGCCTGGTGCACAACATTTCTGAAATGGACAAGGTGCAGCCTGGCGACATTCTCGTCACCGACATGACCGACCCGAACTGGGAGCCTGTGATGAAGCGCGCCAGCGCCATCGTGACCAACCGGGGCGGACGCACCTGCCACGCGGCCATCATTGCGCGTGAACTGGGTATTCCGGCTGTGGTGGGTTGCGGCAACGCCACCGACCATCTGCAAGACGGCATGCTGGTCACCGTCAGCTGCGCCGAGGGCGACACCGGCCACATCTACGACGGTCTGCTGGAAACCGAAGTGACTGAAGTCAAGCGTGGCGAAATGGCTGACGCGGGCGTGAAGATCATGATGAACGTGGGTAACCCCCAACTGGCGTTCGACTTTGCGCAAATTCCCAACGGCGGCGTGGGCCTGGCGCGCCTGGAGTTCATCATCAACAACAACATCGGGGTGCACCCCAAGGCCATTCTGGAGTACCCCAACATCGACGCCGACCTGAAGAAGGCGGTCGAATCGGTGGCGCGTGGCCATGCCAGCCCCCGTGCTTTCTACGTGGACAAGGTGGCCGAAGGTGTGGCAACCATTGCTGCGGCGTTCTGGCCCCGCCCGGTGATCGTGCGCCTGAGCGACTTCAAGAGCAACGAGTACCGCAAGCTCATGGGGGGCAGCCGTTACGAGCCCGATGAGGAAAACCCCATGTTGGGTTTCCGTGGCGCGGCCCGTTACATCAGCGAAGACTTCGCCGAAGCCTTTGCCATGGAGTGCGAAGCGCTCAAGCGCGTGCGCGAGGACATGGGTCTGACCAACGTGCAGGTCATGGTGCCGTTTGTGCGCACGCTCAAACAAGCCGAACGCGTCACGCAGATGCTGGCCGACAAAGGATTGAAGCGGGGCGAGAACGAACTCAAGCTCATCATGATGTGCGAGATTCCCAGCAACGCCATCCTGGCCGAGCAGTATCTGCAGTTCTTCGATGGCTTCAGCATCGGCTCCAACGACCTGACCCAACTCACGCTGGGCCTGGACCGCGACTCGGGCCTCGAATTGCTGGCGCACGACTTCGACGAGCGTGACCCTGCCGTGACTGCACTCATCAGCATGGCCATCAAAGCCTGCCGGGGTCAGGGCAAATACATCGGCATCTGTGGGCAGGGCCCCAGCGACCACCCTGACTTTGCCCAGTGGCTCAAGGCAGAGGGCATCAGCTCCATTTCCCTCAACCCCGATTCGGTGGTGGATACCTGGAAATTGTTGTCTGAATAAGCCTTTGGCGCTTTATTGACAATTGTGGAGTGCTACTTTTTTATCTGATGCCTTGCCGGTGTTGCCCTGCCAGTGGCAGGGTGTCAGTTCGGTGGCACACAAGGGGTGAACCGTGGCCGCACGATCCAGGCAACTGATATGGGGCATGTTGCCACTCGTCGTGGTGGCTGCTGTGGTGTTGACAGGGCAATTGGGTGGTTTCCGCGGTTCACCACGCGCGGCTCTGGGTGTGGCCGAGGGGCGTCTGGCTGCACCGTCCGACACCCCGAACAGCGTCAGCAGCCAGGTCGACTGGCATGCCAACCATCCTCAGCAGGCCTACGCGCGCATCGCACCGTTCAGGCCCGTCGAGGGTGAATCGATGGCCCAAGCCTGGACCCGGCTCAGCAAGGTGGTGCGGCGCACACCCGGCGTGGCAGTGGTGGCTGAAGAACCCACCTACCTGCGTGCCGAGGCCAGCACCCCTTGGCTGCGGTTTGTGGATGATGTGGAACTGCTTCGCGCCGACGCGACAGGGGTGATCCACGTGCGCTCGGCCAGCCGACTGGGCCGCAAAGACTTTGGTGTCAACCGCGAGCGCATCGAGGCGTGGCGCGCTGCATTCGAAGCAGGGGCATCTCCGCGTCCCCCGTCACACTGACTGACCCACCTTCCCGGGCAGGGCAGCGGCGCTTTTTGCCGGTGGGTGCCATGAGGGTTCTCCCGTCTTGCGGAGTGTGGTGTTGCATGGTGAAAATCAGGGGAGCCAACTGTGGGGCTGCCAGGCGATGGCACGCTCCAACAGCCCGGGAACGCTGCAACGGTTGTTTGCATCACGTGGAGACATATCAAGGGTGCTCAAGGAAAAAACCATTCTGTCCAAAACAGACCTCGGACGCGATGCCATTGCGCAGCGCTTGCCTGTTTTGCCCGTCCGGCTGCGGCCCGGGCTGATCATGGTTGATGGCAAGCGCTCTGTGGGCGAACTGGCTGGCATGTTGACGGTCGCGGGCGGTTTGGCCGCATTGGAAGAACTGCACAACCTTGGTTTGGTGGAGATCATCGGCCAACCCGCTGCCGAGCCGGCACAGGCTGAAGCAGCGGCAGTGGCAGCAGACAGCGGCCCGTCCGCGCTCAGTTTTCCCGATTACGTCGCAACGCTGAAAGATTTTTTCAGCCGGGAGTTGGGGCCCAATGGGCAGATCCTGGTGTTGCAGATCGGCGCGGCACCTGACATGAAAACCCTGCGCCCGTTGGTGGACCGGGGTCTGGACAACCTCAAATACTTCAAAGGGGCCGGCGCGGTCGACAGCTTCAAGGCCACGCTGGGCAGGCTTGCGCCCCGGGCCTGAGATGTGTCTGAGACGTACCTGCGATGTGCCTGCGGTTTACCTGAGCCGGTCGCAGGTATGTCCGTGGATCGGCCGGCGGCCGTGCAGGCATGTCGGTATCCGGGTCTGTGGACGGAGCTTGCGGCGGGGTTGTGGCCGGGTCAAGTGACCACCCGGCGTGGCCCGGAGCGCGGGAAGACAGCGTCTTACTGCAACTGATCAACGACGGCGGCCGCCGCCACCCAGCAGGCTGCCCATCACGCCGCGCAGAATCTCCCGTCCCACTTGGGTGCCAATGGTGCGCACGGTCGACTTGACCATGGTCTGTGCCAGCCCATCGCGCTGGCCGCCACGGGGGCCGGTGCTGCCAAACAGCATGTCTTTCACGCCATCCATCAGGCTGTTGCCTGCTTCAGCCTGGGGTGCGCCGCCTGTGGCGGTGCCAGTGGTGGCCCCACCCGCACTGTTGCCCGCTGCGCCACCGGTGGATTTACCTTTGAGCAGCTCGTAGGCCGATTCCCGGTCTACCGCCTTTTCGTACACGCCGGCCACCAGTGAGTTGGCGAGCAGGGCTTTGCGCTGGTCGGGGGTGATGGGCCCCAATTGACCTGACGGCGGCAGGATGTAAGCCCGCTCGGTGACGGCCGGGCGGCCTTTGTCGTCCAGAAAGCTCACCAGTGCTTCGCCCACCGCCAATTCGGTGATCGCGGCCTCGATGTCCAGCCCCGGCTTCTGGCGCATGGTTTGCGCGGTGGCCTTGACAGCCTTCTGGTCGCGCGGGGTGAAGGCGCGCAGCGCGTGCTGCACGCGGTTGCCCAGTTGGGCCAGCACGCTGTCAGGGATGTCCAGCGGGTTCTGCGTGACGAAGTACACGCCCACGCCCTTGGAGCGCACCAGCCGCACCACCAGTTCGATGCGCTCCACCAGTGCTTTGGGGGCGTCGGCAAACAGCAGGTGTGCCTCGTCGAAGAAGAACACCAGCTTGGGTTTTTCGAGGTCGCCCACTTCGGGCAGGCTTTCAAACAGCTCGCTCAGCATCCACAGCAGGAAGGTGGAATACAGCTTGGGCGAGTTCATCAGCTTGTCGGCGGCCAGGATGTTGATCATGCCCAGCCCGCTTTCGGTCTGCATGAAATCGGCAATGTTCAGCATGGGCTCGCCGAAGAAGACGTCGCCACCCTGTTCCTCCACCTGCAGCAGGGCACGCTGGATGGCACCCACGCTCGCGGCGCTGATGTTGCCGTACTCGGTGGTGAAGTCCTTCGCGTTGTCGCCCACGTGCTGGCACATGGCGCGCAGGTCTTTCATGTCGAGCAACAGCATGCCGTTGTCGTCGGCGATTTTGAACACCAGTTGCAGCACGCCAGCCTGAGTGTCGTTCAGGTTCAGCATGCGGCTCAGCAGCAGGGGGCCCAGGTCGCTGACCGTGGCGCGGACCGGGTGGCCTTGCTCGCCAAACACGTCCCACAGGGTCACCGGGAAGGCCTTGGGCTCGGGCAAGTCCAGCTTGCGTTCGCCCAGAATTTTGGCCAGTTTCTCCCCCACCTTGCCGGGTTGGGACACGCCCGTCAGGTCGCCCTTGATGTCGGCCATGAAGACAGGTACCCCTTGGCGTGAGAACTGCTCGGCCAGGGCCTGCAGGGTCACGGTCTTGCCGGTGCCGGTGGCCCCGGTGATGAGGCCGTGGCGGTTGGCCTTGTCCAGGTGCAGGACGCATTCGGTGTGGGCGTTGCGGGCAATTATGAGCGGTTCGGTCATGAGTGTGTCCTTGAGGGCGCGGAGCGGTCGAAATTCAGCGGCTGGGTCAGGCGTTGGCTGCATCCACGATGGGTGCTATTCGGTCGAGCGTGTCCAGAAGTTCGGGCACGATGTCGGTGGCGAGGTTCAGGTAGCCTGCTTTCAGTGCGTTGTCTTCCGGATAGTCGTGTGCAAAACTGTTGCGTATTGCACGCCAGTTTTGCCAGGACTGTACGCTGGACAGGTATCCGAGCTTTTCCAGGCGATGCAATTTGTCCAGCATGGGCCGATCTTCAAACGGCTCCTGCAGGTACGTCAGCACGGCCGGGAACAACCTGGAGCCCATCGCGTCTTGCAGTTTGGTAAACCGCAAGATGAACTGGTCCCAGTCTTGAACCTGTTCATCACTCAGCCCGGTCAACGCGCTGGCGCTCACGGGCAACATGGGGCTCAACGCATGCAGAGCATGGTTCAGGTGGTGAACGTGGCGCTGGCATTGTTGCCAGGCGTCAGTCAAGCGCAAACCGGCTGTCAGCTTCACAACAAGACCCCTTGCTCACGCGCCAGTTCAAAAATGGGTGGATGTGTGGAGCGTCCGGGGTAATCCAGCAGCACATCCAGCTTCTGTTCACCCAACAACGTGTATGCCGTTGCCAGGAACTGAGTGTGTGCCTGTGCGAGTTTGGCAGCGTCTGTCCAGTTGGACTCCACCAGCAGGTCAATGTCGCCGCCCCGTGCCATGTCGTTTGTGCGCGACCCAAAGAGTCGCACCTTGGCATCTTCACCAAAGTGAACTCTGGCGGCCTGTTTGAGGCTGTCGCGTTCAAACGCTGTGAGTCGCATGGAACAGTTTTGAAGGTGAAGTCCGGTAAACGGCACGTTGGGACAAAACATGCTGATTTGATTCACATCATAAGAAAGTTTTGTGCCGGGTTTAGCACGGAGACATGCTGTGTTGGTAAAGGGTTGCAGACGGCCACTGGCGCATAGCGCGGAGCCTCGTCAACGCAACCCCGCGCGTCCGCGGCACGAAAACACGCCTGCCACAGGCAAGGATGTCCAAGGACGTCCAAATTTTCGCTCTGAGATAATCTGAGCGGGTCACACAAGCACTTTCAGCCGCGAATCCCATGCGGCCGGCTCCCGAGCGTTGAGCCGTTTTTCGAGTTTGAACAATCAAGAGGTTTCGATGGCAGGGCATTCCAAATGGGCCAATATTCAACACCGCAAGGGCCGTCAGGACGAAAAGCGTGGCAAGTTGTGGACGCGGGTGATCCGCGAAATCACGGTGGCGGCGCGCAGCGGTGGTTCGGACCTGGGTGCCAACCCCCGTTTGCGCCTGGCCATTGACAAGGCCAAGGCCGTCAACCTGCCGGCCGACCGCATCAAGTACAACATCGACAAGGCCACCGGCAACCAGGAAGGTGTGTCCTATGAAGAAATCCGCTACGAAGGCTACGGCATTGGCGGTGTGGCGGTCATCCTGGACACCATGACCGACAACCGCGTGCGCACGGTGGCCGAGGTGCGCCATGCGTTCAGCAAACACGGCGGCAACCTGGGCACGGAAGGATCGGTGGCGTTCCAGTTCAAGCACTGTGGTCAATTGGTGTTTGCGCCCGGCGTGAGTGAAGACAAGGTCATGGAATTGGCGTTGGAAGCGGGTGCCGAGGATGTCATCGCCGACGACGACGGTGCCATCGAAGTGCTGACTGCGCCCGGCGACTTCGAAGCCGTGAAGAACGCACTGGAAGCGGCAGGCCTGGTGCCCGAGATGGCCGAAGTCACCATGCGAGCCGACAACACCATCGAATTGGCCGGAGACGACGCGGTTCGTATGCAGAAGCTGCTCGATGTGCTGGAAGACCTTGACGACGTGCAGAACGTGTTCCACAACGCGGCATTGGTGCTCTGATTTGCCTCGACGCAGCGCCACGGCCGGCCAGTAGCTCACCCACTGTAAATTTTTCCCCATGGGCCAGGTCTGAACAGGGCCACCCGACTCGCACATGAATTCAGCACAGCAATCTTCCCCCACTCTGAACGTTCTTGTGGTGGGCAATGGGGGGCGAGAACACGCGCTGGCCTGGCGGTTGCGCCAGAGCCCCAGTGTGGCGACGGTTTACGTGGCACCTGGCAACGGTGGCACGGCCCGTGATGCGCGGCTGGTCAGCCTGCCGCAACTGTCTGCGACCGATGTGGTGGGCATCCGGCAGTGGGCTCAGGCGAACAGCATCGGCCTGGTGGTGGTGGGGCCCGAGGCCCCCCTGGCTGCTGGCCTGGTGGACGAGTTGCGTGCCCACGGTGTGCCGGTGTTCGGCCCGACGCAGGCGGCCGCCCAGTTGGAGAGCTCCAAGGCCTTCTCCAAGGCTTTCATGGCCCGCCACGGCATTCCCACCGCCGCCTACGACACATTCACCGATGCGGCACTGGCGCATGCGTACATTGACCGAATGGGCGCGCCCATCGTTGTCAAGGCCGATGGCCTCGCCGCAGGCAAAGGTGTGGTGGTGGCGATGACCTTGGCCGAAGCGCACGAGGCGGTTGACTTCATGCTGGGCTCGGACGAGTCTGGCAACAAGTTTGGCGTGCAGCACAACGCGGGCGGCGCTCGGGTCGTCATTGAAGAGTTCCTGCAGGGTGAAGAGGCGAGTTTCATTGTGGTGTGCGATGGCACCACGGTGCTGCCACTGGCCACCTCGCAAGACCACAAGCGCTTGCTCGATGCCGACCAGGGGCCCAACACCGGCGGCATGGGGGCCTACTCGCCCGCGCCGGTGGTGACGCCCGCCATCCACGACAGGGCGATGCAAGAAGTCATCCTGCCGACGGTGGCGGGCATGGCTGCCGATGGCATTCCCTATTCCGGCTTCCTGTATGCGGGTCTCATGATCACGCCAGACGGCGCGGTCAAAACGCTGGAGTTCAACTGCCGCATGGGCGACCCCGAAACGCAGCCCATCATGATGCGCCTGCAGTCCGACCTGGCAGCGGTGCTGCTGGATGCGGCCCACCAGCGGCTGGCCGGCACCGAGCTGAGCTGGGACAGCCGCTGCGCCCTCGGCGTGGTGCTGGCGGCTGACGGCTACCCGCTCACCCCGCGCAAGGGTGATGCCATCACCGCGCTGCCCGTTGACACGCCAGACGCGGTGGTGTTCCATGCCGGTACCACGCTGGTGGATGACACGCTGCAGACATCCGGCGGGCGTGTGCTGTGCGCTACCGCCCTGGGCGACAGTGTGAAAGATGCGCAGTCACGCGCCTACGCGCTGGTTGACCAGGTGACGTTTGCCGGTATGCAATTCAGAAAAGATATTGGCTTCCGCGCTTTGTAATATTGATTTTTCTGCTCTGTTTTTTATGAATGATCAAGCTTCCACGTCCGCTCCGCCTGTTGCCGCTGGTCAGGCTTCGGTGGTTCGCCAGTACCTGACGGACTTGCAGACCCGCATCACCACGGCCATTGCCGGGCTGGACGGCACGCCTTTTCTGGAAGATGCCTGGACCAAGCCCGCTGGCGAACGACTGCAGGGCAGTGGCATCACCCGCATTCTGGAGGGAGGGCCTGTGTTCGAACGGGCGGGTTGCGGTTTCTCGCATGTCAGCGGGCCCAAACTGCCACCGTCGGCCACACACCACCGTCCCGAGCTGACTGGGGCCCCCTTCGAGGCCATGGGCGTCTCGCTCGTGTTCCACCCACGCAACCCGTATATGCCCACGGTCCACATGAACGTGCGCATGATTGCGGCCACGCCGGTGGGCGGTGGCGAACCCGTTTGCTGGTTCGGTGGCGGCATGGACCTGACCCCGTATTACGGGTTTGAAGAAGATGCCCGGCATTTCCACACGGTTTGCCGCGACGCGCTGGCACCCTTTGGTGCCGACAAGTACCCCCGCTTCAAAACCTGGTGCGACGACTACTTCTGCCTGAAGCACCGCAACGAGCAGCGTGGTGTGGGGGGCGTGTTTTTTGACGATTTTTCCGAACTGGGCTTTGACGACAGCTTTGCCATGCTGCGCGCGGTGGGCGACGCCTTCCTGACGGCCTACCTGCCCATCGTCGAGCGTCGCCAGGCCCTGGCATACGGCGAGCGGGAGCGTGAATTCCAGTTGTACCGCCGTGGGCGGTATGTGGAGTTCAATCTGGTGTGGGACCGGGGCACGCACTTTGGTCTGCAGTCGGGAGGGCGAACCGAGTCCATCCTCTTGTCCATGCCGCCCCTGGTCAGCTGGGCGTATGCCCGCCAGCCCGAGCCAGGGTCGGTAGAGAGCCGCCTGTACACCGACTTCCTGGTGCGCAAAGACTGGGTCTGACTCCCTTGCCAGGCGCTTCGGGAACCGGTCTGCGCTGTGGCCTGTACGGCGGGGCGTTCGACCCGCCGCACCTGGGCCATGTGGCCATGGCCCGTGCCTTTGCGGCGCAGTGTCAGTTGGACCGGCTTTTCATCATGCCCACAGGGCAAGCGTGGCACAAGGCGACCCAGCCCAGTGCTGCCCGGCACCGAGCTGCCATGTGCCGACTGGCGTTTGCACAGGTACATGCTGCGCAGGTGTCCGAGTTGGAACTGAACCGCGCCGGCCCCACCTACACCGTTGACACGCTGCATGCACTGCAAGGGCAATCTCCGGGTGCCCAATGGTTTGTGTTGATGGGGTGGGACCAGTGGGCGCGGTTCACCACCTGGCACCGCTGGCAGTCCATTGCTGAACTTGCTACGCTGGTTGTAGCTGAAAGAGGCTGTAAAATATGCGCCGACGAGCATTCTGATGAAAATTTTTTGATTCATCCGTCTCATCCCGCACTCTCTGCGCAGCCGCTGCGGTGGCAGCCTGTGGACGTGAGCTCCACGGCCGTGCGAGAGCAGCTGGCCCGAGCGGCCGCAGGCACTGCAGACATGTCCCAATTGCTACCGGACCCGGTCGCAAGCTATATTTCACAACACCAGCTTTACCAGAACACACACGTATGAGTGATACCAAGCCCCGCAAAACAGATGTACAGAAACTCCAGCGCGCCATCGTGGACGGGCTGGAGGATGTGAAGGGGCAAGACATCGTGGTGTTCAACACCGAGCTGTTGTCGCCGCTGTTCGAGCGGGTCATCATTGCCAGCGGCACCTCCAACCGGCAGACCAAGGCACTGGCCAGCAGTGTGGCTGACGCGGTGCGCGAGGCCGGGTTTCCCAAGCCGCGCATCGAAGGCGAAGACAACGGTGAATGGATCATTGTCGATTGCGGCGCTGCCGTGGCGCATGTGATGCAACCCACCATCCGGCAGTATTACCACCTGGAAGAAATCTGGGGCGGCAAGGCTGTTCACCTCAAATCGGCCGCAGCCAAAGCGGCAGGGGCCAAAGCTGCTGCAACCAGGGCTGCCAAAGCCCCGACGGCCTCGTCAGCCGATGCGGCAGCGCCCGTGCAGGCAACACCCCGGTCGGCTGGCAAGCCACCTGCCAAAGTGGCCAGCAAAACCACCGGCAAGGCCATAACCGCCACAGCCGCTGCCAAGACATCCGCCGCCAAGCCAGCGTCCCGGCCTGCTGCAGCAGGCAAAACAGCCACCGCCAAAACAGCTGTAAAAACCCCCACAGCCCGCAAGTCTGCCGGCACGGCGGCGGCTGCACCGGTCAAGGTTAAGACCGTGGTGGTGGGCAAGCCGGTCGCCAAAAAAGCGGCAGGCAAGACCGCAACGCGCAAGCCTGCAGCACGCAGCAAGGCAACCTGACACAACCCCGCCGAGCGATGAAACTGCTGATCGTGGCGGTGGGCCAGCGCATGCCCGACTGGGCCCAGACGGCCTATGACGACTACGCCAAGCGGTTCCCGCCTGATTGCCGTGTCGAGATCAAAACCGTCAAGACAGAGCCCAGGGGCTCCAAGACCCTGGCCACGCTGCTGCAGGCCGAACGGGCCCGCATCGAGACGGCCATTCAGTCGGGCACCCAGCGTGGTGCCCGTGTGGTGGTGTTGGACGAACGGGGCAGCAACCTCACCACGGTCGCGCTGGCCGAGCAGCTCAAAGGCTGGCAGTTGCAAGGCGATGACGTGGCCTTCGTCATCGGTGGGCCCGATGGGTTGGACCCGGCATTCAAGGCACAGGCGGCGCAGCGCATCCGTTTGTCCGATCTGACCTTGCCCCATGCATTGGCCCGTGTGCTGCTGATCGAGCAGATTTACCGCGCCTGGTCGGTCAACCACAACCATCCTTATCACCGCGAGTAAAGCCCCATGCGTGACCGCAAGCCTGTTCAGCCCGAAGCGGCCGCGCCCATGCTTTACCTGGCATCCCAGAGCCCCCGGCGTTTGCAACTCCTCACCCAATGGGGTGTGACGTGCGAACTGCTGTTGCCCGATGCAACGGAGGACGCCGAGTCACTGGAAGCGGTCAAGGCAGGTGAGTCGCCACGCCGCTATGTGCAACGGGTGACCCGGCTGAAGCTGCTGGCAGCCTTGCAGCGCCTGCAGCGCAGAGGCTTGCCCCCGGCGCCGGTGTTGTGTGCCGACACGACGGTGGCACTGGGTGACCGCATTCTGGGCAAACCCGCGTCGGCAGACGAAGCCCGCAGCATGCTTGCGGCATTGAGCGGGCGGACGCACAAGGTCTACACGTCGGTGGCGGTGGGTGTTATTCAAAAAACAGAGCTGTCAAGCCATATATATCAAGCGTTAAGTGCCTCAAAAGTTACATTTTCAGAGCTGACGCCGGATGCGATCGACCGGTATGTTGCAACGGGTGAGTCCGTGGGCAAGGCCGGTGCCTACGGCATTCAGGGTTTGGCAGCGTTGTGGACCAGCCGCATCGACGGCAGTTACAGCGGCATCATGGGTTTGCCCGCGTTTGAAACGGCGCAGGTGTTGCAGCAGGCGGGCTTGCACCTGGTTTAACGGGCCACGTTGCACACACCGGCGCTGGGGCGGCGACGGGGCGTGTGCAGGCGTTACAGTCGTGGCATCGTTTCTTTGAAAGACCCTCTATGGGCCAGGACATTCTCATCAACTGGGCACCGCACGAGACCCGCGTGGCGGTGGTCGAACAAGGGGCTGTGCAGGAAGTCCACATTGAGCGCACGCTGGAACGTGGGCTGGTGGGCAACGTGTACCTGGGCAAGGTGTCGAGGGTGTTGCCGGGCATGCAATCGGCTTTCATCGACATCGGGCTCGACCGCGCCGCTTTTTTGCATGTGGCCGACCTCATGCCCAACATCCAGGCCAAGCATGCACCGGGCCGCGACGGGCAGCCCCAGACGGGCAAGTCGGGCAAAACACCCGAGTTGTTGCAGCCCAACCCGGTGCTGCCCATTGAAAAGCAGATCTTCGAGGGCCAGTCCCTGATGGTGCAGGTGCTGAAAGACCCCATCGGCACCAAAGGGGCCCGCCTGTCGGCACAAATCAGCATCGCGGGGCGCTTGCTGGTGTTTTTGCCTCAGGACGCGCATGTGGGCGTGTCGCAAAAGATACCCCCGGATCAGCGGGAGTCGCTGCGCAAGCGTCTGGTGGCACTGACGGCCGACCTGGGCGGTGGTTTCATCCTGCGCACCAACGCGGAAGATGCCTCCGACACGGAGCTGGCCGACGACATTGCCTACCTCCGCAAAACATGGTTGCGCATCAAGGAAGCTGCGGTGCGCCTGCCGCCTGCAAGCCTGATCCATCAGGACCTGAACCTGATGCGCCGGGTGCTGCGCGACCTGGCCAGCGCCGACACCAGCACCATCCGCATCGATTCGCGCGAGCAGTTTGGCGAGCTCCAGCGTTTTGCGTCCGAGTTCATGCCTGACACGGCAGGCAAACTGGCGTTGCACACGGGTGAGCGTCCGTTGTTCGACCTGTGCAACGTGGACGAGGAGATCAGCCGGGCGCTGGGCCGTCGGGTGGACATGAAGTCGGGCGGTTACCTCATCATCGACCAGACGGAGGCCCTGACGACTGTTGACGTCAACACCGGTGGGTATGTCGGCGCGCGCAATTTCGACGACACCGTGTTCAAAACCAACCTCGAGGCAGCCCAGGTGATCGCGCGGCAGTTGCGCTTGCGCAACCTGGGGGGCATCGTCATCGTCGACTTCATCGACATGGCGCGTGACGAACACCGTGAAGCGGTGTTGACCGAGTTCCGCAAGCAGTTGGCCCGCGACCGTGTCAAGACCATGGCGGGTGGTTTCTCCAGCCTGGGGTTGTTGGAGATGACCCGCAAGCGCACCCGGGAGTCACTGGCGCACATGCTGAGCGAGCCCTGCCCGGCCTGTCAGGGCAGGGGGGCAGTGAAGACGGCCCGCAGCCTGTGTTACGACATCCTGCGGGAAATCCTCCGCGAGGCGCGTGCCTTCAACCCGCGCGAGTTTCGTGTGGTCGCTTCGCCCCAGGTGATTGAGTTGTTTCTGGACGAGGAAAGCGCTCACCTGGCCGGGCTGAGCGACTTCATTGGCAAGCCGATTTCGCTGCAAAGCGACGGTGCCATGTCACAGGAGCAGTACGACATCGTGCTGATCTGAGCGGCCCAGCCGCTGACCGGGCAGGCCACCGAGAGGCGGCCACCCGTCAGGCCGCAGGGGCTGACGTTGAGGGCGATGAGGTGGGCTGGTTGTGCAGGCGTGCGTACAGGCCGTCGGCCGCCATCAGCTGTGCGTGGGTGCCCTGTTCCCTGATCTGCCCATCAGCCAGCACCACCACGCGGTCTGCGTGTTCGATGGTGGTCAGCCTGTGTGCCACGACGATGGTGGTGCGGCCCGCCATCAGCCTGCCCAGCGCCTCCTGCACCAGCCGCTCGGACTCGTTGTCCAGCGCCGAAGTGGCTTCATCCAGGATCAGGATGGGGGCGTTTTTGTAAATCGCCCGGGCAATGGCCAGGCGCTGGCGTTGCCCACCTGACAATTCTGTGGCGTTGTGCCCCACGGTTGCGTGGATGCCCTTGGGCAACCTCTCGATCAGGTCTCCCAGGTTCGCAGAGCGCATTGCCTGTGTCACCCGTTCGGGATCGGGCACGGCTCCCAGCGCCACGTTGGCGGCGAGGGTGTCGTTCAGCATCACGACATCCTGGCTCACCATGGCGATGTTGCGGCGCAAGGCCGCCAAGTTCCATTCGGACAGCGGGGTGCCGTCCAGGCAGATGCTGCCCTCGCTCAGGTCGGTGAAGCGGGGCAACAGGTTGACCAGCGTGGTCTTGCCCGAGCCGGATGGGCCGACCAGTGCGACGACCTCGCCCGGGGCAATGTCCAGGCTGACCCCGTTCAGTGCCGGGGCATCGCTGCCCGGATATCGGACTGTCGCCTGTACGAGCGATACATGGCCGCTCACCTGTGCCGGGGCATGTGTGCCGCCGGGTTGTTCCGGTGCCTCATCGATCAGGTCCAGCCCCCGTTCCAGCGCGGCAACGCCACGTGTGATCGGGCCGGCTATCTCGGCCAGGTGCTTGATCGGCGCGATCAGCATCAGCATGGCCGTCACGAACGACACAAAACTGCCCACCGTCACGCCCGACACACTGCTTTGCCACAAGGCAATGGCAATCACGGCAGACAATGCGCCCGCTGCCAGCATCTGGGTCAGCGGTGTCATGGCCGCCGAGGCCACGGTTGACTTGAGCGCCAGCCGCCTGAGCCCTTGGCTCAGGTGGTCGAAGCGGGCGGTCTGTGCGTCCTGTGCACCGTGCAGCCGGATGAGGCGGTGGGCCAGCACGTTTTCTTCGACCACATAGGCCAGTTCGTCGGTCGCTTTCTGGCTGGACTGGGTCAGCCGGTACAGGCGCGCCGACAGCACCCGCATGATGAGAATCAGCGCTGGGAAGATCACCATCACGATCAGCGTGAGCTTCCAGTTCAGGTAGAACAGGTAGCCCAGCAATGCCAGCAGCGTCAGGCTGTCCCGGGTGAGAGTGAGGAACGAGCTGACCAGCATCGACGAGCCGGTTTGGGCCTCGTACACCAGCGTGTTGGACAGGCCGCTGGCCGTTTGCTGGCGAAACAGGCTCAGATCAGCGCCGCTGAGCCGCTGGAACATGTGCAGGCGCATGGCCTTCAGGCCGGTCGCAGCGGTGTAGCTCAGGGCGTATTGCGCGGTGAAAACTGCCAGCCCTCTGATGCCGAACAACCCCATCAGCGAGGCCGGTACTGCCCACAGGGGCACTTTGCCCGATGCGAAGCCATCGTCCAGCAGGGCTTTGAGCAGTGCCGGAATCATGGGCTCGGTCAGCGCGCCCACCAGCGTTGCCAGTGCAGCCAGTGCTACGCCTTTTCGAGCAGGTTTAAAATAGGGCCACAACCTTTTCAGGCGCTGTGTCAACGGTGGGGGAGAGCCCATTGGGTTCAAGACAGGTTGGCAAGGGAGCCAAAGGGCGCAAGTTTGCGAAACCTTTGTCAACAAATTCGGTCGGACAGTCCGGTATGTGCGCCGGATGCGTCCGGTATTATCGACCGGAGCCAGCCTTGCCCGGCTGCGCCCGGCCAGTTTTCAGTTCAATTCCAACAGTCCATGTCCATGTTGCTTTCAAGGCGCTCCCTCGTGGGTGCCTCGGCCTTGTTGTCCTTGTCAGCCGCGCACGCCCAGTTCAGGGTGGAGGTGTCGGGGGTGGGGCTGACGCAAATCCCTTTCGCCATCGCATCGTTCAAAGGGGCCGATGCCGTACCAGTCGACCTCGCATCCATCGTCCGGGGTGACCTGGAGCGCAGCGGGCAGTTCCGTGGTGTGGTGCCGGTGGTGGGGGTGGTGCTCGACGAGACTTCGCGCCCCGACCTGGCCCCCTGGCGCGAGCGCTCGGCCGATGTGCTGCTGACCGGCAGCGTGACCAGGCTTGCAGATGGCCGGTTTGATGTGCGTTTCAGGGTGTGGGACGTGGTCCGGCTGAAGGACCTGGGCGGTGTCAGCCTCCCGGTGCGGCCTGGCGACCTGCGCCTGGCTGCGCACCGCATGGCCGACTACATCTACGAAAAACTCACCGGTGAAAAAGGCATCTTCTCCACCCGCATTGCCTACGTGACCAAACACGCAGGCAAGCACAGCCTCTGGGTGGCCGATGCGGACGGCGAGGGCGGCCAGGTGGCACTCAGCAGCCCCGAGCCCATCATTTCGCCGGCCTGGTCTCCGGCAGGCGGGCAGCTGGCCTACGTGTCGTTCGAGTCGCGCAAGCCCGTCATCTACGCGCACGAAATTGCCACGGGCCGCCGCCGTCTGATGGCCAATTTCAAAGGCTCCAACAGTGCGCCCGCGTGGTCACCCGATGGCAAGGCCTTGCTGGCAACGCTGACGCTGGATGGCAGTTCCCAGATTTACAGCATCGATGTGGGGTCGGGTGCGCACGCGCGGCTCACGCAGTCGGGCTCCATCGATACAGAACCGGTGTGGGATGCCAGCGGCCAGACTGTTTACTTTGTGAGCGACCGGGGTGGTGCACCGCAAATCTACAAAATGGCCGCCCGTGGCGGGCAGGCCGAGCGCGTCACCTTTGCGGGCAGTTACAACACCTCGCCTGCCATCAGCCCGGATGGCAAGTGGCTGGCGTATGTGTCGAGGATTGGCGGTGCTTTCAAGCTCCAACTCATGGAGTTGTCTTCCGGCAACGTGACCAGTCTGACCGATACCTCGGCCGACGAAAGCCCCAGCTTTGCCCCCAATGGCAAACTCATCATGTATGCCACCAAACTGCAGGGGCGCGAAGCCCTCATGACCACCACGTTGGATGGCCGCATCAAAACCCGCCTGTCCACCGCGCAGGGCGACATCCGTGAACCCGATTGGGGTCCGTTCGTGCCCTGATCACCGGTCTGTTATAAATTTCGAATCTTTTTGTCTCCAACGCTTTTCCTGTTTTATTTCTTTGCTACTGAAATCATCATGACTTTCACAACTTCTGCACCTGCTTCCCGTTTCGCAGCCTTCGCGTCGGCTGCTGTTTTGCTGACCGCTCTGGTGGGCTGCGGCTCCAATGTCAAGCTGGACGAGGTGCCCGTCTCCGACCGGACGGGCTCGGCCGCCACCGGCCCGGCCGACGGTGCTGCCGGTGCGCAGAGCAGCTCGAACCGGGTTGCACCCGTGGTGGTGGACGAGCGTGCGCTGGCCGAGCCGCCAGCGTCGGTCTCGCGGTTGGTGTACTTCGATTACGACAGCTTCATCGTCCGTCCCGAGTTTGCTGCCACGCTGGAAGCGCATGCCCGCTTCCTGAAGGCCGACCCCGCACGCAAAGTGGTTCTGCAAGGCCACACCGACGAGCGCGGTGGCCGCGAGTACAACCTGGCGCTGGGCCAGAAGCGTGCCGAGGCCGTGCGCCGCTCGCTGTCGGTGCTGGGTGTGAGTGAAGCTCAGCAGGAAGCCGTGAGCTTCGGCAAAGAAAAGCCTGCCGTGCAGGGCTCCGATGAGGCGGCCCATGCCAAGAACCGCCGTGTGGAACTGAGCTACCGCTGAGCCTGCCATGCGCGCATCCACACCTGCTGTCCGCAGCACCCCACGGCGTGGTCGGCTCAGCCGGCACTTCTGGCACGCAGGCCTGCTGTGTCTGGCACTGGTGCCGGCCATCGGCCAGGCCCAGTTGTTCGGCGATGACGAAGCCCGAAAGGCCATCATTGCCCTGCGCGAACGTGTTGACGCTGACCGCCGCCAGAACGAGGCGGCTTTGGCGCGCCTGTCACAGGAATTCGCACGGCTGAACGACGAAACCGCTGCACCCACCCGGCGCAGTCTGCTCGATTTGTCGAACCAGATCGAAGGCCTGCGCCAGGAACTGGCCCGCCAGCGCGGTCAGGCCGAGCAGTTGGCGCGGGATGTGTCCGAGTTGCAACGCCAGCAAAAAGACGTGCTGGTCGCGCTGGACGAGCGCCTGCGCCAGCTGGAGCCGTCCAAAATCAGCCTGGACGGACAGGAGTTCCGCGTGAAGGCTGAGGAGCGGGCGGAGTACGACCAGGCGATGGAGCTTGTGCGCAAGGGCACGTTCGACGCTGCTGTCACCTCGTTCCAGGCGTTTTTGCGCAAGTTCCCCACCACGGGATACCTGCCGTCGGCCCTGTTCTGGCTGGGCAATGCGCAATACGCCACCGGCGCCTACAAGGATGCTATCGAGAGTTATCGTCGCCTGGGACAGGTGGCACCCGAGCACGCCCGGGTGCCCGAAAGCCGTTTGGCCATCGCCAACTGTCAGTCCGAGTTGAAAGATGTGAAATCGGCGCGCAAGACGCTGGAGGATCTGGTCAAGTCCCATCCCCAGTCCGAAGCAGCTGCCACGGCGCGTGACCGTTTGTCCCGCATGCGTTGATTGCCAGCTTGGGTGGCAGACATGACCCTGATTGAACTGGCGGCGCTGCGCACGGAAGTGCTGTGGGCTGCGTTTGCTGTGTCCTGCGTGTTTGGTTGGGTGGCCCAGAGAACCCACTTTTGCACCATGGGGGCCATCAGCGACGTGGTCAACATGGGCGATTGGACACGCCTGCGCATGTGGGTGCTGGCGGTGGCGGTGGCCATCCTGGGCTTTTACGGGCTGGCGGCATTCGGTGCCATCGATGCCAGCAAGAATTTTTACACCGCGCCGCGTGTGGTGTGGCTGTCGGCGTTGGTCGGTGGTGCCCTGTTCGGCTTCGGCATGGTGCTGGCCTCGGGTTGCGGCAGCAAGACGCTGGTGCGCATGGGAGCCGGCAGCCTGAAGGCATTGGTGGTGTTTGCCGTGATGGGGATTGCCGCTTTTGCTTCGCTTCGCGGCGTCACGGCCGTGCTGCGCGTCAACACAGTGGACCGCGTTGCATTTGACATGCCCGGTGGCAGTGGTCTGCCAGGCTGGCTGGCCCGTGCGCTCGACGTGCCTGGTGCGGCAACGGTTGCTGCTGTGTGCGTGGCGCTGGGGTTGCTGATCTGGGTGTTCCGTTCGGCTGATTTCCGGCAGGCGAACAATGTGCTGGCGGGTGTCGGCATCGGTGCGTGCGTGGTCGCCATGTGGTGGGTCACTGGTCACATGGGATTCGTGCCGGAGCACCCCGAGACGCTCGAAGCCGTGTTTGTCGGCACGCCGTCAGGTCTGATGGAGGCACTGACGTTCACCGCGCCTATGGCCTACGCCATCGACTGGCTGGTGCTGTTCAGTGACACATCCAAACTGCTCACCACCGCCATCGTGTCGGTGGTGGGTGTGGTGCTGGGTTCCTTTGTGTACGCCGTGGCCACCCGGTCTTTTCATTGGGAAGGTTTCAGCAGCACACAGGACACGGCTGTGCACATTGTGGGCGCAGCGCTGATGGGCGTCGGCGGCGTGACGGCCATGGGCTGCACCGTGGGGCAGGGCCTGTCAGGATTGTCCACCCTCAGCCTGACCAGCGTGTTGGCCGTGGTGGGCATTGTGCTGGGGGCGGTGGCAGCGTTGCGTTTCCAGATGTGGCTGGTGATGCGTGACTGAGCCCGACTTCGAGCGCCGCTTCGGCGGCCTGCGGCGCCTGTACGGAACCGCCGCCGCCCAACGTCTGTTCGATGCGCATGTGGTGGTCGTGGGCATCGGGGGGGTCGGTTCCTGGGCGGCCGAAGCGCTCGCACGCTCGGGTGTCGGTCGACTCACATTGATTGACATGGACCACGTGGCCGAGTCCAACATCAACCGTCAGGTACATGCACTCGGCCCCACGCTGGGTCAGGCCAAGGTCGAGGCCATGCGCGAGCGCATCGCACTCATTCACACCGACTGCGCGGTCCACACGGTGGATGAATTTGTCACGCCCGAAAACGCTGCCCAGTTGCTGGGTACGGTACGCGCCATGTCGCCTCTGCCCCTGGCGGTGGTCGATGCATGCGACCAGGTGCGTGCCAAACTGGCCATGGCAGAGTGGTCGCTCCGTCAGCGGTGTCTGCACGTGGTGGTGGGCGCGGCGGGTGGCAAGCGGCGACCCCAAGCGGTTGAGGTGGATGACCTGTCGGCTGTCACGCACGACCCCTTGCTGGCCAAAATGCGGTACCAGTTGCGCCGGTTCCACGGTGCGCCCAAAACCGGTCGCATCGGCCTGAGTGTGGTGTTCAGCCGCGAAGCGGTGGCTGCGCCGGATGCGTCCTGTGCCACCAGTGGCGATGCCACGCACGACAGCAGCCTGAATTGCCACGGTTATGGATCGTCGGTGACCGTGACTGCCACCTTCGGCATGGTGGCCGCAGCGCACGTGATGAATGGGCTGGCGGGGTGAGGTGATGGTCCCAATTTCGCGCCGACGCGAAAACGAATTTCTGGAAGGTGGACTGATCCGCTGAAAATGGGCTATAATTTGAGGCTTGTCGGATGCAACACAGTTGTGTCCGGCGTGAGTGGGACGTTAGCTCAGTTGGTAGAGCAGCGGACTTTTAATCCGTTGGTCGCAGGTTCGAATCCTGCACGTCCTACCACTCATCTCGCCAATCAACTTGGCCAGAATCGTTGCAAAAGGCTTCCAGCTGGGAAGCCTTTTTCATTTCTGCGTCTGAACACCGTCCATGCCCATGCGCAGTTCGTCTCATGCGCCACCTCTCAACAAGTTGCTGGTCACCTGGGGGCTCGCCGATGAAAAGGCGTCGCGTCAGGACATTGCCGAGCGTCTGGCCGCCGGGCTGAGTGTCGCGGATGGCCTGGCGCTGCATGCTTGGGTGTCAAGCGACACCGCACGGTTGCACGTGCCGGAGGACAAGCCTGTCGACGCGAGCAGTTTGCGGGTGGAATGCCAGCGTGTGCGTGAAACGCTCGCGGCCTTCATCGATGACCTGTTGCAGTTTGCGGACGAGCCCGCCCCGAATGTGCTGGCGGCTTGTCAACAGCGGTATGCCGAGGTGCAGCGCCACATGGCTGTGCACCTGGAAACGCTTTACCTGCGGGTGTACGACAACCTGGCCGTCTCGCAGCCGCACCTGGCACCGTTGCTGGAGCTGGATGCCACGTTGATGCAGGCACTCTCGGTGCGCGAGCACAAGGCGTTTGCAGGTGTGCCGGGTTTGTTGGCCAAGCGGTACGCGCAATACGCACCCGCAGCCAATTTCACAGGTAATACGCGCGACGCGGGTGACGCGGGTGAAGCGGGGGAAGCGGTAGAAGCGGGTGATCCGGGTGTTGCAGGTGATGCGACTTTGCCACTCGCAGATTCGGTTGGTCTGAAGCTCATCCAGGACGCACGACGCATGGCACTGGCCGAACTGGATGCCCGCATGCAACCCGTGCTGGCGCTGGTTGATGCCGCCACACACACACCGACATGAAAGACATGACACAAGCAGTTTGGTTCGGCTTGTTGGCCGCAGGGGCCACCACCGTGGCTTGGATCGCTCTGGGGTTTGCAGGCTCCAACACGGTGGCGTTGCTGATGACGCTGCTGATCGGTGCGGTGTTCGGTCTCGGTGCCTGGGAGGTCTGGCGCTTCCGTTCACAGACGGTGGCGCTGCAACTGGCCTTGCACCGGCTGCCCAGCCCATTGGCGGACTTGTCGGCCTGGCTGCAGACTTTGCCGCAGCCCCTGCAAGCGGGTGTGCAGGGTCGCATCTCCACCGGGCGCACGCCCCTGCCCGGTCTGGCGCTCACACCCTATCTGGTCGGTTTGCTGGTCATGCTGGGCATGTTGGGCACGTTTCTGGGCATGGTGGTCACGTTCAAAGGGGCGCTGTTTGCTTTGGAGGGGTCGACCGATCTGCAAACCATACGCTCGGCTCTGGCGGCACCCATCAAGGGGCTGGGCCTGTCATTTGGCACGTCGGTTGCGGGCGTGGCAACGTCAGCCTTGCTGGGCATGATGTCGGCGCTGTGCCGCCGCGAGCGCACGGCCGTGGTGGGCGAATTCGATGCGCGGCTGATCACCGACTTCAGGCCCTTCACGCAGGCGCATCACCGGGACCAGGCCTACCTCGCGCTGCAGGAACAGGCGCGGCTGCTGCCCGACGTGGTGGGGCAGCTGAAAACCCTGGTTCAGCAGATGGAGCAGCGCAACCAGCAGGTGTCCGAGCAGATGTTGGCCGGCCAGACGGCTTTTCATGCCGAGGTGTCGGTGGCTTACAGGGCCCTGGCCCAATCGGTTTCGAGTGCTTTGCAAGACAGTCTGAGCACCAGCGCCCGCCAGGCTGGGGAACAGTTGCAGCCCTTGCTGGAGCAGGCCGTGTCCCGCATGGCCACCGATGCGCGGTCGCAGTACACCGAACTCCAGACCCTGACCGCCGAGCAGTTGCAAACGGTACTGGCCAAACTGGCGGTCACGACCGATGCAGTGTCGGCGCACTGGCGTCAGGCATTGGATGAGCAGGGTGCCACGCAAGCGGCGTGGTCACGCCAACTGGAAACGGCGCTGGGGCAGTTCACCGCTGGTTTTGACGAGCGGTCGCAAGCCTGGCTGGCTTCGACTGCCGAGTCGCACCGGCAGGCGATACAGGCCCAGCGGGTGGCCGATGAGGCGCGACAGGCCAGTTGGAACGAAGCCGTCGAGTCCTGGCAGCGGCTGCAGCAACAGGCTGCGAAGTCGCAGGGCGAGCATGCGCTGGCGCAGCAACAGGCCGTGTGCGACCGCCTGGACCACACCGCACAGGCTTGGATGGAAAAATGGGATGAAAATGCTGTCCAGCGCACAGATCAATTGAACCTGTTGCTACAGTCTGCTGAAGAAGCCATGCGCCAGCGACTGGCCGCTGACACGCGTGCGGCCACTTTGCACGACGAGCGCATGGCCCAACTGACCGCTGCCTGGCAGGCAGGGCTGGCAGCTTTGCGCGAAGACGAACGCGCCCGCAGCCAGGCCGCACTGGACAGCATGGGTGCCCTGCAGACCGCATTGCAGGCCCAACTGGCCAGCCAACTGGCCACGCTGGGCACGGCCTTGGAAGCCCCCATGTCGCGCCTCATGCACACCGCTGCCGAGGTGCCGCAGGCCGCAGCCAGCCTGCTGGCCGAATTGCGGGCCGACAGGGCCAGCCTGAATGAGCGCGACAACCATGCGCTGGACGAGCGCCGCGAACTCATGACCCAGATGCACAACCTGCTGCAAGGCCTGAACCAGGTGACGGTGCAGCAACGTGCTGCAGTGGATGCCCTGGTGGCGGGTGCCGCCGATGCCCTGGCCGTCGCGGCCGGGCGCTTCACCGAAAGCCTGTCGGGCCAGACGCAACAGGCAGAGGCCGTGGCCGCGCACGCGCAAGCTTCGGCCATCGAACTGGCAAGCCTCGGCGAGGCGTTTCAGCAAGGGGTGGCGCAGTTCAGCAGCACCCACGACAAACTGGTGGAAGGTTTGCAGCGTGTGGAAGCTGCGCTCAGGCAGACCACCGCACGCAGCGACGAGCAGATGGCCTACTACGTGGCGCAGGCAAGAGAGGTCATTGACCTGAGCCTGGCCTCCCAGCAAGGCATCATGGACGACCTGATGCGTCTGCGCGGCGCGCCACAGCCTGCCGATGCCGAGGTGGCGGCATGACCGATACCGACCTGCTTGACGACGGCATGGCGCAAACCGCTCCGGTCTGGGCAGTGTTCGGTGACCTGATGGCAGGATTGCTGGGCGCATTCGTGCTGGTGCTGGCGGGTGTGCTTGTGGTCCAGATGGAGTTGATGAACAGCCTCGAGATCGAGGTGGCCAAGCGTCGGCTGGAAGAGCAGCGGCGCATGGCACTCGAAAAAGCCCTGGCCATTCCGTTGCAGTCGGGGCGTGTGACGCTGAACAACGGGCGCATCGGCATCAGTGGCAGCGTGCTGTTTGCGGTCAATTCCGACGAACTGCGACCCGAGGGGCGCCAACTGCTCAAAAGCCTGGTGCCTCCGCTGCGTGTGTACCTGGGCGAGCGTGATGACATGCTGATGGTCAGCGGCTTCACCGATGACAAGCCCATACAGGCGAGCAACCGCCGTTTTGAAGACAACCTGGAGTTGTCTGCCCAGCGCGCGCTGACGGTCACCCGTGCGTTGGTGGAGGAAGGCATGCCGCGTGCGCGGGTGTTTGCAGCCGCATTTGGCCCTGAGCAGCCTGTGGCGTCGAACGCCGATGAAGCCGGCCGGGCCCAGAACCGTCGGGTGGAGATGGCACCCGTGCCCAAGGCCCAGCCCACACCGTCTTCGGCGCGTGATGGCTGAGCGCAGCTCCCAGGTTGACGCAGCCCTGCCAGCCGCGACCGTTGGCGAGGCGGCCCATGCTTGCCCCGATGGGCCGTCCAGGCTGGCGGCATTGCGCCAGGCGGGCGTACAAAGGTTGGACCCGGTTCGCTGGGTTTACCTGGAAAGTCTGGCGCGGCGCGTGCCTGCTGCGCCAGCGCCGGTTGCCCGCTTGTTGTCTGCCCGACTGACGCAAGCCTTGCAGGCCAGCGAAGACCGGTGGTTGCCCAGCAAGCCAGTTGACGACGCGGCAAGCGGTTCGGCTCTGCCAGCAAGCCCGGCTGCAGCTCAGGTGGAGACAGGTCCCTTTGCAGGCGGTCTCAGCGATGAAGCGCGCAAGGGGGAGCCGGGCGGCCCCGTCAAGGCGTTTGCAGCTGTGTTCGCCCGTCGCCGGGCCGGCTTGGCCAGGCAGCCCACCCAACAGCCCCAGGCAAGCACGGCACGCTCGGCGGTGCAGGCGCTGACAGCGTTGAATGCCTACATTGCCCAGGCTACCCGGCCACGTGCTGACGCCCTGGCAAGGTCAGGTCTGGCAGGGGGCCATGATGGGACACCCCACGCCGGTTCGGGTGCGATGACTGCGACCATGGACCTGCCGACAGCCAGCGCAGCTGCCAGCGAACCGGTGGCTGGCCTGAAGAGTGCGCGGCACATGGGCGACGCCTATGCCCGCCTGCAATCAGTCCGTCGCGCTGAACAGGCAGTGCGACACGCGCCCGAAAACGCCGGGCCGTTCAACCCTCACAGGCTGATGGCGCGTGCACTGGTGGCCATGCAGGATTTGTCGCCGGCGTATTTGCACCGTTTTGTGCAGCGGGTGGACGTGCTGCTGCAACTGGAACACGCGGCCCGCCAGACCGTTCCCACCCGTAAGCCCAAAACCACCCGCAAGTCGGCGTCCGGTCAGTCCAGTGGCACGGTCAGTTGACGGATCACGTCGCGGGTGTCAGGGCGCACGCCGCGCCACCATTCGAAAGCCTCTGCTGCCTGTTCGACCAGCATGCCGACGCCGTCAGCCAGTTGCGTCACGCCTGCGTCACGGGCCAGCACCAGAAATGGTGTCAGACCCTTGCCGTAGGTGAGGTCATAGGCCAGGCAGCCCGACCCGAACGCCACCGCGGGAACAGGCGGTGTCGCGGCATGCAGGCTGGCTGACGTGGCGTTGAATACCAGGTCGTACGCGTCAGTCAGGTCGGCATACCCGCAGGCCCGGACGGGGCTGCCGGGCGCCAGGGCCAACACCTCTGCCACCAGGGCCTGCGCGGTGGCCGCTGTGCGGTTGGCAATCACCAGTTCAGCGGGTTGCTCAGCCAGGAATGGCATGACCATGCCACGCGTGGCACCGCCGGCCCCCAATATGAGCACCTTTCTGCCGCGCATCGGGGTGCTCAGGTTGTGGGTGACGTCGCGGGTGAGCCCGATGCCATCGAAGTTTTCTGCCAGGATGCGGTCGCCGTCGAACTTGAGCGCGTTGACGGCACCCGCCATGCGGGCGCGCTCGGACGGATCGGTGGCACAGGCAAACGCGTCGATCTTGAACGGCACCGTCACATTCATGCCACGCCCGCCTGTCTGCCGAAACGCGGCCACGTCCTGGGCAAACGCACCGGGATTGCCGAGCAAGGCGGTGTAGGTCATGTCCTGGCCGGTTGCCTGCGCGAACAGCGTGTGGATCAGGGGCGATTTTGTGTGGCTGATGGGGTTGCCGATGACGGCGTAGGAGTCGGTCATGTGCGTTGGTGAGAGTGGCAGGTAAAAAATAGATATAAAAAAGCCTTCGGCGCTTTTAAATATTGAAATGAGTGCTATGTTCAGTGATAGCCTTGGAGAAGTATGCTCAAGGCATGCAAGTTGGCAATGGGTGTGACCCGGCCCGTCCAGTCGGTGGGCAGTGCATCGGGTTGCATCAGCGCGAACACGTGCATGCCGGCGGCCACGCCTGCCGCCACGCCGGGCAGGCTGTCTTCCACCACGGCACAGCGCGCGGGCGGTGCGGCCAGGGCTTGTGCTGCATGCAGAAACAAACCCGGGTCGGGCTTGAAGCTGCCCACCGTGTACGCGCTGAACACACGCTCCTCGAAAAAGTTGGCCAGACCGCTCAAGGCCAGCGTGAGCGAAACTTTTTCGGGCGGGCCGTTGGTGGCCACGCAACTGGGCAGGGTCAGGTTTTCCAGCAGCTCGACAGCACCTGGCATGGGCGACAAACCTTGCCGAAACCGCTCTGCCATGCGGGTGCGGATGTGGGCGGACAGTCGAGCTGCCAGTCCGTCATCGGCCTGTGGCAGCGAACGGACAAACCAGTCCGTGACCTCGGCCATGGTGATGCCGCGAAAGCGTTCGTGTGCGGCTTCGCGCGTGATGCCCAGACCATGCTCGGTGGCAATCTGGTGGATCACGTCGAGCCCGGGCACCTCACTGTCGATGAGCGTGCCGTCGGCATCGAAAATGATGGCTGCAAAGCGTGGCTGGCGCATCAGGCGCGTGACGCCGCCTTGCGCGTGGGCGCTGGCTTTTCAATGGCATCGGTCAAGCGGCGGGCGAGGGCGATGACGCGGTCTGGGTCGGCACCCAGTGTGGCCATCACGAACTCGATGATTTCGCTCCGTGGGTTGGCCAGTGTGGGCTCGATCATCATCACCGCTGCCGACACGGCCAGCGCGTTCTCGCGGGCTGTGGCATCGGGCAGCAGCTGCTCCAGTGCGTTCAGCGCCTCGACCGGTGCCACGGCGGTGATGCGGGCCTGGCTTTTCAGCAGTTGCACCCAGTTGACCTTGGGGTCCAACCCCAGGCTGGCACCACCGGGCAACTGGGCCAGCAGGCGGGCCAAGCGCAAGCTGCGCCGCTCGAACGCGCCGATGGACACCATCCCGGCCAGCACGATCCGGCAAACGCCTTCGGCAAAGCCGCCTTTGGCAATGTCGGGCAACACCGCTGCGCGGGCTGCTTCCAGCGCTTGCAGGGCGCGGTCGTGTGCCACCTCGGCGTCGGGCTTGTCCGGTGGAAACTGTTTGCCCAGACCGTCCGGGCCGTAGAGTTTGCGGGCCTGCTCGATGGTTTGTTCGTTGCGCTGGTCGCGCAACTGGTTCAGCTGTTCCGTGACCTTTGCGGCCAGTTGTTTTTCAATGACTTTCAGGGGGTGGTCAGCAGCCACAGGTGTGCGGTGGGCACGCGCCCATTCCGCACCCTGGCGGATGAAGGGTGCCAGCGGCATCTGGTCTGACAGCAACTGGCGTTGCAGGCGCAGCGGATGGAGTTTGCCCAGCGCATCGGCCCAGGGTCGCAGCGTGGTGGCCTGCACCCACGGACGCATCCAGGTTTTGTAGAACTCGGCGTTGCGTTCCGACACCTTGCTCAGCGTCGAAAAAATGGCTTCTTCCTCACGCCCCTCCGGGTTGATGGCGCGTATGTCGTCCATGGTCCGGTGTTCGTAATGCACGGTGTACGCCCCTGGCTCCAGCTCGTCCCAACGCAGGTCACTCAGGCCGGCTTTGTCGCGCAGCTTCATTTCATACAGGCCCGGTGGCAGGCTTTCGATGATGTCGAGCGATGACACCAGCTGGTCGTGCTCCTTGCGGGCAATTTCACCCCCCACAAAGATCCCCAGGTGCCCCACGCTGTCGTGCAGCACATACACGATGGTGCGACCGGCTGCGGCAATGGCGCGTTCGTCGCCCCAGGTGTCGATGATCCAGTCCAGCGCCTGCGGGGGCGGCGTGATGTTGTCACCCCACGAGGCAAACACCACCACGGGTGCGGTGATGTTGCGCAGGTCAATGGTGCGGTCGCCTGCCTTCACCGTGCCGCGTGCCAGCCGGTTGCCCACGAACAGGTTTTCGACAATCGCTTCAATTTCACTGCCCGTCATGCGAAAAAAGCCGCCCCACCAGCGTTCGAACTCCAGGAAGCGCTCGGCCTCGGTGTCCACCTGTGACCACAGGTTGTAGTACTTGTTCCAGTAGGTGTTGGCGGGGTTCAGCCGCTCGAAGTTGTCCACCAGGTGGGCGCCGTCAAACCGGTCTGCACCCATGTCGGACGTGAACGATGCCAGCCACGACCCGCCCAGCGATGCACCGGCGTAGCGCATGGGGTTGAGTTGCGAGCTGCCAGCCCAGTACGACAGCGGTGCCCCCATGACCATGAGCGGGCCGAACAGCTCGGGGCGCACCGAATTCAGCGCCATCATGGCCCAGCCCGCCTGGCAGTTGCCAATCACCACGGGCTTGGGCAGGCCGGGGTGGCGTGCGATGACGGCTTCCAGAAACTGCGCCTCGGCATCCATCACGGTGAACAGCGTCTGGCCTTCTTCGGGCTCGGGCCGGAAGGTGACGAAATACACCGTGTGGCCCGCATGCATGGCCATGCCCACCTCGGAATCCATTTTGAACCCACCGATGCCCGGTCCGTGCCCCGCACGCGGATCTACCACGACCACGGGGCGCGCCTGCGGGTTGACAGGCATGTGGGCGGGCGGCACCAGCCTCAACAAGGCGTAATTGCAAGGCGGCGTCAGGTTGTGGCCGTCCAACACCACTTCGTGTTCAAACTTCAGCAGCGGCGGTGTGCCCTGGTCCAGGTGTTCGATGTAGTTGTTGCCACGGTTCAGCAACGTGTCCCAAAACAGGAAGGTGCGCTGTGTCGCGTCCATCATGTAGGCAGCCATCTCACCCCAATCGGCAGGCTGGGCCGCCGCCGGTGTGGTGCCAACCGGTTCAGGCGTTGCCGCAGGGCTGGCTGTGGGGGCAGATGTTGCTTTTTTGCGTGTGGCCATGACAAAACTCCATTGCGTCTGTTGCTGAACATACCACCGTTGGCCCACGTACAGGTCCAGCGCCATAATCGAAAAACAACAACGAGCGCCAGTCAGGCGCTTCCACATCGACGGGACAGCACCACATGGACATCCAGACCCTGTTAGACCAACCCGGCAAACTGCCGACCGTGCCCAAAGTGACGCAGAAGCTGATCGAAAGCTTCAGCGACGAAGACGCCTCCATCGACGACATCGCCCGCCAGATCGCCGCCGACCCGGCGCTGACCGCCAAACTGCTGCGGCTGGCCAACTCGGCCTATTTCCACGTGTCCCGCACCATCGGGACGGTGGACGATGCGCTGCGCATGCTGGGCTTTGTGATGGTGCGCAACCTGGTGCTGGGCAACGGCATGGTGGCGGCGTTTCGCAATACCAAGGGCTTGGATCTGAAGCAGTTCTGGCGCCACAACCTCTACACCGCCTGTGGCGCGCGCTGGCTGTCCCGCAAAGGGCGTGGCAACGGCGATCTGGCGTTCACCCTGGGGTTGATGCACGGCATTGGCCAATTGCAGATGCACGCCGTTGCCCCCGAGGCGATGGCTCCGCTGGATGCGCAGATGAACGTGTTGGCTGCCGGCCGCGCCGAGCTGGAGCGGACAACGCTGGGTTTTCACTATGCCGATGTGTCGGCGGAGCTGGCCAAACTCTGGAACTTTCCCAAGCCCCTGATCGATGCGCTGCGCGATGTGCCTCAGCCGCTTGCCTCGGCCGAGTTTTCCGATGCGGCCGGGTGGGTCCACCTGGGGGCGTGGCGCGCGCGCATCGAGGTGTTGGGCCTGCAGGCGGATGACCCGGCGTGTGTCTACCCGGCTGAGCTGGGCGAGCGACTGGGCCTTGGGCAGCAGTGGGTGGGCACACCGGGCAGCACGCTGTCCGAGGACGACGAAGACGTGATGCCGGCGCTGAAAGTGTTGACCGAAGGGTTGGATGCGATGTTGAATTGACAATTTCCAACACAGTTGCCCGGCGTTGTTACAGGCTGCCAGCTGCCTTCACGCTACTGACACCGATTGACCCGGTCCTACCGGGTTCAAAAAAAGAAACCGGCCCTGGATGCCGGTTTTCTTCGCCTGCCGCAGCAGGCATGCCGCTCAGGTTGCCGCGGAATGTGCGGCTTCGGCTTGTTCGATCAGCTCACTCAACTCCAGCCACCGCATTTCCAACTCTTCCAGTTCGTCGCCCAGTTCTTTCAGGCGTCTGCCGGTGGTGGCCATGTCCGCCGGCACCATGGGGCGGGTGAGGGCGTCTTCCAGCTCAGCCTTTTCTGTGTGAATGGCGTGCATGCGCCCGTCCGCCTGCTCCAGCTCCTTGCGCCAGGGGCGGGTGGTGGCGGCCAGCTTCTGACGGCGCTCGGCATCCACCTTCCGCTGTTCGGCGGGCGTCAGACGTTGGGTAGGCGGGGGAGCACTGTTTTCTTGATGATTCTGGCCTCTATCGCTTGATGGTATTGAGTTATCAGCTATCGACTCATCAGCCTTCAATTGTTCACGCAGGCGCTTGGCCTCATCCAACAGGTAGCGCTGGTAGTCGTCCAGGTCACCCTCGAACGGTTCCACACCACCGCGCCCCACCAGCCAGAATTCGTCACACACGGCCCTCAGCAGGGCCCGGTCGTGGCTGACCAGCATCAGCGTGCCTTCAAATTCATTGAGCGCCATGGCCAGCGCCTCGCGGGTGGTCAGGTCGAGGTGGTTGGTGGGCTCGTCCAGCAGCAGCAAATTTGGGCGTTGCCACACGATCATGCACAGCACCAGCCGGGCCTTTTCGCCGCCGCTCATGGTGCCCACGGGCTGGGCCACCATGTCGCCAATGAAGCGGAAGTTGCCCAAAAAGTTGCGCAGCTCCTGCTCGCGGGCCTGGGGGCTGACTTCTTTGGCCAGCCGCACCATGTGTTGCAGCGGGTTGTCGTCGGGGCGCAGCACGTCCAGCTCCTGCTGGGCAAAGTAGCCGATGGACAGGCCCTTGCCCTCGGTGATGTGCCCGGCCATGGGTGCCATTTCGCGGGCAATGGTCTTGACCAGCGTGGACTTGCCCTGGCCGTTGGCACCCAGGATGCCAATGCGCTGGCCCGCCATGACGCTGCGGCTGACGCCGCGCAGAATGACCTTGTCGCCAGGTTGAATGTCGGGCAGCAACTCCCCACGGGCGAGTTGCTCGGCCATCACCGTGGCGCTGTTGGCAAAGCCGCGCTCGTCCACCGGGGCCTCGGTCACGGGAATGGGGCGGGCGGGCACCGGCTCGGCGCGGTAGCCAAAGGCCGCGTCCCGCAGGGTGAGCATGGGGTTGGGCAGGCTGAGGGGCTCGCGGAACTCGAATTGGAAGTCGGCGCTGGTCAGCACCGGGGCCAGCTTTTCCATGCGCTCCAGCGCCTTCACCCGGCTTTGCGCCTGCTTGGCCTTGGTGGCCTTGGCCTTGAAGCGGTCGATGAACTTTTGCAGGTGGGCAATCTTGTCCTGCTGCTTGCTGTAGGCCTGCTGCTGCAGCACGATCTGCTGCGCCCGCAGCTCTTCAAACGCGGTGTAGTTGCCGCCGTAGCGGGTGAGCTGCGCGTTGTCGATGTGCAGCGTCACGCGGGTGATGGCGTCCAGAAACTCCCGGTCGTGGCTGATGACGATCAGCGTGCCTTCGTAGCGCTTGAGCCAGCCTTCCAGCCACACCAGTGCGTCCAGGTCCAGGTGGTTGGTGGGTTCGTCCAGCAACAGCAGGTCGCTGGGGCACATCAGTGCGCGGGCCAGTTGCAGGCGCATGCGCCAACCGCCCGAAAAGCTGTTGACGGGGTTGTCCAGCTCGTTCAGCTTGAAGCCCAGGCCCAGGATCAGCGTTTGCGCACGGGCCTTGGCGTCGTGCACGCCCGCGTCGTGCAGAAGGGCGTGGGCGTGGGCAATGGCCATGCCATCGTGGCTGGCTTCGGCGCGGGCCAGCTCGGCCTGGGCTTCGGTCAGCCGGGTGTCGCCGTCCAGCACAAAGGCGGTGGCGGGTTGGTCGGTTTCGGGCAAGTTCTGCGCCACTTGGCCCATGCGCCAGGTGGGGGGCATGGAAAAGTCGCCGCCGTCTTCATGCAGGCTGCCGTTGAACAGCGCAAACAGGGTGGACTTGCCTGCCCCGTTGCGGCCCACCAGGCCTACCTTTTCGCCCGGGTTGAGGGTGACGCTGGCGCCGTCCAGCAGCACCTTTGTGCCACGGCGCAGGGTGACGTTGCGCAGGGTGATCATGGGCGGCCCCCTGTGCGGGCGTTGGTCTGAGCCTCTCCGCCGGGGTGGCTGCCTTGCCACTGCGTCAGCGTGTCCCGCGTCAGCAGCAGCACCTGGTCGTCGCCCGCGCTGGTGCTGAGCCACACGGGTTCCAGGCCGGGGAATGCAGCTACAAAGAAAGGCCGTTCGTGGCCAATTTCCAACACCAGCACGGCATCGGGTGTCATGTGGGCAGGGGCTTGTGCCAACAGCGGGCGAATGAAATCCATGCCGTCTGTGCCGCCCGTCAGGTTGCCGCTGAGCGCGATGTCTGGCTCGGCGCGGAACTCGGGTGGCAGTGCGGCCATGCTCTCAGCGTTGACGTAGGGCGGGTTGCACAGGATCAGGTCGAACGGACCCGGCACGGCGTGCAGGCCGTCGGACTCGACCAGGGTGATGCGCTCGTTCAAGCCGTGTTTGTCCACGTTGATGCGGGCCACGGCCAGGGCATCGGTGCTCAGGTCAGCGGCGGTCAAGTGCACGTCGGGCCAGGCCATGGCGGCCAGCACCGCGAGGCTGCCGTTGCCGGTGCACAGGTCCAGCACCCGGTGCGTTTCGCTGCTCAGCCAGATGTCAATGCTGCCCTCGGCCAGCACTTCGGCAATCAGGCTGCGGGGCACGATGGCGCGCACGTCCACGTAGAACGGCACGCCTTGCAGCCAGGCCTCGCGCGTGAGGTAGGCGGCGGGTTGTCGGGTGTCGATGCGTTGTTTGATCAGTGCGGCGACCCGAGCTTGCTGGTCTGGCGAGATGACCGGGTTGTGTGCCGGGTCGGCCGGTTCGGTCTGGGTCGCCAGGGGCGTGTCCAGTGGCAGACCCAGGCACCACAACGTGAGCCAGGCCGCTTCGTCGAATGCATTGGTGGTGCCATGGCCAAAAGCCACGTTGGCGGCATCCAGCTGTTGGGCTTGTCGGGTGATCAGTTCTGTCAGCGTCATGGTCGTTCGGGTGGGCGCTGCGCCGGCCGGCTGCCGCGCAACGCAAGGCGTCGATTGTCGTTGGTCTGATACACGCCCCTGTTCCAGGACGCAGTCTGGTGGGCGGACGACGAACGCAGCCGGCAAACAGGCCGGTAAAAAGGGCGGTAAACAGGCCGGCGAATAGACCGGCGAATAGGCCGGCGAATAGGCCACCGAATAGGCGGTCAAACAGACGGGCAAACAGTCGGCCAAACAAGGCAGTTTGGCGCGTACCATTGGCAAAATCACGCTGGCCAATCTGGCGAGCATGGCTGGTGCTGACATTCCAACCACAACGAGACAAACCGAACATGGTCACAACAGACAACACTTTATTTGCCCGGCGCCAGTTTGTGCTGGGTGCAACCGCCTGTTCCCTGCTGCCCTGGCAGCTGGCGCATGCCCAGGAGGTGGGCAACACCATCCGCCTGGGCCAGACGGTGGCGTTGAGCGGGCCGTTGGGCGATCTGGGGCAAGCCATCGTGCAGGGTGCCAAGGCCTACTTTGACCAGGTCAACGCCCGTGGGGGGGTCAACGGGCGCAAGATCGAGCTCGTTTCGTTGGACGATGCCTACGATGCCAAAAAGGCACTGGCCAATCTGGACACCCTGCTCAACGAGAAGGACGTGTTCGCGCTGTTCAACTGTCTGGGTACCCCCATCGTCGACGCAATGTTGCCCAAAATCACCGAGGTGGGCGTGCCGTTTTTTGCGCCATACACCGGTGCTTTGCTGGCGCGGCCCAAACAGCGCAACGTGTTCAACATCCGGGCCAGTTACCCGGACGAGGCCGAGCAACTGGTGCAGCACCTGGCCACCTTGGGCATACAGCGCCTGGGCGTGGCCTACCAGAACAATGCGTTTGGCAAAGAGGTGTACGAGGGTGCGCGCCTGGCCATGGAGAAGTACAAGGTCACGCAAACCTCTGCCGTCACCGTTGAAAACACGGGTGCCGATGCCGCAGCGGCGGCCACCAGGCTGCTGGCCGATTCACCCCAGGCGGTGTTGATGGGGCTGGCCGGCAAGCCCACGGTGGACTTCGCCAAGGCCATGCGCCAGCAACGCAAGGGCATGTCGCTGTATGCACTGTCGGTCATGGGCGCTGCGGCCACGCTCAAGGCGCTGGGAGACGATGCGGTGGGCATTGCCGTGTCACAGGTCGTGCCATTGCCGACCAATACCGGTGTGGCCGTGGTGCGCGAGTACCAGCAGGCCTGGAAGCAATCGGGCACCACGCTGGAGCTGTCGCACCTGGGGCTGGAGGGCTACATCAACGCCCGCGTGTTTGTTGAGGCCCTCAGGCGGGCAGGCTCCAAACTGACCCGCGAGGGGTTCATCGATGCCACCTGGAACCTCAAGCGGTTTGATCTAGGTGGTTTTGAGCTTTCGCCCACCGAGCCCGGGCGCAGCGCCTCGCGCTTCATTGAAATGACCCTGGTCAACCGCCAGGGCCGGTTCATCAAGTGAGGCTGGTTGCGCCGCTGCAGCGCGCGTGCAGGTTCTCCAGCACGCGCCGGTAGATGTTTTTCAAGGGCTCAATGTCGGCCACCGCCACACATTCGTTGATCTTGTGGATGGTGGCATTGGGCGGGCCGAATTCAATCACCTCGGGGCAGATCTGGGCAATGAAGCGCCCGTCGCTGGTGCCGCCGGTGGTGGACAACTCGGTGTCCAGCCCGGTCTCGGCGCGGATGGCGTCACGCACCGCATCGACGAGTGTGCCCGGTCGCGTGAGGAAGGGCAGGCCACCCACGGTCCAGGCCAGGTCATAGTCTGTACCGGCGTTCAGGCCGTGACGTGCCAGCACAGCCTGCAGGCGTTGTTGCAAACCTTCTGGCGTGCTCTCGGTGCTGAACCGGAAGTTGAAGTCCACCACCACCGTGCCCGGAATGACGTTGCTGGCACCGGTGCCGCCGTGGATGTTGCTGACCTGCCAGGTGGTGGGCGGGAAGAACTCGTTGCCTGTGTCCCACTGGATGCCCACCAAATCGGCCAGCGCAGGGGCCAGCATGTGGATGGGGTTTTTGGCCAGGTGAGGGTAGGCAATATGCCCCTGCACACCCTTGACCGTCAGCTTTCCGCTCATGGTGCCGCGTCGGCCGTTTTTGATCATGTCGCCCGTGCGCCGGACGGATGTCGGCTCGCCGACGATGCAGCAGTCAATGGTTTCACCCCGGTCCTGCAACGCCTTGCACACCACCACCGTGCCGTCGTTGGCCGGGCCTTCCTCGTCGCTGGTCAGCAGGAACGCGATGTTCAGCGCCGGCTGTGGTGTGGCGGCCAGAAATTCTTCGCAGGCCACGACCATGGCAGCCAACGAGGTTTTCATGTCAGCCGCGCCGCGGCCCACCAGCAGCGGACCGTCGGGTGTCGGCAAATGCGTGGGGACGAAAGGCGCACTGCTCCATTGGTCTGCAGGGCCGGTGGGCACCACATCGGTATGACCGGCAAAAACAATTGTTTTGATAGTGCCCATTGCCTGGCTGGAATGCGCTGCAGGCAAATTTGATTCAAACTTTGCCCACAGGTTGGTCACGCGGAAGTTGTCAGGGCCGCTGACCAGGGTTTCGCACACAAAACCCAATGGCGACAGGCGCTGGCGGATCAGGTCCTGGCAACCGGCATCGTCAGGCGTGACCGACGGTCGGGCAATGAGTTGTTCGGCAAGGCGCAGGGTATGGGTCATCAGTCGTCACCGTCGAGGGTGATTTCGGTGAACGAGGGCGTGTCATCCACGTCAGGTTCGGGTTCGGCTTTTTTCGCGTGGCTGCCGGCGGTGTAGTCGTTTTGCAAACGCCAGATCAGGTTGGTTGGCGAGTCGGCATAGGCAATGCCTTCTTCCCGCGTGACAGTGCCGTCGCGAATCAGGCGGGCGATGTCCGACTCGAAGGTCTGCGAGCCTTCAGCCATTGATTTTTCCATCGCTTCGCGCACACCGCTGATGTCGCTTTTGCTGATGAGTTCGGCAATCAGCGACGTGTTCAGCATCACCTCCACCGCGGGCACACGTTTGCCGTCCACGGTACGCAACAGCCGTTGGGACACGACTGCCTTCAGCGCAGCCGAGAGGTCGCCCAGCATGGTCGGGCGGGATTCCACCGGGTAGAAGCTGAGAATGCGGTTGAGTGCGTGGTAGCTGTTGTTGGCGTGCAGCGTGGCCATACACACATGGCCCGACTGGGCATAGGCCAGCGCCGCGCTCATGGTCTCGCGGTCGCGGATTTCACCGATCATGATCACGTCCGGTGCCTGGCGCAGCGCGTTTTTCAGCGCGGTTTGCATGGATTGCGTGTCGCTGCCTACCTCGCGCTGGTTCACCACCGATTTGCGGTGGCGGATCATGAATTCCACCGGGTCTTCGATGGTCAGGATGTGGCCGCTCACACGCGCATTGCGGTGGTCCAGCATGGCCGCCAGTGTGGTGCTTTTGCCCGAACCGGTGGCACCGACCACCAGAATGAGGCCACGCTTTTCCATCACCAGATCGCCCAGCACGGTGGGCACCTTCAGCGAGTCAAGTGCCGGAATCTTCAGCGTGATGTAGCGGATGACCACCGCAAACGTGCCGCGCTGGCGCATGGCGCTGATACGGAAGTTGCCCACACCATCAATGGGCATGGCCATGTTCAGCTCGCCCACCTCTTTCAGCTCTTCGATTTTGGTGGGTGACAGGATTTCGGACAGCAGCTTGATGGGCGAGTCCACCGCCAGCGGCTGCGCGTTGATGGGCACGCACTGGCCGTGAATTTTGATGAGCGCGGGTGCGTAGGGCGACAGGTAGACGTCCGACGCCTCTTTCTCGGCCATCAGCCGAAGAATCCGTTCCATCATGGCCATGTTGTCGGTCCTTGTGATCGGTGTAGCCGCCGCCCCCGGTCAGCTTGCGTCCGGGGCAGTGGGGGCGGGTCGTCTCTCGGCGCGCAGGTCAGTCGCGCAGCAGGTCGTTCAGGCTGGTTTTGGAGCGGGTCTGCGCGTCCACGGTTTTGACGATGATGGCCGCATAGGTGCTGTAGTCCTGGCCGGCTTTGGTCTTCTTGGGCAAGTTGCCGCTGATGACCACGCTGCCTGCCGGCACACGGCCGTAAACGGTTTCGCCCGTGTCGCGGTTGAAGATGGGGGTGCTCTGACCGATGTACACGCCCATGCCCAGCACCGAGTTCTCTTCGATGACCACGCCCTCGACCACCTCGGAGCGTGCGCCGATGAAGCAGTTGTCTTCGATGATGGTGGGGCCCGCCTGCAATGGCTCCAGCACCCCGCCGATGCCCACGCCACCGCTCAGGTGCACGTTTTTGCCGATCTGGGCGCAGCTGCCCACGGTGGCCCAGGTGTCGACCATGGTGCCCTCGTCCACGTAGGCACCGATGTTGACGTAGCTGGGCATCAGGATCGCGCCCTTGGCAATGTAGCTGCCCTTGCGCGCCACGGCAGGCGGCACCACGCGCACGCCGGTGGCTTTCATCTCTTCTTCGCTCAGGTGGGCGAACTTGGTGGGCACCTTGTCGTAAAAGCCCAGGTCACCGGCGCGCACCAGCACGTTGTCGTTGAGGCGGAAGCTGAGCAGCACAGCCTTTTTGACCCACTGGTGCACGGTCCATTTGCCCACGGCCTCGCGTGTGGCCACGCGCAGTTTGCCGGTGTTGAGCTCGTCGATGACGTGGTTGACCGCGTCCATCACCTCTTTGGGGGCCGAGGAAGCAGACAGGCTGGCGCGGTTGTCCCAGGCGTTGTCGATCAGGGTTTGCAGTTGTTGTGTCATGGGTGAACAGTCAGTTTAAAAAGAGAGCGCTGAAAGTATTCAGGATGTGCGTTTACGTGCAAATTCGGCAATTCTTTGGGCCGCTTCCAGGCACTCTGCAGTTTCAGCCACCAGTGCCATCCGGATGCGGCCTGCGCCGGGGTTGAAGCCGTTCGCCTCGCGCGCCAGGTAGCTGCCGGGCAAAACGGTCACATTGTATTGAGCCAGCAATGCCCGTGCGAAGTGCTCGTCTGCGCTCAATTCAGGTGTCCGCCAGGCATCGGGCACAGCGGCCCAGAGGTAGAAGCTGGCATCGGGCAGCGCCACATCCAGCACGCTGGCCAGCACGGGTGTCACCTGGGCAAACTTGGCGCGGTACTGAGCGCGGTTGTCCACCACATGGGCCTCGTCGTTCCAGGCAGCCACGCTGGCGGCCTGCACCACCGGACTCATCGCGCTGCCGTGGTAGGTGCGGTACAGCAAAAACGCTTTCAGCAGCGCAGCATCACCGGCCACGAATCCGCTGCGTATGCCGGGTACGTTGCTGCGCTTGGACAGGCTGGTGAACATCACCAGGTTTTTAAAGTCCGTCCGGCCCAGTTTCACGGCAGCTTCCAGGCCACCCAGCGGCGCCTCGTCGCGGAAATAGATTTCGCTGTAGCACTCGTCAGACGCGATGACGAAGCCGTGGCGGTCGCTCAGTTCGAACAATTTTTCCCACTCGTCCAATGGCATCACCGCACCGGTGGGGTTGCCTGGCGAGCACACGAACAGCAACTGGGTGTTCGCCCACACGCTGTCCGGCACGGTGTCCCACGCAACGGCAAAGTTGCGGGCCGGGTCGCTGGGCGCAAAGTAGGGGGTGGCCCCAGCCAGCAGGGCAGCGCCTTCGTAGATTTGATAGAACGGATTCGGAGAGACCACGGTGGGCCGAGGCCGTGTGGGGTCGATCACCGTCTGGGCGAACGAAAACAGCGCCTCGCGCGAGCCGTTCACCGGCAGCACCTCGGTGGCTGCGTTCACCGTCACACCGTAGCGGCGCTGCATCCAGTCGGCGCAGGCTTTGCGCAGCGCGGGTTCACCGCCCGTCGCGGGGTAGCCTGCAAAGCCGCTGGGCTGTGCCGTGGCGCTGGCATGCATCGCCTCAATCACCAGTGCCGGGGTGGCATGCTTGGGTTCGCCAATCCCCAGGCTGATGGGGCGGTAAGCCGGGTTGGGTGTGATGCCTGCAAACAGTTTCTTCAGGCGTTCGAACGGGTAGGGCTGGAGTTGGGTGAGCAGCGGGTTCATGGGTGGGCATTATCCGGCGGTGTACCGGATGCAGCCCCGGCCTGGTCCCGGCTGATCGGCCGGTGGGTGGCTGGCCGCTTATCATCCGTGTTTACCCTTGCAAGATGGTTGGTAATAAAACTGCCTTCCATCGCTTATCAGTATTGGTTGATGTGCTACTTTTTTTGTACATGATCAGCCACAAGCAAGTTCACTGTGCGCCTTCAGTCCATCAAGCTTTCCGGTTTCAAGTCCTTCGCCGAACCCACCCATTTCCAGCTGCCAGGGCAGTTGGTGGGCGTGGTGGGGCCAAACGGTTGCGGCAAATCCAACATCATGGATGCCGTGCGGTGGGTGCTGGGCGAAAGCAAGGCCAGCGAGTTGCGTGGCGAGTCGATGCAGGATGTCATTTTCAATGGCACCACCAGCCGCAAGCCCGCGAGCCGCGCCAGCGTCGAGCTGGTGTTCGACAACCCGGACCGCCGTGCGGGCGGTCAGTGGAACCAGTTTGCCGAGATTGCCGTCAAGCGCGTGCTGACCCGCGACGGCAACAGCAGCTACCTGATCAACAACCAGGTGGTGCGCCGCCGCGACGTGCAGGACGTGTTCCTGGGCACGGGCCTGGGGCCTCGGGCGTACGCCATCATCGGCCAGGGCACCATCAGCCGCATCATTGAAAGCCGCCCCGAAGAGCTGCGCCTGTTTCTGGAAGAAGCGGCCGGTGTGTCCAAATACAAGGAGCGCCGACGCGAAACCGCCAACCGCCTGGCCGACACGCGTGACAACCTCACCCGGGTGGAAGACATCCTGCGCGAGCTGAATGCCAACCTGGACAAGCTGGAGAAGCAGGCCGCCGTTGCCACTGAGTACAAAAACTTGCTCTCGCGCTCTACCATACGGCAGCATCAGCTATGGTATTTGAAGCGTACCGAGGCAGAGGGCGAGCAGACCCGCATCCGTGAGGAAGGCCTGAAGGCGCTGAACGCCCTGGAAAGCCGCATGGCCGACCTGCGCCGCACCGAGGCCGACCTGGAAACCCTTCGCCAGGCCCACTACGCGGCGGGCGATGCCGTCAACCAGGCGCAGGGCGCGCTGTACGAATCCACCGCCGACGTCGGCAAGCTGGAGGCCGAAATCCGGTTCGTCGTCGAAGGCCGCCGCCGGGTGGAACTGCGACTGGCCCAGCTGAAAGAGCAGGCTGTGCAGTGGGCCGAACGCGAGCAGCACGCGCGTGATGAGTTGGAGCACCTGGGTGACCAGGGCATGAGCGCCGAAGAGCAGGCCGACATTCTGGCGGCCCAGATCGAAGACCAGGCAGCCCAGTTACCCAATTTTGAGGATGCGCACCGCCAGGCACTGGCGCGCGCGCAGGCACAGCGCCAGACCGTCACATCGGTGCAGCAACAGATTCAGGTGCTGGCGGCCGAGCAGCGCAGCGTGGACGAGCAGGTGCGCCAGCTCAGCCAGCGGCGCGACCGCCTGGGCGCTGACAGCCAGAACCTGGCCATGCCCGACGAAGCTGCGCTGGCTGACTTGCAGGCACAGCTGGCAGAGGCCGAGGAAGCCCAGGCGAAAGCCACCGCACGCCTCGAAGACTGGCAAGCCCAGACCCCCGAGCTGGACGACGAACGCCGCCAGCGCCAACACACGCTGAACACCGAGTTGGCCACCGTGGCGCAGTTGTCGGCCAGACTGGAAGCGCTGCGCGCTTTGCAGGACAAAGTGCAAACCAGCGGCAAACTGCAGCCCTGGCTGGCCAAGCAGGGCCTGGACGGTTTGCAGGCGCTGTGGAAGCGACTGCACATCCAGACCGGGTGGGAAACCGCCCTCGATGCGGTGATGCGCGAGCGCATGGGTGCGCTCGAAGTCAGCCGCCTGGACATGCTGCGTGCGTTTGCCAAAGACGCGCCCGCAGCCCGGCTGGCGTTCTTCAGTTTGCCGGATGCCTCAGCCCCCGCGCCGGCCACTGCGTTGCCGCGCCTGGCCGATCTGCTGCAACTGCACGATGCAGGGCTGCGTGCCCTGATGCACGACTGGTTGCAAGGCACCTACACCGCGGCCACGCTGGATGAAGCGCTGGCGTTGCGCGACCGCCTGGCGGCTGGCGAGGTCATTGTGACCCCGGCCGGACACACCGTGTCGCGGCACGCTGTGTCGTTTTACGCGGCCGATTCCGAGCAGGCCGGTTTGCTGGCCCGCGCGCAGGAAATCGAGCACCTGGACAAGGAAGCCCGCGCGCATGCCCTGATTGCCGATGAGTCCCGCACAGCCCTGGCCCGGGCGGAGGCAGCCTATGCCGACGGCATGCAGCGCCTGACCGCTGCCCGCGCCCAGGCCGCGCAAACGCAAAGCCGGCACCATGCGCTGCAGGTGGACACCATGCGTCTGCTGGCCCAGGCCGAGCAGGCGAAGCAGCGCCGCGAGCAACTGGCCGCTGACCAGGCCGAAGTGGATGCCCAGCTGGAAGACCTGCAGGAGCGCCGCATGGCGGCCGAAGCACGGTTTGAGGCGCTGGACATGTCGCTGGGTGAAAGCCAGGAGCGTCATGCCGAGCTGGAAGATGTGGCTATCGAAGCCGAGCGCAAGCTTGGCGAAGCCCGCGAACAGCTCCGTGTGCTGGAGCGCACCGCCCAGGAAGCCCGTTTTGCCCACCGCAGCCTGCAGGCCCGTCAGGCCGAGCTTGCCCGCACCGCCGACACCGCCCGTCAGCAACTGACCACCGTGGCGCAGGAGGAGCAGCGCGCGCACGAGGAAATGTCGCGCCTGTCTGACGCAGCGGCCCAAGGTGGCCTGCAGGAGGCGCTGGAGAAAAAAATGCAGCGCGAGCAGGCCCTGTCTGCCCGCCGCAGCGAGTATGACGATCTGACCACCAAGCTGCGAGCCGCAGACGAACAGCGTCTGAAGCACGAGCGCGACCTGGATCCGCTGCGTCAGCGCATCACCGAGTTGCAACTGAAAGAGCAGGCCGCCCGGCTGGCCTTCGAGCAATACAGCGTGCAGCTGCAGGAGGCCGGGCAGGACTCGCCCGAAGCCCTGGCCGCACTGGCCACCGGCATCGAGGCCGATGGTGTGCGGCTGGCGGGGCTGCAAGGCGAAATTGACCGTTTGCAGCGCGACATGGCCGCGCTGGGCGCAGTCAACCTGGCTGCGCTGGACGAACTGGCGGCGGCCAGCGAGCGCAAAACGTTTCTGGATGCCCAGTCCGCCGACCTGAACGAAGCCATCCGCACCCTGGAAGATGCCATTCGCAAAATCGATGCCGAAACGCGCGATTTATTAGGCTCCACGTTCGAGGCGGTCAACGGTCATTTTGGCCGCATGTTCCCCGAGCTGTTCGGTGGCGGTCAGGCCCGTCTGGTGATGACGGGCGATGAAATTCTCGATGCCGGTGTGCAGGTCATGGCCCAGCCGCCGGGCAAGAAAAACCAGACCATTCACCTGTTGTCGGGCGGCGAAAAGGCGTTGACCGCCATTGCGCTGGTGTTTGCCATTTTTCAGCTCAACCCCGCGCCGTTTTGCCTGCTCGATGAGGTGGATGCCCCGCTGGACGATGCCAACACCGAGCGTTACGCCAAGCTGGTGTCGGCCATGAGCAAAGGCACGCAGTTTCTGTTCATCAGCCACAACAAGATTGCCATGGAAATGGCCAAGCAGCTCATCGGCGTGACCATGCAGGAGCAGGGTGTGTCGCGCATCGTGGCGGTGGACATGGAAGCCGCCGTCAGCCTGATGCACGCCGGTTGATGCATTCAGCCCATGTGCGCCACGCCCTTTCTGCCGCAGAAGCCGACACGTCACCATGCCTGTCTGTTCATCCCGCACAATCTCCACCCAATTGGCACCTGAACACCCGGGGCGTTGCTGCAGCCAGCTGCGCCACCGTATGCAAGAGAACCTGACATGAGCAACCTACAACTCGGCCTGGCCATGCTGGGCGGCCTCATCCTCGCGGCGGTCGTGGCCTACAACGCCTGGGTCACCCGCAAGAGCGAGCCCCGCAAAGCCGACTCCACCCTTGCCGGCACCGATGCCGACGCTGCCGAGCGGCAAGAACCGGGCTTTTCCGACACCCACTTGTTGCAATCGGTTTCCACCCCAGGCGGCCAGCCAGATGCCAAGCCTGGCGAGAAGCGCGCCGGGCTCGATGCCCTCATCGACGTGGTCGCCACGCTGGCTGTCGAGGGCGAGGTGTCGGGCGATGCCATCCTGGCTGCCATGCCGGGCACTCGCCGCGTGGGGAGCAAGCCTTTTGCCATCGAGGCGCAGCACAGCACCAGCGGCGAGTGGGAAAGCCCCCGGCCTGGGCAACGCTACAAAGCCATTCAGGCAGGGGTGCAACTGGCCAACCGCCACGGCGCGCTGAACGAAATCGAGTTTTCCGAGTTTGTCATGAAGACCCAGGCGCTGGCCGACGCCCTGGGTGCCAACCCCGAGTTCCCTGAGATGCGTGACGAAGTCTTGCGCGCCCGTGAGCTTGACCAGTTTGCCAGCACGCACGATGCCCAACTGGGCTTCACATTGCGTGCGCTGCAGGCAGCCTGGAGCCCCGGTTATGTGCAGCAGCACGCGGCCAAGCTGGGTTTTGTGGCTGGCGCGCTGCCCGGTCGCATGGTGTTGCCCGGCACCGAAGCGGGCAGCAGCCCCATCCTCAGCCTCATGTTCGACACCCAGGCAGCCCTGGCGGAGGACCCCGAGCAGTCCGCGTTGCGTGAAGTCAGCCTGCTGCTCGACGTGGCCCATGTGCCCCGAGCCGACCAGCCTTATGTCCGCATGCGCGAAGTGGCCAAGACACTGGGCGAGGCCATGGACGGCGTGCTCACCGATGACCAGGGCCAGCGCCTGCCGCAGGAAACGCTGGACAGCATCGGTGCCGACCTCGAAACCCTGTACGAAGCGCTGGAAGCCCGCGAACTGCACGCTGGCAGCACCCTGGCGCGTCGTCTGTTCAGCTGACCGGCTTGTCGGAACCGTCTTTCTGCCATTGGGACGGCCCGCCCGGCAGCACGCTGGTGCTCAATGTGCTGGGCACACCTGCGGCCAAACGGGACGCCATTGGCAAGGTCAAGGGCTCTCAGCTCAAAGTCAGTGTGTCGGCCGCGCCCGAGGACGGCAAAGCCACCGACCACATGGTCCGCTTTTTGGCCAAGGCCTTCGGTGTGTCACCCCGACAGATCGAGGTCGTCTTTGGTCGCACCAGCATCCACAAACAACTGCGCATCCACGCACCCACCCAACTGCCGCAGGTGGTGCGTGAGCACCTGCCACCCCAGGACTGAGCCCCATGCCCACCGACAGCCCCACCAACGGTCAAAACAACGGCCAAAGTAATGGTCAAAACAGTGGCCCCAGCAGCGGCCACACCAACGAGCACACCCACGGGTACACCGCTGATCTGTTTGCCAGTCATTCAGATCAAAAAGACGCTTCAGCGCTTCCTGAAAAAGAAAAAATTGCTTCTGAAATAGAAGCGTTGTCGCTGCAGTTGCACCGCCATGCGCACCTTTACTACGTGTTGGATGCCCCCGAGGTGCCCGACGCCGAGTACGACCGTCTGTTCCAGGCCCTGCAGGCGCTGGAAGCTGCCCACCCCGACCTGGCCCGGCCCGACTCGCCCACACGCCGGGTGGGCGGCCAGGTGCTGGACGGTTTTGCCCCCGTTCGCCATGCGGTGCCCATGCTCAGCATCCGCACCGAAACCGACACCGAGTCCACCGGTGCCCACGCCTTCGACGCACGCATCCGCCGCGAACTCGGGCTGACCGATGCCGACCCGCCCGTCGAATACGTGGCCGAACCCAAGTTCGACGGCTTGGCAATGAGCCTGCGTTACGAGCTTGGCGTGTTGGTACAGGCCGCCACCCGGGGCGATGGCGAAGTCGGCGAAGACGTCACCCAGAACATCCGCACCATCGGTCAGATTCCTTTGCGCCTGCGCACCGACTCTTGGGATGCCACCCATGCCGACCCAGCTGCCTGCGCGGTGCCGCCCGTGTTGGAGGTGCGGGGCGAGGTGTACATGCGCCGTGACGACTTCGAGGCCCTGAACGAGCGCCAGCGCCAAAAAATCGCTGACGGTGCCCGCAACGAAAAAACCTTTGTCAACCCGCGCAATGCCGCCGCCGGTGCCGTCAGGCAGCTGGACCCCGCCATCGCGGCCCAGCGCCCACTCAGTTTTTATGCTTACGGGGTGGGTCAGGTCACGCCAGCCGAGCAGGGCGGCCCGGCGTGGCCCACGCAGATGGCATGCCTGCAAGCACTTAAGGAATGGGGATTTCCGGTCTCGGAGCTTGCCCAAGTAGCGTCGGGTGCTGCAGATTTGGTGAACTTTCACACCCAACTGGGCCAGCAGCGCGACAGCCTGCCGTTCGATATCGATGGTGCGGTGTACAAAGTCAACCGGCTTGACTTGCAGCGCACCCTGGGCTTCGTCACGCGCGAGCCCCGGTGGGCCGTGGCACACAAATACCCTGCACAGGAGCAACTGACCACCGTGCTGGCCATCGATGTGCAGGTCGGCCGCACCGGCAGGCTCACCCCGGTTGCCAAGCTGGCACCCGTGTTCGTGGGGGGCGTGACTGTGACCAACGCCACCCTGCACAACGAAGACGAAGCCCGGCGCAAAGATGTCCGGGTGGGTGACACCGTCATTGTGCGGCGCGCCGGCGACGTGATTCCCGAGGTGGTGGGCGTTGTGCCCCGCCAGGACGACACCGCGCCAGACGGTACCCCATGGCCCGAGCGGGGTGCCGCCTACACCGCACCCACCCACTGCCCGGTGTGTGGCAGCCTGGCCACCAGGGAGGAGGGCGAGGTCGACACTCGCTGCACCGGCGGTCTGTATTGCGGCGCACAGCGCAAACAGGCCATTCTGCATTTCGCCCAGCGGCGTGCGGTTGAAATCGAGGGTCTCGGCGACAAACTCGTCGAGCAACTGGTGGACAGGCAGATCGTCAAGGCTTTGCCCGACCTGTACCGCCTCGGCCTGCTGGCCCTGTCCAACCTGGACCGCATGGCCACCCAGTCGGCAGGCAACCTGTTGACCGCGCTCGAAAAATCCAAACAAACCACCTTGGCCCGGTTCCTGTTCGGCTTGGGCATCCGCCATGTGGGTGAGGCCACGGCCAAAGATCTGGCACGGCATTTCGGCCGCCTCGAAGCCATCATGGGCACCACACCTGAAGAAGCCGCCACGGTGGAGCAACTGCTGGCCGTGCGCGACGTGGGCCCGGTCGTGGCTCAGAGCATCCACACCTTTTTCCAGCAACCGCACAACCGCGAGGTGGTCGAGCAACTGCGTGCCTGCGGCATCACCTGGCCCGAAGGCGAGGGCGAGGCCGACCGCGCGCTGCCCCAGCCTCTGGCAGGTCAAACGGTGGTGCTCACCGGTACCTTGCCCACCCTGAGCCGCGATGCCGCCAAAGACCTGCTGGAAGCCGCTGGTGCCAAGGTGGCCGGTTCGGTCAGCAAAAAAACCAGTTTCGTGGTGGCCGGGGCCGAGGCGGGCAGCAAGCTCGACAAAGCCCGCGAGCTGGGTATCGAAGTGCTGGACGAAGCGGCCCTGCTGCAACGCCTGGCACAGGTGTGACCCATTTCCCGTCCATCTCCGGGTTTTGGGGCCACACGGCAATGCTAGACTGCGCTTCAAACCAATTTTCATTGCTGTCGTGAACGCCCCTTCCCCCGACCGCTGTGTCGACATCGACGACCTCAGGCTCGACGCAGCCCTGAAGCTCATCGCCCAAACCGGCCAGCCCCCCGAGCGTGACCTCATGTCAACCGGTGCGTTCGTCCAGTCTGTGCTCGACGCGTTGTGCCAGTTGTCGTCGCACGATGCCCTCACTGGCCTGCCCAACCGCCGCAGTTTTGCCGAGGCCATGGAGCGCGAGCTCGACCGCGTGGCCCGCTCTGGCGACATCGCGTTGCTGCTGATGGTGGACATCGACCATTTCAAGCGCATCAACGACACCTACGGCCATCTGACCGGTGACGAGGTTTTGCGCCAGGTGGCCTCGCGCCTGCAAGACTGTGTGCGTCCCATGGACACGGTTGCCCGCTTCGGCGGCGAAGAATTTGCCGTGGTGCTGCCCAACTGTTCGTACGCCTATGGCGACATCGTTGCCGAGCGGATCCGCCAGGCCATGGACGGACAACCCGTCGTCCTGTCCACAGGGCAGTCGCTGCCGCTCACCGTCAGTGTGGGCGGTGCCTACACGCCCCAGTGGGTGCGGTCGCAGGCCGATGTCTGGGTCGAGCGGGCCGACCGCCAGCTGTACCGCGCCAAGCGCGAAGGCCGCAACCGGGTTTGCATGGAAGAAACGATCGACACGGTGGTGTCCAACGAGGAAAAAGAATTGTTGTTTGGCGCTTTGGCTTTTCAGATGGGTGATCACTTCGACCCCTCCGCACGCACCGGCAACGCACAGTCACATCGCCCATGAACACCCCAGTCACCCCCTCTCCTGCCAAAGTCGCCCCTGCGGCCTTCAAACCCCTGTTCCCGGTCGATCCCAAGCGTGCGGTGGTCATTGCCGTCACCAGCGGCAAGGGCGGCGTCGGCAAAACATTCATGTCGGCCAACACAGCGGCCGCACTGGCCAAGCGCGGCCTGCGCGTGCTCGTGCTCGATGCCGACCTTGGCCTGGCCAACCTCGACGTGGTGCTCAACCTCTACCCCAAAACCACGCTGCACGACGTTTTCACCGGCAAAACCACCTTGCGCGAGGCCATCCTGAAGGCCCCCGGCGGGTTCGACGTGCTGCTGGCGGGTTCCGGGCTCGTCGAGTACTCACGCCTCACCTCCGAGGTGCGCGATCAGTTCCAGACCGTGTTGCACGATGTTCTGCTGGACTACGACGTAGTTATCCTCGACACCGGTGCCGGCATATCCGATGTGGTGCTGTACGCCATTTCACTCGCCGACGAGGTGCTGCTGGTCTCCACGCCCGAGCCCACGTCGCTCACCGACGCCTATGCCACCGTCAAGGTGCTCTCGGCACAGCAAGGTCGGCGCAACATCCGCGTGGTCATCAACCAGACCCTGCAGCCAGGCGAAGGCCGCACCATCACCACGCAGCTGCAGCGTGTGGTTGACCGGTTTGTGCCGTCCCTGGGCAGCGGCCCGGTGCTGTTGTCACACATCGGCGACATTCCGTCCGACACCGCAGTGCGGGGTGCCATCCAGAAGCGCCAGTTGCTGTTCGTCAGTGCGCCCGGTTCGGCACCCGCCCAGGCGGTCGCTGCTGTCGCTGCCCGCATTGGCGACATGGTGCAACGCTGGCAAAGCGCCCGCAGCGCCTCGTAACGGCTTCATGCCCGTCCGCCCCATCCTGCGCATGGGCGATGCCCGCCTGCTGGCCGTCGCCGAGCCTGTGCCCGAACATGCCTTCGGCAGTGTTTGGCTGGCCGAGCTGCTGCAAGACATGCGCGACACCATGGCCGCAGCCAACGGCGCAGGCCTGGCAGCACCGCAAATCGGGGTCGGCAGCCAGGTGGTGCTGTTCGGCTCGGGTCAGCCCAACCCCCGTTACCCCGATGCCCCCGTGGTGCCCCCCACCGTGCTCATCAACCCGGTGCTGACGCCCATGGGCACAGAAGAAGCGGTGGATTGGGAGGGTTGCCTGTCCGTCCCCGGTTTGCGCGGTCAGGTGCCGCGTTGGCAAAAGCTGCGCTACCAGGGCTACGACGAAAACGGCCAGCCCATCGACCGCACGGTCGAAGGCTTCCATGCGCGGGTGGTGCAGCACGAGTGCGACCACCTGCAGGGCATGCTGTACCCCATGCGCATCCTTGATTTCAGGGCGTTCGGTTTCACCGACGTGCTGTTCCCGCAACTGCTTGCCAGAGCTGCTGACGATTGACGGGCCTCAGCCAGGAGCCAGCGCAGCCAGCAATTCGGTTTCGATGGCAATTTGCGTCTTGTTGTGCTGCAACGGCAGCCCGTTGATCAGGAAGGTGTCTTCCACCCGCTCGCCCAGCGTGGTGATTTTGGCCAGCTGCAGGTTGATGCCGTGTCGCGCCAGCACCAGCGCAATGCTGTAGAGCAGCCCGGCCCGGTCGCTGGCCGACACGTTCAGCAGCCAGCGCTGGGCTTTTTCATCGGGCCGCAAGTCCACCCTCGGTGTCACCGGAAAATTCTTCACGCGTCGTGACGTACGCCCCTTGCTCGGTGCGGGCAGCGGTGCCCGGTTGTCAATGAAGCGGGTCAACTCGGCCTCCACCAGGCTTTGCAGCTCGCGGTAGTGTTCCGACAGGGTCGGTGCCACCACCTGGAATGTGTCCAGCGCACGCCCTGTCAGCGTGGTGTGCACCTTAGCATCCAGGATGCTGAAACCGGCCTGGTCAAAATACCCGCAAATCCGCGCAAACAGGTCACTCTGGTCAGCTGCATACACCAGCACCTGCATGCCTTCACCCATGGGTGACGAACGCGCCCGCACGATGGTGGCAGACGCACCCGCGCCTGCTGAGCCGTCCGACGCACGGGCCGCTTCACGCGCCAGTTCCCGCGTGATCTGGCGCGTGTGCCACGCAATGTCGCCCGCCTCGTGCCGCATGAAGTAGCTCACATCCAGCGTGTCCCACAGGGTTTTGTGCGCCTCAAACGGCAAGGCATGCAAGGCCAGTTGCGTCAGTGCCTCGCGCTTGCGTGCTTCTACCAGCGCGCTGGGGTCGGCGGCACGCCCGCCCAGCATGCGCAGGGTGTAGCGGAACAAGTCCTCCAGCAATTTGCCCTTCCAGTTGTTCCACACCTTGGGGCTGGTGCCGCGAATGTCGGCCACCGTCAGCAGGTACAGCGCCGTCAGGCGCCGTTCCGTACCCACGTGTCGGGCAAACGCCGCAATCACGTCGGGGTCGCTCAGGTCTTCTTTTTGCGCGATCCGGCTCATGGTCAGGTGCTCCCGCACCAGAAACGCAATCAGGTCCGTGTCTTCACGCTCAATGTGGTGCACGCGGCAGAACGCCCGCACCTCGCGCGTACCCAGTTCCGAGTGGTCGCCACCACGGCCCTTGGCAATGTCGTGGTACAGGGCTGCCACGTACAAAATCCACGGCTTGTCCCAGCCTGCGGCCAGCTGCGAGCAAAACGGGTACTCGTGCGAATGCTCCGCAATGAAAAACCGCCGCACATTGCGCAGCACCATCAAAATGTGCTGGTCCACCGTGTACACATGGAACAGGTCGTGCTGCATTTGCCCCACGATGCGCCTGAACGTCCACAGGTAGCGGCCCAGCACCGAGGTCTGGTTCATCAGCCGCATCGCGTGCGTGATGCCTTCGGGCTCCTGCAAAATCTGCCTGAACGTGTCGCGGTTGACCGGGTCGGCGCGGAACCGCGCATCCATCAACGGGCGGGCGTTGTACAGCGCACGCAGCGTTCGGGCAGACAGCCCTTTCACACCGACGGTTCGCTGGTACAGCAAAAAGGTTTCCAGAATGGCGTGCGGCTCACGCTGGTACAGGTCGTCACTCACCACCTCCAGCATGCCTGCCTTGTCCACAAACCGTTCGTTGATCGGGTGCAGCGGCTGGCTGCGGAAATGCTCGGGCGCGCTCAGCCGCTCCTCTATGTTCAGCAGCAGAATCTGGTTCAGCTGGTCCACCGCCTTGGCCGCCCAGTAATACCGCTTCATCAGCATCTCGCTGGCGCGTCGGGCCAACCGCTGCTGGCCGTTCGGGCCCGTGGTCATCACCGAGTGGTGCCCAAACGACTCGGCCACAGCGGTCTGCAAGTCAAAAACCAGCCGGTCTTCACGCCGGTTGGCCAGCGTGTGCAACCGCAGCCTGATCAGGTTCAACAGCGCTTCGTTCGCCTTCAGCTGCCTCACCTCCAGGGGCGTCGCCAGCCCTTTACGGCCCAGCTCGTCCCAGCTTCGTCCCAAGCCGGCCGCTTTGGCCACCCAGAGCACAATCTGCAGGTCCCGCAGGCCGCCGCGTGCCTCCTTGCAGTTGGGCTCCAGTGCGTAGGGCGTGTTTTCCTGCCGCTGGTGGCGTTGCCGCATCTCCAGCGACTTGGCCACAAAAAACGCCTTGGCATCCATCGCGGCTGACAGCGCGGCCACCAACCGCTTGTATTGCGCGCGGCTGCCACACACCAGCCGGCTTTCCAGCATCGAGGTCTGTACCGTCACATCGCGCAGCGCTTCTTCCACACACTCGTCCACCTTACGCACGCTCGACCCGATGTCCAACCCGCAGTCCCAACACCAGCCAATGAACTGCTCCAGCTTCGCTTTCAAGGCGGCATCGCTGTTCGGGTCTGCTCCGTCCGGTAACAGCACCAGCACATCCACGTCAGAGTACGGGAACAACTCGCCCCGTCCGTAACCGCCCACTGCTACCAGTGCATGGTGTTCGTCCAGCCCTGCCTGGGCCCACAGCGCCTGCAACAGTCCGTCTGCCAGCTCGGCCAGGCGGCGCAGCGTGTGCTTGATGCCACGGGTCGAGCCTCCCTGGGCCTGAATACTCTCCAGCAATGCTTTTTTGTCGCGTTTGTACTGCTCGCGCAGCACATGAACAGGGTTGGCGGGCGCAATCGCGGTCATGTGGCCTCGGTTTCAGGTGAATGCCCTGCACCGCACAGCCGGTCCATGGGCAACATGCAGTCTGCAGTGGCGCTGAAGTCAGGCCGCAACCGCCGCAGCAGCGCGTTTGGCCTGCACAAAAGCAGGCGGGGGCGGGCTGCCGGCCGACAGGGTCAGCACCTCGTAGCCGGCTTCGGTCACCAGCACCGTGTGTTCCCATTGTGCGGACAGCGAGCGGTCCTTGGTCACAATGGTCCAGCCATCGTTCAGCGCCTCTTTGATTTCCCGCCGCCCGGCATTGATCATCGGCTCGATCGTGAACACCATGCCAGGCACCAACTCTTCCAGCGTGCCCGGTTTGCCGTAGTGCAACACCTGCGGGTCTTCGTGGAAACGCTGGCCGATGCCATGGCCACAAAACTCCCGCACGATCGAAAAACCCAGCCCTTCGGCAAATTTCTGGATGGCATATCCAATGTCACCCAACCGTGCACCTGGCCGAACCACCTCAATGCCCTTCCACATCGCGTCATAGGTGGTGTTGACCAGCCGTTTGGCGGCAATGCTGCATTCGCCGATCAGGAACATCCGGCTCGTGTCACCGTACCACCCCTCCTTGATGACGGTCACATCCACATTGACGATGTCACCTTTTTTCAGCGGTTTGCTGTTGGGAATGCCGTGGCACACCACCTGGTTCACCGACGTGCACAGGTGCGCAGGGTAGGCCGGGTAGCCCGGCGGCTGGTACCCGATGGTGGCTGATACCGTACCCTGCTGCTTCATGAATTCGGCCGCCAGCCGGTCAATTTCGAGGGTGGTGATGCCAGGCTGGATGTGCGGTGTCAGTTGGTCCAGCACTTCAGCCGCCAGCCGGCAGGCAGTGCGCATGGCGGCAACGCCCGCCGCGTCTTTGATGGTGATCGTCATGGGGCGGAATTATCCCATCGGGCCATAAAGCCCGTTTTAAAAAGCCCGTTTCGGTTGGTTGACATCACACGTGCTCCCAAGGGTTCAGCACACTCACCCCGGTCGGGCTGAAGTCCGCCACGTTCCGTGTGACCACTGTCATGCCATGCACCAGCGCAGTGGCTGCAATCAAAGCATCGCGCTCGCCGCGCCTGTCAGGTACATGCAAACTGGCACAGCGTCGCGCTACTGCAGCATCAATGGGCAGCGTACGGTCAGCAAACTCGGGCAACACCTTTTGCTCAAGCCACATTCGCAGCGCGGCACCTTGTGCAGCGTCCTTACGCTCCATGGACAGCACCCCAAGCTCCAATTCCAGAATGGTCATGGCAGACACATAAAGGTCTGCGGCATCCACGTTTGCGGCCCATGCCGCCACGTTCCAATGGGCTTTTCCCATTGACACCTTGCGCAGCTCCGAGATCACGTTGGTATCCACAACATACATCATGACAACTCAGCCTGTCGGCTCTCAATGTGCAAGCGCGGTGCCTCAAATTCAAAGTCTGCCTGATCAGGCATGGCCAATGCGTTGGCAATGCTGCGCCGTTGACGGGTCAGCAGTTGATAGTCTTCAAACCGCAACAACACATGTGCTGGTCTGCCACGGTCAGTGATGATCACCGGGCCGTTTTGTGCAGCGCGTTTGGCCTCGCTGGCTCCTTGGTTGAATTCACGACTGGAAATGGTGGTGATACCCATTGCGATGCTTCCTGTGTGGGTTGAATGTAGCTATGTTACTACTTTCTTGCGTCGGCAGTGATATTTGCCTCCATGTTTTGATGCAGGTGCACAGGCTGGTTTTGACGTTGGTGTCTGGGGTGGGCGTATGGGCTGGTGTCATTGGCTGGAAACCGCTCGGTAAAATAACTACATCCCATTCCGGCACCCATGCTGCCTACCTTCTCCCCCATCGGGGCTCAGCGCCCCCAGGTTCCCCACCGTGACCCCATCACTGCACACCTTTGCGGGCGGCAATGCCCTGAGTTCATTCAAAGCCAGCCAGTTGCGCGGCCCTTTGCAAGCGGTCAGCGACAAAGTCACCGGCATTTCAGCCCGCTTTGTTCATTTTGCAGCGTTCGACTCTGCGCCCGACGCTGCCACGCTGGCCCGTGTGGGCGAGTTGCTCACCTACGGTGACCCCGCTCCCGCCCTGGCCGATATGCCCACACTCACCTTCGTGGTGTCTCCGCGTCTGGGCACCGTTTCGCCTTGGGCCTCCAAAGCCACCGACATTGCCCACAACTGCGGGTTGTCCGTTCGCAGGCTGGAGCGTGTGACTGAGTTTCGCCTCACTTTGAAGGCCCCGCTGTTGGGCAAAGTCTCTTTGTCCGATGCCCAAACGCAGGCCATGGCCGCTTTGCTGCATGACCGCATGACCGAAAGCGTGTTCGCACGCGTTGAGGATGCCCAAGCCCTGTTCACCGAGCTCACCGCAGCCCCCATGGCGCATGTGGATGTGCTGGGGGGTGGCCGCCCTGCGCTGGAGCAAGCCAACGTCGAATTCGGCCTGGCCCTGGCCGATGACGAAATGGATTACCTCGTCACCAGCTTCACCGCCCTGGGCCGCAACCCCACTGATGTCGAGCTGATGATGTTCGCCCAAGCCAACAGCGAGCACTGCCGCCACAAAATCTTCAACGCACAGTTCACGGTGGACGGTGTGGTGCAAGAGCACAGCCTGTTCGGCATGATCCGCCACACCCACCGCACGGCACCGCAGCACACGGTGGTGGCTTATTCCGACAACGCCTCCATCATGGAAGGCCACACGGTCCAGCGCTTCACCGCACCTTTTAATGCAAAAGATGCATCCAGCGTTTTACCATCAAACGTTCCAAGCTATCAAATAAAAGATGCTGTCAACCATGTGTTGATGAAGGTGGAAACCCACAACCACCCCACCGCCATTTCCCCTTTCCCCGGCGCGTCCACCGGTGCGGGCGGCGAAATCCGTGACGAAGGTGCCACAGGCCGTGGCTCCAAGCCCAAAGCGGGCCTCACCGGGTTCACGGTGTCCAAGCTGTGGGGCGGCACCGTGGGCAAGCCCGAGCACATTGCCAGCCCGCTGCAAATCATGGTCGAGGGCCCCTTGGGCGGCGCAGCGTTCAACAACGAATTTGGTCGCCCCAACTTGCTTGGCTACTTCCGTGAGTACGAGCAAACCGTGGCCACCAGTGCCGACACAGTGGTGCGCGGCTACCACAAGCCCATCATGATCGCAGGTGGCTTGGGGGTGATCGACGCCGATCAGACCAAAAAAATAGAATTCCCCGCAGGCTCACTGCTGATCCAGTTGGGCGGCCCTGGCATGCGCATCGGCATGGGTGGCAGCGCCGCCAGCTCCATGGCCACCGGTGCCAACGCAGCGGCCCTAGACTTTGATTCGGTGCAGCGCGGCAACCCCGAAATTGAACGCCGGGCGCAAGAGGTCATCAACCACTGCTGGGCGCAAGGCGCGGGCAACCCCATTCTGGCCATCCACGACGTCGGTGCGGGCGGTTTGAGCAACGCCTTCCCCGAATTGACCAACGATGCCAGGCGCGGTGCCCGCTTCGACCTGCGCGCCGTGCCGCTGGAAGAGTCGGGTATGGCCCCAAAAGAAATCTGGTGCAACGAAAGCCAGGAGCGCTACGTACTGGCCATTGCGCCCGAATCGCTGGGTCAGTTCAAAGCTTTCTGCGAGCGCGAGCGTTGCCCGTTTGCCGTGGTGGGTGTGGCCACTGAAGAGCGCCAGTTGCTGGTGGCCGACGCACAGGCCTCCGAGGCAGACCAGCCGGTCAACATGCCCATGAATGTGCTGCTGGGCAAGCCCCCGAAGATGCAGCGCGATGTCAAGCGCATAGCCCGCGAAGCCCAAGCCCTCAACCTGACGGGCGTGGACCTTCAGCAAGCCGTCATCAACGTGTTGGCCCACCCCACGGTGGCCAGCAAGCGGTTCCTGGTCACCATCGGTGACCGCACGGTGGGCGGACTGACTCACCGCGACCAGATGGTCGGTCCGTGGCAGGTCCCTGTGGCCGATTGCGCCGTGACGCTGGCTGACTTCACCGGTTTTGCCGGTGAAGCCATGAGCATGGGTGAGCGCACGCCGCTGGCCGCGACGCACGCCGCTGCTTCAGGCCGCATGGCCGTGGCTGAGGCCATCACCAACCTGCTGGCTGCGCCGTTCGAGCTGCCCCGCGTCAAACTGTCGGCCAACTGGATGGCCGCCTGCGGCGAGCCCGGCGAAGACGCGGCGCTGTTCGACACCGTCAAGGCCGTGGGGCTGGAGCTGTGCCCCGCGTTAGGCATCTCCATTCCCGTGGGCAAAGACAGCCTGTCCATGCGAACGCAGTGGACTGAGCCTGCGACGCAAGCCGGTGTGGGTGGCGAGAAGAAAAAGGTCACGTCCCCCGTCAGCCTCATCGTCACCGCGTTTGCCAGTCTGGCTGACGTGCGTGGCACGTTCACGCCGCAACTGAACGCAACCGAAGACGACACCACCTTGGTGTTGGTCGACTTGGGTCAGGGCAAACACCGTATGGGCGGCAGCGTATTGGCCCAAACGCTCACAGGTGACCAAGCCCAGTTCGGTGGCGACGTGCCCGACCTGGATGACCCCCAACTGCTCATCAGCCTGGTCAACGCGGTCAACGCCTTGCGCGCACAAGGCAGGGTGCTGGCCTACCACGACCGCAGCGACGGTGGCCTGCTGGCCGCAGCCGCCGAAATGGCGTTTGCAGGCCATGTGGGCCTGGCGCTCAACGTGGACATGCTGGTCACCGAAGGTGACGGTATTTCCGACAGCCGCATGGATTCGGGCGACGCCAAAAACTGGGCCACCCAGGTCAGCGCCCGCCGTGAAGAGCTTACCCTCAAAGCCCTGTTCAGCGAAGAACTGGGCGTGCTGCTGCAAGTGCGGACAGCAGAACGCAACGACGTGATGCAGGTGCTGCGCGCCCACGGCCTCAGCAAACACAGCCACTTCGTCGGCAAAACCCGCCCGGCCAGTTCCACCATGGACGAGGGCAAAGGCCGCTTGCAGGTGTGGCGCGACGCCAAAAAAGTGTTCGACGCCGGTCTGTTCGACCTCCATCAGGTGTGGGACAGCGTCAGCTGGAGAATCTGCCAACTGCGCGACAACCCCGCCTGCGCCGATGCCGAACATGCTGCGGCCGGTCAGGCCAGCGACCCGGGGCTGCACGTCCATATTCCTCCTCGCGTTCAGCCCCTGCTGGCCCAGCTGGGTCAGTCACCCGTCCAGTCGCCCGCGCTCAACCTCTCGCGTCCGCGTGTTGCCATCCTGCGCGAGCAGGGCGTCAACTCCCATGTCGAAATGGCCTGGGCCTTCACCCAGGCAGGCTTCGAGGCGTTTGATGTCCACATGACAGACCTGCAGACGGGCAGGGCAGACCTGGCCCACTTCGCCGGTGTGGTGGCCTGTGGTGGCTTCAGCTATGGCGACACCTTGGGCGCAGGCATCGGCTGGGCGCGCAGCATCACCTTCAACCCCAAGTTGGCCGACGCGTTCAAGGCCTTCTTCGCCCGCACCGACACCTTCGGGCTGGGTGTGTGCAACGGCTGCCAGATGTTTGCCGAGCTGGCAGACATCATCCCCGGGGCCGCTGCCTGGCCGCGCTTCACCACCAACCAGAGCGAGCGGTTCGAGGCGCGCTTGAGCCAGGTCGAAGTGCTGGATTCCCCCAGCTTGTTCTTTGCGGGCCTGGCAGGCATGCGCCTGCCCATTGCCGTGGCACATGGCGAAGGCTATGCCAACTTCAGCCGCAGGGGCAACCAAACTGCCATCGTGCAAGGTAGGCTGGCCGCCATGCGCTATACCGACCACTTTGGCCAGCCGACCGAAACCTACCCGCTCAACCCCAATGGCAGCCCCGGCGGCCTGACGGCGGTCACCACAGCCGATGGTCGCTTCACCGCCATGATGCCGCACCCCGAGCGCGTGTTCCGCAACGTGCAGCTCAGCTGGACCGACCTGCCCGCCACCGGTGGCATCAACGCCCCCAGCCCATGGATGCAATTGTGGCAAAACGCCCGTAAATGGCTGGGGTAAACCCGTATCAATCCATTCGCGGCACAGTTGTTTTTTTGCTTAATCAGGCCTTCCAACCAAATCCGCCATCAACTTCGTATATATTCCGCTCAGCCCAGCTTTTTTGCGTCACACTTTTAGGAGGTTCCATGTCTGTTTCCAAGTTCACCGCCATCGCGCTCGCCGCTTCCCTGGTCATCAGCCCCGTCGTTGCCCAAACACCTCCCCCTGCAGCACCTGCTGGCGCAGGCGTGGGCGCCGGCGCAGGCGTGGGTGCCGGGCTGGGTGCCACACTGGCCACTATCCCCACCATTGCCTTGGTCGGCGGTGCCTTGGTCGTCGTCGGCGCTGCAGCCAGCGGTGGCGGTGATTCTGGCTCCGCTGGCAGCACATCAGGCGGCAGCAGCACATCAGGCGGCAGCAGCACATCAGGCGGCAG
>ERZ761609.137-NODE-137-length-101646-cov-15.829522_pt1 | contig 101646 bp, 87 predicted proteins | sample MGYA00511163_ERZ761609 | MGnify/ENA primary metagenome ERZ761609 (study PRJEB28899, sample SAMN02445070) | bioreactor sludge metagenome | biome: EBPR sludge | place: Australia: Brisbane, Thorneside Wastewater Treatment Plant | collected 2011-12-16 ...
ACGAGATTGGTCAGTGACTGGAGTTCAGACGTGTGCTCTTCCGATCTATCAAAAGATATATCGTATTATTGAAGGCCAGTCCCAGCGCGATTGAAAACACAATGGCGAGTCCAGGTGTAATCGGCGTGCCACTCAAGGCGAGAATCGCCAACAACACGAGGGCGGGAATGACATTCGGAACCACTGCGATCCAGGCCAGGCGTGCCGAGCGAAGCACAAAGCCCACCATCACGGTGATCAGCAGAAGAGCCTGCCAAAATCCTCCGACTAAACTCTGGGCCAAACTTTGATTCATGTCGTGAATGTAGCTCGCCCATCCGCCGAAGCTGAGCTGCATGCCTGCAGCGACTCCGTGGCGAGCGACATAGTCTTGCAGTCCATTCAACACGCGTCGAACATCCTCACCTTCGCGATCGCGCAAACGCAGTGAAACACGAGTCGTCCGTCCCGAGTCCAATAAGAAACTGCGAATCGCATCGCCCGCGCCGATCTCAAGCAGCGTGCGCGCCTCTTCGAAATCACCATCGCGAACCACAAGCTCTAGGGCGTCCAAAGCGCTTGTGCTCATGCCGATCTCTGGCCCCATCGCTTGATCGGCGGCCGATTGAAAGCCACGCAGCCACTTGAGCCCTTCAGGACTCATCCAGTCTCCGCTTTGACGAGTCAAACTCAACTCAACGGGTAAAGTCCCGCCCATCACGCGATCCGCAAGTGCGGTCGCGAACCCTGCGGGCTCGTTCGCTGGTACATCGCCAAACAATCGATGCTCAAAACTCAATCGCGGCAGCAGCGGCAACACCAAAACTGCGCCTGCGAGCGAAGTCGCCAGGATCGCCTTGCGGAATCGGAAAATTGTTTCTGGCCACTTTGATGAGCGCTGAATCCAAGCGCGCGGCTCAGGCACGGGTGCCACGATCAGAAACGGAAAGCAAACCGCCATCGTTGTGAACCAAAGTCCGACCGAGGCCACTGCGACGAGAATTCCAAACTCACGAAGCGCGGGCGCCGCCGAAGGAATGAGAGTCAGAAAGCCGACGCTGGTCGTGAGAGCCACCATCAGGCTTGCGAGCCAATGTTTTTGCCAAACCGTTCGAGCCGCGACCCACGGATCCAAAACGCTGAGGCGAACTTCGCGATACTTGAAGGCCGTGTGACTGAAGAGCGCCATGGACTCGACTGCAATCAGAATGGGAAGCGAAAGACCCAAGACATCCAGTGTTCCACCCGAAATGGCAAGCGCACCCAGAACGACGGCATTTGAAACACCGACCGCGAGTGCGGCACCTAGGAGTGACGTCCAGGTTTTGAACATGAAGACCAAAGCCAAGAGTGAAAGGGTAAGGGCAAGCCCCGACAATCCCAAGAGCTCGCGCCCCAAGAGCGACGACATTTGATTTTGCAGCACACTGACGCCGCCGATTTGCACATCATGCTGATCGCTCTGTAACGTGGATCGCAAAGTGGCTTCGAACTCGGCAAGCCGTGAAGCGGGCCAAATCTCTTGATCCACTTCAATCAATAGGTTCGCCCACTTTGCATCTTCGGAAAGCAGTGTCGGCGTGATCAAACTTGAGCGATGTCGATGTCGATCGCGTTCAACTTCGGGAATGACCTTCGACCACGGTCCGACAACGTCTTGTCCTTCCATCCGACCCTGGACGACTAAACCAGCAAGTGAATGAACACGAACAACGCCCTCCATCTCACTGATTTCGGCGTGTCGAGCCTCAAGCCATCTGAGCTCGGAGCTCTTCAGCCACCCGGCTTCAGAACCGATCAACACCAGTACCGGCGGATCGCTTGGAAGTCGAAATTGCGTTCGAAGCATTTGATCTTCACGAAGCCTCGGGTCGCCTTCCGCCATAAAGCGAGTCAGCTCCCAAGTTGTCTGCAAATGTCGAACTTGCAGACCCATTCCGACGGCGAAGATCAAGACCAATCCCAAAACGAGACTTCCCCAGAGTCGGCTTTGAAGTGTGAGGCTTTCTCGAAGTTTCACATCTACCCCTCAGGCGCTCGCTACACTGAATCCGATAGGAACATATCAAGCGCGCTCATTTCCTAACGGCGCACTTCAACGATGACTGAAGCTCGAGAGACAAGGGAGACAGAATTTCGTGCAGATCTTCACACTTCATCCATCATGCCCTTGCCCTTGGCAAATCTCAGCCCACGCCCATCAACGTCGACGAATAACTCTTTGGGCAGTGCGAGCTTCCGCGAGCGCAGCCATCGCCTGCATTCCTCTGCCAGATCACATCGCAAATGCAGGAGAACTCAGGAGCGAGGTCGCCGTATCGATCGCGGCCGATCCGCGCCAAGCGCTCAGCCAAATCGCGAAGCTGCTGCAAAAGCATGCGACCAATTCCCCTCAGGAATCACTGGCTCAAAACATTCAAGTTCAGCTTCAAGATCAAGTTGAGCAAAGCAACCAACTCGTGACCAAGCTGAACGGACTTCAGTTGCGCTCGTCTTGGTCGCTTGAAAGCTTTCAGCTTCAAGATCTCAATGCTCCAGCTGAAGCTTCGATGCACTTCTTGCTAGGACAAACCCGACTTCATGCTCGCCGCCTCTCCATCAATGGGACCATCGACTTGAGCCGACTGAATTTGGGATCCCGCTTTGAAGCTGAAGTTCGCTTGGACGCCGTCTGTGAAGATCTCAGAGTCGAAGTTGTCTCGCCGCTTAAGCTGAAAGCCAAAGTCCGACTCAACACGGATGCCATCACCGCCTATCACGCTGAAGTGCTGCACACCCAAATTGAATCATCAGACTCTGAGCCGCAGTTCAAAATTGAGCTTGGCAACTGCCAAGGACCCGTCGGCGTCAATCGATGGCTTGAGCCCATTCTCGCTGCCAAACTTCAGCAGGAGTTCAAAAGTCAGCAGCTGGCCGTGCACCTGCAACGAGCCGCGCAGAATGAACTGGACGCTTGGTTCAACGGCCAAAGCCAAAAGCTCACGTGGCGAGAGAATGAGCTGGAGCTTCGAATGATCGGTGCAAAGCCTATGGCCGATCGTAATTTGCTCAAGTTTGACTTACGCCTCAGGCATCCACTCGCCCCGACCGTTTTCATTCCGTGGTCCCAGCTCGAGTCCACGCCGGGCTCAGATCCGAATGCCACAACAACGACCGCCCTCGCTCGCCCAGCTTCAAACTCAAATTCACGGGTGCTGAATGTCGCCAATGACTCTCTGGCGCTGCTTGTGCCGATTGATTTGGCGGCGCAAATTCTCGATATGCAGGTGCGATACGAAACTCACTTGATCGAGTCACAAAAAATTGCGGGCTTTCAGAGCCTCATGAACTCAAGGTGGAAGCAGTTCTTTGCATTTCCAGAACTCATGAATTTTCCCAAATCGGCTCGATTTCTATTTGCCGTCCAAATCGATCAAGGCTTGGACTCTCAGCAAAGCTCTTCAGATCTCCGTCGCACGCAACCACCCAGCATGCGCTTCACTTGTGTGGGACAAAGTCGCAGCTCAACAACCCGCAGCCCGTCTTCCGCCCTAATCCATGATCAGCTTCAGATCCAAGTCCGAGCTCAAGTGCAAATGCTTCGCAGGTCACCCCGTGCTTCTGCGAACTCATTCCAAGCACGACTCGCCTCAATTCAAGACGCACTTCCCGAAACACTTCCCTTTGCTCATTTCAATTTGCAATCCCTCACCACCTGGTCGCTCAGCCAACAGCAAGTCCTCAGTAGCCAAACACAGAGCCGCTCTCACTTCGACAAAGCCTACAAACCCACCGCCGAGGCCTTCGACTCCAGTCTTCTTGCTGATGGTGTCGACGACGCGCTTCAAGGACTTCGACTCCAAGACCTCATGCCGTCGATCTCATCAAGCCTCGATGCTATGGGCGAAATGAAGTGCGTGGACAAGTGGCTGCAAATTTCGCCAACGGCCAAAGCCACAAGCCGATGAATCCAGAAGCCGCTCAGTCTTCAGATCGCAAAGTCAATGAGCTGCTCATTCAAACTCTCAGATCTCATCCTAGTATTGATAGGTGTACTGAATCTGAATGCTGTCGTTGCTGGCAAACGCACCCAGCGGCGCCTGCTCTCCCGCTTCGATGCCACTTAAAGACAGCGACCAGCTGGCATGATCGGAAACTTCAAAGCGCAAATCCAACAAAGCTAAGCTCGAGACCCTAGACTGTGTCGCTGATGAGCTCGGTGGCGAGGACAGCAACCCACCACCTTGCAGAGTCAAATCATCACGAGGCGACCAACGCAGCAAGAGGCCAAGGGCGCGATCAAACAACTGCGAGGCCGAAGCTAAATCATTGCCCGCCAACTCCAAGGCCGACGCATTCCAAAAGACCTGTGCAATCCAAGTCACCGGACCGCCTAGCCTCTCCAACTGCAAACCCACATCCGTGCGTGCTGAAAAATAATTTCGCCCCTCACCAAGAGGCTCGATGCGCGCGACTTGGCCACGCAACATGCTCTCACCAAAGGCCCACGATACCGAAGTTCCCCAGCGAGTTTCACTGGTGATGATCTCCGTGAGCTGAACATCTGGATCAACGCGGATTCTTGGCCGAGGCTCCACAGCGATCACCGGCCCCGTCACGCGTGGACGAAGCGCGGGAAAGGCTGGCGTGCCGCGCTCACCTTGAATCGCCAACTCCAGACTCTCGCCTCGCCAAACGCCGCGAAAACCTGCCGCATGCAGGTGAGCTTGATCACGAATCTCTCGCTCGCGATAGGAATAGCGAAGTTGCGTGGGCAACTCCAGGTCCGCACCTGGAAAGCGAGGCACGAAAACTTGCCGAGGCAGCCAAACACTGTCGACCGATGGCAAAATCGAAAATTTTTTCGCCGGAATCCAGTAGGCCTCTAAACTTCCACCTATCGAGGACCATTCCACACTTAGCGATCGCTCGCCGAGCTTTCGCGAATCCAGCGGCCACTCGTAACGTCGAGCCTGGGCTTGATCCAATGGATCGTAAGTGTCCATGACTCCCCATCGCCAAACACGAGAGCCAATTCGCCAAGTCCAAGATCCACGACGAAAACTCAGCAACAGTTCTTGGTCATCAACAATCTCGCTGGCTCCACTTCGGTCCGCATCCAGGAAGATTCGAGGCGAGCTTCGCGACAAAGTCTGACTGGCCGTCGATGACTGTCCGCCGACCAGTCCCACGGCATACACTCGCGTTGAAAATGTCCACTGTGAATCGCGCTTGCGCCAGAGTGCTTTGTCAAAACCCAGCTCGGCCTCAAGCCAAGCCTCGCGATCTCGTGCGAGTGTGTTGGACATTTGCAAAACTCGCCCGCTCAGACTGACCGAAGCATCAACATGATGAGGAAACAACACAAGTGCCAAACCTAGGCCCAACGTCTTCGCTCCAAGCCGGCCCCAGCTCATCCGCCGAAAGACTTCGCGAACATGTGTGTCAGCGGGCTTCATAACTCCACCTGCTTTCGAAAATCATTTGCCGTCTCAGACAAGATTCGATCCGCTAGACGAGAGGCAAAACGTTCCGCAAGCGCCGCAATGGTGAGGCTAGGATTCACACCCAAGTTCACCGGGATCACACTGCCGTCACAGACAAACAGACCCTGATGGCCGAACACTTCATGGTTTTCATCCACAACGCCTTGATCCTGAGAATCGGCCAGAGCGGCACCGCCGAGGATGTGGGCCGTTGTCGGTGTCGCGAGAAGAACCTCGCTGATTACATTCTGCGCGACTGCCAGTCGCTCACTTGCCAGTCGCTCACCTGAAGTCTTCTTGGGATCCGTGCTCATCCATCGCGCCAAACTCAAAGCTGCCCTTTGCGCGAGGCCGAGTTGACTCGGCAAGCGCGTCCCTCCGCTTCGCCTCAACGACCACCGCCCCCACCACGATCGACGAAACTCCAAGTCGATGAAATCCTCCGTCGTCTGCATCACCAAAAGAATAATGGATTGCGCGGCCCAATCTCGAGTGCGCGCCAAATTCCACCAGGTCCAAGGGCGGCGAAACAAACTGAACACAAGTTGCAGCGGCCGCCATGAGCCCGATTGCAACGGCACCGCAAGACCACGGAGAAGCTGACTGCCGGATGGATAAATCACGCTCTCAACTTTAGTTTGTGCGTCGGGATGAATGGCCGCGCCGATCGAAATACCCCGAGCACTCGCCAGCGCCCTACCCGAAGTGTCTAAACTTGAACGGACGGATCGCGTCGCACCCACCAAACTCTCACCATTCGTTCGCACCCCACGACCCAAACGTGGAAGCGCTAGGCTGAGCCAGGATTTAGCACGATGCTCAAGCAGCAACCGCAAAGTTCCCAAGACTCCGGCCGCTAAGATCACCCGCGGAGCTCGCCATGTCTCGGCCTTCACACCTCGTAAGACATCTTTCGTATGCACCAACCAACCGCTCGCATCGCGACTGAGTCGAATCACACGACGTTCGGCGTGAATCTCAGCGCCGTGCTTTTCGGCAAAGAACAAATAATTTTTCATCAAGGTGTTCTTGGCACCGACGCGACAGCCGACCATGCAAGCCCCACATCTCGTGCACGCTCGGCGCAGAGGCCCTCGTCCTTCAAAATAAGGATCAACGGGGCCTTGTTCCGTGGAGCCAAAGTAAACTCCGACTTCAGTGGGATGAAAGGTGGACTCGCAACCCAAATCGCGAGCGACCGCTCGCAGGGCAGCTTCCGGCTCGCCCTCGTACGGATACTTCGTGACACCCAACATTTTTCGAGCCCGCGCAAAATACTGATCCCACTCTTTGGGCTCTCGTAACGACTTTGGCCACAAAGCATTTCGTAGCACCGTCTCACTCGGCTGCATCAAAGTGTTGGCGTAAACCAAACTTCCGCCACCCACGCCTTTGCCATGTAAAAGCCAAACGCCTCGTAACAAGGTCAGCGCCTGAACTCCAAAACACCGAAGCATCGGTGCCCATAGGTAACGGCGAAGTTGCAAATTACTTTCCGCGAAGTCTTCATCGCGAAACCGACGCCCCTCTTCCAAGATCGCGACACGCAGACCGCGCTCCGCCAAGCGCAAGGCGCTGACCGAGCCGCCAAATCCAGAGCCAACGATAATGACGTCAAAGTCTTGAGCCAGTTTGTCGCTTGCCAAATCTACATCTCCAACAGTCCACGAAACTCACTCGGGCCCCAACTCGGGCCCCAAGTTGAGGCCGTTGGGCTTCGCCAAAACTCAATTCCACTTTTGGCCTCTGAGGCTGTCAACGCTGCGTTCCCAAAACCCGAGATGCGCTCGACTTAAACCGCACTGCGACGAAGCCTCAGCGACTTTTTTCGAGGAGTCACTTTGGCCTCGTCCGTAGCCCAATCATGTGTTTTCCATCCGCCGACCTCAAGCAAGGTGACAAATCGACTCTTGATAGATCTCCACGGACTCCAAATCTCCGCACACTTCGCCAGCTTTCTCAGCAGTTCATCCACCTTCTGAGATCCAAGCGGAGTCATCGCGCCACCAAACGCTCTCGCAGCTTTAACCCAGCCCAAACAAGCTCCTATGAACAGTGAGTTTTGAAATCAAAGCTCAGCGAAATACTCTTTGCCGAGGCCCAAGGGGCAATGCTTTCCTACGGCGCGCGAGACGACCGACCGCACTTTTGAGGGACCAGCGTCAGATCAAGCCATGCGATGCCAAGCCAAGCTCGGCAAAGCCTCGCCGAATTCATCCGACGCTGGGAAAAGTGCAAGAGGTCCATCGCCGCTTTTTTGGGATTCGTAGCGGCAATCATTCGAGGGGGAAACATGCGATCCAATGTTCGCGGTCCATCAACGTCGGTCTCTTCTCATCTTCATGCGACCACTCACCACGCGACCACTCACCACGCGACGAACCGCACCTCTAGATTTAAAAGCTTCGGCATCTCGATGCTGGTCTTCGCCGCAACATTGGCGGGATGTTCGGCAGATCAATGGACTGAGAAATTCTCCCATCAACTCATTCAGTCACACTCTCCGGAAGATCTTTGGCCAACGGACCTCTGGCGCATATTCTCAACCCGGCCAGATCCTGAGACTCATAGCTATTTCTTGATTAAACTCGAAACACCCGCACTTTTTGCGCAGCAGTCTCAACCCACTCAAGAACAAGTGCTGGCCCTGAGCGAAGCTCAAGACCAAGTGCTCAAAAAGCTTCACGCCCTGTCCGCAGAAATCAAAGTGATTTATCGCTACCGCTTTGTCGTCAATGGCTTCGCCGTGGTGGCGCCAACTTCACTGCTTGAGTCCATCGGCCAGATCGCCGGTGTGGCTCGCATCGAACGCGCCGTCGATTTCGCGCGCCCGATCATCGCAACCAATACACCAGATCCAGACATCAAAACCTCAACGGCTTTTGATCGCACCTCAGCGAAATTCATTGGCGCACTCGAAGCCCACGCTCGCGGGCTTCGCGGCCAAGGCCTGCGTGTCGGCATCATCGACTCAGGGATCGACTACACCCATAAGATGTTTGGCGGCGTTGGCACAGCCGACGCCTTCAAGGCCATCGACCCTTCGGCTCCTCATCCCTCTTACCCAAATGCGAAAGTTGTTGGCGGACTCGATTTTGTCGGGACTGACTACAACACCTCGTCACCACTCTTTGAAAAACGAATTCCTAAAGTGGACCAGAATCCACTCGACGAAGGCGGCCACGGCACGCACGTCGCCGGCAGTGTCGCCGGAGTTGGCGATGGTGTGAAAACCTACGATGGTGTCGCGCCCGATGCACTTCTCTACGCACTCAAAGTCTTTGGCGCCCAAGGCTCGACCAATGACACCGTTGTTGTCGCAGCTCTTGAATTTGCCGCCGACCCTAATGGCGATGGCGACCCCAGCGATCGCCTGGATGTGGTGAATTTGTCATTGGGATCTGGCTATGGCGACGGGCAAATTCTCTACAATGAAGCCATCTCCAACCTGGCCAGCGGCGGGACCTCGGTCGTCGCTTCAGGTGGAAATTCCGGCGACATGCCATTCATCGTCGGCGCGCCCGGCGTGGCTGATGCCGCCATTTCGGTCGCCGCCTCCGTCGACAATGCCGATACCAATTGGCGCTTTCGGGCCGCGCGAATTTTGCCTCAGTCAACACCTGAGTTTCTTGTTGAAGCCATCGAAGGCACGATCACAAAACCCTTGGCCAACTCCGGTCAGGTCGAGGCCGAAGCCCTGTATATCGGGTTGGCCGCACAAGATCTCAGCCCAGAAACCGCCGCTCTCATTCAAGGGAAAATCGCACTCATCGATCGCGGCCAAGTTTCGTTCGCAGAAAAAATTCGCCGCGCCGAGGCCGCAGGCGCCATCGGCGTCGTGATGCTCAACAACCAAGACGGTGAAGCCATTCGCATGGGCGGTGGCGATACCGACAAATTCAATATTCCTGGCATCATGGTGACCAAGGCTATGGGCGAAAAGCTCAAAGAGATTCTGAAGTCGGAAACGCTGAGGATCGAATTGACCAGCACGCGCGTGATCGAAAAGCCTGAGCTCATCGACACCATCACGGGCTTCTCTTCGCGAGGACCACGCTCCATCGATGCTCGTATCAAGCCAGAGATCTCAGCACCGGGCTCAAAAATTCTCTCAGCCGCAATGGGAAGCGGCGATGATGGCGTTGAGATGTCAGGAACCTCCATGGCGGCGCCACACATGGCCGGCGTGATGACTTTGCTCCATCAAGCTTACCCCAAGCTCAGCGTGGCCGAACGCAAAGCTCTCGTCATGAATCGCGCAAAACCAATTCGCGCAGCCAATGGCGAACTTTACTCCGTGGCTCGCCAAGGCGCCGGTCGTGTTCGCATCGTCGAGACTCTCGACGCCCAAGCTTTGGTATACCCAGCCGCGCTCTCGCTTGGCCCACAGCAAGTCGAGTCCCAAAAAACTCTGCTCCAACACGTCGAAGTTCGCGCCCTTCATCAAGATCTTCAGGCACAATGGGTGCTTGAAGATCACACACCAAACTTGCGAATGCAGGCGCCACATCCTGTTGCTGTCAAAGCCCAGGAGACAACGCGAAGCGCACTTCGCTTCACGTTGATTCAGCCGCCCAATCAATCTGCCAATTTCTCCGAGGCCTCCGGCTTCGCCGTACTCCGCGACCTGCAAGGCGCCGAGCTTGCCCGCGTGCCCGTGCTGGCGCTTCTCAGTCAAGTGAGTCCAATTGAAGTGACCGACCTCAAAGTTCGCTCAACTTCGGCAGCGGACTCGACAGGCGCCGTGGTGGATTTTGATATCAAGAATGCCGGCGTTCACAATGTTGAGGTTCTACCCTTCAACCTGATCTCTCGCGACGCACGCAAACCTGATCCCATCGGCGAAACTTCAAGATCTCGCTACTGCGATCTTGAGCTTGCGGCTTACCGAGTCCAACCTCACGCCGAAGGGGCACGACTGCAACTTGCCATCAAGCTCTACGAGCCGATGACCACATGGGACTTGTGCGAGTTCTCTTTGCTACTGGATCGCGACGGTGATGCGATCGCCGACCAAGAACTTGCTGGCGCACGCATGGACTCTCTGGCGGGCTTCACCGAGACGCGATTTGCAAGCCTGCTGCTCGACGTGCCGATGCTCCGGCAAATTCGCACGGCCTTTGAGCAGGCTCTCAAAGCACCGCGCGCGCCGCAGAGCCCGGAACCCAAACTGGATTTCCGCCCCGCCTTGCTCAATCTCGGCAAGTTCACTTCAAAGGAATTCTCGACGATTGCCCTCATCGAAGCGCCGATTGGACTTTTGGCGACACAAGCCGATGGTTCTCTACAAGCGCGCATCGGCACAAGTGCGCAAACCGGATCAGCGATTGAGCCCGACGACTTCTTGAATGCCGGCCAAGCTGAGTGGTTCACACTGAATCTAAGGCCCGAGGCTCAAGGCTTCAGCGAACTCCCATCCCACTGGACCTTGTCTCCGGGTCAGACGCAAACTCTGAGCGTCGTCAAGGGCGCGGGGCCAGAGTCGCTTGTGCTACTCTCCGCACAAGGACGACACTTTCGCGGCGGAGTCGGACAAGACCAACAGGCCTTCTTGCCGCGAATCACTTACCAACCCTAAACTTCGTTATTCACCGAATACCATGACCTCAGCTTGAAATCTCATTTCGAGCTGAGGTCACGGATGCCTTAGGGTAAGTGCTTTTCAAGCACTTGGTGCGCGAGATTCACTTGCTTGAGCATCTCTTCCATCTGCAGCTGCTCGTGCAACGGACGATCCCGATTGAGATCAGGGTGAAGTCTTCGCGCAAGGCGACGATAGGCGAGCTTCAACTCGTGCTTTGATATCAGTTTCACATCACGAAATCCCATCACCCATGCGGCCGCCTCAACATTGCGCGAAGGATTCAACGCCATCATCCAATTTCGCCAAGTCTGCACCTCTGGCGCATCAAGATTGGCGTCGCGAAGCAAAGCCTCCGGTGCACTCAAAAACTCGCGAACATTCACTGACTGCGGGCGCGTGGCCTGCCGTTGATTCTGATGATTTCGGTGACTGTGCTGATCGCGCTGATGCGCTTGCCGCTGAGCTTGCTCAGCGAACGCCTGTCGATCACCGCGATCGCCACCTGGCCCAGCGGCCGAATCCCTCGTCGTCCCTCGCAAATCTGTCCAAGAAAACGGCCGCCATGTATTCTCTTGCGATCGCGCTCTTTGCTGCGCGTTTGCCGATGCCTGTGGCGGAACCGACGGATCGCTAAACTCTCGAATTCTTCTTAAGCCCAGCATCTGCGATTTTTCAATTTCGATCACCACTCGATCGCGAATGAGGATCAAGCGATCCGGCGTCTCATCAACAAACAGTCCCTGATAATTTCCGCGCCAAGATCGCACTTCAACTCGATCCTCACCTCGTCGAAGCGCCCAGCGCGAACTCCAAAATGTGGCATCCAATCTCTGAATACCACCGCGCCCGGAGCTCATCGCCACGCGAAGTGCGTCCACACTCACTGACCATGTTTGCGAAGAGTTCAGCTCCGTGAATCGCCAGTGTCCAGCCTCAATGCCCTGAAACAATCCCTGCTTCTGCAGCACTCGACCAGCGCCATCCAGCCACTGCACATTCAGCCGTTCACCTCGCGCATAGAAGGGTCGCGCCCGAACAAGATCTTTGACTTCAGAAACTTGCATGTCGACAACTCGACCGTCGGCTTCTTTCAATCTCAACATCGGCACTTGCCCAAGCGAACCACCCACGGAACCCGTGCCAGGCCTAAACTCAGAAGCGAAGTGATACAGGTGTGGCAAACCGCCATCCCAGCGAGTGACCAGTACAGTTTCTCCGGGCTCCAAACGAAGCTCTTCTGTCCAACTCCGCACAGGCTCTCGCCCAAGAATTCCCGCTTCCATCAAAAGCCGAATCTCAACTCGAGAGAATCCTCGCGCCATCAGATGATCGGCTTTCCGACGAAGTTGCGACCAAGTGTAGTGACCGACGCTCGCTTCTTGGCCATCACGCCCCAACTCACCCAATCCGATTCGATGCGCCTCAACCAACGCACGCCTCTGCTCAGCCGAAAGCTCACGAGCCAAAATTTTGTTCGCCCGAGCCACACGCTCCAACTCCATCGCGCGAGTCTCGGCGGGCCAAAACATTGCCTCACAACGAAGTTCACCCGATGCATTCGCAATCATCAAAAATTGAGTCATCAACACCAACAGGCCGCAAAGAATTCGCTGCCCGAGGCCCACGGCCCTCAGCCCATAATCTGCGACTTGGTCCGGCTCCCGGACCTGTGGCTCGACTGAATTTCGAAGCATCATCTGAAATTGAAATGCGAAGCCTAGGCCATGAAGGCCCGACGGATCAGCCTCAGGCTTTTCCCAAGTCCATTCTTAAGTCATTGAAATCAATACTCAATTCCAACCAATCTTGAGACCACAGGCCCATTCATCTGCGGCTCGTGCCCCGATCGTCACCACAACCACTCAAGTGTGCCAGTTTAGGGCGTCACTCAGCCCGCAAGGCCGCGACCACATCCAACTGCTCGGCCCGGACAGCCGGATACAATCCCGACCCAATCCCAACCGAAACAATCGAAATCAGACTCATCGAGATCGCCAAAAGATCGAAGGTCCAAACAAACTTCACCTGCGGAAAGGCCAAAGAAACTCCATACAAAACCAAATGCAAAAGCAGAATGGAAGAAACAAGTCCCACCAATCCGGCCAATCCACAAAGCGCCATCGACTCGCCAATGACCATCGCCCGCAGATCACGCGGCTCAGCGCCAACAGCGCGCCGAAGTCCCAGCTCTCGCAACCTCTCGCCAAGAGAAACAAGAATCATATTCGTCACACCCGTCGCGCCAACGATCAGCGTGACAAAGGCGACGCCAATCAAAAGGCCATTGAAGATTTCTAAAAATCTCTGCATCTGCTCAAGGACTCGATTATTGGTGCTCGCACGAAAATCTCCGGCAACGCCATACTTCTGTTTGAAGAATTGCTCGACATGTTTTGACAACATTTGCGGATCCGCGCCAGGCCTCACCTCGAAAATCACATTGTTAAAATCCCCTTCGTTGGAATTTGGACTCTCACCGCGAATCGCCCGCACATAAGAGTGTGGCAAGATCAATTCTTGACCGACGCGACCCCGACGACTGGATGCGGACTTTGGTTCGGCGAGCAATCCCACAACTCGGCAGGCGAAATTCAGACGATTCGTCTTGATAAACAGTAGCGGCTTTTCCGCTTGATGATTCGAAAAATCCAGATTCGTCAACTCAAGCTCACGGGCCACCCCAGAACCGATCACACAAACCGCATTGCGTTCCAAGACATCAATGGCTGAGATTCCACGACCCGAGCGAAGGCTCAATTCATTGAGCCTCAATCCATGCTCGTTAACACCCATCATACTGACATCTTCGGTGACAGTTCTTCCGCCATAGGAAACTTGACCGCCCCAAAAATTCGCCGTCGGTGAATAGTGCTCAAGATCCGGAAACAGTCGAGTCAATGCCGCCAACTCTTCATCCTTAAACTCGCGAAAATAAGTTTCGAGCGGCGTGCTGATGGGCAAATTCCAATTCGTGTATCCCCAAACTCGAAAGCTTCGAACTCCAAGACGATCGTAAGATTCCAAAATTCGCTCTCGAGCGAAGCGCCCGATGGTGATCATCGACAAGACGGCTGCGACGCCAATGGCGACACCAAACAGCGTCAGTAAGTTCCGAGACGGATTTCGACGAAGCAGTTTCCACGATGAACTCCACGCGCGTCGCCAGATCAACGGCTGAAGAACCGCCGACCAACCCGATCCTCCCAGCCCCAAAGCCTCCTTCGTCGGCGACGTCGACCAGCGCACCTCCTCGACTGCCGAACTTAAGGACCGAGAATCCTGAATATCGGGTTCATCGATTCGATCCAACTCGCCTTCCCGAAGCCGAATGATCTGCTCGCAGGACTGTGCCACGCCCTCGTCGTGCGTGATCAGAATCACCGTGCGCCCTTCGTCACACAGCTCATCGAAAATCGTCATGATCTCCTGAGCCGTCGCCGAATCCAAAGCCCCGGTGGGCTCGTCCGCCAAAATAATTCGTGGATTCATGAGAAGAGCTCGCGCAATCGCGACTCGTTGCGCCTGACCACCAGAAAGTTGCGATGGCGTTCGTGCTTCAAGTCCTTTGAGTCCCAGCCGATCCAACAAGCCCATCGCGCGCTCACGCAAGCTCGGCACTTGTTCGGCGCTCACGTAGTCCGCACCCAACATCACGTTGTCGAGCACCGACCAAGCTGGCAAGAGATGGAAATTTTGATACACAAAGCCGATGCTCGATGCGCGAAACCGCGCGCGCCGAGCTTCATCCCAACTCCAAATTTCCTGACCGAAGACACTTACGCTACCGGACGTGGGCCTCAACAATCCGCCCAAAATGTAAAGTAGCGTCGATTTTCCCGAGCCTGATGGCCCGCAAATCGCAAGCTTCCGACCGCGCGACAAATCCGCCTTGGAATCAATCTGGAAACTCAAGTTTCGCAGAACTTCGGTTTTTCGATTTTCGGTCAAATAGTCGAGTTTGAGGTTTCGTAGCTCCAAAACCGGTGCGGCCTGTTGCAACTCAGACTCTATTCCCCTACGTCCGGCAGCATCACCAGGCATCAGTTCGAGTCTCCCGCGTCCTTGGCAAGCGGAAACACCACCTCATCCCCAGCGCTCAACCCCTCGACAATTTCAATGAAGCTCTCCGTGCGAAGTCCCGTCTTGACCTCAACACGCGCATTGGATTTTTTCTTGATCACCGCGAATCGGCCCTGCTCTCGCAACACAAATTCCTGCGGTAAGCGGAGAACTTTCTCACGTGAGGCCACTCGGATCTCCACCACACTCGAAAGTCCCGACACAACTTCCGGCGTCGGATTCTTCAGCTGAATTCGAATTGGAAAACTTCCGCCCTTTCGATCCCAGGAATTATCAGCCTCACGAGCCGCTTGAAAGATCTGAACGATCTCACCATCAAACTCAACACCCTGAATGGCGTTGACGCGAATCCGTGCTCTCTGGCCAAGTTTCACTTTGGTGAAGTCCGCTTCCGGAACATCTGACTCAATCTGCATCTGGCTTCGGTCTTCAATTTTAAGTAGGCGCGCCTCTTGGCCCGAGTTGGTGACGTAGTCTCCTTCTGAGCGAAGCACCTGACTCACCATCCCGTCGAAGGCTGCTCGCATCGGAAATCCAACTTCTTCAGGCGAAAGATTGGCGGTGATGGTGATCAGCGGATCACCCTTTTTGACCTGAGACCCCACCTCAACAAAGAGTTTTCGCACATAGCCCGCATAAGGAGCGGGCAAAAAACTCTCGCGCTTGGCCTTCACTGTTCCACTGATCGCGACAGTTTGATGAAGGTCGCCGACCTCGGCCTTGGCCGTCGGGAGCTCACCCCGGCTTTTGTTTCCACATCCACTCACGACCGACACAGCAATGCACAGAACCAACAATTTCATCGCATCGCAATGACCTAAAGTGCTGCGGCCAGCATCAGAAAGAACAGCGAATTCCTTACGGACAAACTTCATCAGCAAGTTCTCCTCGAAAGCTCTGCACTCGGAGCCAATATTTCGCCCATTCATTGGCTAACTCGATTTGCGACTGGACGGCAGCACGCAAGTTTTGACTCGCACTCAACCAATCCAAATATGTTGTTCGACCCTCTCGATAATCCACCATGATCTGCTGAAAACTCTTTCGTTCCAGATCGAAAAGCCGCTGAGCAAGCTGCCGTCTCTCTTTCAAACGCTCGCCTTCATCAACAATCAATGCCCGCTCGGCCACGAATTGCCGCTCGGCCTCTCGCCACTCGCGCTCAGCCACGACTTTGGCCTCAACGGCTTCTCGGCGTTGAAGTGCATCAGTTCCCCAATCCAGGATCGGCAATGAAAAGTTCACGCTTGCCGACATGGAACGCGTTTGATCCAAAGACAATTGAGATTCAATCGGCGATCTCCGCAAGCCATAGGAGGCCGAAACTTGTGTGACGAGCCCCGTTCGCTGTTGCTGAAGGCGCTCATTGAGCTGTGCGGACTCCCATTTGAGTCGAGCCACTTCGAGACTTGGTGACGTCTTTACGCTCATGAGTGATGCCGGCTCAAGACTCGCCATACTTTTCCAAGAAATGGCGAGACTCGAAGCCGGCAAGTCTTCACCCAACAAGACTTTCAGTCGCTCCAAGGCTTCCTTTTGCGACCGCTTAAGATTCAGCCGCGTCTCACGCAGCTTTAAAATTTCCGCCTCGAATTTCTGTTGATCCTTTTGCCGAGCCAGGCCCTGACGGACTGATCCCGAGAGGATCCGAAACTGCCGCTGCAGTTGTTCTTCGTTCTCCGCCAAATCTTGGTCGCGGCTAGCAAACGAACTGGCGACAAGAATCTGATCGACCACACTCAAAGCCAAGCGTTGTAATTCCAGGCGGCTTTGCCACGACGCACGCAAGTGCTCGACTCGCGAGCGATGCGCCTCTGTTCGAGGTGAAAACAGTGCCGGCAAATTCAAATCGGCGCGAAGTGCCAGAAAATTTGAATTCAGCGCACCCGCCCCAGCCCCTGCGTCGCTCACACTCGCACCTGCGCTCGCCGCGATTCGTGGCCAATACCACTTCTCAGCCAAATCGGATCTGTCTTCAGCAAGTGCAACTTGCGACTTCAGACTGGCCACAGTGGGTGAATTCTGACAAAGCAATAGAAAACTGGGCTTCAAAGGTGCCAAAGCTTCAGGCCAAGCCCCACTTGCAGAACGGCTCGTCGCCTCACTCGCTGGGGTGCTTTCCGCACCAATCTCTGGGCGATGCTTCGATTGGGCCTGAGCCACGCTGGCTGCAAAACCACCAACAGTGCCCAAAAGCCCGAGACTCGCCAAAGTCCCAACGAAATGCGACTTCAGTCCTTGCCATCCCCACGATGATTTCTCCTTCACGCACATGCGCCTCAGTCTTGGCGAAGCTCGCGTGCGAAAGCATCATTCTATGCAGTGTTTCACAAGTAATAGTGAAAAACCGCAAAGGCTTCATCGCTCCATGTGTCGAGGCTCGCGAACGGACGATGAACTCTGTGCCACAATCCGTAGATCTCAAAGTGCGGGCGCGGAAACACCTGCAAACCCAATCCATAGCGATTGACTTCGCTCGCATGCAACTGCACGTCGCCTCGCTCGTGCTGAATCTGCAATATTCCAAATAGTCCACGCGTCAACTCTAATCCGTTTCGCAAAAGCATAGCGTGTGACACCACGTCGGCAAGCTGGTCGCGACGCCGAAGAAGATGCAATGACTCAACTTGCAGATAGGGCTTGAGACCTACTTCTTTCCAGCTTCCCAGTGCATGAAAGCTTCCCGCGACTCGCGATCCATCGCGAAGCTCTCCTCGCCAAAGACTCGCGCCCGCCCGCCAACTCTTCGACCAGCCTCGATCGACTCGCGCGGCTAAAGCCCGCTCCTCTTCATCGCGAGGACTTCCACTTGCTGGCATCGAGACGCCGAGCTGCCAAGTTTGCTCTTCCCCAGCACCTGAAATCTCCAGACTTGTGCGAGCGCTCGAAAGTCCCAACGACATCAGCTTTCGCACGCTCAATGTATGATCCGCTTGCAGGCCGCCAAAAGTGAGCGGGAAACGCCCTCCGCGCACGCCCCACTGTTGAGTTTCAGTCGAGGGCCGCCACATCACCCAGTGCTCCGAAGAGTTTAGCGTTCTTCGCGGCTCACTCGACCGAGGATTCTCAACTTCACCCGCACTCAAGTAAGCCACCCACTCTTCCAGCTCCACACCAAGTTTGAGATCCGCCTGCATCAAGAAGAATTGCCCCTGTCGAACTCGGGAGTTTTCCCTGTGTGACTGCAGACCACGAACGTTACCACCCAGCCTCAATCCCAAATCATCAAGTTTCTGATCGAGATCACGACCCAATAACCCGTGGAGAACTCTCTCCTCATTCGGACCGCCCCAACGACTCAAAATTTCGCGAGACATGGATCTTCCGTAGATCGTCAATGCACCACCACCTGCAGGCGACAAGTGGCACGTGGTGCAGCTCACAGATCCATGCCGAGTCAATTCGGGATAGGCCATTGCGATGGACGGAAGTGCCATAGCCAAAACAACCAGCCCTTGAGCAAATTTCCGACCTTTCAAATCTCGAAGTGCCATTTCAAAGAAATTGCGCGTTCTCCATGAATGCCTGATCTCAAACTCGAATCGCGAATTTGTAGGTATCTGAATACGGTCCATATTGACCTCACTGATCAAGTTTTCGAGCGCGAACATGCGAAAGGACTTTGACTTGGACTTCGTCGGCGACCTTGACTCCAGCATACTGAGGCGTTTCGATGCCAAAGTCGCTCAAACGAAATTTGAATTCCACTTCAACTTGTGACTTCTTTCGCTGAACTTGAATAGGCAACTCGTGCTCCCGCTCCCGCCAACGAAGTCGTCCAGGAACACTGATCTGCAAGTCCACCGATTGGTCGGCCATGATCGCACCGATCCGCTCTTGAACGATCTGGAAACTCAGCTCGGCCTTTGGGTACTTGTCGGTCTGCGCATACCGCTCGTGAAGATGCTCGTCGCGAAGCTCAATACCAGTTTTGAGACTACGCAAATCGACATGTGCGATTCCCTGAATTTCCCCGTCCTTCACCGAGAATTCGCCCTCTGGTCGAGCACCTTCACCGCGAATTTTGAGAAAACTCGGACGTCCAATCGCCAAAAACTCGAGACTGGCCTTTTCCAATTCATAAACTTGCGGCATCGACGCGAGAGAGGACTTCGCTTCACTCACACTTGGAAGAATCAATCCCTGTATCACGGCGCGAATCGGGTTCATTCGAGCCAAAGTACGCTGATGATCTTTCGAGCGGCGGAAATTCGACTGATCTCCAAGCCTCGGTCGGACGCCCGACGCGGGTGCCACTTCGACAGCCCCGCCATCCACCCACGCGCGAATGAGGGCTTTGAGATCTCCCGGCAATGCCGGTGCCCGAAGTGGCATTTGATCTGTTTCAATTTGCTCGGCAATCGACGCCGCAATCGGCTGAGCCTCGGCAAAAGTGTTCAGCGCCACTCCACCTCGGCGAACACCTCCGGCCTCGCTCGAATGGCATCGCAAGCAATGCGGCACAAAGATTTGCTCACGCACCAACTGATAGTCGACAACCGCGATCCCAGGACCTGGACCAGATCCACCGCCACCAGGCTGAGGAGCCGTGCCCGAACTTCCAGGACGTGAGGCGGCCTGAGAGCCGGCCTTGAGGTCATTGTATTGGCAGGCCGTCGACATCGACGTCAACATGGCCAAGACCGCAATAGCTCTCACCAGATTCGAGGAGGACCTCGACTCCTGCGCTTCCAAACGCTCCCCGACCACTCGCCGAAGAGTTGCGACTACGAACTGAGTATTCGACATAGCTCACCTCCAGCCTCAGTTGTAGAACTTGCGCCGTCGTGGAGCGATGCGAATGTAGTTACACAAATGAAGCGAAATGATGCATAATTCACTCCATGCGCGACCTCGCCCGACACTCACGCGACCTCCTCGACCGCGGAAAATTCGACGAGATCTTGCGCCTTCCACTTCCTGAACTTCGCCGAAGTGGTGGACTTCATTGGTACATCGGCGCTTTGGTCCTCACCGGCGACTTAGAGCGAGCACTCGCCCTCGCACCTGCTTCAAAACTCTCGCACCGCGGATCGAACCAAGCTAATTCGGATGCCGTCGAGTTCTTTCTGATCTTGGGCCTCACTCGCGCAGGCGAGATCAAAGGCTCGCGCGGCGCTGAAGCTCGCCTCAAGCAACTCACGAAGACGAATTCGTCTCGACCTTCAACTGCATCCGGATCTGCATCCGGATCCACAATCACGAATGCCAAACCCGGCGCCAATCGCCGGACTCAGAGCAAAGCAAGCGACAACTCAGCCTTAAGCGACTTCTTCATCGCTCAAGCCCAAGGCTTCATGGCTTACTTCTCGGGCGAGTCCAAACGACCCATCGAGTTCGCACAAAGCGCGATGAGCGCAGCCGAAATCGAAAATTGGGACTTTGCTCGACTTCTGGCAACCGACTTGTTCGGCCATTCACTGATCCGCGCGGGGCAAGTCCGACGCGGCCTCCGGCAACTTCGTCAAGCCTTGAAGATCGCGAACAGGCTTCAAAATGAGGGCCTAGCACTCGCCATTCGAATTTCCATATTGAAATACGAGGTGGCCCACGGACTTCCGCAACTGAATTGGAAAAGCAGCATTCACCGACTTGAAATGGCGCTGAAAACTTGGGTGCCGCATGACTCCTACTCACAAAGCGAACTTCGCCTTGAGTTGGCCAAGCAACTTGCACTCCGAGGGCAAGTTCGTCGCGCTCGAGAAGTTTTGGAGTTGGCCGCTGACGCCATTCTCGGGAGTCGCAATCGAACACAAGCCTCGCTCCTTCATGCCCGACTCGCTTGGCTGGCTCGACTCGATGGACGCTGGTCCGATGCCCGCCTGGCCATCGCTTCCGCCAAACAGTTCTGTTTGACGGAAGGAGGCGATGAGATCTTGGATCCTCCGCTTCTACAAAAGCTGGATCAAATGCTCGTCGCACTCAATGTCATCGATCCCACGCAAGCCTCAGCCACTCAGACTCGTGCAGCAAAGACTGCGCGACGCTCACCCGCCAATGAGGCTCAGCGCGAGATTCAAATTGAGGCTCGCATCACACAGCGAATTTTTGGGCGACAATTGATTGGACCCAACTCGAAGCCAACTTTCGCTCGAAGCGCGAAAACGTCGATGGGCACGGACCTAGATTTCAAAAAAGGCGAAGATCAACTGGGAGACGCCCTGGATCTCGGCTTTCTCGCTTCACTTCGCGCTGGCCTACTTGGAACATTGCGGGATGCTTGGACGCGAGAAGGACGTCCTCCTCTTCAGCCAGAGGCCGTGCACTTGCTGCTCGGACTCCCCCATCAACTTGCGGTGATCTTCGATCGGCCCGACACACGCATCACGCAGTTAGGCCGACGCCCGACCTTATTGAAAGCCTTGCAAGTCCTGCAAAGTGGCGAAGTGAACGTCGAGGATTTTGTACACCTCGTTTGGAGCTACAAGTATCAGCCTCAGATTCATGATCGATTGATTGCGGTCACGCTCACTCGAATTCGCAAAGAGCTTGGTATGGACGCCATCGAGCGTCGCGGCTCACTCATTCGCTGGAAACCGCATCTCAATCACCTCCAACTGCAAGTGCATGTCTGGACGCCCGAGTCCGCAGCAACTTCGACGAGATCATCGCCGCAAGCGCTGGCATTAGAGGATTCGATATCTGGTATGACTTCGACGCGCCGGAGTCCGGAGGTGCCAACAAACGCCCCGACCACGATCGACTTAGACCTCGACACAAATCTCAATCTCCGTCAGTTGCTGCTCCTTAGGGAAATTGCTAAGTTGGGATCGATTTCGATGGAAGAACATCGAGATCGCAACGGCATCTCTCGAGCCACGGCACTTCGCGATCTCAATGAGCTCCAAGAGCAAGGTTGGGTGAAGCGCCTCGGAGCAACTCGAGCCACTCGATATGTGTTGCGAAAGTTTACTGCAAAGACCTGAACTCAAGGACTGCCAAACCTAACTGGTTCGACGATCGAATAACGAGGGATAAGGTGAAAATGCAAAATCGAAAAGTCTCTCAGCACATCATCAAGCAGGCTTTCAGTTTCCTCATTTTTGGAATGATGCTTTCAACCAACGCCGTGGCGAGCGTTAAAGCGATCTATGAAATTCCGACTCTTGATCCGCAACTGCAATCCGCCGCATTTTTCGAAATCAAGTCGGACGCGGATGCCTACAATTCCAATGGTCGAGCCGCCAACGAGCTTCGCCTCGAGCTGCCGGCCGCACTGACAGGGCGCCCTCATTCGTTCACACTGATTCGCCAAGCCCAACTCGGTCACTTCGCTGGATCGGCCACGCAAACTTCTATCTCGTCATCAGGCTCGTCATCAGGATCAACGACGTCGCTTGCCACTTCGCCTGCCACCGCGACGGCAATTTGTTCACCCGAAGCTCATGACGTGGATCGCGGCGACTGGGTCGTTTGCGATATGCAGTTTTTCAACCTTGAGTTTGATTCGGACTTGCGAGACCAAATTCTAATTCGCGACTTTAAGCCCAGCGAGTTCTTCCAACGCCAGAGTATCGCTCGACAGTTTGAAGGCCAACCGATCGGCCGTCTTCACTATCGAGTTCGCTGAGCCCTCGCGGACTTCATCACCCGCTGCGAACGAACCGTGAATTCGTAGTACTCTTCGCCGGCCTTGAGCTTCGCGATTCGTTCCGCAGCCTTAAGTCTTTGGCTCTCCGGTGAGTCAGCCTGCGCAAGCCAAGCTCTCGCGTCGTCAAGACCCAAAAACACCGGACTGCGATCGTGACCGATCTTCAAAACACTTGGCTGCGGATCTGTCGTCAAGATCGCAAAGCTTTGCAAAACCTCACCTGTCGCTTGATCCAACCACTCCTCCCAGATCCCAGCAGCTAACAAGCACTGAGCTTCGGATCGCGAGAAGGCCACCATATGTCCGGCCCATTCTCCTTCATAAATTGGCTCGTAAAACTCGGTGAGCGGCACGACACAGGGTCGCTTCTGAAAGGCATCGCGCCAAGTTGGCTTCTCGGCGACGCTCTCCAATCGCGCATTGTGCGTGGCAAACTTAGGACGTCGCTCTTTCGACCATCTCGGGACGAGAGAAAAATTCATCGCACGCAATTCGGAATTCCCTGACTCACGAACGATCACCATCGCACGCTGATGCGGCCGCAAAACTTGTTCCGTCAAGTTCGGCCACTCCAATTCAGCGTCGGGGTGAATGCGAGCACCTAAGGCCGCTGAAATGGCGCGCGCGTCAGCTTGTCGCAAAAGAAACGATGCACACATTGAACTCAACCCTCTAATCGAAATGAATCTCTACCAGCCGCGTTCTAGGACTTTGAGTCTTGCCCGGGATCTTCGGCTTGCCCTTGTGAGAATTCAAGACCACTCACGCTTCGGAATCCGAGCCAAATCGCCATCAAACTCAAACCACCCACAACTCCAGCACTCCAAGTCTCATGCCACTTAAATTGATACGCCAAAGTCACGATTCCGAATGCGAGCAGCAAGATCGACAAGCCTTGCATATATCTCAGAATGCCCTTCCATCGGTGATGGCGACTCGTCTCGGCGAACTTTAGACGCTCTGGCGGATTCAAAGCCACGAGTGCCAACAGCAATGACAAGAGCAACATCAACATCGTCCAGGACACAGGATGTGAAATGTTCCGCGACTGATCCGCCTGGCTTCTGATCTTGGCTTTGAACTGAGTGACCAACTCTGCAGGCAATCGCGCTTCTTGAAAGTCGTCCGGCAAAAGACTCTCACCGTCTTTGCCGCTTTTCAAAATTCTCATGTCGCGCACAACAATTCGATACCAAGGCTTTGAGTCTTCCGCTTGCGCCGCCAGTCCCTCTATCAATTCGAGCACGCGACCGCCACGGTCAATTCGCCCGAACACAGTGAACTCGCGATCCAGATGCGGAGCCGCACCCAGCAGCACGCTCCAAGAAGTTCGAGCTGAATTGGCATCATTCGGATTGCGAGCCATACTCAGCACACCTCTGACATGAGGAAGGCTTGAAAACTCAGAAGCCAAGGGTTGGAAGTGCTGCACTCGCGCGGCGTCCTTGGACTCGGGCAACTCTTGAATTTGCAGAACAAAGCCCGGTACAAGCCTCGGGAATTCCAAGCCGACCCATGCCTTTTGCCGAGCCAACTCCAAAATCCTGGCGACATGTCGTGGGGCCACTTCGGGATAAAAGCCAAGAACGAGGTCGCCAAAGTCCGTACGGAGTAAGACTCGCTCGGCGGCTAACTTCTGACGATCATGTTCGGGGTCCAAAACTCTCGATCCACCTCGCGGCATAGCATTCGAAGTTTGAGCCGCATTCAGCTGAACTTTGTCTTGTGTCGCGTAAGCTTCAGCTCCGAATAGCACACTTCCCAAGACGAGCATCGCCACAATCGAACTCAAACCTCGCGCCGAGCTCAGCAGTCGATGTGGGCGCATCAAAGCTCTTCGAACTGAAGCATGTCGAAGTTTCCAGATCACGCCATCCACAAAGAAGTGATGAATCTGAACCGTCGCCAGCACAACGGGGATCACCCACCCCTCTTGCGCATACACCGTGCCGGGCGCGATCCAATCCCCGAGCTTTCGCAGAGACTGCGGGAAGAACCAAAACAGCGCCGCACCACCTGCGACATTGTAGGCATACCAACCTAGTGTGCGCATCGACCAAGAGGACTTTGGCCGGTTTCCTTGTAGGTGGTTGGGTTGGTCTTTTGGAGGATGTTCCGAGAGTTGAACTTGGTCTTGCAATTCCTCATCTTGTAATTCCTCATCTTGTAATTCCGCGCCCCGCATGTACGCGGCGATCGCGAGGTACTGCAAACTGTGAAATGCCGGTACAAAGTAATTGAACTCAGGCGATTGCTTGCCGAGCCAAAACCAAACCCATTGAGCGACAATCGGCACAAAGACCAAAAAATGAGGCCAGCGCTCGCGCCGATCCATGGCTCTCACCAGGCCGATCACGCCCATCAACAGCGCAGTGTAAACCAAAACTTGCGCCAAACTTTGATAGATGACCGGCAAGCCCATGGTCGGAAATACCAGCGAGAAATAGTTGGCACCGCGTTCGGCGGTCTCACCCATGATCGAGCTACCGAAATAGGGCGCAAACACAAGTAGTCCCAGGCCGACTCTTTCACTTCGGGTGATTTCAAACCTGTCTCGTCGCAAATACAAAAGCGCAAAGCCCAAACTCTGAGCGGAGAAGTGATAACCCGACCAGAGAATGAAAAACTTGGCCCAGATCGGAGCCATGAACTGAGGATCCAAATAACACATGAATAAACCCGATAGGGCGACCACCGGACTCCACCAGGTGGTCCACTTAAATTCCTGCCGAGTTTCACGGCGCGCATAGAGCCGCCAGATCGTGGCACTAAAGTGAGGGTAATTGATGACCCACGAAAGTGCGCTCGCCCACAAAGCAATCTGAGCGATGTGATTCCCATTTTGTCCGGCCCAAGATCCTTCGACTCCCCACAATCGTGAAAACCCAAATACGAAATAGACAAGAATTGAAATTCCACCGACCAGCAGCGCATCCGCCCAAGGAGAAATGAAGGCCACGTCGCGGTGAAGCTTCGTCGCATCGTTGAGAGTATTTTCGCCGGAATGATCAAGGTGAGTTTGCCGCTGACCGGAATCGCTCATCGACGGCTTCGGTTCTGAATTCGACATGTCTCAAGCTTGGCATAGGTTGCCCAAGGCTTGGCACAAAATTCCAGGTTTTTCGAACTCCGACCGCGCCGCCCTGCTTCAGTGATGAGGTCTCTCACTCACATCACAACGACCTGGAGTCGCAAGCCCAGTCTCCCGATCAACTTCTCGCCATCGAAAATCAGGCCAACGATCAAGAGGCAAGATCTCACAGATCTTACCTCGAATCGACTCTCGCAAATGTTCGGCAGCAAATTCGATTTGGCAACTCGGCTCACGCCGATCCCGATCGATCACATTCCCTGCTTGCGCATTCAAAATCTTAAGACTCAGATTCATCACACCAAAAACTTGCCAGCGCGATTGCAGTTCGCGGCACGCTTGCAATGAGCCAACTTGTATCTGAAAACGCGGCCGAGTTTCTACGCGTAGAGTGAGCAGTCGATGAGGCGAAAGTCGAGTACCCCAGGCCGAGTCGACGAAAATCAAACTTAACAAAGCGAGCGGCACAAGCCCCATGCGAAGAGACCACCGCAACCCTTCCTGACCAAGCCGTACTCCACCTTGACCATCTTGCATCGACCGCCACGGCTTCAAACCGATGATCCAGGCGAAATGAGCGACAATCCCTAACCCCGCGATCAGGATGACCGCCACTGGTTTTACCGGAGACGGTAAAGGTGGCTGCAAGACAAAAACCAAGAGTGTCCAAAAGAATGGATTTGAAAGTACCTTGAGTCGAGGAAACTGACTGGCCCAAGCATCCAATCTGCGCGACTCGATCCACATCACAAACGGAAGTAGGCAAAAGTAAACGTGAAAGCCGCGCACTTGTTGAATGGCCATCATCAAGGCCAAGATCGCCACGATGTGCGCCCCCACCTGCGCTCGCCAGACGAGCAAAACGAAACCCACAAACGTGACGAGCGCCAAGAAAATACCTCGGGTCGATGGATCACTGATTCCTGAATCGTTGAACGTTGATTCATGAGACGGAATCGTCATCGCGACATGCAAATTTTCAACAGCTGCGGAGAGTAACAACAAGGCCAAAGCGAATCTCGCGATCGAGGCCATGTCTTCAGAAGCAATCGGCCCGGACCTTCCCTTCCAGCCGCTCACCAACAGCACGAAGCAAAGAAAAATGCTCGTCGAGTAAAAGGCCCCGGCCGCTGAATAAAGTAAATTCCAAACCCACAAGAGTAAGACAGCCCCAATTCCGCCCCAAAGCACCCAAGCCCGCGAACTGATCGCCAAACCCAAGATCACGGTAAAGGCCATCAAGCCTGTGGCTTGATAAGCCACCTCAACATCCCCCAAGGGGAGAAAGGGCAACATTGCCGAAGGACGAATCATCGTCGCATTCATGAGATGCCTGAGCATGTATCCCAACACAAAGGCACCGGCCCATCGATGTGCATCAAACTGAGGTTGTCCCATGCTCTCAAGTTTCATCGAGACGTCCGACTCGAGCCACGTGTTATTGAAGGATGCTCATCCAAAGCTGGGTATTTGAGCTTTTGCTAAATCAAAGAAACCTCGATCTCTCAGGTAACGCTTTAAAACGTCTCAATTTGATCTGCACTAAAGTCCAGGGAGCGAATTTCCGACGAGGTCCAATCAGTCCTGGCGTGAGGCCATGTGGCAGCACACTTGACCAGCACACTTGATATGGATTGGGGCCAGCCTCTCTTAATGTTCGGAAACGAGGTTAAGTCGTGAAGTCGAATGCATCGTCGAATGATCAGCCTAAGACTGAGAGATCCTCCATGCGCCCACCGACTCGCCCCATTCCAACCACTCGTTCGTCGCGAAGCTCGTCAAGTACAGGTTGGAAAATTCTCCTTTTCTTTCTCCTACTCATGGTCGGAGTTCCGATCGCCGCCTACTTCACCTACGCCCCAGCTCGAAATTTTATGAAGTTTGGACTTTGGGCACTTGGGCTCCAAAAGCCACCAAAGATCTCAGAGAACATCAGTTCACTGCCGGATAACTTCGTCACTTTTCAAGTTCGCAGCCCAGCGCGAGACTTCATTCAGGCGACCGGACAAGATCTCAAAAAACTCCATGAAACTCTCCGAGGTCAAACTGATCTGATGACCGCCGAGATGAAGATTCGCCATGGACTAAAATTAGATCCGAGTCTCCAGGGTCTCGACGCTCAGGGCTTGGAACAGCTGCTGATGACGGAAGCTCGAAAATCTGAGCATCGCCTCTCACAAATTCAAAAACTGAGCGAGGTGCTTAGTCAGGATCCTGATCTCGTTCAGTTTGAAGCCTCACTGGGCGTCTTCGCGACCGATGAGTCCATCCGAAAAATGCTCGAGCCCGACGACAAGACTTCGCGCCACGCCTTGATGAAACGCGAACTCAAATTTTCACTCATCCTGCAAGCCCATGCATTCAAACGTCTTTACCCAAAGGCCTTCGACAAATCTCAACATGCGCAACTTGCTCAGACCTTCGTGGATTGGACCGAAGAACTCAAGTCCGAGACGAAGAAGGAAACGCCGGACCCGCTTCGTCCGCAGGAATCTCAAGGCCCAAAGGCGCGTCCACCTGCTGCTCAGCTGGTTTGGATCCATGGATATCCAAGTCTTGAGTTTGAAGACTTGCAAGATTCAATGGCGAGCGCTTCGGATCCAGTCGCCACTCCATCTCGCATTTACCTGACGCTCGTCGGACCTGATCAATTTGTGATGACCAACAATCGTGAGACTCTAGCCGATGTTCTGAACCTCGCGCTCCGTCCAAGCTCGACCCACTCGAATGGACAAATGGCGCGCTCCGATAACTCGGCGAGTGTTCTCTCTGCGGAAATCAATGCGCAGAGATTCCTCAAAAATCTTCCTACAAAACTTCAAAGTCAGGCCCCGGCCGACCTCCAACACTTGGCCCGAGTTCGCGCTGATCTTGACCTGAATGAAAATCTCGCTCTCGAACTCAAATTCGGATTTGAAGGTCAAAAGGGTCGCGAGGTCGCTCAAAAGCTTCACGGGCAAGTGCAAGCCTTACTGCAAATGAGTCAGTTGGCTGCAGCTCCAGCTTCAGGCTCGACGGATTCTGCGACACTTGATTTCTCGCAACCCCTCAGCCCGTCATCCGCAATGCAAATCTTCGCGCAAAAAGACGCTCTCAAATTGGAGCTCCGCGAAGAAACTTTGGCCGTGAGCTGGAAGACGCCGATTCGTCCCTATGTGGAGCAAGGCCACGCCTTTGCTCAGGCAAAAAGTCTTCGCCTTCGCGAAGACCATGCTTCACTAACTGCTCTAGACGCGTGGATCAAATCGATGCCCCAACAAAACTTACCCATCGATACGCTTGAGCTTCAAAGAGTTCGCAACCCGCAAGACGCCGAAGCTCATTACTATGGATCAGTCGGCGGACTCCCCGACGCCTATCAAACTCTCGCCGTCTTGATCAATCCAAAGTGCTCTCAGACCAGCCTCGTGCATGTGGATGCACTCTATCCTGAGCTCTCGGCTCAAAATGTCGAATCCCCCACAAAGCCGGGATCTCCAGGCCAAATCAATCCCGCTATGGCTGAGCCCTTGCAAATTACGCTTCGACCACTGACTCCTGTTACAAATCAAGTCGCCCATCAAAACATAGCTCTGAAGCGTGAAGCTCAACAAACATCTTGGTCACCTTTGATCGAAACAGAGGCGACACAAATCGTTCAAGCCAATGGCCAAAACCTTCAACGATCGCCGCAACGCCACGGCGACTTTGTCTTGAGAATCTCCTATGTGCCGGAGAATGCGGAAGCGAGGGCGCCAGCAGCGAACTCGGTTCGCCCCCAAGATCTGCTCAGCGCTTTACATGCGCTCAATGCAAACTCATCGGATTGTCGTCTGCAAAGCGGCGGTCCACGACTGATCTTTAGAAAGCTCAGCGAGCAAGTCGCTCAAGCTCCTGCACCTGGGACCTAAGTCAGTCGACGCAATTACATGCTCGTCAAAGATCGCACTCGGCCCAACAGCGTCGCCGTATCAAACGGCTTATTCAAAAACACGACTCGAGGATTGTTTTCGATTTCCGCAAGGGGCTCTTCACCTCGATAGCCAGATATACAAATCACTTTCGCTAAGGGTTCCCGAAGTAGAACTTCCCGCAAGAGTTCTGCGCCTCCCAACTCTGGCATCATCATATCCGTAATGATCAAATCGAATTTCGCACCCGAATCAATCTTCTCCAGTGCACGACGGCCGTTTTCTGCCATCGAAACCTTGTAACCATAGCTCTCCAAAGCATCGACGAAGAGTGACCGCAGGTGCACATCGTCCTCAACAACCAAGATCGACGCCTGCCCCTCAAGGGGAAGCGTCGGAGCTTGATGTTCGACCCGAGCCATCGCCTTATCGGTCAGAGGCAGCCACACGCTCAACTCCGAACCATGGCCAACTTCACTTTTCACTCGAATCCAACCTTCCAGACTCTTCACGATTCCATACACCGTCGAAAGTCCCAATCCCGTGCCTTTGCCCAAGGGCTTGGTCGTGAAAAACGGATCAAAGATTCTTTCTTGAGTCGCCAAGTCCATTCCACAGCCAAAGTCTTGAACGCGTAAAGTTGCATGCGCGACGTCGCGCTTGCCAATGGTCGTAACAAGATTCGCATCACTTGAAGACTCAACATGACTGACCTTCAAAGTCGAAATGAGAATCCGCCCACCTTGAGGCATGGCATCTCGAGCGTTGATGACCAAATTCATCAACACCTGTTCGACCTGTGAGGGATCCGCCTCAATCTGTAAGTCTTCACGACACAGGTTCAATTCAATCTGATACTGATCGCCGACCAATCGGCTCAGCATTTTCACATGCTCCTGCACCAAGGTGTTGAGGTTCAGAACTTTGCGCTCCACCTCTCGGTCACGACTAAAAATTAGGAGCTGCCGCGTGAGCGATGCGCCTCGACTCGTTGATGTTCGAATTTGCGCTGCCGTCTCTTCAACGACCTTGGCGTCGCTCTTTTTGAGCGTAATGAAGTCACAGCACATCTGAATAGCGCCCAAAATATTATTGAAATCATGGGCTATGCCACCCGCAAGGCGACCGATGGCATCCAATTTCTGGAGCTGTTCAATTTGCGCGCGCGCACGAGTCAACTCCCCCACGCGTTCTTGGATCCGAAGCTCGAGCTCGGAATGACTCGCCTTGAGCTGTCGCTCCGCCACTTTCATCGCCGTAATGTCACGAACGACGGCCAGTCTGCCCCAAGAGCCTCCATCAAACTTCAAAGATCGCCCAATCACACTGAGAACTCGGCCTGAGTGGCGATCTTCAAACGTCAGCTCTCGGTCCGAGGCTTCTGTCCGCTCAAGAGACTGCGCGGTCGGATCTGAAACTTCTCGATTTTCATCCAGCGACCACCACTGCGCCTTCTCGTTATGCGCATCCAAAAGTTCGGTGGCCATCGGATTCTTCAGCACAATATTTCCGCTGGGGTCGACGACCACAACACCATCCGCAATGTGATCAACAACCGAAGTCAGCAATTGCGACTGGGCTTGCAGCGCTCGGTCAAGCCGCCCTAGCTTCAGCGCCGATCGCCCTGTGAGTACAGCCAAGGCCACAATCGTAAAAGCGACGAGTAAAGAAACTCCGAATTCAAATTCATACCAGCCCGCATTCTGCCCGAGGGTGCGCAGTCCACCCAGCACCAGCGGAATCAAAATCACGACTGGCAGCATTCTTCGCGCGACACTTCCACCAAGATCACGAGCTCCGACAATTCCCGCTAAGCCCGCGTCCTCGCGCAAGCAGGACAAGCTCAGCGCCAACACCAAAAATGCGAATGCCGTATTAAAGGCCATGGGAATAAATGTCGAAAGACCATAGAGGCCCTGTGTGCCGAACAAATAGCCGACAAGGCTCACCACACTCAAACTCATCAACAGGGCTGCGGTAACATCAACACCACGCTCAGCCCACGAACGAGCTTGCGACTTCAACAATAGACCCAGTCCACCAAGAACAAATGCGAGAGCCGTGTTCGGCGCAATCCGATTTGTTCCGAGCTGATCTCGAAACAAAACCTGATCCCAGCCGAGATCCCAACCCATCAAACCTAGAATTCGCAAGGCGCCAATGGCGAATACGACGAAGGCTAGAAACCGCGTGATCAAACTCACGCTTCCCAACTGTGACTTCGTTTCAAGAGATGCATGCAAGTGCCCCAATAGTGCTAGGCCTGCGGCAATAAATCCCACGGCTGTCAGCGGATTCATGGCGACCTTTTGTAAGAGCCAAGAGCGCAACACGTCCACTTCGCCAGCCCAGCCAACTAATGTGCTAAGCCCAATCGCGATCAGCACCGCCGAACCTACAAATACAATTCGCTTATAAAGTCGTCCGCGCCAAATGCTTCCCACCCACGCGGGCAACGTGGAAACACGAGTGCTTGTACTCGACGACAGTTCGCCCGTCTCGACTGCCAATTCTTGTCCTTTCGATGATTCGTCTTTCCACAACATCGCATCCACCTTGGCCGTCTTTCACCCAGCCCGAAAGAGTCCTACCCTCGCGCGGAACGAATGCCATGAGCCTCAATCAGATTGCTCGATCCAATGCGACTTTCCAAGCCATGCCCGCTCAATCGCCGCAGTTCATGAGTTCTCAGCAAAGTCTTAACAAGACCCACGAGTCCGCTCGTCCAGCAAGTTCACACAGCCGTGACATTCACAGGCTTCAGAAATTCGTTCAGCGAATCACGGCGCCTTTGGCCGAGGCTTAAACTGCACAACTTCGCTTTCAAGTGTCCTGAGAAACTCCGCCAAGAGCCTGCGATGCGACTTCGGCAGTGGCCGATCAACAGAATTATAAAACTCGAGCACTTCATCAATGCTTCGCAGTCGGCCGCTATGCAGGTAGGGAGCTGATTGCTTTAGATTCCTCAATGTTGGAACTTTCAACCAATTCCCATAATTCACCTGAGCCGCATCGCCCGTGCTCGACACTTGGGCTTGGTTCATTGGCGTTCCACAGCGCGGCTGCAACGTCTCACTCGAAAAATTCACTCCCGAGTGGCAGCTCTGACACTTGTAGGTGTTGAAGAACAAATCTTTCCCTTGCTGCTCACGCTCCGACAGCAGTTCCGGATGACCATTTTGACTGAGATCAAAGCGCGAATCCGCCGTGATCAAACTTTGCAGAAAGCTCGCGAGCGCAATTTCGAGTCGGTCTTTCGTCATCAAGCCAAAAGACTTGTACGTGGCGCTTCGATTTAGTCGCTCCAAAACCACATCTAAATCTGCGGCCATTTCAAGGGGCGAGGTCACCGGCGAGGTGATCATCGACTTGAGATTGACACCTCGAGCATCCCAAAACTGAAGATCACCGTGAACTCGATTGAAGATCACTGGCACATTGTATTGACCGCGCTGACCCCGCGCTCCCGTTGCAACCGCTTGAGCATTTGAAAACCCGCGCCGAGGATCATGGCAAGTCGCACATGACTGCTTCAAATTGCCGCTCAACTGCGGATCAAAGAACAGCAATTCTCCAAGCTCCACATCTTCGAATTTAAGGCGAGACAATGGTGCCGAATGATCACGCCATGCCCATGGTAGCGTTTCGACAACCTTCCAACTCTTGGAATTTCTAGTATTGGAATCAAGTGGCCGAGCCCCCAACGCAAGATCACCGCTCATCCCAAGCCACGACACCAAAGCCGCCGCGAATACCAAACCCAACTTCCGATGACATTGAGGCAAATTGATTTGCTTACGCAGATCGCCAAAACGAGCCCCAAATTGCAGCCCGTCGTTCAAGATCTTTCCTCCAATTTGCCACAACATGGCTCAAGTGTAAGCTCAACCTAGGGGCATGCCGCAAGTCCATAGGAAGGCGAAGCTTATGATTCATCGCGCTCGCAAATTGATTCGACCCACAAGTCAGCATCATGCTCAAGTTCATCGCCACTTACGCTTAGCTGATGAGCTCATCACCCGCAGGCCCCTCCGCAGCCGCCTCCGCAGACGCCGCCTCACGATCCAACTCACACTTCTCCTCACGCTCCTCGCAACGCCCCAACTATCGGCTCAAGCAAAGTCGCAACAAATGAACGGACTTCAACTCAAGCAGTTTGGCGACTTCGCTCAGACTTGGAAGCTGGTCACAGTCCGCTATCGTCAAGACACCCAGGAGATGCGCTTCACCTACGCCAATCCACTGGCTTATCAGACGCTGAAGCAAAATCACCAAGCGATGTCCACCGATCCGCAGCGAGCGATGATCCCCTATCCGGACGGATCGATGTTTGCGAAAATTGGCTTCCTCACTGGCGAAGATCCAAGTTTCCCCAACTCCTCAGCGCCTCAAGATCAAAAGCGATTTCAATTCATGGTTCGCGATAAAAAACGCTATGCCGACACCGGCGGATGGGGCTATGCGCTCTTCACGCCCGAAGGCGAACTATTTCCCGACGAAGCTGCGACACAAACTCAGGCCTGTGTGGCCTGCCACAACCTCGTGCCTGAGCGGCAATTCGTATTTTCTCAACTCGTGAGTTTCAGCCCCGGCTCACGCCTAACAAAAAAGGCCCCCAACAAAACTCAGCATCAAGCCTCGACCGAACCAAAGAGTCGCCGCTATCAATTTGTGACGCAAACCATTTCCCAACTCAAAGCCACTTGGCCGCATGATCGATTCAGTTTGATCCCAAGCCAGACCAAATCGCTCCGACAATTTCGCGGCGATCCCGAGGCCGCGGCCTTTCGCGGATCCATCGATGAAATTCGACCACTTTTGATTCAAGAATCTCTCTCGACCCAGCAACCGGCCTACTTCATCAGTCGCGACGGGCAAATCCTGAGCCTCGTGGCTCCAGCCCCAAACACGCTCACGCCAGAAGCCAATTGCTCGAACGGCCGATCCATCACCACAAAAACGCTCTTACTCAATCACTACTGCATGCCTGCACCAAAGTGAGCGACCAAGTCGAGTCAGGCTCCACCGACAAGTTCTTGAATCAAGCGCATGAACCAAAAGCTTCCCAACAAAATAAAGGGATTGTCGATCGAGTGCGGCGCCAATGCTTCAATACTGGTCGCAACAAGTGGCAGAAGAATCAATTGCAAGACAAACTCTGGCCGTTCATTGGGATAAAAGGCCACCACGCAAATGAAACTCACCACGTAGACACAGGCGCTGCCCGCCCAACTTCGATGACTTGGCCTCTCAAGCCAAAGTGTGAACACGGAATACTTCGGACTCTTCACCCAACGCCCCACAGGCTCAGCGAGTCCGTCGCCGAATACGAGAATCATAAACGCGATCTGATAAATATAGGACGGCCTAAAATACTCAGGCACGAACACTGCGGGCAAATTAATCAGCAGAAGCTGCACCACTCTCTGAAAAAACAAGTAATGCAGATTGTAGGGCCGATCCTCGATTCGCTCATACGCAAGAAAACTCACATCGAGAAACCTCACCTTGCTCCGCACCCGTTCGATATAGAGCGCATATCGCAGAGTCGTGAGTACAGAAAATGAGATCGCAAAATTGACCGCGAATTGCCCGGAAAGTTCGCGCCCAAAGTAGTACGGAAGAAGGAAAAAACTTATGTGAAGGATTTTTCGAGAAACGAAGCTCGGGTACCACCCGAGCTTCACCCCAAGGCCCAGCAAATAGCTCAGGCCAAAATTGAGCAGCACACAAAGTGCCGCGATCGGATTGAGAATCTCACTGAACATTCTGCCAAGAGCTCAAGTCCACCTTGGAGGTCAAGAAACCTCGCTCTTGCAGCAGATTCGCGTACTCCGCAAAGCGACTGTCCTGCATATAGGTCGCCGCATTGCTCGACTTACGAATCACAGCTGGACCGATCTTGGTGAAGTTGAGGCTTCGCTCAATTTCGACGTTGCTGTAGTTCTTCTTCAGGAAAGGAAAGGCCTCGACCAGAGTTCCCGGCTTTTGCGTCAGCTGCTGCGAGCCGCGCTCAAAGGCACGCATGAATTTTTCCTGAACTTGAGCCTCAGTTCGCGACTTGCTCATCAACAACAGCGAGTGCGGCACATAGCCGCCCGGATAGTGCTTGGCGAACAAATTGCCCTCCAGCACTCGCACGCGATTTGAACCCATCAGCAGCGGAATGGTGGGATTGTAGCTGAGCACCACATCGACCTGCTTTTGATCCAATGCCGTGTGCACGCTGTTGAGCGCGACTTTCTGATACTTCACGTCCTTTGAAGAAAGGCCAGCTGACTTGAGCATGTCCTCGAAAGGCAACACGCTGCCAACCTGATTCACGCGCACTGTCTTACCTTTTAGATCCGCAACACTCTTAATCTCCGAGTCCGCTCGAACCACAACCGGAACATCGTAATCCTTGCCATAGCGATAATTCGCCACGGGCACATACAATGACAAATCCACGCCCGCACCGAATGCCGCTTCGACGGTTGTCGAAACGAAATGGCACTTTTCTTTTTCCGCATTCTGCAAGACAGCGGCTTCTTCAATCACGCCATTCAAGTATGCAGGTTCAGCCTTCGCATTGAGGTTCGATACCTTCAAGACTTGATCTTGGGCAAACTTCGACATCTTTGGCGATTTGATCCAGCGAATCTGCAAGCCCTCTTCGGCAAAGAATTTGTTCTTCTCCGCGACAAGCAAAGCCGCCGTGACCATTTCCTCGCGAAAGTCTTGATAGCAAACATTGATCTTTTGCGCTGGTTTACCAGCTGTCGAAGCTTGCGCAACACCAGCAACCAAGCCTGCCAGTCCCACCGCTGCACCCATCACTGATCCAAAACTCATTTTCATACGCCAATTCCTTTTGTTGTGCCGATCCCGGCTTCCCCAACCACTTCCACAGACATTTCCAAAACTCAGAAGAACCCCGCAGTCCCCTCCTAGGTGTGCGAGATTCTCTCGACACAAAAAGTGTCAGTTGTGCATGAAATGCAGTCAATTCCACGTTTGCCAACACGCATTAGAGGCCAAACTCGACACAAACATCAGAAGCTGTGCGCGGCTTTTGACAATTCCATCACTTCTCACCAGATATGAGGCGCATTGGCCTCGCCCGCCTTGAGGAGCACGCGTGGAATTCTTCGAAGTACTTGAACGTCGGCGCAGCATTCGCAACTTTTCCGACGCCCCCGTCGACGACAAGATTATCGAGCGGGCCCTTCAGGCCGCAACACTGGCACCCAACTCCTCCAATGTTCAGACCTGGGATTTTTACTGGACAAGCCGAGACGGAAGCACCCACAAGCAGTTGATCTCGGCCTGCTTGTCGCAGGGAGCTGCGCGAACCGCCTCGCATTTGATTGTCGTCACGGCCGATTACGGAAAATGGCGACGCTCACGCCCCCAAATTCTCGCGTGGGTGGATCAAAGCATTCAACAAGCAGCCCCGAAAAAGCCCAACTTTCCGCCGAGCATGCGCGACTACTACGAAAAACTCATTCCCCTCATGTACATCAATGCATTCGGACTGCTCGGTGGCCTTCGCTGGATTGGACTTCGCCTCGTAAGTCTCTTTCGCCCAATTATGATCCGCCCCGCCGGACGACGCGATCTGCAAGAAGTGGCAGTTAAATCCGCAGCCCTCGCCTGTGAGAACTTTGTGCTCGCCATCACAGCTCAGGGTGCGGGCACATGCATGATGGAAGGTTTCGACGAATCTCGAGTTCGCCGCGCGCTCAAACTTCGACGAAGCCAACGCGTTGTCATGGTGATCGCTGTGGGCCACCCCACCGAGCGAGGCCGCTGGGGTGAGCGTTTCCGAATTCCTTTGGCCGAAGTCGTACATCGTGTCGAAGATTAAGCGCGGCGATCACCCCATGCCTCAACAACAAAAGCCAAAACTCATTCTCATCGCACAGGCCCTGCTGATGCTCGGCGTGGCGCTGGCCCCGGCCCAAACTGGATTTCGATTCTTCTGGCCACAAGACATTTGGGACTGGATCGGTACAGGACTCGCCATCCTCGGATGCCTGATTGTGCTGGTCGCACTTCACGCGCTTCGCAAGGCGTTCACCATCGAGGCCGCCGCGAAACAAGGCACGCAACTCATCACCCATTTTCCCTTCACGCATTCGAGAAACCCGATGTACGTCGGCGGCCTACTCATGAGTCTCGCTTGGAGTTTACTGCAAAGATCTTGGCTTGCAGCCCTGCTCACTCTGGCCTTGGGAATCGTCTTGAACCTCAAAGTCCGCATTGAAGAGAAAAACCTCGAGTTGCTCTTCGGCGAAGCCTACCGAAGCTACAAAAACTCGGTTCGTCGCTATTTCTGATTTCCGCGGCGCCGAGAAAACGCTGCGTCATGACTCAGTCGCGCCGTGAACGCCACTCACAGCACAAGCCCCGACTCAAACAACTCGATCTCAAAGAGAAAAATGGTCGGCGCTGGAGCCCGCGGCAAAAGGCGCCAGCGGCGCGTTTTGACGAGGAGCTTGCGTGAGTGGGGCGCGGTACTCCGCGATCCCCGAACGCCTAGGACGAGGCGGCTCGATGCCGCTGATGTCCACGTCGCGCCGTGAACGCCACTCACAGCACAAGCCCCCATAAAAACAACTCGATCTCAAAGAGAAAAATGGTCGGCGCGACTGGACTTGAACCAGCGACCTCATGCACCCCAAGCATGTGCGCTACCAGACTGCGCCACGCGCCGACGGCCAGAACAGGCCACAAAGGAACACAACTCTTAGCCGCGCCAGCCGCCTACAGGCAACTGAAAACACGACCCAGGTCTTCAGGCCACATTCGCCCGAAAGCCACGCACAACTTCCAAAATTTGCCGCAACCCCGACACAGCTCGCTCACGAGCACCTTCGAGACCTTCAAGCTCACGAAGCGGCACTGTAGGCCCTTTTTCCCGCTCTTCGCGCAACTTGTGGCGAAGGGACTTCAGCACAGCTCGCGCACCTTCGATCGAAAACTTATCGTCGTAAAGCAGCTTGCGAATCATCATCGCCGTTTCCAAATCACGGCGAGAGTACACGCGCTGTCCATTACGACTCTTTTTGGGGCGAAGCGCTTCAAACTCGCTCTCCCAAAATCTCAGCACATAGGTCTTCACACCCACGAGATCCGCGGCATCACCAATCTTAAAAGCCATGGTGTCGGGAATCTTCTCAAAGTCGGCGCGCAATCGATCGTTGATATCCATTTCGGCGCGAACATCATAAGCCGCAGGCAGCATTTCAATCTCTTCATGAGCCTCGGCAACAGCAAGTCGATCCGACTCAGCCTCGCGCGAATGCGTGACCTCAGTGACCTCAGCGGCCTCGATCTGCATTTCCTCTTGCTGAGTCTCAACGTCCAAGCTCATTCGTCGTCCTTAAGGCCGGTGATATCTTCGCCGTTCAACATCGCTTTCAGAACTTGCGACGGACGGAAGGTCAGCACGCGACGAGCGCTGATCTTGATTTGATCGCCCGTCTGAGGGTTACGACCCACGCGCTCGTTCTTCTCACGAACAACGAAGTTGCCAAAGCCCGAGATCTTCACTTTGTCGCCCTTTTGCAGGACTTCTTTCAAAGTGCTGAAGACCATTTCCACAAGCTCCGAAGCTTCCTTTTTGGAAAAGCCGATCTTGCCATAAACATTCTCAACGATATCCGCTTTGGTCATCGTGGAGCGCGAATCGACTGTCTTACTTCCCGTTCGTGTCATGTCCTTCACTCCCTGAGGCCGGTTCCTTAACTGTGGCGAGTTCCCACCTCGAACGTCCAGCGAAAACGCAGTGGACCTCGCCGCTTTCGATCAAGAATCCCGTTGCAAGCTCACAAAATTCTTCAGTTTTTCACTTATCGCACCGCAACATCGTGAGCGCTGCACACATCTTGAACAATTTTGTCCCGAAGAGCGTTCACGCGCGCATCATCCAAACTCATTTCCAAACTCTGAAACATCAATCGATAGGCCACGGACTTTTTGCCTTCGCCCAATGCGGCCCCTTCAAACACATCGAAGATCTCCACGCTTCTCAGCCAATCTCCACCTTCGCTCGACAAGCGCTTCGCTGCGCGCTGAAAGCTCTCCGCCACCGCACCTGCGGAAACGTCTCGTGACATCACCAAAGCCACATCACGATCCACGAGGGGAAATGCGGAGAAAACTTGAAAGCGACGAAGGCCCGAAGCCTCAAGGATCGAGGCCAACGCCAATTCCCCCATCGCCACAGGCGCACGAAACTTGTCCTCTTCCAGCCGCAGCGGATGCAGGCTCGCGATGAAACCAACGAGATGACCTCGCAACACCAGGCCCGCAGCCTGCCCGGGATGGGCGATGGCCGGCAGCGAGTCCAACTTTCGCCAGCTCCAGCCGCTCACTCCGAGCGCATGCAAGAAAGCTTCAATGTCGGACTTGAGTCGCATCGCAGGCGGCGCTGACTCTTTACGCCCCCAAAGATCCGTCTCACCGCCCCAGTATGAAAATGCCAAACGCGACTCTTCGCCAAACTCCGTGCCGGCAAACTTCTCATTGCGAGCCCGCGTACGCCGATGAAAAGTCTTGCCGATCTCAAACAAGCGCCCCGCGCGTTCGCCATTGCGGAAATTATGAAGCGCATTGCGGTAGAGTCCCGGCGACAGCGCTCTTCGCATGACATTGATCTCTTCATTGAGCGGGTTGAGGATTCGCACATCCTCGTCGTCCATGTGAAGTCCGACATCACGCCAGCGCAGTGCCTCGCCGACGAACTCCTTTTGCGCGCGATCCCCAATGAAGGCGTAATTCAAGGCCTGCAACACGCCAAGCCCCGCGAGCACACGTCGCGCGCGCCTTTCACCCAAGTAGTCAGCATCATGCGCCGCCGGAGCCGTATCGAGACGAGGCAGCTTTTCGGGAATGCGATCATAGCCCTGCAGTCGCGCAAACTCCTCAAGCAAGTCGGCATCGATCAGCAAGTCCGGCCGGTGACTGGGCGCAATCACCAAGTAATCACCCGGCGTGAGCACGCGAAACTCCGCACCCAACCGCTTCATCCAAGTCTCAAAGTCACTCGCCTCAACGGCGTAACCCAAGCGCTCTTCCATCCATTTCAAGTTCACGCGAATCTCAGCGCGCTCAAGCGGCGACGGATAAACATCGACAGCCTCTGCCGCGGCCTCGCCGCCGGCGATCTCGACCACTAATGCCGTGGCGCGATCCAAAGCCAAGCGCGCGCCTTCAGGATTCACGCCTCTTGAAAACCGATAGCCTGAGTCAGTTTCAAATCCAAATTTCCGAAGTGTTCGACGAACCGCACTTGGCCTAAAGTAGGCCGACTCTAAAAAAATCTCCGTCGTCGATTCACTCACACCTGAGTTTTTGCCGCCCACAACTCCGGCAAGCGCCACCGCTCTTTCGCGATCGCGAATCGTGAGCTCCGTACCGTCGAGCTTCAACTCCGTGCCATCCAAGGTCACGAAACTCTCTCCGGCTACGGCTCGCGCCACAATCAGACCACGACCACGAAGCTCACGCGTATCGAACGCGTGCATCGGCTGACCCAACTCCATCATCACGTAGTTGGTGATATCGACCACGTTGTTGATCGAATTCAAACCCACGTTTTCAAGTCTCTGCCTGAGCCAATCTGGCGACGGCCCCACTTTCACGCCGCGAACCAATCGCCCTGCGTAGCGAGGCCCCAGGTCAGCGGCCTCGATCTCCACGCTCACATCACCCGCTGCACCCGCCGCTCGCCGGAGTTCGACTTTGGGCGCACGAACCTCGCGCCCCAACAGACAACCGATTTCCAGCGCCAAGCCTCGATGGCTCAAACAATCCGCGCGATTCGGCGTCACTTTGATTTCAAACAACACATCATTCAAGCCACGATACTCAGCGAAGCTTCGCCCCACCGGCGCATCCGACGGCAAGATCACAATGCCGTCGCCTTCATTCGATAAGCCCAACTCTTTCTCCGAACAGAGCATGCCGCCGGATTCCACACCGCGAACTTTCGTCTGCTTGATCGCAAAGTCGCCCGGCAAGATCGCACCCGGTAAAGCCACGACGACACGATCACCGGACTTGTGATTCTGGGCACCGCAGACGATCTGGTGAACGACGCCGTCCCCTGTCGACACTTGGCAAAGCGACAAGCGATCCGCGTTGGGATGCACACCCTTTTCCAAAATGTGTCCGACCACGACATGCTGAAACTGCTTTGACTGATCGGTGATGCTTTCGACTTCCAGTCCCGCACCCGTCAAGAGCCGGGCCAATTCCTCGGGCTTAGCGAAGTACTCCGCCAAATCCACATAGTCCTGCAGCCACTTCAATGAAATCTTCATGTTCCTAATTCCTTCGCTTCACGCATCCCCAAAAAAACTCGACGCTGTGTCGGCGATCCGAAGCTCCACCGCCCCACCGCCAAAGAACCCAGCGACATCAGCTCGGAAACTGCTTGAGAAAGCGAACATCGTTTTCCGTATAAAGACGAATATCCGTGATGCCGTACTTGATGATTGCCATGCGCTCGATTCCGAATCCAAACGCAAAGCCTTGCCACTGTTTCGGGTCCAAACCCGCCGACTGAAACACATTCGGATGCACCAATCCGCAGCCACCAATCTCGATCCAGCCCGACTGACCGCACATCCGACAGCCTTTGCCCTTGCAGAGCGGGCACTGACAATCCATCTCAGCCGAAGGTTCGGTGAACGGAAAAAAGCTCGGGCGAAATCTTGTCTTCAATCCCCGACCAAAGAACTCACCCACAAAAAACGTGATCGTGCCCTTCAGGTCCGCCATCGACACTCGGCGATCCACACACAGGCCTTCAATCTGATGAAAGTTCGGCGAGTGCGAAACATCCGCATCACAGCGAAACACCGCTCCCGGCGCGACGACTCGAAGCGGAGGCGCTTCGCTCTCCATCACCCGAATCTGAATCGGCGAAGTTTGCGTGCGAAGCACATGATGCTCATCAATGTAGAAAGTGTCCTGCATGTCGCGCGCGGGGTGATCCTTCGGCACGTTCAAAGCTTCAAAGTTGTTGCGATCCGATTCAATCAACGGCCCCGTACGCACCGCATACCCAAGCCGCGACATGATCTCCGCGATCTCGTCCATCACCAAAGTGACCGGGTGCTGAGCACCGGGCGTCCACGCCGTGCCCGGCAAGGTCAGATCCAAGCTCTCCGCGGCCAAACGCTCACCCAACTCTTTGGACTTAAGCGCTGACTCAACCTCAGCATAGCGAGCCTCAAGGCGCTGCTTGGCTTCGTTGACGAGCTTTCCCGCCGCGGGCTTTTCCGCCGCGGGCAAAGCCCCCATCGCCTTCATCACGCTCTGAAAACTTCCCGACTTTCCGAGAAACTTCACTTTCAGTTCGTAGAGATCTTTGGATGTCGAGGCCGACGAAAACGCCGTCTCGGCTTCGCGAACAATTTCGGCCAATTGGCCTTCCCAACCCGAGCTTTGCATGGAAGAAATACTCAATGATTTCGCGCTACTCTTCAAATCCAAGCTCGACTATAAATCACTGCGTCAATCGGTGCATCCAGAGGCGGCGACCGCAGTCCAGTCAGGCGAGGGCAAATGGCTCACAAAAATAAAAGCAATTGGAGCCCCTACAAGGCCCGCAAAGCCGCTCAGAACCAAGCCCCAGTTTCCCAAGGTCGAGTTCACCGCAAACCGACCGAAAACTTTAGCCTTGAAGAAGTGAACGACCGGCTCCGCGATCTCTTTGACCGGCACGGCATGGGACATATCACTCACGCCCAACGCGGCCAACTTGCGAAGCTTCACCTCATGTTGATGGCCGAACAAAATGAACGCAACTTCACTCGCCTGCTCACGCTTCGAGATGTGGGGCTTAAGCACTTCGTCGACTGTATGATTGTGCCCAAGATTCTCAGCGACGCAGGACTTCCGTTCAAATCTCAACAATCTCAACAATCTCAACAATTTCACCTTCAATTTCCACTCCTGGATGTCGGAACCGGCCCGGGCTTTCCCGGCGTGCCGCTCAAAATTCTCTTTCCCAACGAGCGCATCATCCTCGCCGAGGGCGTGCAAAAACGCGTCGAGTTTCTCAAGCGATTGCGCGAGGATCTCAAACTTGAAAAGCTCGACATTCTCGGTCGCAACATCAATGACGAAGTGTTTTTACCTGTGCAAACCGTCATCACCCGCGCCGTCGAAGACGCCTCAAACACGCTCGGCAACGTCATTCAGTGTCTTCAGACCGGCGGCCACGTCGTCCTGATGAAGGGCCCCAACTGCACGCCGGAAATTCAACCGGCACTGAAGCAATGGGGCGAGTACTATCGCCTCAAAGCCGATCTCGCCTACGAATTGCCCAACACCACACAACAGCGGCGCCTTCTCGTGTTTGAGAAAATCAAAGCCGCACCACTGCCAGACTTCGAAGAGCGCGATCTCGCTTGGGAGAAACAACATGGCGTCTGATCCGAAGCTCATCAAAGTCAGCAGCACGGAAAACCCGATGTGGCGCTCCTGGAAGGAACTGCTCCGTCATCCCGCACAGGAATTTTTAGTTCACGGCCAGCGTTTCACCCGCGAAATGGCCAAGCGCCATCCCGACGCCTTACGCGCGCTCATTCTCCGCGAAGGTGCTGAGCTGGACATGGCCGGTCGCGACCTTTTCTCCAAGCGCTTTGAGCAAAAGATCACGCGTGTGGAATTAACCCCCGCACTTTTCGCTGAACTCGATCCCTTTGGTGTGCCCGACATGATCGGCGTCTTCGCCGCACCTGAACTGTCGCCACTTGTGTCCAACCCGAAAGGTCTCACCAATAGAGAATTATGGCTGGCCACACAAAACCCGACAAACCTCGGCGCTTGCCTCAGGTCCGCAACAGCCTTCGGGATCCAGCGCATCGTGCTTTTGGCCGAGGCCGCTTCGCCCTTTCACGCGCGCGCTGTGCGAGCCGCCGCCGGACAAGTTTTGAACTTCGAATTCTCGCGCGGCCCCAGCATCGACGAGCTCGCCAGTCTTCCACCCGATATGATCAATGACCTGATTGCCTTGGATCTGCATGGAGTCTCGATGCAAGACTTCAAGTGGCCGCAAAATTTTCGCCTGTTGATCGGCGAAGAAGGCCAAGGCATTCCCGCGAAGCTTCCCGCTCAGCGGTTGCATATTCCGATGTCCAATGGATTGGAGTCGCTCAACGCCGCCGTCAGTTGCGGCATCGCCCTCTACGCTTCGCGCTTCTCACGCTGACGAAACACGCGGATTAGACCCGCGCCACCTTCTGGCGCTAGCAATGACGAAGGCGGTGGCCCATCCCAGAGCGAAAGCGCAAAGCCGCCGCCGCCTGAACCCGTCGGCTTCACCGCCACGGCTCCAGCCTCACGCAGCTTCGCCAGATGCTCACCCAATTCACCGCCACTCAGCCCCCAGGCTTCAAAGACCCGAGCCCCGCGCTCGATCGCTCCAGCCAATGCGCCGAGACTTCCAGGCTTGAGCAAGGCCGCTCTCGCCTCGTCCACAGCGATCTTCATTTGCTCGTCGAGGCGAGCACCCAGCTCAGGCTCTCGCGACATCAGCGCCTTCACTTTGTTCACGCAATCCGAAGTGATGCCCCGAGCGCCCGAAAAGCTGATGTACCAATTCGGTTCCCAAGCTGGGACAAAGCTCGGCACCGAATTCAAATCCACGCCGCGCTGAAATTCCAGCCCTTCACCTCGAAGCGCGACGGCGACATCAACGCCACTGGACTCGCCATGAAACAGATTTTCAATCTCACGGCAAAATCCAAACAACTCTTGATCACGCAAAAAGCCCCGCGCCACGAAGTAGCGACCCACGGCCACCGCCAAAGCCGCGGATGCACCAAGCCCTGCGCCAATCGGCAGATCCGCATCCAAATGAAAGCGCACCCTTTGCAGCTCGCTCTCGCGCTGTGAGGTCAAATTCAAGAGCGTCAGTGCGCGCGACCAAACCCCCGGAAGCAGCACGCGATATTCTTCGCCATGCGCACCACTCACCACATGTCCATCGCCTTCAATTTCACTGAGATTGAGATGCTTGCCGAACACGGGAAAAGCTAAGGCCGAGCCCCCACGCAAAACCGTGTGCTCACCCAGCAGAATCCATTTGCCGTGTACCGAGGTCGAAAAGCTCATCGCTTCAATCCTCGAATAATCTTGATCGTTGGATCAATCGACGCCAATCGCTGGATCAATCGTTCAAGTCGCAGCTCAAGATCCGCGTCACGCCAAAACACCGCGTGCACGTTGGGTCCAGCATCCATTGTGACCAAGGGTCGGCGCGACGCCTCCCACTGACGCAATTCCCGCAACACCAAAATACTTCCCGGCACGAAGTAACCAAACGATGGTCGCGCAGTTTCAAACAGCGCATGCATGTCCCAAGATTCCGCCCAAACAATTTCTGCGGCTTGGTTCCAAGCCGAAACATCCGAGCTGGCACTCCGTAGCGCTTGTAACAATTCATCCAAGCGCCGAGCTGCGCGTTCGACACGGCCGTGGAAAAGCTCGCTGCTCACCACGCGCCGATGCGCCTCGGAGCTGGAAACGGCCTTCCGATCGCCACTCACCACAAACACCACATGCTCCAGCTCCGCCAAAGACGGCAGACCCTCTACGGCTTGAGCTCCTTCATCTCGCCAAATCGCCCAAGGCGAATACAAAGATCGACAAGAGGAGCCCGATCCTTGTTGCGACAAGCGTGAAAGCTTCGCACGCTCAGCTCCAGGATCCACATCCACGCCGCAAGCCTTGGCGACAGCGAGGGTCAGGGCCGCAAAACTCGAAGCTGACGAAGCCAGCCCGCAGTCCGGCGGAAAATTGTTGGCCGAGCGAATTTCACCACGCAAGCCCTCTTTCCCGAGCGCTCTCGCCACTCGTTCAGCATGAGCGACAAAGCGATTTCGTCCCGCCTCAGAAAGCTCAGGTGCAAAGAAGCCATCCCGATCAAGAGGCCGCCAGCCCCAAGTTTCAGCTCGCCGAATTTCGACAAAGCTTTCAAGTGCAGTAAGCGTGAGCGACAAAGATGCGTTCGCAGGACGATTCCCCGACGACTCCGTCTTTCCCATATATTTGATCAAGGCGATGTTCGATGGCGCCTTCGCTTCAGCGATCAACTCACTCACGTTTCAAACTCCAGATTGGATTCCCACAAATCCGCCTCGCCCGCGAAAAACTCTAAACCACGTTGCAAAGCAATTCGCCGCAGCTCATCTTCGACCTCGGCATCATGAAGCACAAGCACGGCATCCGCACCCAGCGCGCCACAGCCTTTCGCCGCACGTACGCCAGGGATTTCATCCAACGCCCGCAAATGCTCCGCGGTCACTTCTGTCACGAGCCCCAATGCTTCGAGCTCCCGCGCACATCCGCGAATCGAAGCCACCACACGATCCGCGTCTCCCGCTTCCAATCCTGCGACCGCATCCTCCGCCCAAGGCCTCAGCGACTCCACGGCATCAAGATTCAAATTCTGTAAATGCGAATGCGTTGCCAGCTTCACTCCCGTCGCGAAAATCGAAAACTTCAACTCACGCATCCGCCACGGCAGTCGCTGCAACACGGCCTTTCGCTCATCCCAAATTGCGACCCCGCCGACAGCCTGAGCCAGCAGGTCCGCTCCCGAGGCCAGCGGCGCCACACTCCGATAATCCGACAACAGCTCGAGCCAACTGGCCGGCACATCAACGTGGCGCTCTGGCCACGCCGCAGACAAGCGCCCCTCAAAGTCACCTTCAATCGGCTGCACCCACCGCTGTGAACCTTTCAGCGAAAGTCGTTCGGCGCGCTTGGCAATCCATGCACCCAAAAATTCAGCCGTCGAAGAACCAAACCCCAATCGCCCGCCCGAGACTTTCGCGCGCAAACCACTTCCCGCGAGCCACTTTCCCGCCGGAGACTCAGCGTGAAAGTCGCCGAGTCGCGACTCACCGACTTCCCATTGAAATATAAAATTTGGCCGAGTCCCCAGCACAACGGCCGGTCCGCCTCGCAAAGCGAGATACTCGCCGATCAGAAAAGTCTTGGCTGGAACTTGAAGTTCCCGCTTCACGACAAGGCGCCGCCCGGCGATGCTTCTCCAGCACGCGCCGCCGTGCGAATTTCACGCAGCACCTCAATCGCGTTCTGCAACGAGATCCGCTTCGTGAGCAGCAGAATTTCTTCCAATCGCTTTTGCACGATGGGCGTCTCAACTTCCGTCGCGCCCGCCCCGATCGTCAGATTGCGGATGTGCAGTTTCATGTGCCCTTCGATAATCCCCACAGTCGTCAGTGCCTTGAGGGCTCCCAAGTTCTGCACCAATCCGACCGCGGCGCAAATTCGCGACAGCTCAGCCGCCGATTCGACACCCAACATTTCCAGCGCCATGCGCGCCGTCGGATGCAATCGCGTCACGCCACCGACCGTGCCCACCACAATCGGCGCTTCAAACACACCCACCAACTCGTCGCCTTCTACCTGCCATCGCGTGATGGATCTGTATTGCCCATCGCGAACCGCGTAAGCATGAACACCAGCTTCGACAGCACGCCAATCATTTCCCGTCGCAATCAAAATGGGATCGATGCCATTCATTACGCCTTTATTGTTGGTGGCCGCGCGATACGGATCCACCCACGCAAAGAGCGAAGCCTCTTCGATTCGGCGAGCCAAGTCTGGCTCTAGGCCTCGCAGGCACACTTCGGCTCGAGTCAACTTGGTGTCGACCAGATTCGACAAAATGCACATCGTGACCCGCTCACCCGTGAGCGTCTCGATGGGCGCTTTCAAATACTCACAAACTTGATTGATGATGTTCGCACCCATGGCGTCGCACGGGTCGGCCAAAACATGCACGACGGCCATGTCGCCGCCATCGGGTCGGGCCAATCGTCGGACGGAAATTTCTCGAACCCCGCCTCCACGAGCCACCAGCCCGTGCGCCACATCGCGATTCGCAAGCTGAACAAACTCGTCCCGCCGACTCATCACTCGTTCCGCGAAACTCTCATAGGAGCTCACATGCGCGACCTGAATCTGCCCAATAATCAGATCACCTAATGTCGAAGTGCGAATTTCACCGCGCTCGCGCACCCACTTCGCCGACTTGGATGCCGCGGCAATGATGGAAGTCTCTTCCACGGCCATCGGAATCACCAACTCACGACCATCGATCACAAAATTCGTAGCCACTCCCAACGGCAACTGAAAATAGCCGATGACGTTTTCAATAAAGGACTCCGCCAAGGTGAAGTCCCGTAAACCGCCCGACTTCAGATATTTCACGTCATCTTCCGTCAGGGCTCCCATCTCGATCAATCGCGCGAAACGTTCGTCACGAGAGAGCTTGGAAAAGCCTTTCATCAAGTCGCCTTCTGGCGATCTCGCATCGGACATCTGCGGCATTCGCTCATGCAGGGCCGCACGTCGTCCCGATTTTGAATCATGGCTTGTCGAATTCGGAGTGCTCATCGGCTCGTCTCCTCTGCAGCGCTTGCATGCGCCAACACCCAACCGACCTTTTTCAAGTTCGCAATTTTTGCAGCCCCGGTGCAGAACATCGCCACGCGAAGCTCCATTTCCATTCGATGCATCTGCGCATCCAACTCTTCCTCACCACGCATCGCCGCCGCGAGAACCGGCTGCGCCAGTCCCACGCGCTCTGCCCCAAGCACCAACGCCTTGGCGGCGTCTAAACCGCTTCGCAGGCCACCCGAAGCCCAAACTTCCAAGCCTGGTTTGGACTCGATCGTGCGTCGCACATCAATCAGCGACTGCAATGTGGGTAAACCCCAATTCTTGAAAGTTTCAGCCGCCGTCTTTTGCCACGACAAATCCGCACTACGGTGCCCCTCGATGCGCCCCCAATGCGTTCCACCCATACCCGCCACGTCAATGGCGCGCACACCCGCATTCCACAACTTCTCAGCGGTGAGTGCGGAAACTCCACAACCTGTTTCCTTCACAATCACCGGCACGGAAATTCTTCCCGCCAATTTCTCGATGGCTCGAAGCCCGCCCGCAAACTCCGGCGTGCCCTCGGGCTGCAAGGCCTCTTGAAGCGCATTCAAGTGAATCATCAATCCCTTCGCCTCAAGCGCGTCGACCAATCTCTCCACGGCGTCGACTTCAACCCGAATCAGCTGGCTGATGCCGATATTGCCCAACAACACCACGTTCGGCGCCGATCGCCGCACACGTTTCCATTCTTCCGAGGCCGCTGAATCAAAGAGCTCTCTTCTTTGCGAGCCAACTCCCATCAGCCATCCACGACGAGCGCTGGCGCGAGCGAACATCACATTCAGATCCAGAGATCCCGCATGCCCCGCCGTCATGGAACTCAGCAAAAATGGCGTCGCCATCGGCATCAGCCCGGCAACGGACAAATCAATCTCAGAAAAATTCAAATCAGGAAGTGCTTCATGTTGCAGCCGCATTGAATCCATCACGCCCAAACCGGCCTGCACATCTTCGCGTAGTGACAAACGCAGATGATCAACTTTTCGTGAATCAAACTGCTGGCCGGACTCGCGAACTCCATCGTCACTTGAACCTTGAACCACGGGCGTGGCCATGGGCGTAGACGGAAGTTCGGAGGACGAACGACTGTTCGCCGACATAGCTTTGGGCGAATTCCCCTGTTGGTCGACGATGTCCAAGTCCGACATAAAGTCCTCAAGTCAGCGGGCCATGATCCATTCAAAGTTTGCGCGATCTCCGCCACCGCAACGGCCCTAGAATTCTAGGCTCATGATTGTGGCCTTAAAATTCTAGCATTTCACCTTGGGCGAGTCGCCTAACTCGCGGCAAGTTTTCGTTTTTTTCGAACAATTACTCAAGTCTCGCTCATAGCTTCAGAAACAGAAGAGGCGAGTTTCGCAACTCGCCTCTCTGCAAAGCTTCAACTTTTCAAAAACTCCGAGCTTAAGCTCGAGCGCCCACTTGGCTCACCAATGCCGCGAATCCCGCAGCATCCTTCACAGCCAAGTCCGCCAAAACCTTGCGATCCAATTCCAAACCTTTTTCGGAAATTGCATGCATCAGCTTCGAATAAGTTGTGCCGTTCAATCGAGCCGCCGCATTGATTCGCTGAATCCACAATGCACGGAACTCGCGCTTCTTCACCTTGCGATCGCGATAAGCATACTGAAGGGCCTTATCCGTCTTTTCGCGCACGTGAATGTAGCAGCGGCTGCCGGAAGAATAGAAACCTTCAGCGCGCTGAAGAAACTTGCGACGACGACGACGAGAAACAACTCCACCTTTTACGCGTGCCATGTGCCTCTCCTTAGAAGTTCAACAGACGCTTGGTCTGGTTCATGTTAGCGGAGTGCACATAAGCTGTTGCTCCAGCTTGGCGCTTGCCTTTGGATTTGTGCGGGCTGAGCAAGTGGCGCATACCCGATTGCTTCATTTTCACTTTACCTGACGCGAGCTTCACCAGGCGCTTCTTCGCACCTGAATGCGTCTTCGACTTCACGGCCATTGTTGCCTCTTGCCGGCGGTCATCAAGGACACCGGACTTCATCCGATCCGGCGGTCTGCGAACTGCAGAACTCTTTTGGGCCGGGGACAGATTTTGGAGTCGTTCGTTGTAACAGCACTTCACCGACCCTGGCAACCCAACCCTAAAGGCTTTTCAGGGTCTTAGCTCACATATGACGCACCTCAGAAGTTCCGCTAGATCAAGCCCGTCCCCCCTCACCTAAAAGGAGTCTTCTCTATGCGGTCCCTGCTTTTGGCCCTCAGCCTCATCCTCAGCACCCACGCCTTCGCCAACGATGGCGGCATTGCCTTTGTTGATGTCAAAGGCATTAACCCCGGCTCCATGCGCGATGGCCAAGTGATCAAGTTTTATGGCGAGGACGCTGGTAAATTCATGCAGCTACTCCCAAGCTCCCGCACCGTTCTCGACATCATGGTGCCACCCCAAGAGGCCGCGCTTCGCAAGCTCAACGAACGCTCACTCTTGATTGCTTCAAATGGCTGGAACCTCGTTTTGGGATGCTCGGGCGTGAAGATCGTCGATGAGCCGACAACCAACGGCGGATCGCAGCCCCGCGTGGTCCCGGCCCCCCAAGTCGAGTGCCAAATCTCTCTGCACAAGGTGCATGACCCGAACTACAAGCACGACCTGGCCGGCGACGCATTTCCGCTCGATCTGAACGATGCGACCCAAAACACCTGCCGCTAACAATCCGAAACACACCCACCACTCGGCCGTAGCAAGGCCGAGTCGTTGGCGCTTTTCGCTGGGCCTCCACAACGCAGCTCTCGTGCTCGCCGTGGTGGCCTTGTCGTATGCGGCGGACTACCAATTTCCTCCGCGTGGCCAAGTGACATTGCAACAGGCCAGCCTGCTGACACCCCTAGGGCTTTGGCAAAATGCCTATCCCGAAATTCTTTCGCAACCCACGACACGCAAGGGGATCTTCGATGATATCGCGCTCTTTGCGCTCTGGAGTCTCGTGATCAGCTTGAGTGCCCTACGCCTTCGTCGAGAGTCCTCCCAATGGCGTATGTGATCACATTCCTGCAATCCAATGCGCTCGAACTCATATTCTTCTACTTCTGGCATCGACAAATCGGCCTGACACCGGCGCGCTCATTGGGTCTCACCACACTCGCGAATCTCATCACCCACCCGACCATCTTCTTTGGCCATATGGCGATGGGCCTGACTTGGCTCACCGCGATTCTCAGCGCAGAACTCTTTGCCTGGTGGGGCGAGGCCGCTCTGCATGCATCCACGACCCACACTTGGCGACGCTGGCCCGCATGGCTGCTCACTTCGCTGCTCGCCAATCTCGCAAGTTGGGAGATTGGCCCTCGACTCACCTGGTGGCTTTGGCTCAGCCCAACGAACAGCTAAACGGTTCACTGAAGCCCTACAAACTCGACGATCGGCATACTTTTTCCCAGCTCACTTCGACTCGACTTGTGAGCTCTCCAAGCTTAACTCAAAATTATGTGAGGAGGCCCCTATGCGAACCACAAGGCGAAACACGAGCCGACTTTTACTGACGCTCGCCATCTGCGGCATCACTTCGATCGCGACACCGACCCTCGCCAACGAACGCGTGCAATTCGCTTGCGGCACGCCGCCCGGTGCGGGCGCGTTTTACTCCGACACTGCCGAAGTTCAATGTGCCAACGCGAACGTACGGACAGACCCATCGCAACCGCAAATCTTTTGCTCCTACACCGCGACTTGCACGCCACTCACAGCTCGACTTCGGCTCTACATCGAACAACAAAACTCCGGCAAAAAGTTCGACCAACTGAGCGACACCGAGATCAGCAACACCGTCATGCGCGGTGCCGGCTCTGGCGCCATGGGATTTCAGCCCGAGGTCACTTTCATGAACGTGCAATGCCTTGGGCGAAAGAACTCCAGCGGCGCGCCCGAGTGCCCACGCGTGAACGAATGCGTGAACTCGCGCGATGCGGGCGCCGCTCGCCATTGGGCACTTCGGCCACTTCCCCAACAGCAGCATTCCGGTTTCCGCGTACAACAAGATGGCGTGCAGCCACCGCAAGGAGTTTCACGATGACAAAGTCATGGCTCATGTCATTTGCGCTGGCCACGTTGGCGTTCGCGCAAACGGCAGCTCTCGCCTTAGGAGTGTTTCAGATTGATGGCGAAATTAAGGCCTTTGACGAAAAGACCCTCAAGATTCAAACAGCTCAACTGATCTATGAGATCAAAAAGTCCGAGCTCAACAGCGAACAACTCGCTTACCTCAAGCCTCTGAAACGAGGTGCGCGCGTGCAGCTGATCGTCGCCACCACGGCCCTCAAGTCCGCCAAGGATGTCGAAACGTCCAAATGAAAAAGCCCCTCACGAAGAGGGGCTTTTAGAGTCATTGAGTGTCTTCACTCAGGCTTAGATGCAGCCTCAGCGATTTTCTTTTCGTAGTCTTTGATCTTCTCTTTATCCGGAGCCAGCAGTACGAACATCTGCTTGCCTTCCATCTTCGGCGGACTTTCCACCATCGCGATGTCACCGAGATCTGTGGTCACGCGCCTGAGCAGCTCGATCCCCAGTTCCTGATGCGCCATCTCGCGACCGTAAAAGCGAAGGTTCACCTTCACCTTGTCACCTTCGAGAATGAATTCGCGAGCTTTCTTGAGCTTCACTTGCAAATCATGCTCGTCGGTGCGCGGTCGAAGCTGGATCTCCTTAATGGTGATCACAACTTGGTTCTTTCGCGCCTCGCGCTCTTTTTGTTTTTGCTCGTATCGGTACTTTCCGTAGTCCGCGATCTTGCAGGTCGGCGGCTTTGCCGTCGGCGCCACTTCGATCAGATCAAGGCCTTTGTCCTCGGCCATGCGAACAGCTTCTTGCGTCGGAAAAATTCCGAGCATCGAGCCGTCTTCGCCGATCACGCGCACTTCGGGAACTCGAATTTCACGGTTGGTGCGAGGACCGTCTTTTTGGACAGGTCCACGCCTGGGTCCGCGATCAAAACGAGGAGCTCCGGGTCCGCCGCCTGGGCCGCCACCGGGACCGCCTGGGCCACCGCCGCCACCAAATGGCCGAGGGCCAGCTGGACGCGGACCTCCACCACCAGGGCCACCGGGTCCACCCGGACGAAATCCGCCAGGCCCACCCGATCCGGGGGGACGACCAAAACCACCACCACCACCTGGTCCACCCGATCCCGGGGGACGTCCAAATCCGCCACTGTTAATGGCTGACCTCCTCGTTAGATTTTGACTTCGCACCCTCGCCGGATTGAGCCGCCCATGGCGACTCGAGACGACGCTCGCGAATTTCGGCGACCAAAAGCCGCTCGAACTCCTCAAGCTGAAGTGCACTGATTTGAGCTCCACTATTCAAACGCAAAGTGACGGTGCGATTCTGCACCTCTTGATCACCGATCACCAACATATACGGCACACGCGCCAGCTGCGCTTCGCGAATCTTGAATCCCAGCTTTTCATTGCGATCATCAAAGTGCACGCGCACGCCTTGGCCTCGCAAACGCTTGAGAATCTCTTTCGCGTACTCTTCCTGGCGATCCGTGACGTTGAGAACATAAACTTGTTCGGGCGCAAGCCAAGTCGGGAACTTGCCACTGGTGTGCTCGATGTAAATGCCAATGAATCGCTCAAGCGAACCCAAGATCGCGCGATGGAGCATCACCGGCCGATGCGCCTGATTATCGTCCCCGACATACTCAAGTCCAAAGGACTCTGGCATGTTGAAGTCGACCTGGATCGTACCGAGCTGCCAACTGCGCCCGATCGCATCCACGAAATGAATCTCGATCTTGGGGCCGTAGAACGCGCCTTCACCCGGACTCAACGCATAAGGAATCTGCAGAGCCTTCAAGCCTTCTTCCAAGGCGCTCTCCGCCTCATCCCAAACCTGATCCGAGCCCATACGGTTCTCAGGGCGGGTCGCCACTAAGACGCGAAACTCAGTCATGCCGAGCAATTCGTAGGTCTTTTTCGTCAAGCGCATGAAGTCGACAATCTCCGCCTTCATTTGGGCGCGCGTGCAAAAAATGTGAGCGTCGTCTTGGCAAAAAGTTCGAACTCGCGTCAGTCCATGCATCACACCGCTTCGCTCAAAGCGATGCAGTCGCCCGAAATCAGCAATGCGCCACGGAAGTTCGCGATAAGATTTCTTCTCAGCGCCAAACATCAAGCAGTGCGACGGGCAGTTCATCGGCTTCATCGACGATTGACGAACATCGACGCCTTCAAGCTGATCCTTCTGCGCCGCCTGATCAATCGAGGTGAAGTACATGTTCTCGCGATAGTTCGCGTAGTGACCGGAAGTCTTAAACAACTCCACATCAAAAATCTGCGGCGTGATCACTTCATGGTAGCCAAATTCACGATACAGATCCCGCATCAAGCCCACGAGTTCATTGTAGATCGTGGCACCTTTGCCTGTGAAAAACGGCGAGCCCGGAGCATACGGATGAAACATGAATAGGCCCAGATCTTTGCCCAGCTTGCGATGATCACGCTTCTTAGCTTCTTCGAGGCGGGTCAGGTGCTGTTCAAGATCCTTTTTGTCCGCAAATGCCGTGGCATAAACGCGCTGAAGCTGCTCACGCTTTTCATCACCACGCCAGTAAGCGCCGGCCAGGGACATCAGCTTCACGGCCTTGATCTGTCCTGTACGCTGCACATGAGGCCCGCGACACAAATCAAACCACTGATCACCATTATGATAAACGCCGACCATCTCATCGCCGGACTTGGCGTGAATATCATCGATGAGTTCAAGCTTGAACTTCTCGCCGAGCTTCGCGAACCGATCCTTGGCCTCACGCCACGGAACTTCCTCACGACGAATCTCAAGATCCGCCGCAATGATCTCCATCATCTTCTTTTCGATCTTCGCGAAGTCTTCCGGCGTGAAAGGCCGCGGACTATCAAAGTCATAATAGAAGCCATTTTCGACCACAGGTCCGATGGTGACCTTCACATCCGGCCACAACTGTTGAACAGCATGGGCCATGACGTGTGCGGCGGAATGACGAATCACCTCAAGGCCTTCGGGCACTTTCGACGTGATAATTTCAATGCGAGTGCCATTGGGGACGCGAGCGCGCAAATCCACGATCGCGGGAGCGCCATTGAACTTCGCGCCCAAAGTCGCCTTCGCCAACCCAGCGCCAATTCTTGCGGCCACCTCAAGAACTGTGGGTTCACGGTCGAAGTCGATCTGCTTTCCGTCGGGAAGAGTGACCTGAACGCTCATGAAACGAGCGCGGTCGTCCAACGCACGAGCGTTGGCGCACACGTGTGTGCGATCGAAAAAGACAAAGTCTTTGTGGCCAAAGACATTGAATGTGGAAGCTTCGCCATAGGGGACGCCATAGACTTCAGCGTAGCGGAATCAGAGGGAAAACTCAAGTCAGCTCAGGGCTCAGAGCGGACCGGACCGGCGGTCTCGCGTCGCTTTGTTCCGCAAAGCTCAGGATTTGCTCCACAATCTTCTGCCGCTCCGTGAGACAAAGCGAGTAGTGGCCCGCGCCCTCCACCGTCATCAGCCTCGCCTTCCTGAGTCCCGTGGCCAAATAAACCCCATGTGCGTAAGGCACAACATTGTCCTCCGTCCCGTGCCAGATCCAGGCCGGCGAGTCCACATGCTCAAGGCTAAAGTCCCAGGGCGAGGCTAAAAGTCTGAGATCCGCGATCACACCCCGAATACCTGGCTCGATGGCTTCCTTCAGGGAACTCACTAAAACTTCGCGAAGCTCAGGTTTCTCCATCTCAGCTCGGTCCGCGGGAGCTAATCGATCAATCCATCTCTTGATCACGGCCTCTTCATCTTGGCGAACACCGCGCTCCATCCAGCCAAAAAGTAAATGTGCCGTCACTCCACCACTGCGAGCTCGGCGAACACAGAATTTTTCAAATGCCGATAGCTTCGCCTCAAGATCTGGCGCCGCCAACTGCGCCAAGCCGCCGACTGTCGACAACGATCGCGTGCGCTGTGGCGCTGCCGCGGCTGTGGCCAATGCATAAGGCGCTCCGCCTGACACACCCACGACGTGAAATCTCGAGACTCCCAGTTTCGTCGCCACCTCAATGGCGTCATAGGCTGTCGTCTTGAGGCTTCGACCCGCATCGAAGTCACTTTGCGCAAAGCCGGGTCGATCAATGGCCAAAACTCCCCAGCCGTGCTCGCGCGCAAGCTCGTGCATCAATTTGGCCTGACAAGAGGATCCCGGATAACCGTGGTGGAACAGAATCCATTCCTTCGCGCCTTCAGTTCCCAAAGTGCGAAATGAAACTCGGCGACCATCTTGAAGCTTTAAGACTTGCCGATCGACGACGGCGCCCGATGAAGTTTTGGCGTCCCGCAAATCCGTCGAAGTCAGCGGCATAGCCGAGGTCTTCAGCGGCGCGGCCTCGACACTTTGGGGCTGCATCTCGCGCACGCGAATGATCTCCCAACCACGCTCCCAACCCTGACGAAGCTGCTGAGAGGCCGACTTCAGTTGCGCACCAAGACGGAGTTTCAAACGCTGATCCGCAGTGTGAGCGGAAGAATCCGACCTTGCATTCAAGTCCGGTGAATTCGACATGCCTGGTCTCCTCAAGGCTTGATGGTGAATCGGGCCCATGGGCTCGGCCAATTTTCACCCGTGCAAGCTTGCCACAAACTGAACGGCCCCGTCGTGATCGACGAGGCCGAAGGCAGCAGATCCAGACTTTCGGCCCTCATCAGGCCACTCGCTCAATAAGCGACGTGATGATGAATGGCCTCTTGGATCCGCGGATCCTTCACAGGAACCAGTTTATGCCCCGCGAGGAAGCGCGTCACGGACCACAAGAAAAGTCCGCCGAACAATGCAAAACTTCCCACTTCAGGCCATGAAAACAGCGGCTGATACGGATCGAGAGTCGGATAAACCATCCAATGAATATCCACGTACTGCATGATCAAAATGAGCACGGAAACCATGACCAAATGGCCCGGCGTGCGCTTAGCCCACTTCGGAAGCAGCAGCAAAAACGGCACGGCAAACTTCAGCAGCAAAAGACTCACTGAAATTGTCATCCACCAGCCATTTGAGCGCGCCAGGTAGAAAATCGTTTCTTCCGGAAGGTTGGCGTACCAAATCAAAATGAATTGCGAAAAACCAATGTACGCCATGAACACGGTGAAGCCTTTGAGGAACTTACCGAGATCATGCAGATGGTCCTCACTGACAAGGCCACGCAGCCAGCCCTTTTTCATGGTGTAGATCGTGAAAATCACCAACATGGCCAAGAAGCTCTGGAACAAACCTGCAAAGTTGTAAACGCCCCAAATCGTAGAGAACCAGTGCGGCTGAAGCGACATCAAGGTGTCGACAGTAAAGAACGAGTACGACAGCGCAAACACCAAAAGGAATGCAATCGACCAACCGACGTTTTTCACCGTGTGCTCGACTTTTCCATCTTCGTCTTGCTGCAAACTTCGACCGATGATGACCTTGGAGAAGAACAGCCAGAGTCCGAAGAACAACACAGTTCGGAAAATCATCGCCTTGGCATTGAGGTAAGCCGACTTGCCTTGCAGGATCGCGTCTTTCGCAACCAAACTTTGATCCAACCACTCATAGAGATGCTTGGAGCCAATCAACCAAGCCACCGCACCGACAGCCGCTACGGGCAGGAAAGCCGTGAAGCTTTCGGCGATTCGACGAATCGTCACCGACCAACCCGCTTTAGCTACGTGTTGAATGGCGGCAAAGAACAATCCGCCCAACGCCAGATTGGTCCAATACATGTAAGATGTCAGATATCCGTGCCAAGCTCGCGTCGGATCTTTCCAGAGCGCGACGGCGAACAGGACCAGTCCAAAGAAGATCGCCCCCGCATACAAAGTGCGAAGCGATTTACTCGGGACGAACTGCCCAGGAGCAACGGGGGCATGTGAGTGTGCGGCTGCCATATTCAAATTCTCCGTTTGCTAAAAACTCACTGTTTGGACGACGCGCGTTCCGACAACTTTTGCAGATTGCGCACGTAATTCACCAAGGCCCAGCGATCTTCCTCTTTCACGATTTGATACGCATAAGATCCCATCAGGCCCTGACCATCGGTGATGATGTGATAAATCCCACCATCGCTCATCTTTTTGATTTTGTCCGAGGTCACAGGCGGCGGCTTCGACGCCATTTTGACGGCCACGGGCCCATCACCCGCCCCGGTCTCACCATGACAAACCTGGCAGTAGATTTCATATTTGCGGCGCCCCACTTCCAACAGCTGCGGCGTCATGTTGCCCGCCACAGGATTCTTCAGGCGCTGCGCTGCCGTTTCAGGCTGCCCCGGATACGGATAAGGCTTGTAGCCCACCGGCACAGTTCCTTCGGGAGGAATTCGCGAGGCCGCCTTGTTCGGTTGACCAGGCTCAGAGTCCTGAGCCTTGAGCGCCGGTTGATCCATCATATCTTGGATCAACTCCACATTCGGTTGCTTCGACAATCCGTCGCCACCCGTGCAAGCCGGCAACACCGCGAGCATGAAGCCCATCGAGAGTCCCAGCGAAAGCGTGGTCGGCCAATTTGAAGCGAGCTTGTTCGATTGTGTTTTCATCATCACTTCCCCACTCAGTACGCCGAGATCCGCTTGGTTTCGACAGCGCCTAAGCTCTTGAGCAATTGCTCGCAGCGCTCGGCATTGTAGCCGACATCATTTTCAGGAATGAAAATCGCGAACTTATGGCTGGTCAGATCCGGATCGATCACCGGCGGATCAACTTTCGGCAAGCGACAAGCCGCAAACAAAGCCCCGACGGAAAAAAGCGCCGCAAACAAGATGGTCAATTCAAACATGACAGGCGCAAAGGCCGGTCCCGAGAAGAACGGTTTACCACCGACATTGATCGGCCAGCTGACGGCCGAGGTCCAATATTGCAAGGCCACACCGCTCGCAAGTCCCAAGGTCCCCGCCGCGAATGTGACGTAAGGAATCCACGAACGCTTGATGCCCACAGCTTCTTCCATGCCATGCACGGGAAAAGGCGTGATCGCATCGAACTTCTTAAATCCAGCGGCGCGAACTTTGGCCGCAGCCTCAACACAGGCGTGATCGTCCAACCAAATTCCGGCCACTCCACCCAACTTTGCCATTAGTGACCTCCCGGCCGCTGCCGGCCGACATAGAGCACAGGCTTCACCTCGGCGATGGAAATCGCCGGCACAAACTTCAGGTAAAGCATGAAGATCGTAAGGAACATTCCGAAACTGCCCGACAAGATGGCCGTATCGAACCACGACCACTCGTACATGCCCCAGCTCGACGGCAAGAAGTCGCGATGCAATGAAGTCACCGTGATCACGAAGCGTTCAAACCACATACCGATGTTCACGAAGATCGACACCACGAACATCACCGGGATCGAGCGACGGAACTTCTTCACCCAAAACAGCTGCGGGATGATGACGTTGCAAGTGACCATGATCCAGTAGGACCAAGCGTAGGGACCGAACGCGCGGTTTATGAAAGCGTACTGCTCGTAGGGGTTACCCGAGTACCAAGCAATGAAGAACTCAGATCCGTACGCGTAGCCGACCATCAAACCCGTGGCCATGATGATTTTGTTCATCACTTCCATGTGATCGATGGTGATGTAGTCCTTAAACTTCGGGAAGCCGATGCGAACCAAAGTCAGCAAGGTCACGACCATGCCGAAGCCCGAGAAAATCGCACCCGCGACGAAGTAAGGCGGGAAAATCGTCGTGTGCCAGCCTGGAAGCTGGGAAACCGCGAAGTCGAACGAGACGATCGTGTGAACTGAGAGGACCAGCGGCGTCGAAAGACCCGCCAAAATCAAATACACCATTTCATAGTGAGCCCAATCGCGAGCCGAACCGCGCCAGCCCATCGACAAGGCACCATAGATCAAGCGACGAATCTTCGTCTTCGCTCGATCGCGCAGAGTCGCGAAGTCCGGCACCAAGCCGACATACCAGAAGACCGACGACACCGTCGCGTAAGTCGAAACGGCAAACACATCCCACAATAGCGGCGAACGGAAGTTCACCCAAAGCGGACCGCGCTGGTTCGGATACGGTAGCAACCAGAAATCCAGCCAAGGACGACCCGTGTGAATCAGCGGGAAAATCCCCGCCGTCATCACCGCAAACACCGTCATGGCTTCAGCGGATCTGGCGACCGAAGTTCGCCACTTCTGGCGGAACAAAAACAAGATCGCCGAAATCAGGGTCCCGGCATGGCCGATGCCGATCCAAAAGACGAAGGTGATGATCATGGTTCCCCATGCAATGGGGCTGTTCACACCCAAAAGTCCCATGCCCGTGGAGACCACGATGGCGATGTGAATCAGGTAGAACAAGAACAAACCCTTCGCACTCAACAGCAGCGCCAGCCAACGTTTACCCGGCGCCGCCTCGACCGGTTCGCAAATATCATCGCTGATATCTTTATAAGTCTTGTTCCCCAGGATCAGAGGTTTGCGAGCCACTTCCGATGCCATATTCATAGACGCTTCGCTCATACCAGCCCACCTTCAAACGCACATGTCGTTTGATCTTGACGGTCCTCGGCCCGTCCCGCCGCATGTCCACCGCCGTGTCCGTGCTTCTCGTCCACGCGCTCGGCATGGCGAACGCGTGTGAGATAACGAACTCGAGGTTGGTTGTTGAGTTCTTCAAGCAATGTGTAAGCGCGCTTTTCCGCAAACAGCTTCGCGACACGCGACTCTTTGTTGTTGAGGTCGCCAAAGACGATCGCGTCAGCCGGGCAAGTTTCTTGGCAAGCTGTCTTGATCTCACCATCGCGGAGCGGACGCTTTTCATCTTTTGCGACATTGGTCGCACGACGAATTCGCTGAACGCAGAACGTGCACTTTTCCATCACACCGCGCGTGCGAACCGTGACGTCTGGGTTGTACGCCATATGCAAAGGCTCGGCGCGCTTCTTCACATAGTTGAACCAGTTGAAGCGACGAACTTTGTACGGGCAGTTGTTCGCGCAGTAGCGAGTTCCCACGCAGCGATTGTAGGCCATGTCGTTCAAGCCTTCGTCGTTATGGACGGTGGCCAGAACAGGACAAACTGTTTCGCAAGGCGCGTTTTCACAGTGTTGACACATCACCGGCTGGAAAACTGTGTCGGGCGAAGCCATGTCACCCTTGTAGTAGCGATCGATGCGGATCCAGTGCATCTCGCGGCCTTCCATCACGTAGCGTTTGCCGACGACTTGCACGTTATTTTCGCTCGAGCAGGCAACCACGCAGGCTGAGCAGCCTGTGCACGAGTTCAGATCGACCGTCATCGCCCACTTGTGTTTGGTGTACTGATGCTCCGGCCAAATCGTGAACACGTGATGGCGGTGAATGCCTGATCCTTGATCCTTTTCAAAAGCCGCCTTGGTCGTCTCAAGCGACAAGGGGCGGTTTTCCATCACATGATGGATTTGCGTGGACACCAATTCATAGCGCTCTTTGGTCTTTTTCAGTTCCACCAAGCGACCGGAGAAAATCGGCTGTCCAGCATTGAACATCGCCGCCTGGTAAGCGTCGAAGCCCGAGTCTTCGGCCACTTTGCCAAGACCCTTTCGTCCATAGCCGACGGCCATCGTGCAAACCGCATCGTGCAGTCCAGGCTGAATCCAAGCGGGCGCGCGCATCTTGAAATCACCCGAAGTGATCTCGATCACATCACCTTGCTTCACGCCCTGCTCGCGGGCCCATGCCGGCGACACCGCCAAATAGTTATCCCAAACCACTTTGGAAACTGGGTCTGGAAGCTCTTGCAGCCAAGGCACGTTCGCATAGCGACCGTCCATCATTTGCGAATTGGCGTGCAGCACAAGTTCCATCACCGCACGATTCGGCGCCGGCTTCACACTCACGCGACCCACAAAGGCGCGCGCGGAAGACGTGCGTTCGCGGCGTCCGCCGCTCATGGCGACACCCGTCTGCAGCAACTCAATCCAGAAATCGTTGAAGGCCTTGCCACGACCCAAATCCGTCTTGGACTGAATCTCTTGTGACCAAGTCGCCTTCACATAATCCAACCAAGTTTCCGAAGCCTTGACTCGTGCCGAAGCTGAACCCGCTTTCGTCCAGGCCAACAAGAGTTCGCCCAAAGATCGCGTGTCGTACATCGGCATGATGGTCGGTTGCTGAATGGAATAGATCCCGCTTTGTAATTCAAGATCGCCCCAAGTTTCGAGCGAGCTTCCCACCGGCAGAACCCAATTCGAAAGGCGTCCTGTGGCATCGTTGCGATTGCCTGTATAGATCAAGTTCTCAAGTTTCTTGATCGCTTCAGCGAAGCCCGAGTCTTTGGGAAGCAAAGTCATCAGATCGAGGTCATCGATGATCAGCGTCTTCACTTTTCCAGCGGCCACATCTTGAATCAGTGTAGCCAAACTCTTCGCTGAACCCGAGTAAGTTTGGAAGACGGCCGAGTCGTGATCGACGGTTTTACCGTCGTTACCCAAGACCGAGTTCAGGGCGTTCACCACGACCTGCAGCTCCAGCTGCTGCGCGGTTGCCGTCGCGAGGCCTCCGGCCAAAACCAAGCTCGTGCCGCGCTTTTTCCAAAGTTCATCGGCCACGCGATCCAAGAACATCGGATCAAGTCCGGCTTCACCTTCAGCGGCCGAGAAGGCTTTCGCCGATTCCGCCAAACCAGCGGGCATCGTCGCACCCTTTCGCGCCAATCGATTCAAAAGCGCAAATGCAACATCAAGTTGTCGCGAAGGACGAATGCGTACTCGATCATCCGCGTTCATGCCCGTAAGCGACATCGTCGACTCAAAGCAAACCAAGCGCGACATATCCGCACCCGGAGTTCGGCGCTTGGACCACTGCTTGGTGAACTCAACCGGAGAGATCAAAGTTCCCAAAAAGTCGGCGTCGATGCTGACCACGAACTGAGCCAAATCAAATCGATAACGAGGCAGAACGGCTCGTCCATAGGACAAGCGCTGACCTTCGCGAACGGACTCCAGCGACAAAGCATCGTACTCGACCCAGCGAACGCCGAAAGCGCGCGAGAAATCACCGATGATGGCTCGCACCGAGGGGGACGGCTTGCTGCCCGTCACCAAAGCCACGCCACCTTTTTTGAGCACTTCAAGAATGGCCGCGTCAGCTTCTTCGAATTTCGTCGACACAGATTCCGAATTGCTGCGGTCTTTGTTCACGAGATTGCGACGAGGACCGCGAAGGCGGTCTGGATCATAGAGCGACAAGACTTCAGCATGCGCCCGCGCCGACAGCGCACCGAGATTGATGGGGTGCTGAGGATTGCCCTCAAGCTTTATGGGACGTCCTTCGAGAGTTTTCACGAGCAGGCCCGCGCCCTCATAGCCGTCAAACCAACTGGACGTATAGAAGTTCGCTTCGCCAGGGGTGATTTCCTTAGGAGCTTTCGCATAGGGAATGATGGTGGCCGCCGGGCGACGCACACACGCGCTCGTGGCCAGCGCGAGACTTGCGCCCATCACTTTGAGAAAATCACGTCGAGCAAAGCCGTTATCGTCGGCGGAAAGTGGTGAAGCCATGAATTCATTTTCATAGCGTTCAGCCATGCCAGGATGAGCTTCGAGTTCCTCGAGACTCAACCAATAGGCCGGACCACTCTCAGCGGGGGACTTCGACTGACTATCTTGATGACCAGCTTGGAGTTTGGAATCCATCATTTCCCATCCCACTCTTTGGTTCTGTCTTTTCTGACCAAGATCCTTATGGATTCAGACCTTGGTTTATCGGACCGCTTCGTATCGTTTTTTTATCAATTCAATCTGCTCGTATCGCTCAGTTCGCATCGCTCTTTGCGGGGGGACTCAGCTTCTCGGGAGCGGCGGCTTTCAGTCTGCGTGCTCTCAAGATCCATGACTGACTTCACAAGTCCCTTTGAGTCGCAGCCAGCGCGACTCACCCTCAGAGATCAATAATGACAAGTTGAGCAACTCACAGGCGCCTGGTTCTCCGACTCGCGATGACAGTTAATGCACCAGCCCATCGAGAGGCTCGAGAATTGGTACATCGTCTCCATGCTTTCCACCGGACCGTGACACTTGTGACAAGCTTGAGGAGCGCCATACTTTTCAACGTGGCGCTTGTGATTGAACTTCACGTGATCTGGAAGCAAGTGAACCTTCTTCCACACGATGGGTTCGTTCTTCGCGTAAGCCTCTTGCAGCTTGGGAATCCAAGGATTGCCCTCGCTCCCCGGCACCACCAGATGGCAGTTCATGCAAATATTCAGTGACGGAACAGCGGAGTGGTTCGCGCGCTCAGCTGAAGAGTGGCAGTACAAGCACTGCATCTTGTACTGTCCCGCATGCAGCTCATGTGAGAACGGAATCGGCTGCTCGGGCGCATAGCCTTTGTTGTAGCCAATCGATCCCCACTCCCAGCCGCAGGCCGTCAGCCACATCGACATCGACAACATCGAAGCGAGCGACAAAGTCTTCAGCGACGGCAAAGCGCCTTGCAGGAAAGCAATTCCATGCGCGGCTCTCTTCACGCCTGAAAAGTAAACGGCTGAAAAGGAAAAGGATCGGACGAATGAATTTCGGACGAACGAATCCACGACGTGCATCAGGCTGACCTCAATTGAAGTTGCACTCCATAAGTAATGGATATGCCAACAATTGAAAAACGTTTTTCTCGAGAATCGAGACGAAATTGAGAATGCTGAAGGCCTCAGCAGTTACACTTCAACAGCCCCCGGGCCAGTTCCGATCAACCGCAACCACTCCCCCACGCCGTTGAGCTTCGCGATCCAACAGACAGCTTGCTCAATGGCCTCTTGGAATTTTGCAAGCCAATCACCGACGCACACTCGGTGAAGCCTAGCTGAAGATGACTCGGATGCACGGCTTCGCCGTGATTAAAGAAGAATCAAATTCGAGACCCAGCACTGCAAGCGGATCCACACGGCTTGCTCACGCAAAGCCTTAAAGCCTCGCCGAAATGTCTCAAACTCGCGACGCCCGCAGCGCATGACGCCGAGCGACTTAAGACTTCGCGGATCTCAAGCGCTGAGTGGCCTCGACCACTCCCACAAAGGCCAAGTTGAGCAACACAAAGCCCGTCACATACTCCACGCCGCCTGCCCCGAATCCATAAGAATGAAGCCCCGCACCCAACACGAAGTTCACTCCGTACCAGGCCATGATCACCAAATTGAAGGCGACGATCGAGCCGATCAACATGCCGCGCTCACGCACCCAGCCCACAAGCCGAGCGTGCAAGATCGCGAGATATCCGAGGAGCGCAATGAGGGCCCAAGTTTCTTTTGGGTCCCAACCCCAGAACCGCCCCCAACTGTAGTCAGCCCAAACGCCGCCCAAGATCGTGCCGGCGGCCAGTAGCACCACGCCGATCTGTAGTGCGCGATAGCAGGCTTGCACCAAATCTCGAACACGAGCCGTGGCGTAACCTTCTCCGCGAAGCACCATGACCAAACCAAAGTTTGCCAAGGCCCAAGCCAGGAAAAAGGCCGAATAGCTGATGGTGATCGTCAACACATGCACAATCAGCCAAAGATTCGAACGGAGTACCGGCTCCAACGGCTGCAAGCTGCCGTCCAATATGTGCGTCGAGAGATCCGAGACGATGTTGCAAAGCACAGCGACCAACGCACCGGCGAGCAACACATAGCGCGACTTGTGTCGCCACTCAAAAAACATCGCGAACAAAATCGTGCCCCAAGACACCCACACCACAGTCTCATACATGTTCGAAACCGGCGGTCGACCGGTGAGGTAAACACGAAGTCCAAATCCATAAGTGTGCAGCAAAAACGCCAGGCCCACTAAGATCCAAGATGCCACATACGCCTTGGACACCACGGCTTGGCTCTTTGCATTCCAAGCAAACGTCATCGCCAAAGCGCTCAGCAAATACAGAATCCACGCCCACATAAAAGGATGAAAAGTTTCGTAGTGCACTTCCGCGCGCATCGCTCCAAAGAAGCCTTCTTCAAGCGAAGGGTACAATTCCGAGTTCACCGCATGCGCGACCTGCTTAAACTCCTTCACGGCGGCCGCCAATCGCGACGATCCCTCGGGGTCCACAACACCTTCGCGATTCGGCAAGGCTTGCACGTAGCTTGAAAGCACAGCTGCGAATTTTTCTTTAGCCGCGCCTTCAAGCGCCGCCACAGGCGTCCACGCATCTGGAATGACCATGCCCTCTTTGGCTTTCTCGGCATGTTCGGCGACGACTTCAGGAGTCGGCGGCAAGACGCGAAGCCAAGAGCCATCTTTGATCCCTTGATACACGCCAAGCTGGCTTTCCAAGCGCGAGGCCGCTTGATTATAGGGATCAAGTTTCTTTTTGGACTCGCGAAACACTGCCAGTTCTTGAAACACCAGCTGCAAGCGAGGGTTCTTGAATAGCTCAAGCGGTGTGTAATGATCGCGCGTCGCCTCAAGGCCCAACGCATCTTTTAGGGCTTTAAGCTTCAGCTCCACAATCGGTTGCTGATCCCAGAAATCACCCGCCATCATCCAAGTCGGCACGACTTCCAGAGCTTGGCGGCGAACCGGTTTTTGTCCGTCTTGCCCCTGCGACTTGTAAGTCTCGCGACCATAAATCAATTGCAGGCTCTCGCGCGCGAAGGTCTCAAACGGCTTCACTCGGCCATTATCCTGTACCGGCAATACCGCCAACTCCTTGAGTCCTTCGCTTCGCGCCTCGGCTCGACTTGCCACCAGAGACGTCAGCGCACTGAGGCTCAAAAGCGCAATCAAACTCAGTCGGAGCCAAGAAGACGATGGGAAACACGATGCAGTTCTCACGATTTCACCTCACGACTTTAAGTCGCGGCAGCCGCCGAGGCGGCCGCCCGCGCTGACCGGCGCTTCCAATAAAACAAGTGGAGTGTTCCAAAGACGATCAACAGCGAGCCAAAGTACTTCAAGGTACGTCCAGGATCGCGGTTCACCGACAAAATGCTGGCAACCGGCCGACCTTGCTCATCCGCTTCGAAACTCGCTTGATAAAATGTAAAGCCCGCATGCTTGAGCGGCTCATTCATGGAAATCAATCTTTCACCAAGACCATCCACCTCAACCCAACTCTGATAGCTGGCGGCGCGAAGTGTGCCCTGATACCGGCCGATTTCGAACTTTTTGAGAGCCACTTGAAATCCCAAGGGGATGCGACGATTCGCAAATTGCACCACATAGACTTGATCGTTTGAAAACAGCTTCAAGATGGAATTGAGCCCCATCCATTGCGACTTAATTTGCGACTCACCTGGCGCGCGATACTCGACTCGAATCGCCGCATTGGTCACAGGCGTCGGCCGATCTTGGGGAATGTAGCGGATCTCTTCACGCGCCCGAGGCAAGTACTTCAGCAGCCGAAACTCGAGCTTCATCCAGCCCGTCGCAAGACTCTCTCCGGCCTTCAAGCGACCGCGCTTAACTTTGACCCCTTCGCGAGCCGTGTGAACTTCATAGGCCAACTTCTCGCCGTCGAGAGGTTTAAGCAAAATCGCATTGCGCGAGGTGAACTCTCGAGGGAACTCGCCCACGATGCTGATTTGCGCGGGACCAAACTCTTTAGTCTCGATATTTCCAGCCGCGGGCTGAAGCATCCACTCGGTGACATTGACTTGCTCATTCACCAATTGAAATCGAATGGCTGAACCCGCCTGAGGATTCTCAGGTGTTTCGACGAATTTCTGATCGCGGAGCGCGTAGGCGTGGGACTCGACAATCTTCAAGTCGGCGTCGGGAAGCGGAATGACCAACGGCTGATCGGCGCGCGCAGGCTTTAAAAAGAAATCGACTTCGCGCGAATAGATCGAGGCGTATCGTGCACCGTCCATTGAAGAAAACACCGTCAAATCCGTCGGTGAAATGGTGATGGACTTGCCCGGCTGCTCTCGCGTCAAAGTCACGCTGCCATCGACACCGAACTGATTGGTCACCCACTGACCCAACATCAAGATGAGGATTCCAATGTGCGCCAACACAAAACCGGTGTGCTTTTTCTGCCAGGGCCAGCGGTCAATCATCACGGCCGTCAAGGAAACCGCGAGCATCAACAGCGGGATCACCATCAGCGGCGCCGAATACACAAGTTTCTTAGCCGCGGCGGCGTCCAATTGAGCTTCGACGATCGTGCCGTAAGCGGTGACCGCGCCAAGAGTCATGATGATAACGACTGCCAGTTTCAGGCTGGCCAAAAATTTGATGCTTCGTTGCCACTTGGGCTGAATGAAGGCTTTCAGTTGTTGGAGTTTCGGGTGCTGGAGTCGCTGGCCCAACGCCGCAGGACGCGCGCCTTGGCTTGTAGCTTGAGCCGACGCGGACGAAGTTGAACTGTCATCTGCCCCTTGCGGAGACTTGTTGGAGGTCGACATGTACGACCGAACCTAAACCCGGGGCTTCGACAGGTCAAAGCCCAGTGCTCAAACACATTTTTGGGTCGAGAAGTCCAAAGAACGAAAACTCGAGCCGATTCCAGCATTGGGCTTTCACTGTGCTTTCACTGGGCTTTACAATTTCCCCTGAGCGATCCCATCCGCGATCTGATGAAGCATTCGTCCCAAACGCGCGGAAATTTCTTCGAAGCGCTGTGGGATTTTCGCTTTCGTGAACTCGTCCATATAAAGCGCGCGATTCAGTTCAATTTGCAGGCAATGCCAGCCCTCGCTCGGACGCCCGTAAGTTTCGGTGATGCGCCCACCTTTGTAAGGCCAATTGCGACGCACACTCAAACCGACGGAGTGGCCTGCGGCCTCGACCAAATCCATCAATTCAGGACGACAGCTTCGTCCGTCTTGATCGGAGATCACCAAGTCCGCGCGTCGCTCTCCCGGATCTCGATGCTCTTTGGTGCCGAGGCTCGGCATCGAATGAAGATCCAACTGATAAAGAGGCTGATTGGGAAATTCCGCAGCCGTGCGCGAAGCCGCCAAGCGAAGTGCTTGATGAAAAGGATGAAAGCAGCGCTGCAAGAGCGCTTCGTAGGTCTGGCTGTCGACGGGCTGCGGCATGAGTCGGTGACCCTCCGTGGTGATCGACCACAAAAGTCCACGCGGGAAGCGACCGCTTGGCGCCTGGGCTCCTTTCACAGAGTCGACGTCGACATCATCGGCCCAGCGATTCAAATCACAGGCATAGCGATGCCAGGGTGTGCTGATCCACGGGATTTTCAGTTGCCGAATGCTCGGCGCATACAGCTGATCGACGTAGCGATCCACGTCGTACATCAAAATTTTTTCGTCGAGCGAATTCAGCCACGGAGCCTCGGGCGGCACGCGCTCACCGGAGTGAGGTGTCGTGATGAGAAGTGGCAACTGCGCGCGACCTGTGGGTGGGAAGTCCTGTAGAATGAAATCCTTCAACTGCGGATCACGCCATGCGCTCTCCGAGAATTGTACGCCGAAAGTGTTGACGTGATGCTTCGACATCGGCTCCCCTCAAGTCATGAAAATCTACACGAGAACCGGCGACCAAGGCAGCACCTCTCTCTTTGGCGGACAACGCGTGTCAAAGGCCGATCTTCGCCTCGAGGCCTATGGCACTCTCGATGAGCTCAACTGCTTTGTCGGTTGGCTTGTCGCGCTCTTGCCCTCGTCCACCACGAAGGAATCATGGGACACTGAGCGAGCTGAGCTTGCGGATGTTCAGGACCAACTTTTTCGAATTGGTTCACACTTGGCGATGGCAACGGATCAAGAAGATCCTCAAGCCGCCAACTGGCGCGCCAAGCTTCCCGCTCTGGATCAGCAGTTTGTCGCTCGTCTAGAAAAATCCATGGACCGCATGGACGCGGACTTGAAGCCGCTTAAGAACTTTGTGCTCCCCGGCGGCTCAACACTCGCCAGTGCGACGCATGTTTGCCGAGCCGTCGCTCGACGTGCGGAAAGAAATGTGGTGCGCCTCTTCGAAGAGGCCGACTTGGACTCACATTCGCATCGCGAAATTGCGCGGCAACTCAATCGACTCAATGATTACTTTTTCGTATTGGCGCGACACTTCAATCGCCGCGCACAAATCGAGGAACCGGTCTGGAAGGCTTAATCCATGAAGTCTGAAAACTCGCGCGCCCACCTCGAGGCTGGGCGCAGCAGCGCGTGCGCCGAACTCAGTTGGCAAGCGCCAAGGGGCGCACTTCTTTCCAGAACCAGCTGAGCATGGGATCCAAGTCGATGGAGTCAATCACCGTGACCTCGTCCACTCCATACTTCACCGCCGCTTCGTCATAGTCTTGGGGCCGAAGAGCCGCCGCCGGACCAATGTTCACAAAGCGAAGCGCCAAGGCGTGCTCGACGACTTCGCCGACAAGCTTTTTGAGATCCATGGACGGCGCCTGATTCTCAGCCAATCCACCATCTTCAGTTCGCACATAAGCTTTGAACTCAGAAAGGCTCATGCCGCTCAATGATGGAAGATTGCCGAGGCTATTCGCCAGCGCACCGCTGGGGTTCGCCGCCGGCGACATCGATGCAACACCCGGCAGAGGTGCCCCTGGAAGCGGCAGCCCGACTAAAGTCGGGAGCGCTGGAGCCGCGTTGGCCGCATTCGGCGCCACAGCTGCCGATGCTCCTAAAGCCGAAGTCGGAGCTGTCGTTGCTCCGGGCGCTGGTGGGTCTTGCGGGCGCAGCTTCAAAGTCGAGAGTGCTGAGCTTTGACGAACGAGTTCCTCAAACTTCATTTGCCCGACACAAACCATGAGGGCCGAGTCACCGTTCGAATTGCCGATCAGAACGTCAGGTTGCTTTTGTGTTCGGCGATATCGATCATAAAGTCCAACTTGAACTATTGCCGCCAACAGACTCTTCATCTTGATGTTTCGATTGAAGGCATCATCTTCCGTCACGATGGCATTGAATAGGTCGATGCGTTCATATTCGGTCTGATCAAGGATGCTTTGCGCCTCGCGAATTCGTCGCGAAACCTCAGGAATTCGCACCACCCCCAATCGCAGCTCCAGGAAGTCTAAGCCGCTTCGTCCAGCGAAGATCACGCCTGTCGGTGGTGCAAAGGTCGAAGCGTGCGGCGTGCCTCGCGAAGGGCGAGGTCCCGAAATCGAAGGCACGGCCGAGGCGCCGCCCGCGGTCTGCGCCGCTGCGGCCGCGTCACTTGCGGCTTGCGGATCTTTGGCCTCAGGCCGAAGTTCAAAACGATCCGTCAGATGTGGAAGCCCAGTGGTCCCCTGATTGCCGTTCGATCCTGTTGATCCTGTCATTGCCAACCCCGTTTCGTGTTCGCCGTATCTCGTTTTCGCCTGAGCGCTTTCCCCATGACCACTCGCCGGCTCGATCCTGCACCCACCTCGCAAGAACTTTTGATTCTCAAAAAGTGAGGGCCGCGAATTGTCACCGAATCGAAGCACTAACAAGTTTCGTGCCGCGCGAACGCGGGCCGAGGAATGTGACGCGTCGGTTGAGATGCGAGTCCCAAATCGAAGACATTCACTGACGAGCCCAAAAAACACAGATTTTTGCACTTGGCATAAAACCGCAAAGGGTCACCACCCCCTGCAAGGCTTTCAATCGAGGGTGTAGAGAAGTGTGACGGGTAAAATCGACAAGTCACTGCATCACTCCTCAACAGCCACCACCTCGACAGCTGAAGTTCACCATCGCCATCGATCGCCCGACACTTGGGATTTGCACTCGACCCTAGTCGGGGCGCAAGGAATCCGACTTAAGCCCACCGACCTTTTTCTGATAGTCTGTTGGGGATTGGCTCTACCATGGAATTTTCGAAACGAGCCCAAGCCGCAACACGCGAGAATAAGAGCAACGTGAACCGCAACTTAGAAGATGAATTCAAACCGCGAGTCCAGGCATGAATCAACGACCAGTCATTGAGCGCTTGGCCGCGATCGCACTGCTAATTTGCATCGGCTACGCGACAGCCGATTTGCTGATGCTTTCACAGGTCCGTCCCCTGCTGTTGGCGTCAGAGGACCCTCCGCCCTTGCCGGCTCCGCGATCCGCACAGACTAAACTCACCGACCTTCGCCGCTACAATGTCATCACCGAACAGAACATCTTCTCCCCCGATCAAGTGATTCCCGACCCCCTGGGTGGAGCCCTCAATCCCATGCGCATGGGAGAGCCGGTGCTCACCACTCGTCCCATCACCTTGCTCGGCACCTTGGTTCACAACAATGAGTCGCGATCCGTGGCGCTTGTGAAAGCCGGCAGCGACACCGTCGCCGTGCGGATCGACGGCAAGTTTGATGGCAATGGCGCGACGATGAAGAAGATCGAACGCTCACGCATCATCTTTATCAACGAAAGCAATCAACAGCTGGAGTACGCGGCGATTTCCGAAAAATCCAATCTCAAAATTCAGACTGTCGGAGCACCGACCGCTCCAACAGGCGGAATTACCGTCAAGTCAGACCTCGATCGCGAAGTTTCAAAGTCCATGGTTGAAAACGCGCTTAAAAATCTGCCGAATCTACTCCAAGAAGCGCGCGCCGTTCCTCGCATTGGCGCCAATGGCCAAGTTGAGTGCTGGCAAATCGCCGAAATGCGCCAGGGCAGTTTGTTTGAAACTCTCGGGGTTCGCCGTGGGGATTGCATTGAAACCGTCAATGGCGATCGCATCGATAGCGCCGCCAAAGCCATGGAGATCTTCAATGCTCTCCGCAACTCGGCGACGGCAATTAATTTGGGAATCGAACGTGGTGGTCGAAAAGAGTCGATGAATTTCACCATCACTCAGTAGTTGAGATGGGCAGTAGTTGAGATGGGCAGACGGGTTGGTTTTATTGGCCGCTTCATGGGGCCGGTTAAATTGGCCGGCTTCGATGGTTCGGTTCAAAGTTTTGAGTGCGAAGGCCGCGGCAAGATGGATCTTGGCCAACGGCGAACAGTGCGACGAAGAGTGCGACGACAGATGGACATCGGTGGGACGGTGTAGGGACCCACAAAGAAGAGGTAGGCTATGGCCATGACAAGGACGTCATCAAAAGCAGTTGCCCCCACATCGAGCCCAAAGGTTCGGCAAGTCTCCGGGTACAAACAATGGCTCGCGCTCCTCATCTGCACAAGTCTTGTGACTTCGAGCTGGCCCGCCTATGGCCAACAAGATGAGCTCGATAAACTTTTTGAAGACGAAGAAATTGATGAGCCGATTGGCACATTCAATCAAGCACCGCCGCCACCGCCACCGCCGGCGCCCGATTTCAATGTCGACAACAATCCGCCGCCGCCCGAGCCGACCTACAACACAGGTGGCGGATCAAATGTCAGCCGTGGCTCAAGCGGTCCAAGCACGATGACCGTGACCAAGACGAATAAGCCTGGGGAAAAGCCGCAAAATCCCTCCATCGAAGACATCACCGACGAAAATTACGGCGATCTCATCGAGGCCAACTTTCCGGATGTGGAAATCAACGAGTTGGTGAAAGCCATGGGCCTACTCACCAACAAAAACTTCATCATTGATCCGGGAGTCCGCGGCAAAATCACGATTTTGGCGCCCAACAAAGTCACTGTGGCTGAAGCTTACAAAGCTTTTCTCGCGGCACTCGCCATCAACGGCTTCACCGTTGTTCCCTACGGCAAGTTCTATAAGATCAAAAGCTCGCGAAACGCCCAGCGCGATTCGATTGAGACCTACACAGGCGAATACGCGCCCACAAGCGACATCTACATCACGCGCATTGTGCATTTGAAGCACACCTCGGCCGAGGAAGTGAACAAACGACTGCGAGTCCTCCCCTCGAAGGATGGCGAGATCACGCCTTACGAGCCGACCAACTCGCTGATCATCACGGATTACGGCGCCAACGTTGAGCGCATGATCAAGATCATCAAGGAATTGGATCGACCTGGCTTCGAAGAGCAGCTTGCCGTTGTGCCCGTACGCTATGCGAAGTCCAAAGACCTTGCGGATCTCATCAATCAAATCATCAACAAAACTCCCGGCTCTACGGCCAACCAAAACCCCGCGTTCGGCGCAGCGGTCCCACGCTTCCGTTCGCGCGGCGGCACAGCCGCTGGCGGCACACCCGAGGAACTGTCGCTGGTGGCGCCCGACGATCGCACTAATGCGCTGATCGTGGTCGGCAACAAAGCCGGTATCGACAAAGTGCGCGAGCTGATCCGCAAGCTCGATTACAAACTCGACCCGGCTGAGGCCGGCGGCGTCTTCGTCTACTACGTCCGCTACGGTGAAGCCGAAAAAATCGCCGCCACAATTTCAAATCTGAGCGGCAGCGCCGGCGGCAACACGGCCCAGCAGGCGATCCAACCGCCCGGGGTATTCGGCGCGCGCCCCGCGTCGCCACTGGATCGACAAAATATTTTCGGTGGAGACGTGAGAATCGTCGCCGACAAAAACACCAACTCTTTGGTGATTACGGCTTCCAAGCAGGACTACGAAGTGGTTCGTTCTCTCCTAGCTAAGATCGACATCCCCCGCGATCAGGTCTTTGTTGAAGCTATCATCATGGAAATGAACACCGACAAGACGAAAGCTTGGAATCCAACTTACTACTATTTGGACCCTGCCTCAGGCGGCATTGGGCGAGCGGGCTTTTCACGCCGTGGGACTTTGCAAAACATCTTGAACCCCACCACCGACTCCGGCGCGATCCTCGGCTTCGGAAGTGGCGCGACACTGAATTTCAATGTCGGTGGCCAAACTGTGAAAGTTCCTTCGCTGGTGAGCTTCATCAATCTGCTGCAGCAGAATGTGGAGTCCAACATCCTCTCCACTCCTAAGATCATGGCGCTCGACAACGAGGAAGCCGTCATTGAAGTCGGCGACAACGTGCCGATCGCTCAGGATCAGGCCACTACTGGTCAGACGATCACCACCAACACTCGCTTTGAAAAGGCGACGATCAAGCTGACGCTCACGCCCTACATCCGTCCCGACAGCGATGTCGTGCGACTGAAGCTCGAGCAAAGCGTGAAGCAACCGTCGAACACCAACATCCGTTCGGCGCGCTTGGCGGAATCGACCACCATCATTTCCGATCGCTTCATCAAGACCAACATCGTCGTCAATTCAGCCGACACGGCTGTGCTGGGCGGCTTGATTCGCGATGAAGATACCGTCGATGAAACGAAGATCCCTGTGCTGGGTGACGTTCCTGTGTTGGGCTGGTTGTTCAAGTCACGCTCGGTGCAAAAGAAGAAGATCAACCTGGTGATCTTCATCACTCCGCGCATCATCCGCGGCGTCGGCGACAGCCAGCGCTTGCTCGGCGAAAAGGCCAACGAGCGCATTGACTGGGTGAAGCGCAACTTCGACGGTCGCGATCCTTATGGAGCGGCGATGGATCGACTGCCGAGAACTTCGAAAACCGACAGCGATCGCGACTTTCCGAAAAAGACCAACACGGATGAACCCGTAGGAGTGAAGCGCTAAATGGCCAACGTCGGAGTCGACAGCGTCCTCGCCAAGAACACAAGCTTGAGTGATGAACAGGTTCAAGCCTTGCTCAACACTCCCGTGGGCATGGGCCAAACCCTCCGCGACGAACTGTCACGCAAGGAAGGCCAAGCCTCTGATGAAGTGCTGGCGGAGCTCGCGAAGTTTTTAGGAATTCCCTACCTGAAGGACGTGAACGTTTCGGAAATCTCGGGCGACCTGGTGCGCGACATTCCGATCGGCTTTGCCCGACGCCACGAAGTCCTGCCGATCAAAGAAGACGCGACCAGCGTGCAAGTGCTACTCACCAATCCTTTGAATCTCGCCGTGCTCGACGACCTGCGCGTGTCGTTTAAAAAGAAAATGCTGCCGGTGATGAGCTCGAAGTCACGCGTGCTCGACGCGATCAACCGCGTGTATGAAAAGTCGACGACGGCGCTCAAAGGACTCGAGGGCATCGAAGAAGAAGAGTTCGATCTGGACGAGCCCATCATCGACCTGTTGGAGTCCGGTGAGGACGAGGCCCCCGTCATCAAGCTCGTCAACACTCTGCTGTTTCGAGCGGTGAAGGAAAAGGCCAGCGATATTCACATCGAGCCTTATGAGCGCGACATGGTGGTGCGCTTTCGCATCGACGGCGTGCTGTTTGACATTTTCAAGCCACCGAAGAAGTTCCAGAACGCCATCACCTCGCGCATCAAGGTCATGGGTAACCTCAACATCGCGGAAAAGCGACTTCCTCAAGACGGTCGTATTCCTCTGAAGTTGGGTGGCAAAGATATCGACGTTCGTCTTTCGACTGTCCCCACCTCTTTCGGTGAGCGCTTGGTGATGCGCTTGCAGGATCGCAGCAACGTCATTTTGCAGCTTGAACAACTGGGTTTTAGCGAAGACTCGATGAAGCTTCTGTCCGACGATTTGCTGCAGAGAACCTACGGCATCATATTGGTCACCGGCCCCACCGGCTCCGGTAAGTCGACGACTCTTTACGCCTGCTTGTCACGCATCAATAACTCGACAATGAACATCCTCACCGTCGAGGATCCCGTCGAACAACGTGTTCACGGCATCGGCCAGGTGCAAGTGAACTCCAAAATCGGACTCACCTTCGCCTCAGGCTTGCGCGCGTTTTTGCGCCAAGACCCCGACGTGATCATGGTCGGTGAGATTCGAGACTTGGAGACTGCGGAGCTGGCGATCAACGCTTCGCTCACCGGCCACCTCGTCTTTTCCACTCTCCACGCCAATGATTCGGCCGGTGCGTTTCCCCGCTTGCTCGATATGGGTTGCGAGCCATTTTTGATTGCGACCTCGCTCCTCGGCATCATCTCTCAGCGATTGGTGCGTGTGCTCTGCCCGATCTGCAAAGCGCCACACACGCCGACGGATATGGAGCTGGGATCGCTGGGTCTCAATCGCACACAGGTGGCCGGCCACAGTATTTTCAAGGCCGTCGGCTGCGATCAATGCAACGGCAAGGGTTATCAAGGCCGAACCTTGATTCAAGAACTCTTAGTTGTGAACGACGACATTCGCTCGCTCATCATGAAGCGCGTGGATGGCGGCAGCATCAAGCGACGAGCCGCCGAGCAAGGCATGCGCTCGTTCCGAGATCACGGCGTCGAAAAGGTGCTTCGCGGCATCACGACGATCGAGGAAGTGCTCTCCAACTCGCAGATCGACTTGTAACAATCCCGCATTCGCAGCGTGACAGGGCCGGGTTCTCCGGCCCAAAATCGAAGCATGCCGGTCTTCGAATACAAGGGCCTTAATTCGAGCGGGAAAAACGTACGCGGCAACATCGATGCCGACAATCAAAAGCTTGCGCGCGCAAAGCTCAAAAAAGATGGCGTCTTCGTCACCGAAATTCGCGACAAAACGAAAGCCACCTCAGCTAAGACCCAATCGGGTCGCACCTCAGGCGCACGAGTCAACATTCAAGAGAAGTCGAATCTCACGCGCCAGCTCGCGACGCTTTTGAAAGCCGGCATTCCCCTCGTGGATAGCCTCACGGCCGTCGCCGATCAGATCGAAAACCCTGATCTCAAAGCCATTGTCGCGGATGTGAAAAATCAGGTGAACGAGGGTACGACGCTCCATAAAGCCCTCAGTCGTCACCCTAAAGTCTTCGATCACATTTACATCACCATGTGCGAAGCGGGCGAGGCCACAGGCACGCTGGATGTGATTCTTTTGCGCCTGGCGGAATTCACCGAAGCTCAGCATGCGCTGGTCACCAAAGTCCGCTCCGCCGTTCTCTATCCGGTGATCATGACGATCTTCCTCACGCTCATGCTTTCGGTCATGTTCGTCTTTGTGATCCCGCGCATGACGGCCATCTTTGAAAGTTCAGAAATGCAATTGCCTTGGTACACAAATGTGACCATCGCGGTCTCCGGATTCTTCGTCGACTATTGGATCGTGGTCTTGGCCATGGGCGCACTGGGATACATCAGCTTTCGCAGCTGGAAAGCTACGCCTGCGGGCTCGCGCCAGTGGGATGTGCTGACTTTGCAGTTTCCCTTGATCGGGCGCCTCGCTCGTATGATCGCGGTGAGTCGCTTCACGCGCACACTTTCAACCTTACTCACCGGCGGCGTGGCCATGCTGCAGGCCATGGACATCGTTCGCAATGTGGTGGGCAATCAGGTTCTGGCCGAGGCTATTGATCAAGCGCGGGAAAACATTCGCGAAGGTGAAAGCATCGCGGGGCCACTTAAAAAGTCCGGGCAGTTCCCGCCCATCGTCATTCACATGGTCAACATTGGTGAAAAGACAGGTGATCTTGAAGCTATGCTCACACAAGTGGCGAACTCCTTTGACTACCAAGTGGACACCGAGATTCAGGGACTGACCTCGGCATTGGGTCCACTCTTGATTGTCGTGATGGGATTGGTGATTGGCGGAGTTGTCTTCTCCATCATGGTTCCCATCTTTCAAATGTCTCAGTTGGGCGCGACTTGATCCTCGCCCTTGTGCGTCGAAGTTTATTCTCTCACCAACTCCATCGAAGCTGGGCTTGAGGGCCCCGAGGTGAAGTCGGTATGATGTTCTTCGACTCTTAGTCGGATCTCAGTCCGTAGGGACCTGGGATTTGACGTGCTGATTCGAATAAGTTCACTTTGCATTCGACCGAAAGGACTCCCATGAAGCGCGCGCTCAAAACAAAAAATCGTCTCAACACTCGCGGCATGACTTTGATTGAGATCATGGTCGTTTTGTTGATCGTCGGCGCGCTCGCCGCAACTTTGGGTAGAACCGTTTGGGATAACCTGATAATGGCCAACGTGAAGCAGACCAAACTCATGCAGCAAGAATTCGCAAACGCTTTGCGGATGTACAACACCGAGTGCGGCACCTATCCGACAACTGAACAAGGACTTGAGGCTTTGGCCAAGAATCCCGGTGCCGAGGCTTGCGCGAACTGGGGACCGCGCCCCTTCCACCAGGGACCTTTTAAAGATGCTTGGCAACGTCCCTTCGCCTATGAATCCGACGGTGCGACATTCACAATTAAGTCGAACGGTCCCGACAAGCGCAATGGCGGCGGCGATGATCTTGTTTTTAACTCCGAAGGTTCGACCGGCGAAGCGCCAAAGAACTGAGTTAAAGTGAGTTGCTCCACGGGTTTCAGCTGTTAGGCTTAAGCCTGGATGCCTCTTCAGTCTAAGACCTGTCATTCCAAACGCGGCGGCTTCACTCTCATCGAAGTGATGGTGGTGCTGCTGATTGTCGCCGCGGTCATGGCGATGGGCGGCTCGCGCTTTTTCAATCCCAATGAAAACCGCCGCGGCCAAGTGCGAAGTTTCGCAATTCAGACGCGCGAACTTCGCACCAACGCCAAACTTCAAAACGTCACCTTGAGATTGGCGATCGCCATGGACGAAACCGGAGGACACAAATTCTGGGTGGAGAGCGCCAACGGGCATGTGTTGCAACTCTCCTCCGAGCAAGTTGAAGAGCTCAGTCGCCTCACACAATCGCAACGCGAAGAGGCTTTGAAGACTCGCCCCAAGTTTCAACGCGACCCCCGTCACCCCGAACGAAAGCTGACCGGCGGGCTGAAATTCCTTGGCGTGGAGCTGGCGACGCAGCCTAAGCCCATCACCGAGGGTGTTGCCTACATCAATTTCTTTCCGGCTGGACTCAGCGATGAAGCCATCATCAAGATGGGCGACGGCGAAAGTCAGCTCTGGTCCGTTGTCGTTCATCCCCTCACCGGCGCCGCGAAAGTTTACAATCGCGCCATGAGCCTCAAGGATTTGCGAGAATGAAACGCGGCTTCACTCTACTCGAAACCATGATCGCGATGATGATCATGACCGGCGCGCTGATCATCATCGGCCAATCTTGGAGCGGCAATCTCATGCGTCTTGAGAAATCCAGGCTCAATACGGATATGGCGCAACTTCTCGATCGCAAGATGGCCGAGATCGAGATGACTTATCGAGGTGAACCCATCAGTGAAATTCGCGAAGAAGATGGCGGCGATTTTGGCGCGCTTTTTCCTGGCTACACTTGGGAAATGACGGCGAAGGAATTTGAGATGCCGGATCTCAGCGGCGCGCTCATGAGCAAAGATGGCGGCGTCGATGAGATGACTTTGCTCATCATTCGCACGGTGGCGGCCTACCTCAAAGAGACCATCAAAGAAGTGTCCGTCACCGTCAGCTTTCAGCCCAAAGATGCGCGCGCCAAACCCATTCGCCAATCCGTCGCCACGTATTTTGTTGATTACACCAAGCCTCTCACACTTGCCGGCGGCAGTGCGGGCACTGGAAGCGGCGGACCCGCGGGAGGCCGGCCGCAATGACCAATCAGCGCGGCTTCACACTCATTGAAATCATGATCGCCCTGATCATCTTGTCAGGGCTTTCCGTCTTGATTGGACAAAGCGTGCGCAGCGGCCTCGACAGTAAAAAGCGCATTCAAAGACAAATCGACGACGAGTCCGCTGTACGAGATACGGTGCGCTTGATGGCGTCCGACTTTGCCGCCGCCTACCATCACCGCGATCTCGCCATCAAACTCTACAATCAAGTTCTCGAAGCGCGAAAACGAAAGGCCACAGGCCAAGGCGACCCTGGCGCAACCCCCGCTCCCGGTGGCGTCGCCCCGGTTCCCACACCACAGCCGACGCCGAATCCCAACTTGCCTCCAGATCCCCTGGCGATGGCAACACCCTTTCCTTCGCCAAAACCTCGCAGCCAGTTCATCGGTGAAGCGGACCGAGTCGCCTTCACGGTCAGCAATCATGTTCGGCGCTTTGTCGATGCGAAAGAAAGTGATCTGGCCGAAGTCGGCTATTCGATTCGAAGTTGCGGCGCTGATGAAGGTGTTGAGGGTCGAAAAAAGTCACAAGGCAACTATCGCACCACATGTTTGGTGCGGAGGGAGAGCAGTCAGGTGGATGAAGATCCCACCACGGGCGGCACGGAGACGATTTTGCTTTTGTATGTCGCCGAGTTCAAACTCCGCTACATCGCGCGCGACCGCACTGAGCCGCTGGAATCTTGGCACAGCAAGCAAGGCGATGAGACCTCAGGCCGCTTCCCTGACGCCGTCGAGATTCAACTCACCGTGCACGACAAAGAAGATCCGAACTCAAAGCCCATCAAGATGAATTACGTCGCCCCCATTCGCTTTCCGAATAATCCCGAAAAGAAAACCGCGGATTCTACAAATGGCGCGCAGGGCGCAAACCCCAACGCCTCTCCCACACCCGCGAGGCAGTTCTGATGGACGTTTCAACAAAGTCCAACACTCAACGCCCAACTCCCGTTCGCCGATCCCGTCGAGGCGCTGCGCTCATGTTGGCGCTGTTTGCGACAACACTCCTCATGGTGATCGCGACCGAGATCATGTATGAAACCAACGTCGAGTATGTGGTCAGCACGCAAGCCGTGCATCGTGTGCGCGCGTATTGGTCCGCGCGCGCCGCCGTTGAGATTAGCTTGCTTCGCATCAGCATTTTCCGACAGGCCAAGTCGCTGGCCGGCCAAAACCTCCCTGACCCCAGCCTGCTCGATCAGATTTGGCAGCAGCCTTTTGCTTGGCCCCCGCCGCTACCTGACGGTGTCGGCGAAGTTGAACGAAGCGAGATTCAAAAGGCGGTCAAAGCGAGCGACCTCACCGCGATCCGTACCAGTTATCTGGCGACGATCGAGTCCGAAGGCGCGCGCATCGACGTCAACGACTTAGGCTCGCCTTCGACAATTCTCGCCAAGGCCACAAAAGATCAGTTGCTTGGTATTTTTCGCGCCAAGCTTGAAAACGATGAAGCCTTTGCCTCGCGCTACCGTGGTCGCAACTTTGAAGAACTCATCGACAACATCAAAGACTACATTGATCCTGATGAAACTTCCTCTGCCGGAGGCGGCCCCGAAGCGACCGCACTCTTACCCGATGGCAACCCGATCCCGACTAAAAATGAGCCCCTTGAGTCTCTCAGCGAACTGCACTTCGTCTCGGGAATGTCGGATGAAATCTATGACCTGCTGGAGCCGCGTCTGACTCTGTACGGGTCCAAAGGCATCAACATCAACCAAGCCAGCGCCGACGTGCTGAAGGCTCTGGGCCCCGACTTCACCGAAGATCGTGTCGCGAAGATCATCGAGCACCGCCAAGATCCCAAACGCGGCCCGTTCAAAGACGAGAAGGCCTTCGTGGAGTTTCTCAACTCGCTCGGCATCTCCGGAAATCCGTTTCGAGAGGGCGAAGCCGCGAAAGTTTCGCTCATCTTCGAACCTGAAACGAATTTTCGCATTCGCGCGACGGGAATTTCCGGAAAATCCCAGCGCGAGATCACCGCGATCGTGTGGGACGAACAGGCCGTTCGTTCGCGGCTTGAAAACATGCTTCCCGCAGCGCCGACTCCGGTTGCCACGGCCGCGGCTCCGACCCCGACACCCGCGCCCGGTTCGGCGGCGCCAACACCTCAACCTTCGCCTAGGACTTCGCCGACACCTTCGACTCCAAGCTTAGGTCGCCCGAAGATTGTGTATTGGAATGAACAATAATTCCCTATAGACTTGGGTAGGGTGAGGCAGCGATGAAAGTCTACGGCGTCGACATCGGTTCCAGCAGCATCAAGATCGCCGAGGTCGAGTCGTCAGGACGATCGATCTCACTCAATCACGTCTGGGAAATTCCTCTCTCCGTTGACCCCACTAAAGATCAGGACCTCGACATTCTCGAGCGCCTACGCGAGTTTTCTTCGCAGATTAAGTCAGCTCCCGGCGACGCCAAATGGGTGCTCGGCATTCCACAATCCATGATCTCGGCTCGATTCCGACGCTTCCCCTTCAAAGAGCGCGCTAAAATTCTCAAGAGTTTACCTTTTGAATTGGATGAAGAGATTCCGTTTGAGATGGACGAGACCGTCTTCGACGCCCGCATGGTCGAACTTCACAACAATGCCACGGATGTGATGGCGGTCGCTTGTCCGAAAGAGGCCGTGCGCCAAGCCCTCTCCATAGCTAAAGATGGTGGATTTGATGCGCAAATCATTGCCGCCGAGGGCGCGGCCCTCAGCAATATTGTGGAAAGCTGGTGGCTTGCTCCTCCCACTTCCAAACGACAAGTCGCACTGGGCGAAACCACGGAAGCCGAGGCTCGGCCCGCGCAAGCTCTGCTGCAGATCGGCCATCGTCGAAGCGTTTTGCTCCTTCATCGCGACGGCCAACTGATTTCCATTCGCTCGATTCAATGGGGCGGTCACGACTTGGCCGAATCCTTGGCGGGGAGCTTCTCTGTTCCTTACATGGAGGCCGTGAAGGCCTTACCCAAGAAAGCTTTCTTACTGCTCAACACTTCCGGCGCGACCCGCGATCAGCTTGGCATGCACACCGCGATGGAAACGGCGATGTCGAGCCTTGTGCGCGACCTCAAGCTGACCTTTCTAGATGCGCGAACCACGCTGGGAGCCGAGATCCAAGCTCTCGCCATTTGTGGAGGCGGCAGTCGACTGCAAAACTTAGGGCCTTGGCTCACGCAAGCCTTGGCGATTCCCACGAATAATTTGTCGGTCTTTGACTCCGTGATCAATTCAGGAAAGGTGCAGATTCGCTTTCAAGCGGATCATGACCTCACCACGGTCGCCGGCGTCGCCATTGGATTGGCGCTTGAAGGCTTGCGCCGTGTGCGCAATCCGGCGATCAACTTCCGCCAGGGCGAATTCGCAAAATCCAATGAGTCCTTAAGAAAGTTTTGGGAGACCTGGCAGGTGACCGTGCAAATCACAGTCGCCATTTTCTTCATCTTCACCATCTATTCGTGGTGGCGCAATTCACTTGCGGAACAATTGAGTCTGCAAAGCGAAGACATTCTCAAAGTTGGCGCCAAGAAGGCGGCGAATTTGTCGACGGCAGACCTCGATGCGGTTCTCAACTACATCACGCGTGAACAGTCGCTGCTCAAAGATCGCGAAACGCTCGCTGGGCTGCAAGATTATGTCTCGGCCCTCGAGATCATGGCGCGCATCGCGGAAAATTCACCGGTGCAAAAACCCCCGAACCCCACGGTCGGACTGGCGGTCACTCGGCTCAGCATTGACAATGAAGATGTGAGCATCGAAGGCCGAGTCCTTGATGCGGCCCGCCTCGAGCGCCTCAAAATTGCGCTACAAAAAGTCGCGAGAGCCGGCTCGCTCAAGAGCCAGTCGCCGACGAGCAACTCCTCGAGTGCCGGAACTGCGTTTGCCTTCAATTTCAAAGTTGATCGTATGCCGGCGCGACCGGCAACCAAGGACGAAGAATGAACTTGGACGAACTCAAAGATCGCCTCATCGGCGTATTGCAATCGATCGGCAGCCGCATTGAAGAGAGCGAACTGTATGCTCGACTTCGGGAAAAATTCGACACACTCTCAGCGCCCATTCAGAAAGTGATTGTGGGCAGTGTCGTGACTCTCATTCTGCTCATCATTTTCGCCATTCCCTACTCCATGTACTCCAATGGCAGCGACACCATTCTCTACCACGAGGATCATCGCGATGCTTTGGTGGAGATGTACCGCATTGAGCGTGAAAAACGCCTGATTCCGGCGCCCATGTCGCAACTCACAGCCATGGATTTACCGCGTAGCCTGGAATCTCTGGCACTCACGGCCAACATTCCTCGCGACCAAGTCGAAGCCGTCAATGAGTTCGACAATGCCACAGCTCCGGGCGGCAGCGCGCGAATTCCCAAGAGCATTCAACAGCGTGGTGCACGGATCAGTTTTAAGAATCTCAACCTCACGCAGATTCAACAGTATGGGCAGAAGCTCATGAACCTCGATCCCAACGCGCGCATCACAGGCCTTGAAATCCAAGCTGGTACACAAGGAGCGGGATATTTTGATGCCGCTTTCAAAGTCGTGATCTTCAGTCTGCCTGAGCGCACCTCCCCGGCCGGCGCATCGCGCTCGAGAAAGTGAGTGAGCATGGAAGCTCTATCGAATCTCTCACAACTTCCACAGCAAATCGGTGCATTTCTCTGGAGGCAAAAGGCGAGTCTGATGCTGCTTTTGCCGATTACGCTTGTATGCATGCTGCTGCTCGCGCCCGTCGGTGACCTACGAGGCTGGCTACTGACCTCGATCCTGCCTCGCAGTTTGCCGCCTCAGTGGTCGGTCGACTTCGCGGATCTCTCGCTTCGTCCCGGATTCCCCATTGCCGTTCGCTTAAGCGAACTGGATCTTGTCGCGCCTCAACTCCCTCGCATCAAGGTCGGACGCCTCACTTATTCGCCATCCATCTTGCAATCCGCACTCAACAAACTTCCGCTCGGCCACCTCGATGTCGAAGACTTGTTCGGCGGCCAAGCCGAAGTCTCGCTCAAGATGCGAGACAAACTCGACGTCGAAGGCGCACTCACCGCTCTGCCACTTGGCCAAGTGATCCGCGACTTCAGCCCCTACCCAATTCCTCTCGAAGGCCAATTAAACGCCAACATCAAAGGCAGCATAGATCCCAAGACTTTCATTCCCTTAATCAACGCCGAGCTGAGTTCATCCGCACTCAATATGGGCAGCACAACGGTGAGCGGCTTCACGCTCCCGCAACTGAAATTTTCAAGTCTCACGGGCAAGCTCGCCTTTGATGGACAAAGGCTCACGCTCACGGATGTCGGTTTGGGAAGCGAGCAAGATGGTTTGAACTCCAAGATCAACGGCGATGTGACCCTCTCACCTGGCCGCTTCGCTTTGAATCTCAGCTTCAATCTGCGAATTTCAAACGCCATGATGAGCGAACTCGAGCGCGGAAAAGTCACCAGCCTGTTGAGCCTCATCGACACCTGCAAAAAGCCAACAGCCACAGGCCGTGTCTACAATTTCCGAGTCCGCTTTTCGGGACTGCCGAGCCTCCCTGAATGCACGGGCGGATGAGCTGCTGACACATTGAGTTGTGTTTTGATGTTTTTTTAAGCAAACCCCTCATTTTCACGCCACCTCGGCAACTTCCACTTTCATTGTCCGCCCCCACCGCTCTATGTTTTTCAGCACTGAAAACCATAACCGGGCATCCGGCGCCCATCGGGCAAAAGCCAACCGCCTTGTTTTGCGGCAATTCAAAGCGTGAAGCAGGCATGAGCCGGAAGAAGTGAGGGGAAATGGCAGGAGTGAATAAGGTCATCATCGTGGGTCGCTTGGGGGCGGATCCGGAAACGAAGCAAGTGGGTAACGGAGGCACCGTCACTCGCCTGAGCATCGCCACCAGCGAGCAGTGGGTGGACAAAGAAGGCCAAAAGCAAGAACGCACAGAATGGCATCGCGTCGTCGTTTGGGGAAAGCTTGCCGAGATCTGCGGACGTCACTTGGCCAAAGGACGCCAAGTTTACGTCGAAGGACGTTTGCAAACTCGCTCGTGGGAAGATCAACAAGGTCAAAAGCGTTATTCGACGGAAGTCGTCGCTTCGACAGTTCAATTCTTGGGCGGCCCCGGTGAGCGCGCCGAAGCATCACCTCGCTCCAACTCGAGCGGCGAAGCCTTCCAAGACTTTAGCCCAGAGCCCAGTTTCGACACCTCCGAAGATATTCCGTTCTGATTCCAAGCGTAGCTTCGCGATCAGCGCGAGCGTGACACGCGAACTGAATCTTTGTGAAACTCAAGGGACATGCGAAAGCTTGTCCCTTTCTTTTTTTCGAGTCCCAAGGCCCTGAGTTTTGTCGCCGTCGCGGCTCTCTTTCTCTCCGGCTGTTCACTCTATCGAAATCAAGATCGCGAAGACTTTGATCAACAAGCCAGCATCCAAACCAATGCCACAAACTTTTGGCTTTGCACCTCCGGCACAGCGAAGTTCTGCTGGGATCCCGAACAAGGCGCTTGGACTCTTGTCCGGATCGAAGCCTCTTCGCAGGCAAATCCTGCCACCATGCCGTGACTCGCTTTAGACTAGAGCGAGAGAGGTCTCATCATGCGGCGACACTTAGCGAACTTTCTCATCGTCATCCTTTGCGGATGGCTTCTTGAAGCTGGCCTAGTTTCGCTCGCGCCCAGCAGTTCCTTTACGGCACTCCAAGCCCACGCGGCCAGCATCACTAAGGCCAAAGGCACTCAAGTCATTATTGAATTTGATGACGGAGAGGAATTGCCCTCGGCCGGCGCGCAATTCTTTGCGATGGAAGATGGCAAACGTAAGGCGATTGTTCAGATCCTTCGCATTAAAGATCGCCGCGCCTCCGGAAAAGTCACCAAGGGTCGAGCCAAAGAGGGCATGCTCCTGCAAGCGCGCGGCGGAGGCTCATCGGGATCATCCTCACAGTCTTCCGATGCTTCGGAGTATGATGACGCCACAGCCAGCGAAGCCCAGCGCAAAGCGCCCCGTGGCACTAAGAAAACTTCGCGCAGTAAATCCGCGATGAAACCCATGGACACCACCTACGGCGTTTCGCTGGGTTTTGGATTGGACAATCAATCGGTCACACCAACGGGCTCTTCAACTGTTGCCATGACGGGCTCAGGTTTTTCGGCCAAGGGCTTCATCGACATACCGATCTCTTCAAGTGTTGGCCTACTGGGTCGCGGTGGCGCTGAGCAGTTCAACGTCAAGAAAGACGCCTTCAAAACCGAAATCATGTACGCAACACTCGATTTGTTGTTGCGCTACACCTTCTCCGAAGGCGGCTTCGCGCCCTTTCTCTTGGGTGGCATGGGGATTCACTTCCCGCTCTCAAAGACTTCGAACATTCTCGATGTGAATCGAATCTCGTCGACAACGGTGTTCTTCGCTGGTCTTGGCGCCAACATCAGCATGGGTTCTTCGAGTTATTTTCAGGTTTCGGCCGAGTACGGCCTCTTTCCACCCTCGAATGAAGTTTCCACCAACTTCATCGCCCTACGCGGTGGACTTGGCTTCCAGTACTGAGACTAAGAGTTGAACGCTACCGCATCGCGCTCGATCACTTCACCATTGACGTAAATGGTGTAACGAACCGGCGCGGCCTTGGCGACCATCGCCGTCACTCCACAATATTGTGTCATCGACAAGCGCGCGGCCTCTTTCACCTTCTCAAGATCCAATGATCCTTCCAGATGGTAGGTGACGTTCACCTGCTTGAACATCTTCGGATGCGTATCCGTCAAATCCGCTTCAGCTTCACAAGTGAACGATGCGACGTCTTGCTTGTACTTTTTCAAGAGTGCAATCACGTCCATAGCCGTGCAGCCACAGATCGAAGAGAGCATCAGCTGCTTCGGTGATCTCCCCATGCCCTTTCCCAATGGCGCTGGCGAATCCATCGAGACATAGCTTTCGCCTTCACCTTCCGTGAAGCGCATAGGCTCAGACTTTCCTCTCCACGTGATCTTTGAATGCATGACTTCTCTCCTCGCCCCATTCGCATCAAGACTCGATGATCCCGCTTCTCGATGCAGTTGTTATGGTCGGGCGCAAAATGCTGACGTACTTGCTCAAGACTAGAAGCGATCTACAGCGATGATGCCAGGAATCTTCTGCAGATCCGCCGTGACTTGCGTGAGCTGCTGAGTGTCTCGCACAGAGATTTCGAACTGGCAAACAGCCTTTCGATCTTTTGTGGTGCGCGCTTGCACGTTCAAGATATTCACACTTCGCGCAGCAAAGGCCTCGGTCATCGACTTCAACAGGCCCGGGATGTCTTGCGAGATCACGCGCAAACGCGCGTTACGCATCACGCCTTCCGGCGCACTCGCCACCGTCCACTCCACATCAATGCGTCGCTCATTATCGACCTCAAAGGCCCGTTCACAATCCGATCGATGAATGGTGATGCCTCGACCCCGAGTGATGAATCCCAGAATCGGATCACCCGGAATCGGGTTGCAGCAGCGCGCGAAGCGAACCAGCAGGTCATCCATGCCATCCACCTTGATGATGGACTTGGACTTTTGATTGCGCTTGGACACATTGTTGAACACGCGCTGCAAGAAAGTTTTGGGCGGATCCGCCTCAGCTTCTTGAATCTTCAAATCGGGAACAAACGCCTGCAACACCTCAAGCGGCGTCAGCTTGCCGTAACCGATTTGCACGTGCAGGTCGTCCAAATCGTGAACTTTGAACTTTCGCGTGACGCCATCTAACTCCGGCGAGGGCCGCAAGTGCCGATCTTTGGCGACCCGATACTTCGCAAATTCCTTTTCGAGCAGATCCTGCCCCAACTCTAGAGCACGCTTCCGCTCCTCATTGGTCACCCACCATCGGATCTTCGACTTCGCACGCGTGGTGACACAGTTCTTGAGCCAATCCTTGGATGGCTGCTGATTGGGTGAAGTGATGATTTCGATGGTGTCGCCGTTTTTGAGGCGGGTCTTCAGTGGCACCTGGCGGCCATTCACTCGAGCGGCCGCGCAATGATGCCCGACATCCGTATGCACCGCATACGCAAAGTCGATGGGTGTCGCTCCATCAGGCAGCTCACGAACTTCACCCTTCGGGGTAAAGACGTAGATTTCCCGATCAAACAAATCTGTTTTGACGGTCTCAAGGAATTCGTCGGCGTTGCGCACCTGCTGATGCAAGGAAACCAAATCGCGCAACCAATCAAACTTGCGCTCATCGACGGAAACCTTAGCGCCCTCTTTGTACTTCCAATGCGCGGCGATCCCTCGTTCGGCGACCAAGTGCATGTCGCGCGTGCGGATCTGAATTTCAATTCGTTCCGCGCCCGGCCCGATCACCGTGGTGTGCAAACTCTGATAGTTGTTCACCTTCGGCATGGCGATAAAGTCTTTGAATCGTCCCGGCACCGGCTTAAACAACGCATGCACATGCCCCAGAACTTCGTAACACTCGCTCACCGTGTCCACGATCACTCGGAACGCCAACAAATCATGGATCTGTTCGTAGTCGAGTTGTCGCGACTGCATCTTCTTGTAAATCGAGTAGAGATGTTTCGGTCGCCCAAAGATATCGAACTTGATTTTGGTTCGGAGTGAAAGCTCTTGCGTGAGCAAGCGCTTCACATCATCGATGTAGCGCTCGCGCTCAGCCTTCTTCTTCGCGATCTGACTGGCCAACTGGTAATACATGTCCGGCTTCGCGAATCGAAGCGACAAGTCCTCCAGTTCGATCTTCAAAGACATAATACCGAGGCGACCCGCAAGCGGCGCGTATATATCCAGCGTCTCTTGCGCGATTCGAAGCTGCTTTTCATAGGGCATGTGCGAAAGCGACCGCATATTGTGCAAACGATCCGCGAGCTTCACCAACACCACGCGAACATCTTTGCCCATCGCGACGATCATTTTGCGAATGTTCTCGCCCTGCTTTTCATGCGTGGAGCGAAAACTCATTCGGGAGATCTTAGTCACTCCATCGACAAGCTCAGCGACGGTTTTGCCGAACTCGCGCTCGACGTCCTCCAATGTCGCGTGCGTATCCTCAACGGTGTCATGCAAAAGGCCCGTGATCACGGTGGCCGAGTCCAAACGAAGTTCGGCTAAAATTGCGGCGACACCGAGCGGATGCGTGACGTAGGGCTCACCGCTTCGTCGAAACTGTCCGTCGTGAGCTCGCTCAGAAAATTTGTACGCCTTTTCGATGAGCGCCAAGTCAGCGCTGGGATCATAGGCCTTTACTCGCGCGAGGAGATCCTCGATCGATTCAGGGGACTGTTCAGAGAGGAGTTCCGCCGCTGCATGCTCTGCCATGTTGCTTTCAGCTTATCGGTCGAAAGCCTCATAAAACAAAGGCCCAGGCCGCCAAAAAACCCGCACATCGCGGGCGCTTGGCGAATCGTCCATCGAACTCAAGCGGCTTTTCAAGCCGACCTCAAGCGGCTCTTCAAGCCGACCACAAACGGCTTTTCAAGCCGCCCCCAGTTTCCCGGAGCCCGACTTTCGTGAAAGCCCGTTCAAACCCAAATTTACGCGCCGCGCAATGCGTGGGTTGAGATTGAGTTCATGCGATGGCGTTTCAAAGCTTAGACCCCATGGGGTCCAGCCCGAGACCACGGCTCGTGGTCAATAATCCGTATTAACGATTTAGGTCAGACTCGACCTGTGCGATTTGCTCGGCTTCGTCGACAGCTTCAAAGCGAACATTGCCAGCAGCAACCTCGCGCAAGGCCGTCACAACATACTTGTTTTGCTTTCCCGACACTGTCGGGTTGGAGCCACGCAGCAGCTGCTTGGAGCGCTTCGAGACCAAAAGAACCAATGCAAAACGATTTTCGACTTTGTCTAAGCAGTCTTCAACTGTAACTCGAGCCATAGACCCGCAAACTACCCGCCTTGAATGATGGATTCAACCAGTTTCTTGAATCTCGAGTACGAGGACTCAAACTCATCATTGATGATTCGGTGATCAAATCCAGGCGCCAAAGCGATTTCCCGCTCAGCATTCTTCATCCGCACATCCAGGTCCCTCGGCGCCCCGCCATCTCGCTTCGTGACCCGTCGGCGCAACTCCTCGATCGAGGGCGGTAAGATGAAAATACTAACGGCCGAAGGATATTTGGCCTTAAACGTCGCAGCCCCCTGCACATCGACGTCCATGATGATCACCTTGCCATCCCGCCAAGCATCCACCAGCTGGTGCAAGGGCGTCCCATACATGTTGGTGTGCACATGCGCCCATTCAACGAAGAAGCCTTCGCTGATCTTTCTCTCGAAGTCTTCTCGGGTGACGAAGTGATAGGGCTGCCCCTCGGACTCGCCAGCTCGCATGGCGCGAGTGGTGTAGGTGACCGTATCGACCAACACCGGCATTTCGCGACAAATCCGTTCGACAAAGCTCGACTTTCCCGCGCCACTTGGTGCCGCGATGATGATCATGGGTCCGCTCGTCGGTTGCGCCTTGCCGGCTGAGTTCATCGCTCCGCCCTCTTACTTCACGCTGTTCTTATTCGACATTCTGCACCTGTTCGCGAATTTTTTCGACAATCGACTTCGCCAACACGACCTGCCGAGTGAGTTCGGCATTTTGCGTCTTCGAACCGATCGTATTCACTTCACGAAGCAATTCTTGCGCATAGAAATCGAGGCTTTTGCCGACGGCAGCCTTTTGGTCGAGCAAGGCCGCGTAAGCCTTAATGTGCTCTTCAAGTCGCGCGATCTCTTCACGAATGTCGCCGCGATCCACGAGAATCGCGAGCTCTTGATGAAATCGCTGCTCATCGACTCCCGACTCCGCACCCGCGCGCTCCAGTCTCGCCTTGAGACGCGCGCGAAGATCCTCGGGTGAACTCTCGGCCATCTTCGAAACCTGCTTGAGAACTTGCCGCAAACTTTGCAGCAATGACTTCAGCTCACGGCGAATCGACTCGCCTTCACGCCGTCGCTCCAAATCCAATTTCGCCAAAGCTTGATCCAGTTGCTTCAAGATCTGGCGCTTCTTCTCAGCGCTCAAAGTCTCCTCATGCACAGTGCGAAGCACTTCCGGCACCTGCAAAAGTTGCGTCAGTGAAACCTCACCCGACACTTTCGTTTTCCGAGCCAGCTCTTTGGCCGCAGCCAAGTATCTCTGTGCGGCCTCGACATTCAGTTCAAAATGCAAGGGTGTGCTGGAGCCCGACTTGCTGCGATTGACGTACAAATCCAAGGTGCCCCGCGCCACTTGGCTCTGCACGCGCGTGCGAATTTCCGCTTCCAATTCGCCCCACTCGCGTGGCGTGTGAAGGCGAATTTCAAGAAAGCGACCGTTGACTGTTCGGAGTGATAAATCGCCAACTTGGCCGAAACCCGTCATGCTTCGCATGCTCGGAGTTTCAAGGCGAGGCTAAGGCGAGTCAAGCGAAGGCCTTGAGCAAAACTTCGCGTGCCCGAGGCATATCGCGCTTGGCGTCGAACCATTGAATTTCCGGATCGCGCTGAAACCAAGTCCGCTGCTTCTTGGCGAGCCGAAGCGTGCTTTGGCAAATGGCTTCATGCAATTGCGACTCACTCCAGCCCTCGCGTAAAGCCAAAACAGCTTCGCGATACCCGACGCTGGCGAGCGGTCCCGCCTCCGACACACCTTGCGCCAACAAATCACGCACCTCTGTGAGTAGACCTTGTGCAAGCATTTGCGAAGTTCTCTGCGCCACCTGCCGCTCCAAATCCTCGCGCGAAAGCTCAAGTCCAACTTTGGCCCGCAACGTGATCTGCGGCTCAGCGCGCTCATGTCGAGCCCTCAGGGCCGACCAAGTCTCTTGCTCAGGAAGCGTCGCCAGAATCTCCAAGGCCCGCACAATTCGGTATTGATCGTGCGGATGAATACGCTTGGCTGTCTCGGCATCACGCAAGAGCAGTTCCGCATACGCAGCCTCCAGGCCCATCGCCGCGACATGGGCTTCAATTTGGGCTCGCGATGCGGGCGTCGACGCCGGCACATTCGGGACACCGCGCTCCAGCGCCTGCCAATAAAATCCGCTGCCACCGACGATAATGAATTCGACACTTGCCGAGGCCTTGGCCATCAGCTCTTGCGCTTCACTGGCAAAGCGCCCTGCCGTCATCTCTTCAAGCACGCTTTGCTGAGCCACAAAATGATGTTTCACGCGGCGCAATTGCTCGTCGCTCGGTCGGGCCGAGCCGATGGCCAACTCACGATAAAACTGCACGCTATCAAAAGAGAGAATCTCAAGATCGCGCGGCGAAACTGAACTTTTCAATGAAGCTTTTACTGAGCATCGCAACGTCTCGGCCACATCGATCGCCAGAGCCGTCTTACCCGTGGCCGTCGCCCCCAAGATCGCCACATGTCGCCGTGGCCTCATACGCGTCGGCCAAAATCACGTTCGAGTTGCGCCAAAGGATATTCCACCGAAACCGGTCGTCCATGAGGACAAAAGCTGGAGAGTGGGAACTCGTCCATCTGCTCCAGCAACTCGCGCATTTGCGAGACGCTCAAAGCTTGGCCAGCTCGCACAACGGAGTGGCAAGCCATGCGCGCCATCACGTCACTCACCGCATCTTCAAGACTCGTGCTGCTCCCTTGGGCCAGCGCGCGATTCGCCAAACGCGATAGCCCCTCAATCGCGGCACTTTCCTTAATCAGCGCCGGCAAAGACTGCAGCGCCAATTGCGTCGGCCCCATGCGCTCCACTTCAAATCCCAGCGCTGACAAGTCCTCTCGCATCGACTCGAGCTGATCCGCGGCCTCAGCATCCAAATCAAAGAGTGTCGGGATCAACAGCGCCTGAGTTTCAAGTTTCGATTTCGCCGACTTTTCTCTCCACGCGCGCATCAATCGCTCGTAAGCCACACGCTCATGAGCCGCATGCTGATCCACAAAAACCAGGCGATCCGCATCCTGACAGACCAAGTAGGTCAAATGCGCTTGCGCCAACACCTGCAACTTCGACCACACACCGGTGCCGATGCCCATGTCGACGGGACCGGCAACGTCAGCCTTCGGCGAAAAGCTCACGCGATCCAATTCCGCAGATTGAAATCGCAAGTGCGAGTTCACCGGCATCGAATCATAACTCAGCCCCTCGCCATGAGCCTCCGAGACCTTATGGGGCGGAATCGAGCTACGCTCATAGGCTCGCGTGAAATCCTCAACCCGACGAGGCGCCGAGACCTCCAGCGATTTTTCGGCAAAGCCGCGAACCGCAGCGACGACACCCGCACGCTCGCCTTCGGCTCGCCAAGGAGCGGCTTCGATCGCTGCACGAAGCGTTCGATTCACCGCTTTAAAAACGGATGAGGCGTCCCTAAATTTCACTTGGGATTTCGTCGGATGAATATTCACGTCGACGTCAGCCGGTGGCGCCGATACGCGCACAACGGCTAATGGAAACTCACCATGCATGAGCAATCCACGATAGGCCTCGATCACCGCCTGCTGCAGAGATCGATCTTGCACCCACCGATCTTGAACCAGAATCCAAATTCCCCGCGATTGCCCCGATACATCTTGCGGTCCCGCAAATGCGATTTGCACGTGCAGACCCTGATGCGAATTTGAATCGGAATTTTGATCGGACTCACAGGCGTACAGATGCACACCAAGCACAGCCTCGGCACGACGACGAAAACTCTCCAGCGCACTTCCTGGTTGCTGCAAATTTGTTTGTGCGGGGAAATCCAATTCCAACTTCGATTTTATTTTGAGCTTCAGCTGCGCTTCAGGGCGCGCCAAGCTCATCGCCCGCACCACGTTCTTGATCTGCCCAAATTCAGCCGTCTCGCTCTTGAGAAACTTCAATCGCGGCGGCACATTTGCGAACAACTCACGCATATGCACGCGCGTGCCTTCATTACCGGCCGCCGCTTCGACCGCCGAGACTTTTCCAAAGCGATTCCAGATTTGATGAGCCGATTGGCGATCTCGACTTCGCGAGGTGATCTTCAACTCACTCACCGCACCGATCGACGCCAAGGCTTCACCACGAAATCCGTAAGATCCCAAACGCCACAAGTCTTCGGCCGTTTGAATTTTGCTGGTGGCATGCCGAGCGAGCGCGAGGGGAAGTTCATCTTCGCGCAAGCCTCGCCCATTATCGGTGACGGCGACGTCACGACCCGAATCCGAGACTTCAATGAGAACCTGAGTCGCACCGGCGTCGAGCGCGTTCTCAATCAGCTCCTTCACCAAATGCGAAGGGCGCTCCACAACCTCACCCGCAGCAATTTGATCAATCACTTCTGAGGGCAGGATTTGAATTCGCGACTCATTCGGAATCCTCGACGCCTCCGTCGGGTCCGCTTTCAATTCTTCATGCATAAGGCTTGGGTTACCACGGCGTTTCTCAACTCCGCCACTGCAAATCGTGGCCAAGAAATGATCGCTGAGCGACAACTTCGACCATGCTCTAAGTCTATGAGAATTCGCAGCTTTTCAAGGCGCCGCATGACCTTCTTGAGAGCCGCATCCCAGAGCGCTGCACTCAGCCCTTGCTGCGCCGAGCCGAGGGCTAATACGCGATTTGCCAGTGAGCCATCAATCCGCGGTGAATCTTTCGCTCCACCAAGTACCGACCCTCAATTCGAAGGCCATGATCTCCCCACCGCCAACCCGCACCCAAGCTGAGCGCCAGCCCTGCGCCCACCGAAAACATATCGTAACGACGACTTCCCTGCGAAGCCTGCAAGCTCGATAGGACCAGCAAAGGCCCTGCCCCTAACACCAGCGCCGAATCCTCATCAAAGCGCAGAGGCAGGAGCATCGACACATCCGTCAGCAACAAAAAGCCTGACGGCTTCACACTCGAAAGCTCGTCGTAATAAGACGGCGCTCCGTAGTGAAAATGGAAGTTCCAGTCCGTCACGCCACCCGGCAAAACCGTATCGGGCCCTGAAACCTTAAAGCCATACGTCGTGACATTCGCCGTGCGATCTCGCCCGGCGATTCCCTCGCGAAACTCCAGCGAACCCAAACTCAAACCCACATAGCGAGTCAGCAGATAAATGTCGCGCTCGACTTTACGGCGAGAGTCACGACTTGAGGAGCTTTGCCCCGCCTGCGGAGCCGGCGTGGCTTTCGGCGGAGTCTTCGTCGATCCTGAAGCGCCAGCCGATGTCCCAGCCGTTGGGCCACCTTTACCGCTGCCACTTCCCTTGGGCGACCGAGGCCTCGGTTCGGGATCAGCCAAATCACCTTTGGGAATCACGGGCGTCTTCACACCATCGGCGCGAACTTTGTTGATGGGAATCCAACCGATCTTGCCATCCACACGAGTCTTTCGAAATCGTCCAAACTCATTTCCCGTGCTGCCTTTGCTGATCGGAACCCGCGTTCCCTCGGCGACCTCGGCAATCACTTCGGAATCAAAAGTCGGCTCTTCGAAAATTTCCGTATCCTCTGTGACGGTTCCCTGCAGCGCCTGCGCCTGAAGCGAGGTGAAAAAAATCGGCGCAACAAATCCCAAGGCCAAAAGGAAAGGAAGGACGCGCACGGCTCGAACTCGGCCGAGCAGGCTTTGCGAAATTCGGTCAATTTGCCCGTATAAATGCCGGAGCGCACACTGCTGGATTCGCATATCCACCAGCAGACAAAGCTTCAAGCGCGAGGTCAACGCTTTCGAATCGACCAAACTCTCACAAAGGCTTCCAAGACGATTTTCGTACTCATCTTGCTTTGGCCCACGCGCCGATCTTCAAAGAGAATCGGGACCTCAACGCCGCGAAAGCCTCGTTTGAGACTTCGATACTTCAACTCGATCTGAAAGCTATAGCCATTGCTTTGAATCGCATCGAGACCAATGCCCTGCAGACACTTCGCCGTCCACGCGTTGAATCCACCCGTCCAATCGCGCCAAGGAAATCCCAGAATCAATCGCGAGTACAAACTCCCGCCGCGCGAAATGATTTTTCGGCCCAATCCCCAATTCACAGTCCCGCCGCCTGGCACCCATCGCGAGCCGCACGCAAAATCATAGCGCCCGCTCTCGTCACCAAATAGCAAGACATCGAGAAGCTTCATCAAATCCACCGGACGATGCGAAAAATCGGCATCCATTTCGATCGCCCAGGCATAACCGCGCTCCAAAGCCCATTTGAATCCTGCGATGTAAGCGCGCCCCAAGCCCTGCTTTCCTGGTCGCGATAAAAGATGCAAGCGACCTCGCAACTCTGGCATTTCAGCAAGTCGCAAGACCTCTTGGGCTGTGCCGTCCGGCGAATTATCATCGACGACGAGAATCTCAAGCGACAAATCCGAGCGCGCGTGGCTTCCCACTGCGCCCGCGGATCCCTGGTACGCGCCACCAGAAACTCCACCAGAAACTCCATAAGAACCCAAGAGCCCTGCTCCCGATGCTTCGCGAGTCGACGACTTGTACTCATCGAACACGCGCATGATTTCTCGCGTGAGCGGAGCAATGTTCTCAATTTCGTTGTAGGTCGGAATCACGACCAAGGCGCGCACTGTCGACACGCCGCGAGACTAGCGAAGCCTGAGGTTCTGGCCAAGTGTTTTTACAAATTCAAACTCGGCTCACGCGCACTTCCAGAGGCGTTCGGCTCTGGAGCTTGCGGATTTTCGCCCGACGCCGATTTTTCTTCCAGCCTGGCCCTTGCTGAGAGCTCAGCTGACGACACTTTTTTGCGCAATTTCGGCAGACGCACCGGCTCAGCCAAAAGCAAAAGTGGATCCTCAGCCCGGCGAGCGAGGTGCTCACGCACGCGACGTGCCGCCTCTTCGGGTTGCCGTCGATAAGTCACAGGATCAAACCCGCACTTCGGACAGTTCAGCGAGAGTCGATGCCGAAGCACTACAAAAATCTCCGCGCCAAAAATGAACACCAAACCAATCGCAACTCCGCGCGGGTCGAAGAAACGGATTGCGTCTTCGGGACCTCCGGCACTCCACGGCACCCACATGGCAAAACCCAGCGCGATCGCCAAGAGCACATCCCAAATGCCAATGTGTCGCTTTAGATAGACTCGATGCGAAGACCCACAAAACGCGCACAGCCTCGGCTCACGAAGCGCCCAAAACCGAACGGGTCGCTTGCGCCCACTTCCCGTCTGCTTTTTTCCGACTCGAGTCCTCTGCATTCATTCATTGTCGCCGACTCCACAGCTTTTCCACAATGCGGCCATGGTCGGTATGACCCGCCATCGGCGCAACCTCGACCTCCGTCGGGAATTCACCGAAGCCGCTCGCCGATGCGTCTAGACGTTAGCGAGCCCGTGGTAAGCTCTGCAAGAAAGCGCTTCATGGTCACTCATCATGGACGCGCGAATTGGCTTGGGCCGGCTCACCCTAAGACGACCAGTTGCGTACGATGCTTCCATTGCTGGCGCCCCACGGAGGACGAACATGAGAAATTTCCGCTTCACCTCTCACCTCACATGGATCACAACGCTCAGTCACGGCCTTGCCTGCTTAGCGATCTCAACAGCCCTAGCATCGAATGCATCCGCTTACACGACCGCCGATGATGTCGAAAGCGACGAACCCTCCGCCCCGTCACGCGAAGAAGTCATTCGCTCCAATCCAGTTTGGCTCGAAGACTCCGACACCGAACAAGTTCGCTACGACGAAATCGTGCGCGATCTGCAAAAGGCCCAAACTTCTTCATCGCGAATGTCGGCCGCGAATTTGAGCACAGGTGGCGACCCCTTCGCCAACATCTGGCTTCACGCGGGATTTGGAATTTCGCAAACGCTGCAAAGTCTCTCGCTACCCAACGGCAGCGCCCACTATATGTCGCAACGTGGATTCCAAGTTTCACTCGGCATCGACATTCTCGGCCCCAACCTCACCGCCGAAGGCGCTGTCCGCAACTTCCCCGAAAGCGACGAGTCCACGACGCGAGTCAGCCTACGCGAATTCGATCTTAAGACTTATTTGAAAACTCGGCCCACAGGCCATCTCACCCTACGTGGCGGCTTGGGGTTAGGCGCGCGGGATCTCAGCTACCGACGAGGCCCTGACTCCTTTGAGTCCTCCACGCCCGTCAGCCTCGTGTCCGTCGGCGCTGACTACTACGTCAACTCGCGCGTCTCGCTGGGCGCGGAAGTTTCCGCCCGCAATGCCATGGTGGCCGAAGGCTTTGATCGTTCCAGCTACGACGCCACCCTTCGCATGGACACTCACTTCTGATGTCGAGGCCCGTTCAGCCTCCTTGGTGGCGACCTCTGCAACGACTTGCCACCGAAGCCAAGCGCCGCCGACTCCAACAATTGGGCCTGAAACCCAATTGTCTACTCACTCGCGATCCAATCGCCTTTGTGCACGACGATCCCCTCGCCTTCGGCTTCCTTCCCGAGTTCCTGCACGAACATGGCTACAAGGTCGAGTTCCACCGCAATCTTGAAAGCCTCACCACCAAAGCTCACATCTTCATGATCGCCCACGACCGCAAAACTTCACCCGCCACATCAAGCGAAGCTTCGCCCAACATCACAACCAGCTCACTCACCCGACTGCATCTCAGCTGGCGCTCTCGCCTCAATGACGACTTGGAATTTGAATCGCGCATCCTCGATCACGCCATTTCGCTTGCCGAAGCCGAATGGAAGTGATGCGATGAGCTATGCAGAACAATGCCGACGACCGCAAGCGCCCCGCTTCAGGTCCTCAGCCCACGACCGAGACCCATGCTCCAGCTGAACCTCCAGCTGAGCCAACAGATCGCACCGATCAACTGATCGAGGCCTCCGTCGAGTTCTCCCAAGATCTGGTCATCGGCGCCAAAGACCGCGCCACGGAATTGATTCGCTTGCCACTGGATGTGCTGCGTTTTCTTCGGCACCCAGTGCGCTTTCTCGAAAACTGCCCGGATTTGAAGACTCCCACATGGGTCGTACTCGCGATCGGCACCGGTATACTCAGCGCCGTGATCAGCGGCTTGGTTCACCAAGGCCTCATTCGTTTTCTCATCGCGCTGTTGATCTTACCCGCCGGAAGCTTCCTCGCCACCTTTGCCACGACGAGCCTCTTAAAAATTATCCTGCTCAGCATTCATGGTCTCAAATTTCGCTACCGAAGCGGCGCGAGCATCTTCGCATTCGCCAATATATTTTGGTGGCTCCCCGTCGGCGTCGTCGATCGCCAACCTTGGATCGTGCTAGTGGGCTTCATCGCCGCTTTTTCTCTGGCGACCATTGGCTTCAATCGCAAACTCGGCATTCCCACAAAGATCATCGGTGGATGGCTCGCGCTGTTTGGCGCTGTGCACGTGGGAATCTGGACGACGACGAAGTATGTCGCCCCCTAACTGGTCTCGACGAGTGTTGCGCCAAAACCGGCACTTGACCACGCCCCGCCAAGAGCGATCGCCCCCACCCCCGCCTCACGTGGACAGGGGCGGTACCAAGTAGTTGTTGTGATAATACTGATAAATGATCATGACTCGCT
>ERZ761609.138-NODE-138-length-101210-cov-3707.168642_pt1 | contig 101210 bp, 109 predicted proteins | sample MGYA00511163_ERZ761609 | MGnify/ENA primary metagenome ERZ761609 (study PRJEB28899, sample SAMN02445070) | bioreactor sludge metagenome | biome: EBPR sludge | place: Australia: Brisbane, Thorneside Wastewater Treatment Plant | collected 2011-12-16 ...
TTCGCCGCGCCGGCGGCGATCGCAGCGCCTCCCGTGGCGACGGCCGCACCCGCCATGGCGGCAGCGCCCATCGCCGCGCCGGTTCCGAAACCACCGCCCAGAGCATGCGTGCCGCCATGCATCGCCAGCCCACCGATCAAGGCCGGTAGCTTGTTCACCAGGGCCAGCAGGACCACGGAAACAATCAGCATCACGCCCAATTCCTTGAGACTGAGACCGGCGCTCATGCTGGCGTAGTACTGGTCGACGAAGGACTTGCCGATGCCGACCAACAGCACCATGGTGAGCAGCTGCGCGGCGATACCCAGAACGGTCTTGTAGTAATGGATCGCCATGTCCGAGGTCCATCGCGAGCCACCAAAGCCGAGGAAGAAAACGCCGGCGTAAGCCAGGACCCAGCCGCTCACCAAGAGCAGCAGCATGTTCACGCCGATCAAGGCCAGGATGATGAGGATTGCCGCGCTGATGAGGATGCCGGCAGCACTATCGACTGGCGACCATCCGGAGGAGCGATCGAGAACCTGGTAAAAAATGGTGAAGCCGATGTCGACGATTCCTGAAGGCGACAGCGCCGGGCCTGTGCCGCTTGCCGTACCGCCGATCGTGCGCAGCGAATTCATGATGTCGGTGGCGAAGGTCGGGCCGTTGGTGAGCAGCCACCAGAAGAAACCGGTGAAGATCGTGAAGCGCGCGAACTCCGCGTAGAACTCGCCGATGTCGGCTTTTCGCAAGGCCAGCATGCCGAAGGTCCAGACCATTGAGATCAAGGCCAGGGTCCAGAACAGCCACGAGGCCCGTGCCGTGATCGTTGCCGCCCACATGCTGGCCGCAGCCGAATAACGTGCCAGGACGTTATCCAGCACATCCGAACTGTCGATAGCCGCCTGCGCTTCGACGGAAAAGAGCAGCAGCCACAGCAACAGCGCGCCGGTGGCGGCACCTAATAGGGCGGGCGTTCTTCTCATCGCTACCTCACCAGGCTTTCTGTTGGCTAGGTTTGAACTCTCCTTGTCGTGGGCACTTGTCGAGAAGTTCAGCGCGTTGAGCGGGATCTTGCACCTTGTCCAGATCGGCGCAGGCCGGGCTGGCGACGGGATTTTTGGTTTCTGGCTTGTCGCCACAACCCGGGACGGTCGCTATCACCATGGCAACCAGCGCCACGCTCGAGAGTTGTCTTGCATTCATGTCATCTCCTTTTTACCAAGTACGCCCTGTACTGCTGCGGAAAGTGCCACTGCGCAGTTGCTCGCCGGCAGCGGCTTCTTGTGCTTCACGATCGGCCAGCGCCTGGTTCCGGGTGGCGATGGCGTTTTGTTGCGCGATCAGGAGTCCCCGGATCTGCAGCAACTGGTTCGCCTGTTGACTGGCCAGCTGGTTGGCGTAGCCGATGGCCTGCATCTGGCCTGTCGCGCCTTGCGCACTCGACTGAAGGCGCTGCAGGGTGCGCGCATCGGCTTGCATCGCGTCCTGCTGACGATCCAGCCCTTTGAATAGCGCATCGGTCGCCCTCTTCTGTGCTTCGGATCCGAGGCGCTGGCTCTCCTTGATCGCTGCCCATTCGGCCGCCGTGCAACCGCCAGGGTTGAAGCACGGCGAGTTGCGGTAGTAGGCCGTGTCCTGGAACTTGCCCAGGTAGTTGTCGATGCTGCCGAGGTTGGCCTTGTAGTAATCCAGGGTGTCGATCGCACCGCGCAGCAAGTTCATCGTGGTCACCGCCTGATCCCAGATGTAGGCGGCCGGTGCAGCGGTATTCCTCAGCATGTTTTCGTACTGCTGCAGTTGCGTCCGGTATTGCTCGATTTGCTGCAGCGTTTGCGCCACGCTTTCCATGGCTGTCATCACGTTCTGCGTGAGGTTGCCGGCGTCGAACACAGGGATCCCGGTCGCATGTGCCGGCGCCATCATCACTGGGCTGCCCGAGAGGGCCATCGCCAGGAAAATTTTAGCGGCTAAAATTTTCTTCCCGGGCTTCATCGTCTTTTCTCCTTGGCGTCATCAGTAGTCAAAGGATTGGTACGGCTTGGAAAACGTCATGTCCTTGGTGACGATGACGTTGAAGCGATAGCCGGGCCGGATCTCCAGTGTCGGCGCAATGTTCATGTTCTTGGCGATCAATTGCGCGGTCACCTGCCCGAGCTGCTGCCCCAGCGCCTCGCTCATGGCGCTACTGGCACTTGGCGTGCCGTAGGGTGTCTGCGTCTGGTTCTGCTGTTGGCTATAGCTGATGCCGGCGGTGACGGCCGACATCAGCAATGCGGACCCGAACAGCCGCAGGTAATGGTTGTTCACCTGGTCCTTGAAGCCGGCGTAGCCGACACCGTCGGCACCCGGCATCGAGCCGATGTCCATCGCCTTGCCGTCCGGAAAAACGATGCGCTGCCAGGCCACCAGTACCCGCGCCTGACCGTAGGCCACGTCGCTCGAATAGCTGCCGACCAGGCGCGAGCCTTGCGGGAGCAACAGGTATTTACCGGTAGCGGTGTCGAAGACGTTTTGCGCGATCTGGGCCATGATCTGGCCGGGCAGGTCGGAATTGATCCCCGAGATCAGCGTCGCTGCCACCACGAATCCGGCGCGCAGTTCGTACGGCGACCGCGGTGCTTCCGGCTGAGAGTCAAGCCTCCAGCGGTCGCCTGATCCGGTGTTGCCGAACTGCGAAACGCTGTGCTTGCCGCCGCCGGTCGCCGCCGTTGGCAGCAGTTGCGGGGCAGACGTGCTCCCCCCTGCCCCACTCATGCCCTGCAACTGCGCCAGGCGAGCCTTGTAGGCTGCCGTCGGATCATCCCGACCGGCCGCATCGATCTGCTGTCGCACGGCGGCCAGCCGGGCAATGGCCTCTTCGCGGCTTCCAGGAGCGCCGGTCACACCTCCCGGTGGCGAGCCAGCGCTGCGCGGGGCGATGACCGGCACGGTGGTCCTGGCCTTTACCGCCTCTTCGAGCTGCTGCATCTTCATCATGCGGATACGATCCAGCTCATCGTCGCGCGGAGAGCGTTGGAGCGTGCCATCGCCTGTCGAGCGGGGTGGCATCGGCGGTGCGTCGAGGTTTTCCGGGCGGGCAATGGGGATTGCGCCGAGTGGCGTCGCGGGGCCGGCGAGATCCGGAACTTGTAGCGGTTTCGCGGCTTCGGCCGGGATGATCCCGTCCTTTTGCTTGCCGGCGATTTCGTTGGCGAACAGGCTGCTGTTGCCGCCCTTCTCCTTTGCGCCCTGCACCGGCTCGTTCTGCTGAGCCGCGCGATCCGCGGCCACCAGGACCATGACGATAAGGAACACGCTCATGACGCCGCCGACGAGGTACACGGGCAGGTTGTTCACCCGGCGCACACCCGACCGCCTGGACAGTTCGCCAGGCGAGGCGTCCGGTGACATTTGTTCTTCGGTGAACTGGTCAGCCATGGCCGCTCACTCCTTCCGAACCCAGGCACCGGCCGGGGCCACCGTCTCGTTCTGCGCCACGTAGGCGCGACTCAGAGACTGCGAACCGACCATCACTGTCACGCGGTAGAGGTTCGTGCTCGCCGGCGCATCGAGCACATAGCGCAGGCTCAGTCCTGGCCCGGCGGTGTCCGGGTTGTCCGCCTGTGCTGCCTCGTCCGGTTCGAACTCCAGGATGGCGTAGCCCTTGATGCGCAGCGATTCGACCAGTGCGCTGCCGTAGGCGTCAGGTGTCGGCTGGCCGAGGTCGAAGCGGGTGCTCGCCGGTGGGTACAGGACCGCGAGCTGCTTCACCGTGTCCGCCGCGAGCCTTTCATTCAGGGTGGCCGGGGCATGGGCGCCCAGAAAATTGCCGTAAGGCTTGATCGAGGCGCAGCCGGCCAGGCCGGCCAACAGGAACAGGAGGGGCGCGTGGCCCAGGAGCTTGCGCATGATCATTGCCCCTTCTGGATGGTCACTCGATCCTGGCCCGATCCAACGCCGGCAATCAGGATGGCCTTGTCGAATACGGCGTCGACGATGTAGCGGTTGCCCTGCACGCGATAGTTGACCATCACCGTTTCGTCATCGGAGAAAAGGCCGCCGTCCTTGCGTACGACGAGAAGGGTCGGCGCTTCGCCCTGGGCCATCGTCGAAGGCATCTGGATGATCGTTTTGCTGCCGTCGTTGTAGACGCGCAAGGGCTTCCAGGCCGCGCTGCCCGAAACCTCGTAATCGAAGCTCAGGTTGCCCAGGTATTCGCCGGTTTGCGGCAGAGTGTTGTCTCGGCGCTCCCTCCCCTCGCGGGTCTTGATGGCTTCCCACTTGGCCATGGCGTCTTCGGGATAGGTGAAGGAGACTTGCGGCATGTATCGCGTGCGATGCGAGCGCAACCGCAGGTGATAGGTGCGCCGGTTGGTGGTCACGACCAGGGACGTTTCCAGTCCCACATCCAGCGGCTTGATGATCAGGTGTTGACCCTCGCCGCCACCACTGCCGGTGATTGCCGGTTCAACCGTCCATCGAGCCGTATCGCCGAGGTTGATCGAGTTGACCTGTTCGCCGGCTTGCAGGGCGACGTCGCACACCTGCAGCACGGCGCAAACGATGCTCGGTTGCTGGGCGCCGTACAGAAACTTGATCGAGCCGTTAGGCCCGGCCACCGGGGCGGTGCCCGTTCTCCCGGAGGCTTTCCATTTCTCGGCGATGGCAATGGCGACTTTCTCCTGCTTGGTCAGGGTCGGGTTCTTGCCCGAGAAATACAGGTCGGCGAGATCGTCGCCAGGGGCCGCCAAGGCGACTGCGGGCATGGCGCCCAGGATCATTGCGTAGAGAACCTTCTTCATGGGGGTGCCCCTCTCAAAGCTGTTTCGACCAGGAGAAATCACGGACATAGATACCCAGCGGGTTGTTGCGCATCTGTTCTTCGCTGGTCTCGGTGGTCGGTTCGACGACATAGATCGTCACCAGGGAGCGCATGCGGAAAGGCTGCCCCTTGACGATCCCCTGCCGATCGCGGGTGGTCTCCAGCCAATCGACTTGCCAGGTTTCTGGCGTTTGCGCGAGCACCGAGGCGATCTCGATGCTGACCGTCTCCTTCGCCGCCCGCTTGAACGGGCTGGATTCCTCAGTGCCGTTCAGCCATTCATTCATCCTGGCCGTGGCCGGATCGTGCGGGGCGAGCATCGAGTACACGCGGAACACCGCCTTGCGCTGCAGGGCCACGTCCGGCGTGACCACGCGCGCGTCGCTGATGAACGCGGCCACCGACGCTTCGATCACCCGCACATCGGCGGGCGCCGCCCGTTCGGCCGGTGCCACGGCGAGCGCCTGCCCGAGCTTGTCGACCTGGACGACGTAGGGCACGAACTTCGCTTGACTGCCGATGTGGATGATCCCGCCGACGCCGGCCAGCGCGATCAACAGCGACAGGATGCTGAGCAGCTGCCAGGTCTGGCGTGCAGAAACGACGCTACCGACGTGCTCGTTCCAGGTGCGACGAGCAGCCAGGTAGGGGTTCTCGTTCTCGCCGTTACGGCGCCCCCCGACCATCGGTTCATGGGAACGCCGGGGATCGGCGTCGGGAACGGCTCGCTTGAACGGCCAGCCCTTGAGTTGATCAGCAAAGCTCATGCGGCGACTCCATATTCGCTAAGGTTCAATCCCCTGCCCTGCAGCCACTCATTCACCCAGCCATGGCCAAACTTGGCTTCCAGGTGCTTGATGGTGGCCACCGATTCCTTGTCGGCGGCACCGACGAAGGCCAGGGCCAACGGCCCCAGGGCGAGGTCGTACAGGCGGCGGCCGTTTTCCGAAACGTAGTAGTACTGGCGCTTGGGAATGGCGGTCGCCAGGATCTCGATTTGCCGAGCGTTGAGGCCCATGCGGCGATACAAGGCCGCCGTGTCCTCGTCGCGCGCGTAGATGTTGGGCAGGAAAACCTTGGTCGCCGTCGATTCGACGATCACGTCCAGGATCCCCGAGTTGACCGCGTCGGAGAGACTCTGCGTGGCCATCAAAACCAGGCAGTTCGCCTTGCGCAGGACCTTGAGCCATTCCCTGATCTTGGCGCGGAAGGCCGGGTGTCCGAGCATCAGCCAGGCTTCGTCGAGGATGATCACCGCCGGCTGGCCATGCAGGGCGCGCTCGATTCGCCGAAACAGATACAGCAGCACCGGTAGCGCGTACTTCTCGCCCAAATTCATCAACTCTTCGATTTCGAAGACCGTGAAGTCGGAGAGCGACAAGCCGTCTTCCTCGGCGTCGAGCAGGTGTCCCATCGCGCCATCGACCGTGTACTGCCGGATCGCGTCGCGGATCGCTTCGTCCTGGATGGTGACCGAGAACTCGGACAGGGTGCGGCCATCACTGGAATGCAGACTGAGGATCGCATGGCCGATTTCGTTGCGCTGCGCGGCCGAGGTATCGAGTCCGTTCAACGCCAGGATGGTGTCAATCCACTCCATCGCCCAGGCCCGATCACCCTTGGTTTCCAGGAACTGCAAGGGACAGAAAGCCAGGCGCTCATCGTCGGCGGCGACCGTGAAATGCTTACCGCTGCTGCCCCCGGTCTGGGCGCGGATCGCAGCGGCGAGCGGGTACATCGACATGCCCTTGTCAAAGGCGAAGATCGACATCCCGGCATAGCGGCGCAGCTGTGCGGCGATGATGCCCAGGTGTGTCGATTTTCCGGCGCCGGTCGGGCCGAACATGAAGGTATGGCCAACGTCGCGCACGTGCAGGTTCAGGCGAAACGGCGTCGCGCCGTGCGTCACGCAGTGCATCAAGGCCGGCGCCAGTGGCGGGTACATCGGGCACGGGGCGCCGTCGCTGCCTGTCCAGATCGTGCTCGTCGGCAGCAGGTCGGCCAGGTTCATGGTGTTGATGAGTGGCCGGCGAACGTTCTCGACGCCATGCCCGGGCAAGCTGCCGAGGTAAGCGTCCATGGTGTTGATGGTCTCGATGCGGGCCGCGAAGCCGAGACGGTTGATGGCCTTTTCTACCTGGCGTGCAGACGCTTCAAGACGGGTTCGATCCTCGTCCATGAGCACGACGACGCTGGTGTAATAGCCCTGGGCGACCAGGCCGCTATTGACTTCGGCGATGGCCGCTTCGGCATCGGCGACCATCGAGATGGCGTCCTGATCGATGGACCCGGTGTTGGTGTTGAACACCTGGTCGAAAAAGCCGCGAATCTTCTGCCGCCACTTCTTGCGGAACTTGTCGAGGTGCCGCACCGCCTCGTGCGTGTCCATGAAGATGAAACGCGACGACCAACGGTATTCGCAAGGCAGCTCGCCCAGGGCGGTCAAGATGCCCGGAGTGGACTCCAGGGGAAAGCCTTCGATGGCCACCGTCTGGATGAACTGGCGACCGACCTTGGGCACCACGCCGGTCCACATTTCCTGGCCACCAATGAGCGCGTCCAGGTACATCGGATTGGTCGGCAACTGCAGCGGATGATTGATGCCGGTGACGCAGAACTGCAGCCAGCGCAGGAAGTCGTCGTGTGTGACCTGCGAACCATCCTCGTTGACCACCTTGTGGCCGCGCAAGCGTTGGAGAATCAGCGCCGACGACAATCGCGACTCGATGGTGGCGCACTCGCGCTTGAAGAACTCGACCAAACCCTTTGTGCTGGCCTTCTGATCGGGCGCCTGGGTATCGTCGTCGAACATCAATTCAACGAACTTGCGTTGCGCGAGCAGCGGCGGGAAATAGGTCAGCGTCAGCACGAAGTAGCCTTCGTACATGGTGCCCAGGCCCTCGAACAGCCGCCGCCGTTCCTCGTCGATGGCCGCTGACACCCCGTCGGGGAAGTGCGAGCTGCCACGGCTCGAGTAGTTGGCCGCCGGCCGACGCACCGCGTCAACGTGCAGCATCCAGCCATTACCAAGCCCGGAGAGTGCCTGGTTGATACGGAAAGAGACGATCTCGCGCTGCTCGTCGGTACTGCTGGCGTTGTCGCTTCCGTTGTACAGCCATGCGGCCATGAACGAGCCGTTCTTGCCCACGATCACCCCGTCGTCCACCATCGCGGCGTAGTTGAGAAGATCGGCCAGACCGGCATCCCTGGAGCGATGCTTTTTCAGCTTCAAGTCTTGATCGACCGCCCGGATACGGCTGTAGAGCGCGAGCAGAAGGACGGCTCCCGAGGCGGCAATGGCGAATGCAAGTCCCTCGATCATTGGTATTGCCTCCCCTGGCTGGTCGTGTTTTCCCGGAACGGTGTGCTGCGCGCCGGGTAATACGGCTTGTAGCGACGGGGCCGCATGTACACGAAACGCATCTTCGGATCGGCCTTGGCCATGAGTCGGAAGGCATAGAGCGCGGCGATCCATAACACCAGGCCGACGAGCGTCGCCCTGACTTCCTGCGCACTGAAAATCAGCGCGAAGGCCAGCAGGCCGGCGAACATGACCAGCTCACGGTCCCCTCCCATGAACAGGTTGTCCCGGTTGCCGGCGCGCCGAATGGGGACCGAGCGAAGAGCCATGCTCAGGCCAGCCTTCCGGAATCGGTCGAGGTCGAGCCGGCGATTACCGCGCCACGGCCGAAGAAGGTGCCCATCACGTTTTGCGCACCAACCAGCAGGGCCATCACCAGAACAATGAAGATCAAGGTACGGAAGAAGCCGTTGAGATCGCCGCCGAAGATCAGCACACCGCCGGCAACGACGATCCCGATGATCGATAGCGCGAAGGCGACCGGGCCGGTCACCGAGTTGCGCAGGTTGGTCAGCCAACTTTCATAGGGCAGCGAACCGCCAGTGCCCACCGAGGCGAAAGCTTGTTGCGGGGTCAGCAGGAAGAACGCCAGCAACAGGAGCAACCCGAGAGAGACGACGGTCGAGTGCTTGAGCTGGAAAGACATGACGGGTGCTTGCATGGGTTTGGTCCTTTACAAAGGGCGAGTGATGTAGCGGCCGTCCTCGTACCCGGAAACCTCGATGATTTCCTGGACGCAGCGGCCTTCGGGAGTTCTGGCGATGTGGACGACGACGTGAACCGCCTCCCCTATCAGCGGTTCAATCGGTTTGGGTGAATCCGGGTGCATGCTGATGAGCATCGCAAGACGATCAAGTCCGGCCTTGGCGTTATTGGCGTGCAGCGTTGCGGCACCGCCTTCGTGGCCGGTATTCCAGGCCATCAACAAGTCGAGCGCCTCGGGGCCGCGCACTTCGCCGACCAGGATCCGGTCGGGCCGCATGCGCAGGGTGGTCTTCAAGAGCATGGTCATCGTTACTTCGAGCGAGGTGTGGTACTGCACGAAGTTGTCGGCGGCGCACTGGATTTCCCCGGTGTCCTCGATGATGAAAACGCGTTCGCTCGGATCGAGCTCGACCATGGCATTGATGATGGCGTTGACCAGGGTGGTCTTGCCGGAGCCCGTGCCGCCAATCACCAGGATGTTCCGGTGTGCCCTTATGGCGGAGGTCAGCACCGCCTGCTGTGCAGCGGTCATGATCCCGGCTGCGACGTACTGTTCCAACGTGAAGATGGCGACGGCCTGCTTGCGAATGGCGAACGTCGGCGCAGGAACTACTGGGGGAAGCTGTCCGGCGAAGCGCGACCCATCGAGCGGCAACTCGCCTTCGAGAATTGGCTTGTGCCGGGTGACCTCCTTGCCGTGATAACCGGCAACCGTCTTGATGATTGCTTCGGCCCGTGCAAACGGAATGGAGCCGATGCAACACATCCTTTCGCCCAGTCGCTCCTGCCACAGCTTGCCGTCTGCGTTGAGCATGATCTCGACTGTCTTGGGATCTGCCAGGGCGTCCATGAGGAGCGGCCCCAGGTCGCGCTCCAACTTTTTCTTCGCCCGTTCCTTGAGGGTGGAAACGAGCGCTTCGCTTTCTGCCATCTGTCGATCCCGGTCTGTTTTGCTAGAATGCCGAAAATATTCAGCGCGCCAAACGATATAACGAACACGAGATTAATGCAAGCCGATGGCTATAGTGGACGTGCGGTGGAGTTTGTGCTAACGGGTGGCCCGATTTAACAAGCTTTGGTGCTTGTCATGCGTGGATTCGACAAACCAGAATCGAGCCTTGGGAGGCGCAGGTTGCGCCAATTTGAAAGGGCAGGGAATTTTAGCGGCTAAAGTCCTGCCCTGGCGTTACTACAGGTTACGCAGCTTCTTTCTTGTCGCTTCATCCCACTTCTTGACGATGAAAGCCTGGTGTTCCGGCAATACTGCCGACACCCGGCTGACGCCTTCTGGAAGGCTGTGCGGAGCATGTCCACCGGCCAGAGCGTCCAGGCTTTCCCGATCAAGGTCGGTCCATTCGAGGAGCGTTGGCAGCGGGGTGTCAAGAGCGTCGGCGATCGCCTCCATGATCTTCAGCGAGGGATTCGCCTTGCCGTTGGTCAGATCCGAGAGGAACGAGATGGAGATGTGCGCCTTGTCGGCCAGCTCGTGCTTCGTCATGTCTCGTTCTTCAAGCAAGCGAAGGATGTTGGTAAAAAAAATCTGGCTGTACACGTGATGGTCACTGTCCGGTGGCGCGGCCTCAAAATTTTAGCCGCTAAAGTTCTTGACGCAGGAATGTAGTTTAGCTAAATTGCTATCCAGCGCTCTACGGGGGACTGTGGTTGTGACCTATAACTCCCAACTGAGCGGGCGGCACAGCTGGCGAACCGACGGCTAGCGAGCGACAAAGAGGCGGTGTCATGCGAGGAAAGCCCGCGCGCAGCGCGAATCCGGTTCGGGCCGACGTGATCGGCCGAAGAGGCCAGTCGGCGAACGGGCGGGCAAGGTGAAGCGCCCCGGACGAACCGGGACGCTTGACCCCGGCGCTGTCACACCAGGGCCCAGGCGCGGGCCTGCAAGCGGCATTAGACATGCGACCGCATGGAGGGTCAATAAATGGCGAGCATCATCAAGTTCCCCCGGAGCATCGATTCCCTCGCTCCTCATGCGACTCGACCACAGATCGCTTCCAAGTACCTTGAAGGGATCCGCGGACAAGCCATCTTTTCCGGCCTGGTTGAAGGCGTCTGGGTTGCCATTGTTCTCGTGTGGCCGGTATTGAAATGGGTTCTATCGATCAACGTGGTCTTTCAGCTGTTTCGCATGATATACCAATGGGGCAGGCCGGACGTTCATGCCGTTTGGACGTTTCTCCTCCATTTCGCAGTGCTGACCTCACTTACCTGCTTTGTTTCTCTGTACCAGCCGAACGGGAAGAAATTTTAGCGGCTAAAAAAATCGGCCTTCCCGGACAACCGTTCGGCTGATCGAAAACTCACGATTGACGGCTGTCACCGTCTTTTGATCAATCCTGGCGCGGAGCAAGAAATGGGTGCAATCCATGAAAAAACGCCTGACCGAAGGCCAGTTCCACGAGGCCGTCAAGGGGCTGAAAGTAGGGGTGCAGACACTGGAAATCGCACGCGGCGTGCTGATCGACGGCAAACCACAAGCGGACTTTGTCGCGCTATTGGGCCTCTCCAGGGGTGCGGTATCGCAAGCGGTCGACCGGGTGTGGTCCGCACACCAGGCAAAGAATTTACCGGCGGGCTACGAGCGCGTGTCGGCAGTATTGCCGGAACATCAGGCTTTCATCGTGAAAAAGTGGGCAGAGGACGCCACAAGGAAACGGGAACCCACTAAATGAAAACACTCGTCACGGCAAACCAGAAGGGCGGCGTCGGCAAGACTTCGACCGTCGTTCACCTTGCGTTTGACTTCCTCGAACGCGGCTTGAGAGTTGCCGTGATCGACCTGGACACCCAGGCCAATGCCTCTTATACGCTGCAGGAATTCCAGAGCGGCTACCTGGCAAGCCAGATGTTCTCGACGAAAGGCGACGCGGTACGCGCCTGCTTCAAGGACTTGCCCGAAGGCCCGCTGGTACGCCTGATCGCTTCCGACGCGCCACTGGCCGACATGGAAAAGCGGACCATGGCCGATGTGGCATCGAGCTTCACGCACAACCTCAAGGCACTGGCCAAGTGCGGATTCGACGTCTGCCTGATCGACACCGCGCCTTCCCTTGGCGTCAGCATGGCCGCGGCACTTTACGCGGCCGACTATGTGCTTTCGCCGATCGAGCTGGAGGCCTACAGCATCCAGGGGATCAAGAAGATGGTCATGGCCATTGCCAACGTCCGCAAGGCCAATCCCGGCCTGAAGTTCCTTGGCATGGTGCCCAGCAAGATCGATGGCCGCAACCCGCGCCACGGTCGCCACCTGCAAGAACTGGCGAACGCCTATCCACAACTGATGATCCCGGCCGGAATCGGCCTGCGCAGCAGTATCGCCGATGCCCTGGCTTCAGGCGTGCCGGTCTGGAAGATCAGGAAGACCGCCGCTCGCAAGGCCGCGCAAGAAGTCCGCGCATTGGCCGCCCATGTTTTCGAGAAGATGGAGATTGCACAATGACCACCGCCGCCACCAACCCCGTCAAGAAGGCCAAGAAGCAGCCCGAGGCGCAGCCACCGGCGTTCGGACTAGGCCTGGATAACATCGGCGATCTTTCGGGCCTCCTGAACCAGCCGGACGCCAGTGGGAATGCCTCGGGGCCACTGGATCTGCCGCTCGATCTAATTTCCGAGGATCCCCACCAACCGAGAACAAAGGACAACCCGGGCTTCTCTTCGGAAAGCCTGACAGAACTCGCCGACACGATCCGTTTGCGCGGCGTCAAGACCCCCATTTCCGTGCGTGAGAATCCCGAGGCTTCCGGATTTTTCATCATCAACCACGGCGCGCGGCGCGCTCGCGCGTCAAAACTGGCTGGCAAGAGCAGCATCCCCGCGTTCATCGACAACGACTACAACGAGGCCGACCAGGTCATCGAGAACCTGCAACGCAACGACCTTACCCCCCGCGAGATTGCCGACTTCATCGGCCGCGAACTGGCCAAGGGCAAGCAGAAGGGCGAAATCGCCAAGGAGCTTGGCAAATCCGCGTCCTTTGTGTCACAGCACGTGACCTTGCTGGACCTGCCGGACCCAATTGCCAGTGCATTCAACTCGGGGCGATGTCGTGACGTGACGGTGATCAACGAACTGGTGATCGCGCACAAGAAGCGACCCCAGGAGGTAAGCGTGTGGCTGGCCGACGAGAGCCAGGAAATTGCACGCGGATCGGTCAAGCTACTGCGCGAGTTTCTCGAAGACAAACGCAAGCACGAGTACGTCGCTCCTGCCGCCGCCGACGACCCGGTCGATGAGACCCCCGCCGCCCAGAGCGACACCGAAGCCGGCAACGATGAAAACGCCGTTGGTGAGCAAGCTCCGGAAGCGTCCGCGGACAAGTACGAAAAAGCTCCGAAGGAAGCCAACCTGGACAAGCTGAAGAAAACTATCGTGCAGGTCAGGCACGACGATCGGCCCGCCCGCCTGCTCCTGAATCGCCGGCCACCGGCCGCAGGCTACGCCTTGTTGAAATACGAGGATGACGGACAGGAGTTCATGGCCGATCTTTCGCAAGTACAGCTCGTAGCACTCGTGGAAGGGTAAGCAGGGTTCGGATACCCCAGCAGCCTGGCGGCTTTGCAACTTCAAGCCGCAAGGCCAACGGAAGAAAGAGGGAGTAAGAAAACATGGCAACCGGCGAGAAAGTACCGACAGACCAGATTTCCGGGAAGTTCGACAAGCTTCGCCGCGACGCCTATCTGGACAAGCGGGGCATCGACCCACACCAGCCATTCCAGCTGGACTTGCTGCTTCCCGACCTGAACGACAGCCAGCGCTTCATCCCGAACGACTACGCCCGCTCGTCGCTGTTCACCGCCCGCAACAAGAGGGAAGCCCGGCGGGTTCTACAACACGAAAAACTCTTCCACCTGCACGAAGGCCAGGGCATTTCGCTGGTCTATACCGGCATCGAGCTGCGGGCCGAGGACGACGAACTGGTCTGGCTGCAAATCATGCACTACGCCAAGCACGTGCCCTTGGGCGAGCCCTTCGAGTTCTCCGTCAAGGACCTGGTGCGCGACCTCGGCTGGGCCAAGAATGGGCGCTACTACGACAAGGTCCGAGAATCCATTTCTCGCCTCAAGGCCAACGAAGTGCTGGTCCTCAACGAAAAAGCCTATGGCAAGAGCGGTGCCATCTCGCTGATCGACAAGTACAGCGCCATCAACGACTCTGAAGGCAAGCTCACGCAATACCGCGTCTGGATCGACCCCAACCTTGTCGTGCTGTTCGCCGGCAACACCTTCACCAATCATTCCTGGGAGACCTATCGCTCCTTGTCCCCGGTAGCCCGCCGCCTGGCGGACTACATCGAGAGCCACAAACAACCTTTCCCCCTCAAACTCGAGAGATTCCGCGAAATGTGTGGATCAACGAGCAAGACCGTCTACGGGTGGCGGCGCACCGCACGCGAGGCCTGTGCAGAGATCGAGGCTAGCGGCATTGCCAAGTGCGTGCAGCTACATACCGACGACAGCATCTACGTCGTCAACGAATAATTGCACGGCCACCGCACACCACCACGGCGCGCGAGCACCCTGTTCTTCTCCATGCTTCATTTGTCACGGCTTGCCCAGCACCTGTCCCCCTGTCGCCAAGCCATCGGCAAATGCCCGCGTAGCCCAGTTATCCACAGAATCGTGACAGATGACGCATGCGGCGTGACAGATGACGCAGGCCAAACTCGTCGCCCATGCGTCATCTGTCACGGTTTCGGACGTCACAACCCCGTTTGCCGACCTCCCTTGTGGACAACCTACTCGACACATCGCGCCAGATTCACCAAACCGCCGCCGACCGTGACAGATGAAGCATGTCTCGTGACAAATGAAGCATGAAATTGGCCACTTGGTTGCGAAATCCGTGACAGATGAAGCATGAAACCGTAACAGATGGCGCATGAAATCGTGACAGATGAAGCAGGGGCTGTTTTCCTAAACCATTGCTTTACTATGTTTTTTCGTCCTATTTCTTGGACGTTAACCATCTTTTAACCTTTTATAACCAAACACGCCCTCTCTTTTTTCCGACGACGACCACTCATCTATCCTCGGAAACGTTTACACATCCAAATCGTTCAAGTTTGAACTCCAAAGAAAAGACCCTGCCGCCTTGATGTCAGCTTGCTCACCTACGATATCTCCGAAAGTTCCTCACATATAGAAGCCATAGCGAATTTGAGGAACATCGGATTCACCAAGGTATTTCATGATTTCTCCGACCTTGCGCGCACAGCCTAATGTCACTGGGTACTTCCCGTCGAACTGCGTATTGTTCCAGTTCATTTTTGTCATCCCGAGCACCTCACGAGCAATAAACGACGGTGACTGCTCGGAGCGCACGATTCGCAACTCGATTGGCTGCGGGATATAAAGACCAGGATAAGTCTGATAGTACCAAACGGAGCCTCTTGTATAGAGGAGATGCCTGTGCTCAGCAAGGCCTATCCGAGTCCCTCGATACGGTGGGTAGTTCCCATCTCTGAACAGCCGGAGCTTCGAATCCATCACGGTAACCAAGTCAACCGTGTCTATCCGAAGGTCGTTCGCAGCTTGCGTCAGGCCATCAATCTCAGCCGGAGAAAAGTTCGATGATTTGTGCACGATGATGCGAGCAGGATAGGTCCGCAAGGCAATCCGGTACTCGTTCATAGCTGCCGTCAAGAGGTCGTAGGCCTGGTTGCCACTCAGATGCGGCACCCGATCGTCTCGCGCCATGTTCACCGGTGTGCCACGCAGAATAAGTCCATTTCCCAAGTCGTCGAAGATCTGTGCAAGGCTCGTGTTCAAAATTTGTCGGTCACGACTCCGATAAAAGGCGATACCTACCGCGCACGAGATCGGACGTTGCACATCGGATTGCAGCCTCCACGGCACTCTAGGACCCGCTTTGTAGTACAGCGCGGTGCAGAAGTTCCATGCCTTGGTTGCGTCGTCCTGCTGACCCTCCTTGTTGCTTTCGAGGGACACGGCTCGAACAAGTTGAAGGGGCTTGTCGAGATGCATTGCTCGCGCCTTCAGCGCCCGCCGGAAATTCAATTCTGTCGTGACCTCGACGCTGGCTTCCAAGCTATCCTCGAGCGATCCACGCTCGTCGGTCGAAATTACCTTGTAAAGCACCTCCGGAATTACACACACAACCACGTCCACTGGGCGGTTCTGCGCAAGAAACTTGATGTGCTCGTAGTAAAGCTCGGTGGCCTTCGTTAGCCTTGTATGACGATCACTGGTCGCCACGATTTCTTCTACGTCGCTCTTCTTGAGCGTTCGTGTGAGTTCTTGACTGAACACCAGCTTGACGTCGAAACCGTAACCAATGCCAATCCCAGGGAATGGCACGCGGAGGTTCGGCTGCCGAGTGTCTTCAGGGGCAGCGATCTCATTCGCACACCTCGTCACCCACCGTTCAAGGCCTTCAAGGCAAGTGGCGGTCCCCACACCGCCCACCATGACCTCGGTCCGTCGCGCCCCCATAATGCGATCGAATACTCCGTAAGCGGTGATTCCTCTTCTCGGACAGATGTGCTCGCCTGCGGCAAACCGCAGCCTTGGTTCGGTGAGGTGTTCGAGTTTCATAGCGTGTCAAACAGCCTCCTTATCGAGAGGTCCTTGTCATCTTCCAAAGAATCCCGCAGGGGCAGCCACGATTCGTCCGGCAGGGCTGGATGGTTGTCGAACGATAAAACCTCGCCGAAGGCTAGCGCGGACGCTTGACCGTCCGTCGAAGCGAAGAGATCTTCCTGATCGAGTGCAGTCAACCATGAGGAAAGAAAGCGAAAGTGGTCGGAGACGGTCCGATTGACCTCCTTCTTCTTCAACCACTTGAGGCTCTGGTCGGCGTATCGTGATCTCCGATATCCTTCTCCATGGCTGAAATACCAGTCCGGCGTCAACGCAACAAACCATCGGCCCTCATTGAGCAAGAAGTCCACAGCGAAGGCAAAGTGCTTACAGATTACCGTCTTATTCGAGTCGTTCTTGTTGATCTTGCTCTCGTAAACGCGCCGGGTGGCTTTCTTGAGCCCCGTCCAAGTTTCTTCCCGCAGCAGGTCGCCATCATTAAACGGGAGGAAAACAAACAAACCGTCCTCGTGCATCCACCGCACTCGATGCTTATAGAGCTTCTGTTGCAGCGTAAAGCGAAGCAGCGACTTAAAAATACGCTCTCGATCCTCGTCTGCGTCATAAAACTCATTAGGACGCAGCGACGTGGCTGTTCCGAGGTCAACTAGGCGAGCGAACGGCCCCTGACTGTCGTCAAGCGGTTGAAAGGTGATGAGTTGTCGGCTGCTTACCTCGTAGTCCGAGGAGACACGCAGGTTCAGCTCTGTAAGGGCCTTTCGAATCAACTGTCGCTCGTTACGTCTACGCTTGACTTTCTCTAGCCGGATATCCTCGCGCAGATCCGCGATATAGAGCCACAGCGGGAAGTAAACCTCAACCAGATTCAAGTTCGCACGCTCGACCGTCAACGTGGGTGGGTCAAAATCTACCTCTGACAGGCCTGTGGCGACACCACCCCGCATGTAAGCTCGCACTACCTCAAGCGCAGCCGCCAACTGTCGCGGCTGGACGTTAGCGGCCCTCGCGCAGATATCGCGCATGTCAACGATGTCGTGTGTACTGCTGATACTGATTCTTCTGCTCGCAACGCGGTCTATCGCGTCTTGCGAGTAGCTCGCCTGCTTTCTTGTCAACACATACACCATCAAACGCTGATAGCGTTTGTCGAGTCCGTGCGAAAGAAACGTCTCGATCGTCGCCTTAACTTTCTCCAGCGTTGGTGTGCCCGTCACCTGAATGGCGATCCGTTTCTCATCGTCCGCCAAGTCGATTCCAGGAAAATTAGGCCTCTCGTCTGCATTCAGGTTGCGCAGTTTTTCCCAGCCGTAAAGTTCCCGCAGAACGCCAAGCACGAGGCCTTCCGAGACTTTGTGGATGTCGAAGTGTCCCATAGCCGACGACGCCTCGACTTGTGCTTCCAGTTCCGACATCAACTCACGGAACTCGTCGAGAATGGCGAGGTGCTTCAAGCCGAGCTTGCCACCTGCGCCGTCACCCCCGCCCTTAGCACTCGTGAGCCAGTGTGGTGAAGGAGTACCGAATTATCAGCTTTTCCATAAAATTGCGCAGCGATTGGTGCTATTTCAGGCATGCGTAGTCCCTATCCCCCAAAGTCAGCGAGCAATACAAGATGCAAAGAGGATACGCCAAGGCACTTCTTCTTCCAATCGATTGCCGACTTTAGTAGCCACTTTTGGACGTTACTGTGCTTGTGACCACAGGCCCCCATTGGCTGAGTTAACCACAGCCGGTGACACCGTGTTGGTCACCACCTTCTCGTGCCCCAGCCCCGTAGTCATTGAAAATAAGAATAAGAATAAGTATATTATGCTTATTCGTATTTTAACTTAGCGCTGAGGGAACCGCGAACATGGAAATGAACAAAGACACCCGCGACCGCATTTTCGCTGCCGCTGAGTCGCTCTATGAGCAGGCCGGCCGGGGATCCTTTCCTACGGTGGATGCGGTCCGCAAGGCGTCCAAGGTCAACATGAACGACGCCGCTACCGCGATGAAGCAGTGGCGACGTGCTCAGACTGCCCAGGCGGCGCCGGTGGCGATCACTGTTCCGGATGCTGTCCATCAGCTTCATAGCCAGGCGCTGGCCGCCTTGTGGCAGTCCGCCCAAGACACGGCAAACGAATCGCTGCGCGCTGCGCAAGCCGGGTGGGAAGCCGAGCGGGCCGAGGCGGAAACGCTCAACAAGCAACTTGGCGATGCCTATGACGCCCAAGCCACCGAGCTGGAGACCGCATGCCGGCAAATCGAAGAGCTAAGCGCCCAAAATCAGGCCGAGAAGAAGCGCTCGACCGAACTCGCGCAGCAGCTTCAAGAAACGATGAATGCCAAGCTGGCTGCCGAAAGTCGGGCGACCATAGCCGAGCAGCGGGCCATCGAAATTGATCGCCGAGCAGCAGATTTGCGGGCAGAGCTGGATCTTGCCCACCAGGATGCTGCTCAGGTGCGCAGCGAGGTTACGGCCCTCCGGGCCAAGGTCGAGTCTGCCGAGCAGGCGCATCAGGAACAACGGAAGATCGCAGCTCAGGAAGCACATCGAGCTGCCGAGCGTCTTGCCTCGACGCAGATGGAGCGCGACGAAGCGCGCAAAGAGGTCGGAAAGGCGCGTGAGGAAGCTTCAAACTGGCGCGGTCAGGTCGAGGCGTTGAAGGAGCAGCAGCGCGGTCTTCTCGAAGCCGTCAAGACAGGGCGGGTAGCCGGTATAACGTCCGAAAGTGATTTCCCGAAAGACCGCTAAAGTCGACGATCTTGCAGCCATCCGAAAGCGACCCAGAAACATGCTAAGTCAATGAGTTATTGGACTACTTTTGGTTTCTCGGCGGCTTGTGGGAAGCAGCGTAACATCCTGTTTAGAAACGAATAATGATTTCTTTGTGGTTTCCAATTGCGGCCTGCCGTATTAAACTTGCACGCTGTTTCTACCCTGCAGGTAGTGAACTTCATTGTGCATGCCGCCGCTTTGCGCGACAGCCATGTGGCGGAACTCTCGGATAGGATCAACCCATGAAACAGCGCCTTCTTGTGATGAACGGCCAACGAATCGTTCAGCACGAGCGGGAAGGGCAGTGGCAGAACGATAAGGTCGACAGAGCCGGAACCGTCAAGCCCGGCATCTACAACCTGTACTTAGCCAGTCCGGCAGACAAGACCAAGACCCACGATGGCGTGGTCCTGTACGCTGACAAAGAGAGTGTTTTCCAGCAGGTCGGCAAGACTTTCATCAAGCATGCTCGGTCGGATTTCGAGAAAGTCCCTGAAAGCGGCAGCAACGCGAGCATCAGATACGATCAGGGGAGGGCGGTTGCCTCGGTCCTGACGGCGCATTTGAGCCGCGGATTGTCCAAATGACACGCCTTTAGCCGCTAAAGCTCGAGAGCTCTCAATGCCCGCCTTGCCGTTGCTTTCGAAGTCATACAGGCGATGCCAACGCTATGACCACAGCTTTTCACTTGAGTTATCCCGACCAGAACGAAAGCGAGTTCGGCGCGGCCGAGTTGGCTTTCAATGAACAGCTGCCCATAGTGCGATCGCTGCCGCAATACACGTGATGCACGACGCCACCACGTTCAAAGCGCCAATTCGCCGGGCGTCGCGAACTGGGCCGGCGACGCCGCGCAGCGCCACATCGATTTCACCCCGCACCGCAGCTGCCGCTTCCTTCGCGCCTTCTTGCATGAGCTTCGCCGTGGCTTCCTTGCTGGCCGCAAGGGACGCATTCAAGATTCTTTCAGCTTTGGCCTTGGCATCGTTTCCCCAGCGCAGCGCGAGGGCTTCCAGTTCTTCCTTGTACTGATCGAGCATGACTTGCTGGGCCTTGGCGCTGTCCTGCATCAACCGGGCGTTGATTGTTTGCAGGATCAGGATAGGGTCATCGCGGCTGACGGCTATGCCGTGCTTGGCCGCGATTTCCTTGATCAGCTCTTCGACCTGGTCGGCCATCACAGCACCGCCGCACTATCCAGTTGGCTGAACAATTGCCCTTTGACGATCTTGAGGCGCTGCCGCGTCATGATCGTCAGCGAGTCCATCGCCAGGGCTTCGTCGAAGGTCAGGCGCTCCTGCAGCATGTCGCTCAGGTCGCGGCCGTAGGTATCTTCCTTGAGTGCCGGGATGTTCACGATGGCCGACACCCGTGCCTTGTTTGTCGTGTAGGCCTTCATCTGCTCGAAGCTCTTGCCTTCGTGCTCGACCGCTCCCCAGAAGGGATTGAGCCAGACCACGAACAGCGCTTCGGCCGGGAACTGGCTGGCCAGCTGGGCGAAGCCGCTGACGGTGTCGAGCAGGGCCTGGCTTCCGGTGATGACGGTATGCACCACCATCTCGTGCCCCATGTCCTGTAGCAGCGCCGGCACCTGGTTGCTGATGAGGTAGTGCGTCAGCGGTACGAACGAACTGGCGCCGTTGTCGATGATCACGTCGTCTTTCGACGGCGCAATCAGTTCGACGAGGGTATCGAAGTTGCGGGTCTGGATTTCGTCGCCCTGCATGATTTCCAAGAGCCGGACGTTCAGCCCCTTGAAGCCGTGGAAGGTGGCGTTTACCGGGTCGGTATCGATGCACAGGGGTTGCTGTCCCTTGCTCATCTTGTATTGCGCAATCACCGTCGCGATGAACGATTTGCCGACGCCGCCCTTGCCTTGCAAGACCATGTGAATTTTGGCCATTAGAGTAGATCCTCCTTCTTCGGTGTTCTGTTGAATGTGAAGCCGCTTGTCGTCGGCCCCCCCGGGTTTTTCTCGGTCGCCGGGGCTGTTGCCGGGCCGTGCTGCCTGCCGATCCGTGAGTCGACGGCCATCGGCGTCGACACTGTTGCCCTGTTCGCTGGCGAGGACAGAATCAGGCGGTTCGCGTAGCCGCGGAACGCCTGGTAGCTGAAGGACACCTTGCCTTCCTCGTGCAGCGTTTCCCAGATGGTCTTGACTGGCCAGCCGTCATCGAGGGCCTGTTTGACATCCCCGCGTATGGCCAGAAAGGTCGCCCGGTTCTGTCCGTTACGGGAAGGTTTCTTCTGGGCCGTGCGTTCTGCGATGCGTACCGACAAGTTCTTCGTCATGGCCGTTTCGTGAGCATTGTTCTGTCTTTCTTCTTCCTGACGCAGCGATTTGAAACCGCGTTTGTGCCGCTGCGTGTCGGGTTTTGTCTTCAACAATGATACGATATATCGAAATCCAAGGCAGAGCAACGCTGCAGCAACGCCCCGGCAACGCGCTGTGTCTTGTCACTTCTGGCGTAACAACGCTGTTGGGCCGGGCAGGATATGTGAAGTAGGCCCACCCGCAAGCGGGTCGTCCTTCTTCACGAAGCCCTTATTCGCACTTCGTGCTCAACGGACATCCTGCTCTGCGAGGCAGCCGGCTATCGCCGCCACAACTGGGGGAACGATGGAGAAGGAAAACAAGGCAACGCGCAAAGGCAGTCCGCCGATCAAGGTGTATTGCCTGCCCGAAGAGCGGCGCCAGATCCGGGCGAACGCGCAAGCCACTGGCTTGAGCTTGTCGACCTTCTTGTTGAACGTCGGCATTGGCTACCAGGTGCGCGGCATCGTGGACAACAAGCAGGTGGAAGAGCTGGCGAGGATCAATGGGGACCTGGGCCGACTCGGCGGTCTGCTGAAGCTCTGGCTGACCGACGACGCTCGTCTGGCTTCGGTCGGCGAGGCCACCATCCGGGCGGTGCTCGCTCGAATCGAGTCCACGCAGGACCAGATGATTCAGGTCATGGGGACGGTGGTCAGGCCCAGGGCCGACTGAAAAATTTTAGCGGCTAAAACGCAGGGAGGGCAGGCATGATCGTCAAGCAAGTGCCCATGAAGTCGGTCAAGAAGAGCGACTTCGCCGAACTGGTGAAGTACATCACCAACGCGCAGCAGAAGGCCGAGCGCGTTGGCGGCGTGACGGTCACGAATTGCCAGTCAAACCGCCCGGACGCAGCCATCATCGAGGTCATCAACACTCAGGTCCAGAACACCCGCGCCGAGTCGGACAAGACCTATCACTTGATTGTCAGCTTCCGGGCTGACGAGCCCGACGAAACCACCTTGAAGGCTATCGAGGCGCGCATTTGCGAGGGGCTCGGCTACGGCGATCATCAGCGTGTCAGTGCCGTTCACCACGACACCGACAATCTGCACATCCATATCGCCATTAACAAGATTCACCCCACCCGCTATTCGATTCACACGCCCTACAACGACCACAAGACTTTGGGCGAGCTTTGCGAACGGCTGGAGATCGACTATGGCCTGGGGCGCGACAATCACCAGGCGCAGAAGTGTGGCGCAGAGAACCGCGCTGCCGACATGGAACGTCATGCCGGCGTTGAAAGCCTGCTTGGCTGGATCCAGCGCGAGTGCCTGAAGGAGATCCAGGCTGCGCAGTCCTGGGCAGGGCTGCATGAAGTGATGCGGGACAACGGCCTGGAACTGCGGGCTCGCGGCAACGGCTTGATCATTGCCGACCAGTCGGGAACGGTGGTCAAGGCGAGTTCCGTTGCCCGCGAGTTGTCGAAGGGCAAGCTCGAAGGTCGACTTGGCCCTTTCGAAGCTTCAGCGGAGTGGACGGCCGATCAGGCGGCGAAGCCGGCGCGGCAGTACGAGCCGCGCCCGGTTCGGACGCGCGTCGATACGGTCGAGTTGTACGCCAGGTACAAGGCCGAGCAGCAGGACATCGGCGCTTCGCGTTCGCTTGCCTGGGCACAGGCCCGCGACCGGAAGAATCGCCTGATTGAAGCCGCCAAGCGGACCGGTCGCCTGAAACGCGCCGCCATCAAGCTGCTGGGTGACCCGGGTGTCAGCCGCAAGCTGCTCTATGCACTCGCAAGCAAGACGCTCAGGGACGAAATCGAGAAGATCAACAAGCAGTACCTCAGGGATCGGCAAGTCATTCAGGAGAGGTGCCAGCGCCAGACGTGGGCCGACTGGTTGCGCCGCAAGGCCATCGACGGAGATCGCGAGGCACTGGCCACCCTGCGCGCACGCGATGCTGCGCTGGGTCTCAAGGGGAACACGCTGGCAGCCACAGGCGGTCAGAAGGTTGGCCAGGGCCATGAGGCAGAGGCCCACCAGGACAGCATCACCAAGACGGGAACGATCATCTACCGGGTTGGCTCTTCGGCGGTCAGGGACGATGGCGAGAAGCTAAAGGTCTCTCGGGGAGTTACCCAGGACGGACTGCAGGCGGCCTTGCGCATGGCGATGGAGCGGTACGGCAACCGCATCACGGTCAACGGCAGTGCCGCATTCAAGGAACAGGTCGCCGGCGCCGCGGCGATCGGAAACCTTCCCCTCACGTTTGAAGACGTCGTCCTGGAGCGGCGTCGACAAGCGCTCTTGAGCGAAGCAAACACCGAGGCTCGTGATCGCCATGAGCAACAAGAAAAGCAAGTGGATGACGGGCCGCGACCGGATGTTTCCCGGGCAGGAGTGGCTTCGCCAGCCGTGTCGGCGACCGGGAGTCACGTCGAAAAGCGTGATCAAGGGCGGTCGTCTGATTTCGATATAAAGAACAACATACGATATACTGATCACAAAAGCGGGGCGGAGACTTCCGCCGGCACCTGCCAGGGCGAGGATCAATCGCCGGCCTTGCTGAAACGCGGCGAGGAAATTCCGGGGGTGCCGATTGACGAAGCGTCCGCACAACGCCAGAAGCGCGTTGCCGTCGGTGATGCCGTCACCGTTACCCAGCCGGGTTCAACCAAGACAAAAGGGCGGAGAAGGTGAAAGACAAATTCAACAACGCCGTCGGTCCGCAGGTACGCGCACCGAAAGCCAAGGCCGACAAGATCATCCCAGCCTTGGGTGTTGCGTCGCTGGTCGCGGGCCTGCAGTCCGCCACTCAGTTCTTTGCGCACGATTTCCAGTACCAGGCGGTACTTGGTCCTCACCTCAACCACGTGTATGCGCCGTGGTCGATCCTGGGCTGGGTCGGTACGTGGTACGGCCAGTATCCGGACGCCATCATGCGTGCCGGCGGTATCGGCATGACCGTCAGTGCCGCGGGCCTGCTCGGCCTGGCTGTCACCAAGATGGTTCTGGCGAACTCGGCCAAGCTCAACCCCTACCTGCATGGTTCAGCACGCTGGGCGAACGTGCAGGACATCGAGGCTTCCGGGCTGTTGCAGCGGCCGCGTAGCTTCTGGCAGCTCCTCACCGGGAAGGCGCTGCCCACAAGCGCTGGCGTCTATGTCGGTGCCTGGCTGGACAAGCAGGGCAAGCAGCGTTACTTGCGCCACAACGGCCCGGAGCATGTCCTGTGCTACGCCCCGACCCGTTCCGGCAAGGGCGTTGGCCTGGTCATGCCGACCCTCCTTTCCTGGGGCGAAAGCGCCGTCATCACCGACCTCAAAGGCGAGCTTTGGTCATTGACCGCCGGTTGGCGCAAGCAGCACGCGCACAACAAGGTGCTGCGCTTCGAGCCAGCCGCCGCCACCGGCAGTGTTTGCTGGAACCCGCTGGACGAAATCCGCACGGGTACCGAAAACGAGGTCGGCGACGTGCAGAACCTGGCGACCCTGATCGTCGATCCGGACGGCAAGGGCCTTGAATCGCACTGGCAGAAAACCGGCCAGGCATTGCTTGTCGGCGTGATCCTGCATGCGCTCTACAAGGCCCGGAACGAGGGAACGGCGGCGACCCTGCCGGCCGTCGATGCCCTGCTGGCCGATCCCGACCGGGACATCACCGAGCTGTGGATGGAAATGCGCACCTACGGCCACATTGACGGCGAGAACCATCCGGCCGTCGGATCGGCTGCTCGCGACATGATGGATCGCCCCGACGAAGAAGCCGGGTCGGTACTGTCCACCGCCAAGTCGTACCTGGCCCTGTACCGGGATCCCATCGTCGCCCGCAACATCAGCCGGTCCGAATTCAATATCCGCGACTTGATGCACCACGAGCAGCCGGTCAGCCTGTACATCGTCACCCAGCCCAACGACAAGGCCCGCTTGAGGTCCCTGGTGCGCATCATGGTGAACATGATCGTGCGCCTGCTGGCCGACAAGATGGACTTCAAGGACGGCCGCCAGGTCGCGCACTACAAGCACCGCCTGCTGCTGATGCTGGACGAGTTCCCCAGCCTTGGCAAACTCGAAATCCTGCAGGAATCGCTGGCCTTCGTGGCCGGCTACGGGATCAAGTGCTACCTGATCTGCCAGGACATCAACCAGCTCAAGAGCCGCGAAACCGGCTACGGGCACGACGAAAGCATCACCTCCAACTGTCACGTTCAAACCGCCTACCCGCCGAACCGGGTAGAGACGGCCGAACACCTGTCGAAGCTGACCGGGCAAACCACCGTCGCCAAGGAACAAGTCACCACCAGTGGCCGCCGCACGAGTGCCTTGCTTGGCCAGGTGTCGCGCACCATCCAGGAGGTGCAGCGGCCCTTGCTCACTCCCGACGAGTGCCTGCGCATGCCCGGCGCAGTCAAGAACGCCAGCGGCGACATCGACGAGGCCGGCGACATGGTGGTGTACGTGGCCGGCTATCCGGCCATCTACGGCAAGCAACCGCTCTACTTCAAGGATCCGGTGTTCCAGGCCCGCGCCGCGATCCCGGCACCGCAGAACAGCGACAAGCTGCTGCACGTGCACGCGGTGCCGGCAGCAGAAGCCATCACGATATGAAGCGCCTCCTCAAGCGCGTCAGCGTGGCGACTGCCGTTGCCGGCGTTTCCCTCCTGCTGCTGGGCGCAGTGGCCTACGCAAGCGGCGCACGTATCAACAGCACGCGGAGCATTCCCGTCGGCGTGTACTGGCTGAGCAGCGATCCGGTCGTCAAAGGCGCTTACGTCATCTTCTGCCCGCCGCAAATCGGGGTCTTCGATGAGGCCAAGGCAAGGGGCTACATCGGAGCCGGCTTCTGCCCCGGTGAGTACGGCTACATGATGAAGCGCGTTTTAGCCGCTAAAAACGACGCCGTCACCATCACCGCCGAAGGCGTGCGCGTGAATGGCGAACTGCTGCCATTGAGCGCCCCGATCGAGGCCGATTCGGCTGGCCGGCCCCTGCCGCGTTTTCAGTCCGAGCGCTTCACGCTGAGCGGTTCCGAACTGCTGTTGATGTCGGACGTCAGCGGCATCTCCTTCGATGGCCGTTACTTCGGTCCGATCGATCGTTCGCAAATCAAGGGCGTCATCCGCCCCGTTTTTACGTGGTGAGGAGGAATTCATGAGCTTGTTCATCGCAGGAAAGCACGGCCTGGCCAAGGCCAGGTCTGCCTACAGCAAATCCAAGGAGTAGAGACCATGACTACCCGGAACATCGTTCTGCCCGCCGCGGAGGCTGCCAATGACAGTGCGGTCAGCGATACGGCCAACGCCGCCGCCGTGCTGTACGAGAAGCTCGCCGACGCGATGACTCCTGGCTATCAAGCCGAGTTCGATCCCGAAGAGGCCGAACAGGCCGGCGCTTTCGTCGAGGACGCCCTGAGCGAGCAGGACGCGGTCGAGAGCGACATTGACCTGCTCGATGCCACGGCGCCGGCCGCCACCACCGAGGCGAAGGGGTAAGGACGATGGCCGAGACCAAGAAAGCATTTCACGAACAGGTTGCCGAGCGACTGATCGAGCAATTGAAGCAAGGCACCGCGCCCTGGCAAAGACCGTGGCATCCGGGCGAGCCGGGTTCCTTCATCCCGATCAACCCGACCACCGGCAAGCGCTATCGGGGCATCAACGCCATCCAGTTGCTGGGCCAGGGTCGCACCGATCAACGCTGGATGACCTACAAGCAGGCCGCTGCTGCCGGCGCGCAGGTGCGCAAGGGCGAGAAAGGGACGCCGATCCAGTATTGGAAATTCAGCGAGGAACAGACCAAAACCGATGAGGCCGGCAAGCCTGTTCTCGATGCCCAGGGCCAGCCGGTGAAAGACGATGTTCGTCTGGAACGACCCAGGGTGTTTTTTGCCACCGTGTTCAACGCCGAGCAGATCGACGGCCTGCCACCGCTGCAGCCGCGCAAAGAGCAGGAATGGAATGCCCTCGAACGGGTTGAACACATCTTGCAGGCATCCGGTGCGCTGATCCAGCACGGCCCGCAAAACCGAGCCTTCTACCGGCCGGGGTCCGACAGCATCCATCTCCCCGAAAAGGGTCAGTTTCCCAGCGCCGACACTTACTATGCGACAGCGCTGCACGAGCTGGGCCACTGGACAGGCCACCCGTCACGGCTGGCTCGTGACCTGGAGCATCCTTTCGGAAGCGAGGCCTATGCAAAGGAAGAGCTGCGGGCAGAAATTGCCAGCATGATCATGGGCGATGAGCTCGGAATCGGCCACGATCCCGGCCAACACGCGGCCTATGTCGGGACGTGGATCAAGGTTCTGAAAGACGATCCACTCGAAGTTTTTCGCGCCGCCGCGGACGCCGAGAAGATTCACGCCTATGTGCTCGCTCTGGAGCAAAAGCAGGTTCAGGAACAGAGTGCCGAGCAAAGCCAGGCAGCGATCGTGCCGGTGATTTCCGACAGCGAAAACCAGGAGGCAGCCATGCAGACCTTGACGCAGAGCGAAGCCAACGCGCACGAGCAGGCGGCCGAACTGGCGCGCCTCGAGGAAGAGCGGGTTCGCCAGGATCCCGACAGCACCGCCGAGCAGATTGCCGCCGCGAGAGAGGCGCGCAAGTCGGCCGACCTGGCCGTCGTACTCAACGACGCCGATATCCAGCGGCGCGTCGCGCAGATCGAGAGCGAGAAGCTGCCGGCGCCGGCGGTGAACGACGCCGAGCCGGCGAAAAAGACCTATCTCGATGTGCCCTACCACCAGAAAGACGAGGCGAAGGCGCTGGGTGCGCGCTGGGATCGTCAAGAACAATCCTGGTTTCTTCCGGCAGGCATCAAGGACCCCGCTCCCTTCGCCCAGTGGGTACGGCAAGCCGACACCGCGGCCCCGGAACGTCCGACCCAGCCCGAGAAACAACGGACTCAGGAACGCCAGTATCTCGCCGTTCCCTACGGCGAACGCGCCGCAGCCAAGGCCGCCGGCGCGTTGTGGGACAAGGCCGCGAAATCCTGGTTTGCCGGCGCGAAGGCCGACAAGAGCCGACTGCAACGCTGGTTGCCGGAAAACGTCCCTGGTCAGCAAGGGCCGGCCATGTCGCCGCGAGACGAGTTTGCCGAGGCCTTGCGCTCGATCGGCTGTGTGGTGAGCGGCGAGCATCCCATGATGGACGGCAAGAAACACCGCATCAGCGTCGAAGGCGAGAAGCTCAGCGAGAAAGCCGGTTCTGGCTTCTACGTTGGCCACCTGGACGGCCACCCGGCCGGCTACGTGAAGAACAACAAGACCGGCGTCGACATGAAGTGGAAGTCGAAAGGCTACGCGCTCGACCCCGAGCAGAAAGCCAGGCTTCAGGCCGAAGCGGCCGACAAGCTGCAAGCGCGCACTGCCGAGCAGGAGCGGCTGCAAGAGCAAACGGCGCAGCGGGTGGCCAAGCAGATGGGGCACCTGCTGCCGGTTATCGCACCGACCACTTACATGCAAACCAAGGGAATCGAGCCACAGGCGGGCGTTTTCACGGACAAGGAAGGCCGCGAAACCTACATCCCGGCCACCGACGCCGACGGCAAGCAATGGACGATGCAATACATCCAGGAGGACGGCACCAAGCGCTTCGCCAAGGACAGCCGCAAGGAAGGCTGTTTCCATGCAATCGGCGGCCTGGACGCCCTGGCCAAGGCCCCTGCCCTGGTCATCGGCGAAGGCTACGCGACGGCCAGCAGCTTGCAGCAGACGCTGGGTTTCGCGACCGTCGCCGCTTTCGATTCGGGCAATCTGCTGCCCGTCGCCAAGGCCTTGCACGCGAAATTCCCGGACAAGCCCATCCTGATCGCCGGCGACGACGATCGGCACCTCGAAGCCACCCAGGGAATAAACCCCGGCCGCAGCAAGGCCGAGGAAGCGGCCAAGGTGGTCGGCGGAAAAGCCCTGCTACCGATCTTCGCGCCTGGCGAGCAAGCGGCGAACCCGAAGGGTTTCACCGATTTCAACGACCTGGCGACCAAGAGTGTGCTGGGGCGGGAAGGTATCGAGCGGCAGGTTCGTTCAGTGGTCGATGACGTGATCGAGCGGCATCAGGCGCACTGTGTTGAGCTGCCGCAGCAGGTTGAGAAACTGGAGCAGCGGCTACGTCGGGCGGTGAAGGTGGGGTAACGGACCTGGCGTTGTGGCAAGCTGCGCTGCGATGACGCGTTCTTGGCTTGCTCGTGGTCGGGTGTGTGAGGGGGCTCAGAAGGCATCAAGGTGTTCAGCGGCTGCTCGCTCTTGGGGGACTGCCTGCGGCAGACCCCCGCCGCTAGGCTCCCCCCAAATTGCGAGATCGCTTGCGCGAACTCACTTGCCCATATCCACTCAGGGAGCGAGCGAGGTGTGAGGGCTTTAACGGGCTCACCAATGGATCTGCTCACGAAACGAAACGGAAAAGATTGTGCGCTAAGCCATGGACATTCGGACGTTTGACAAAAGCAGCCTATCGGGTTGCGCGGCTCCTCGCTAGAATCGAAAGATGACGAAACAAATTCCTCCCGCAACCCCGGAACTCAATCGTCTCCGGGCGGCGGCTGGCCTGATCCCCATCATCGAGGCCGGCTTGACCGACTCAAAACTCTCCGTCGAAAGAGCGGCGCTGATGGCGTCTTTCTGCGAATGGACTACCGAGAAACGCTCCACCGATCCCGAGGCAATAAAATTGGCGGAAAGCGTTGATGAAGGCCTGAAACGCATCAAGACAGCGCTTACTTCTGCCGTGTGAAACACCGCAAAGAACGGTAGCACCGGCAGAGCATTGCTGCCCTCAAAGGGTCGGCCCAACACTCGTGTCACCAGCCGCTACCTGAACCCCTCGTCCGCTGTGCGTTCCCGAGCGGACGCTGAGTAATCGCCAGGCTTAGCGTTCAGCGGTGAGCGGGATCGATTCCAGGACCTCGTACCCGACACGATCCCCGAGTTCAACGCGCAGTTCCTTGGTGCCTACCACGACGGTGAGCATTGTCGTCTTTTGAGGGTGCTGTTGCACCAGCTTTCGCCACTCAGCTCGATCTATACCAGACGGAATAGGAGTCGTCTGGGGATGCGTGTGCCACTCCCCGAGGTAGTCAACTTGGTGCCCCCCGCTCATCCATGCCTGCTCCGCCACTTCGGCGTGGCCCTCGACTTCGCGCACGAAAAAGTAGGCGGAGCGTTTGTCCTGTGAGCTCGGCTCTGTGGCCGTTAGTACTTCAAGGTGCCTACCGCGTCGACGCCCCAGCAAGATTCCGCCACCTTCTTGCTGCCAGAAAAAACGCTGACGGTACTTCCAAAATACCGCTAGAACTTGTGGCTCAAAAACCACAAATCTCTTCTGGTTCGCGCTTGCCCACTCTCCTATGAACTGCATGCAGGACAGGTGTTCTGGCGCGCCGCATTTGCATCCGGAGCAGCCTGCGTAAAGTTTGGCCGCGTCACCCGGGTGCGTAGGCGCGGGCTGGGCGTACCGCCCGTCCACTCGGTCACCATCTCGGCCGCCAAACACGCTGCTTGAACGGAGACGCTAGCCGGAAACGGAACGTACAGGCTTTCGCAGCCGTGTCCAGCCAGCCCCAGCGGCACAGCTTCGTTCACGACCGGGAACAGGGGCGAGCGCCGTGGGTCAGCCAGGCATCGCGTGCATGCGCACTCCACCTTGTCGCGGAGAAGACCGCGCACGGCGACACCCGGTCCTTCCACCCAAATTGTCAGAGTTGGCACGAAAAAGCCCTTCTGAGCGAACGTCCGCGTAAGGTAGTGCCCAAGCGCCTCCTCGCCAGTCGTGTTGATGATGAGGTCGAATGGGCTGAGGTCAGCCTCTTCGGCCTTTACAGGAAGCGCGCGGGTATTGGCGGTCGGCGCGGCTGCAGACAGTTCCTCCTTAAGCCCAATAGCCTTGTTCTGCAACGCCCGATTTAGACCTAGACGATGGCGCCCGATATTCTGTGGAAATAGGATGTCGGGGTCGACAAGGGCCAGTTCGCCGTCTTCGAGACCTGCACCTGCCTTCAGCAGGAGTTCCCCGAGGAAGCCGCCGATGGTGCCGCAGCCGACGAGGGCAATTTTCTTGCCGGCCAGCGTCGGGCAGCCCGGGGCGTTGCGCTGCGTGACGTACCTGTCGTCCATTCTGATTGCAACCATCGGATGCGGCTTTGACTGATAGAGCCGCACCCTGGCGTCCCCTACCGAGCGGCGGCCTGCCGCGTTTCCCTCTTCGAAAGCCACCCAGAACGCGTATTGTGTGAGTGGCGAGTCAACAACGCACAGCACAGCGCGCCAGCCGAATGCGCACGCTTCTAGCAACCGGTGCTCGATGCTGCGGCGTGCCGACTTGTCGAGAAGGCCTTGCCACTGCAGCAGCGAGGCCACGGTTGGCGGCGGCCAAGTGCCCTGGAGTGGCCTTGGTTTGGCGGAAGTCTTGACCCGGAAAGCCGCGCCCGCAAGCAGTTCTTTTTCGGTGAGCGACATGGACTTGAGCTTGAGCCGCGTACGCGCTGCGTCGTTGGTCACGAACACGACGTCGGAGCCACGGTCACCGCGTCCTGCGAACAAGACGTCGAGGGTTCCTGGATCACCGGGATAAATGTCCAGAAAACAGATGTCACCGTGCCAGAACGCGAAGAACTCGTCTTCGAGGTCCTTGTCCATTTCGCCGCGCAGCGAAAGATTCAAGACCTCCGCGGCCCGATCGATGCAGGCCAGCGTTTGCCCCGTGATGTCGAAGATATCGAGGACCAGACTGCCCTCGGCCGCGTAGCACACGTTACCGCCCGCACCTATATGCGCGAGAACCTCTGGCGCGTTTCGCGGGAGTTGAACGCGAACGCGGGGAAGCTGCAGCCCAGAGGGGGCAACCGTTACGTAAGCGACGTGGACGGCGTTGGCCGCCGCAATGGCACCTCGGAATTCCAGCCACTCGTCCGTCGCTCGACCGACGTACTCGAAGCCGCGCGCCTTCATCGCGCGGCTGAGTTCTGCCAATGGCGTGTCGTCGGCCATTATCCCGCCTGGGTGCGGCCGACCAGCGGCGTCGCCACGGCTATCGCCGGCGTGGCCTGTACTACGGCCGTTGCGGAACTGGCTTTGACCCGATCCGGTAGGTTGGGGAACCGCGGTCCAAACTGGTTCTGCATCCACATCAGGGCTTGTGCCGGGTCACTGGCGTTGACGGCGCCGCGCAGGTATAGCTCCAGCTGCTGGAGCTTCTTGATGGTGTCCTCTACCCCCGGCTTGCCCAGACGCTCGGTCAGCGACTCGTTTGCGTCTGTCGGGCAACACACGCCTTGACGCAGGACGTCCGGCATGCCTTCGACCAAATTCAAGAGCGCAAGATCGTCGCGGCGGTCCCGCGCCTCGAACAGCGGCGCGGCCGTGGCCATCAGCAGCAACGAGGATGGACCGCCCTCCACCCACTGCCAGTCCCGAAAACACTTCAGGTAGCGCACCGACCGGCGAAATTGCGGGCCGTGGCGTTCGACTTCGCCCAGGAACCATTGCTTGACCGGCCGCGGGTCGGACTTGCCCCAATCCTCGTCGCGGCGCGCCAGCAGGACTTGGTCGTGCGGCAACGCCGTCCAGACGTCACGCTCGGCCCTTTTCACGGCCTCATCCAGGGTGTAGTAGCCATGCGCCGCCATCGCAGCCTTGCGCAGTTGCTCAAATTGGTCGTCCGGGATTGCGTACAGGGGCACATCGATGTGCGCGTACTCGGCAATCTCGATGCGAATGCACGTCGGCTTGTCAGTGATAAGGCGCCAGCCATGACGTTCGCGCACCAACGGCATTAGGGCCGTCTCGGCCGCGGCGAAGAACACTTTGCTCGCAACACTCGGCTTGGACGTTACCTTCATGAAGCTCAGAGGCAGATAGGCGCCGTCATCGATGTCGGCCTGTTGCGCCGGGTGCGCCGGCGCGTTCAGGGTGTGATTCGCCCAGGAGCCCTGGGTGACGAAACGGGGTTGGACCGCGCCACCCTCGTACCCGCGTTCCCGCAGGACGGTAGGCAGGGCCGTCCGCAGCTGTTTGCGCACAGCCTCCTTGGCCTCCACGATGAACTCGCAGCGGCTAGCCGAAAGGGTGACATTCTCCAGCAGCGTCGGCTGTTCCACGCCAGAGTAGAAGAGGGAACTTAGGTTAAGCATGGCGGTTCTCCGGGGTCTTGTTGGGCCCGTGGAAGAACACGGGGTTTGCGGCGAGGTGGTTGCGAAACGGGTTGAGGGCTGGGTCGCCCAACGCACGGCGGGCGGCCTGCGTACCCCGGCTCGTCAGCACCTCGATGGCTGCTGGGCTGACGACATCAAGCGCCGCCACGTCCTTACTCTGATCGGGCGTTGCAGGGTCGTCGATGCGCACATAGTCCTGCCCGAGCAGATGACAGAGCATCGCGTCAACCGAGTATTCTTGCGCCGAGATGACGAGGCTAAATAGCTTCGCGCCCCAGTCGAGGATGCCCCAGTCGAGCCCGGAGTTGCCGCTTTTGGTCGCACCGAGTGTCATGGTGCCGATGGCGAGAACACGTACATTGCCGGTTCCTCGCGGTACGCCCAACGCGTAGTGGGCCTCGTGCAGACCGAAGAACCCGGGAGAGTTTCCGACCAGACCTCCATCCGCATAGACCCCTTCTTCGCCAATCCGGTGCAGGGGGAAGTAGGTCGGCGCAGCGGCTGTCGCCATCCCCACGTCGACCAGCGTGTGCTTGTGGTCCACAGAGAACTGGGGAGAGTGCGGCGTCTTAAAGAACTGGCCGCTGCCCTTGGAGTAGTTCACGGTGGGGATGAGCACACGGTGTTCCAGATCGCCAAGGGTGCGCTCGCCAAACTTCTCCGTCAGGACGGCCCTCAGACCATCGGGCGAATACTTCGCTCTTTTGAAGGGGCCGAGGATCCGCCGCATCCCGGTCGGCCGGTTGAAGATACGGGCGCCATCCTGCTCGAACATGGCTTGCAGCTGTTCGGCCGGAATTTCAGCGGCCAAGCCGAGTGCGAGCAGACCCCCAGCCGACGTGCCGCAAATAAGGTCAAACCGGCGGGCCAACGCCCCCCCCAGCTGCTCCTCCAGGTGCTTCAGCACAGTTGCCGTATACAGGCCGCGGAAGCCGCCTCCGGACAGAGCTAGGACGTGGAACGGCTTTACGCCATCGGTTACGCCGGCTAGGAATTGACCCGGCTGGGTTGCCCGGGGTTGGCCGGGCAGGTCGTTCTTGTTCTCCACCAACACTTTCGTTTTTCTCCTTATTGCTCCGGATCGTCACAGGCAATCGCGTTGCCCTCCTGTTCTAAGACTCTCGGGCTGGCGACTTTGGACGCGCGGGGAGAATCTTTTTCCCCCGCTGGCACCCTGTTGAAGCCAACGTGGACTTCAAGGCACCTTGAAAGTAATGACTCCTAAGGCGTGCCTCAAGGACAGCGAATAGCCGCCTCCTTCTTTGCCCAAGTTCAACCGGCCCTAGACCGTAGCTCAACAACCGATGGCATACTGCTCGGGGAGCATATTAGGGTCCAGTCACCGCGCCGCAGCGTGTGCAACTTGAGATCCGATTGGCCGTCAGCAGGACGGTGTAGAAAAAACTGCGATGCCGTGTCCGCGGATCGGCGTTCAGGAGTCTTATATGGAGAGAGACTGAGGATGTCCGCCGTACTAACCAACCCGCCTCGCCTCGACAGGCTGCAAGTCGAGAACGGCCTGACAACCATGTCCGACGCTGACTGGCGGCGCATCGAGTTCATCGCCAACAGCTTGAGTCATGGCTTCACGGGCTTCGAGCCGGAGGATCTCATTATGGAAGCGCAGACCAAATTACTCGAGGGCGTGCGCGTCTGGCCAACTGGGGTACCTGTAGTCATCGTGCTCGAGAACGTGATGTCGAGCATCGCCAGTAACGCCCGCAAGCGCGTGAAGGAAGGGCCAATTGACGTCACCGTTGAGGTCGACCCGCAGGAAACGGGTGACCAGGAGTGCGCCAGCGCGGGTCAAGCGGTGTTCAGCCGCACGGATTTTTCGCCGGAAAGCCAGGCTGCAGCGCGGGAGCAAATCGCGGCTATCGACCGGCTTGTCGCTGACGACGCAAAGCTTCAGGATCTCGTGGCCGCGTGGGCCATGGGCCTGAAGGGTGAAGAAGCGTGGACATCACTGGGCTGGACGAAAGACACGTACGAAGCCAATCGCAAGAAGCTCACCCGGCGCCTCGACAAGCTCACCTTTGAAGGGAGCAAGAAATGACTCAATCGATCAAGCCGAACGACGAATTGCTGACGTTCGTCAGCGCCTTGCGTGACGAGCTCATGTCCATGTCCGACCAAGATGTGCTGGAGGGTTCTGACCTCGAGCAGTTGCGCGCTCGTCGCACTCGCATACTTCATGACGTAAAGAGAGAAGCAGGTCGGCGACGTCTTGTCGCAGCTAAGGCAAAGCTTCAGTCTAGAAAAGCAGAAGCGCCCCCCGTAGAGCGCATAGATCCGAACGAAGCACGCCGGTACATTGCTCACGCTGCAAACGATACGCGCTATACGCTTGTCGCGCGCCAGCTTGGCGAAGGGCTAAGCGATGACGAGGCTGTGAGGCTTTATCTCCAGCTACGCTCCCTTGAACAAGGACAGTCATGGGAGAAGCCGTGACTTCCATAGGTATGAGGGCCGAAGCGCTGATTTCCGAGCTCGGAATCTCCGCGCCCGACGAAATCGATATTGAAGCCATTGCAATAGACTCTGGTGTCGAAGTGCAGTACGCACGCTTAAACGGGTGCGAGGCTAGCCTCGTTGGTTTCGAAGACCGCGCTATTGCAACCATCAATCCCTCGGCGGTGCGCGGGCGCGAACGCTTTTCCATTGCCCATGAAATTGGGCATTGGCATCTGCATCGTGGACGCTCATTTCAGTGTCGGGTCGATGACGCCGACTTGAATCTAGTTTCTGACCGGGTCGTCGAGAAGGAGGCCGACACATTCGCAGCTCACCTGCTCATGCCGCGGCCCATCTTCTTGCCGCTAGTGAACCAAGTTGGCAAGCCCAACTTTAAGCAACTGGGAGAGCTTTCGGCAAGGTTCAAGACCAGCCTGATGGCGACCGCTCTGCGGTTGGTGAACATGAACACGCTGCCGGCTATCGTCGCTTCGTACACTAAGGATGGGAGGCGCTGGAGCTTGCCTGCAGCAGACATTCCGAAGCGCTGGTTCATGAAGTGGGAACTTGATGAGGACAGCTTGACCTATGACCTGCTGCACAGGGGAACAGAGGTTCGCTACCTCGGCAAGACTCCTGCGGACGCTTGGTTTCAAAACGACGACGCCGACCGGTACGAGGTGCTCGAGCAAAGCGTGATTAGCAAGGCCGGGGAAGCGCTAGTTCTTCTCTATCTCGAACCCAAGATGATGGACGCCGGGTTTGACTGGAACGTGGCACGGCGCTACAACGAGCACGGGTCATATGTCCCGAAGGGTCGTAGGCGGTAAGTGGCGAGAAGAGCACACTACGGGTCGTAGGCTGACCATCGAGAAATAACCAGACCAGCACACCGCTCGTACTTACCGCACGAGTCGGTGAGTTTCACAGCGGGTTGGCCTTACACCAAGTGATGGAGCCAGACCGTTCACAGACCGAGTTCGCTGTGCGAACCGAGACGGACGAGTTGCAGAACGCTGTCATCCGGCTTTCTGTAGATCAAAACCAGATCCGGCTTGACGTGGCAATCCCGGTGGTCCTTCCAGTCTCCACTGAGCGAATGATCGTGGTGCTTCTCGGCCAGAACCTGATCATGGGCCAAGGCCGTGACGATGGCGACGAAATCACTTTGCAGCGTTTGCCGGTGCGGTCCCTTGGTTTCGCGCTTGTAGTCGCGCTTGAACTGGCCCGTGTGTTCAATCCTCCGCATTCAGGCCCGCCATCAGATCCTCGACGGTAGCAAACGACTTCAGGCCACCCCGGCGCGCTTCCCTCATCGCCTCGATGGTGTCGATGTTCGGAACCAGGGGTTCGAACGGCAGCGCCTTCTCGTGAGCGACGCGGGTCAGCAGGATGCGAAAAGCGTCCGACACGGTCAGCCCCATCGCCGCCAGTACAGCGGTCGCCTCTTCCTTAATGTGCTCGTCGATCCGGGCACGGACAACAGCATTCGCGGCCATGGTTTGATCCTCCAAGTATATGCGCTACATTGTAGCCCACGTGACACCAAAACGCATCCGTTGCACGGTGACCGGTAGTTGGAACAGGGTTACGTAGAGACTGACCGCCTTACTATTGATAACGTATTTTATCAATAGTAAGATGACCGGAAGCTGTTGCGCACGATCGATCGTCAGTGTATTAGTATCTAATACAAAAAATCAGCCCAGAAAGGGGCCGTCATGCCGAGAAACACCAGCGTCACCCTGGGTGAACACTTCGAGGGCTTCATCGCCCAACAGATCGATGCCGGCCGCTTCGAGTCCAAGAGCGAGGTGGTGCGCGCCGCGATGCGGCTGCTCGAAGAGCACGAACAGAAAGTGAGCGCCTTGCGTCAGGCCCTGGTCGAGGGCGAGACGAGCGGCGAACCCGTGCCCTTCGCGATGGCGTCGATCATCGAGGAGGCGCGCCAGGAGGCCAAGAGCGGTTCCGTGGATGCTTGAACTGCTTGTTCGCCCGCGCGCCCGCCGCGACCTCAAGGACATCTGGCGCTACACCGTTCAGCAATGGGGCGCCGCGCAAGCGGATCAGTATCTGTACGACCTCGATCGGGAGATTCAGGGGCTTCTGAAGTTTCCCGAGCTGGGAACGCCGTACGATCCTATCCGAGCAGGCTACCGGCGGCTGCATGTGAAACGTCACCTGGTGTTCTATCGCCGCGACGGTCAGCGTCTTGAGATCGTTCGCGTGCTTCACGACGCCATGGATGTCAAAAGCCATCTATGACCAGCCGTGATCTTGTCGAAGGATTGGATGACCACCCCGTGAGCGACACAAGCCCCCTTCCCGCCCTCCCGGCCGTTGCTTCCCGGCTCCTGACCGCCGAACAGTTCCAGCGCCTGGCCGACGTGCCGCCCGAGATCGAATGGTTCGCCAATCTCGGCAACAAGGCCACCCGCCGCGCTTACGAAAACGCCCTCGGGGATTTCATGAAGTTCACCGGCATCGTGAAGCCCGAGGAATTTCGCGGCGTCACCCGCGCCCATGTCATCGCCTGGCGTGACGACCTGGTGCAGCGCGCCTTGAGCGGCATGACCGTCCGCCATCGCCTGGCGGCGCTGTCGTCGTTGTTCGAATCCCTGTGCGAGAAGAACGCCGTGACCCATAACCCGGTCAAGGGCGTCAAGCGCCCACCGGTGGAAAGCTACGAAGGCAAGACCCCGGCCCTCGGCGACCACCAGGCGCGCAAGCTGCTGGACGCGCCCGACGGCGCGTCACTCAAGGGCAAGCGCGACCGCGCCCTGCTGGCCACCCTGCTCTATCACGCGCTACGCCGCGAGGAGCTATGCCGGTTGAAGGTCAAGGACTTCAAGCACGAGCGGCGCGGGGTGCCGCACCTCAAGGTGTTCGGCAAGGGCGGCAAGATCCGCTATGTCCCGCTGCACCCCGCGGCCAGCGGCTTGATTGGTGACTATCTTGAGGTCGCAGGGCATGGCGCGGACGATGCCGGCGCCCTGTTCCGGCCGCTGCGCAACAACTGCACCGGCACACTGGAAAATGCGATCACGCCCGACGCGGTTTACAAACTGGTGCGGCAATACTCAACGGCGCTGGGTTTCGCCATCGGGGCGCACGCGTTGCGGGCGACCGCCGCGACCAACGCGCTCGACCATCAGGCGGACATCGCCAAGGTGCAGGAGTGGCTGGGTCACGCCAACATCGCCACAACCCGAATTTACGATCACCGCAAGACCCGGCCGGAGGATAGTCCGACCTTCAAGGTCGCCTACTAGCGAATGCTCGAGTTCTTTGTCAGTCAGGACCGGCCACTGGGTTTCCACTCTTGATTTCCGCCGCGACAGGCTGCCGACGGGGCGTATCGCGGCGGCGAGCGGCAAGGTGTCTGGGTCGCGCCGGCGGCGTGACTCCCGTGGCTTGAGCTGAGGGACGGCGCGCAGCATCCTGAGGGCGTCGAAGTTGCCATGCGTCATCGATGCTGTCGCGCTTGGCGTTGTGTGGTTTGCCACCGCTCCCGAGCGGAAGTGCCGCGTAAAATTCGCCGATGATCCGCTCCGAACTCATCAACCGACTCGCTGCCCTCTTCCCGCAGTTCACCCTCAAAGATACGGAACTTGTGGTCAAGGCGATTCTTGAAGCGCTGAGCAACACGCTGGCGAAGGGGGACCGCATTGAAATACGCGGTTTTGGAAGCTTCGCGCTCAACTATCGGCCGCCACGTACCGGCCGCAACCCAAAAACTGGTGAGGCTGTACGGGTTCCAGCGAAAGCGGTGCCCCACTTTCAGGCTGGGAAAGAACTGCGTACCAAGGTCGACTCGGGCAGATAAGCGCTTCTTGATTGCGTTCTGCTCGTGCGGTGGAATGTATGCCGCATGTACTGTAGAACAAAACTGATGGTCTCAGATCGGCTACTAGAGGATAGGGCTGCCTACTGTCATCGGAACGAATCGAATCAGCCGAGCTCCCGATTCTCCGTTCTTGCGCTTGAAACTTCATCTAGCAGCCGCCAAATGGCGAGTATCGAGAGCGTCTGCCTTAGCGTGCTTTGTTGTCCGTTTTCCGAGGGGAAAGAGCAGTTGCCAGGGGCAGGAACAGCGTCAGCGGAGAGTCGGGCAAAGCGATAAATCCATGATGCCGGTAGAAGGCATCTGCCGCCTCGTCCTTGGCGTCTACCATCAGGGCATAGGCGGCGATCTCCGAGCGAGCGGAACGGTCGAGCGCATCGGCCAGTAGCGCACCGCCTAGACCTTGCCCCTTGAATCCCTGATCGACGGCCAAGCGGCCCATGCGTACCGCTGGCACGGTCGGGTAGCGCGGCAGCTTCTTGCCGGTATTGGCCGGAAGATCGGCGAGCAACAGGCTTGCCGACGCCAAGGTGTAGTAGCCCGCGATGCGTTGCCTCGCAGCCAAGGCGACAAAACAGGCGGCAACGCGTCGGCGAACATCCTGAGTGACGTGTTCCCGAAAGTAGCGGTCTAGCGGCTCGGAAGCACTGTTGAACGTCGTTCGGTCATGTGTGGCATCGAGCGGCGCGAGCTGGAACGGCGCGCTACTCACTCAGCACGCAGCAGCTTGCTACGACGAGCGAAAGCACGTTCCAAGGCCGGTGACGGTTGAGGCGGCGACAGCAGCGCTTGAGCAAAGCACTCCTGATCGGCCATGGACAGGCGGATAACTTCGGCCTGCTCGATGGCGCGTTGTGCTGCGTCTTGAACGGCAGCGATCACGAAGTCGGTCATGGTCCGCCCCTGAAGTTCAGCGGCGCGCTTGAGCATCGAATGCAGGTCGGTGCTGATCCTGGCTTCGAGGCGGGCGGCAGAAATGGTTGCGGGCATAGTGTTTGTTGTCCTCCTGACGAGTAGCGTACGGCAATGAGCCGTACACGTCAATTCCACCTTGGCGTACGATTTTTCCCATTTTCTGAGGCGGTCCCAAGTAATGCGTAAGGACGCAGATGACAGAAATGTCATTCCCGTGACAGCTTGCCGTCGGTATTGATCGTCGATACTCGTAAATGTAATGCGTTGCCAGCGACGAACCTCTAACCAAACTGAGGAATGGCCATGAAAACTCTGCCCCGCAAGATTCTAGTAATCGCGTTGTCCGCTGCGCTGAGCGCACCGCTTGTCTTGCTGGCTGCCGAAAAAACAACGCCGGCAGCCCCGCTGCACGATCAGATGCAGGCCAGAATGCAGGCCATGCAGGCGCGTATGCAAGCCATGCAGCAGGCGGAAGGCGCAGCGCGCATGCCGATGATGGCGGCACAAGTGGAGGACATGCAAGCGATGATGAAAGACTTCGGCGCCGGCTGTCCGATGGGTGGTGGCCAGGGCAGCATGGGCATGCCGGGGCAGCAAGGGATGCCGATGATGCCCGGCATGCACGGCAGTCAAGCGAAATAGAGCGAAGGAAGTCACATGATGCCCTGGCTGAAACGACTTCTGGCCAGCTTTCGTGAATGGCGGAAAGCCAACGCAGAAGCGCACGCCAGGTCGACACCACACTCGTGCTGCTCGGCGCCGCCGCCGGGGGCTGGTAGTCACCATGACCATGAAGGAAAAGCATAAGTGCACAAGACGTTCCGTCAATCCCAGGCGATTTCCGCAAACCATCGCCACTCCCGCCTGCAGCTTTGCCTGCTCACATTGGTGATCGTCGCGGCGGCAATCAGCCTGCCCGTCGCGGCGCAAAGCATCCAGGTGCCGCAACCGAGCCCCGGGCTGATGCCCAACCCGGCAGCCGGCAAGGCACTGTTCGAGAAAAGCTGCGCGTCCTGCCACGGCGCCAGTCTGCAAGGCAGCGACAAGGGGCCACCGATGCTGAACAAGATCTACGCGCCCTCGCATCACGGTGATGCCTCATTCCAGTTGGCGGTAAAAAACGGCTCGCGCGCGCACCACTGGAAGTTCGGCGACATGGCGCCAGTTCCCGGCCTGACCCCGGACGACGTCGCACAGATCACCGCCTATGTACGGCTCGAGCAGCGCAAGGCAGGCATTCGATAAAGCCGTCCGCCGTCGTTGCAGGCCAAGCCGGATGTGTTGGCAACTTGCGCCAGGGCCTTGTCAATCGACAAGTACGGTAAATCAGACACTTGATCGCAATTGCTGGCCTAAGTGTAACGCCGGCAGCGTCGACTGACCGGGCTTTGCAACCGCTGGTGTCGTGGTTTCGTAGTGGTGCGGTTATCTTCGCGACCGCGCTGCTTCGCCACGGTGGACAGCTACGCCATTTCGGCTTGGAGAACATCGCAAAATGAGGAATCGTTTACCGTTTTCGCTCGCCGTTCCACACCCGCCGAGGCGGCGATTCGTTCAGGGGCTTGCGGCCGGTGGCGTCCTGGCGAGCCTACCATCCTTCTTTGGCGCCGCTTTGGCGGCAATCGGCAATGGCTCGGCAGCTGCAGCGCCAGTGCTATCCGGAGAGAGTATCGATCTCGTCGTTGCCGAGACAGCCGTGAACTTCACCGGCACGCCGCGCATGGCGACGACCATCAACGGCTCGATTCCCGCACCGACATTGCGCCTGCGTGAGGGCGACACAGTCACCATTCGGGTGACCAACCGGCTGCCTGTAGCAACCTCGATTCATTGGCACGGCATCATTCTGCCGTATCAGATGGACGGCGTTCCCGGCATCAGCTTTGCCGGCATCGCGCCGGGCGAAACCTTCACCTATCGCTTCCGGCTTGAGCAGAGCGGCACCTACTGGTACCACTCGCACTCCGGCATGCAGGAGATCACCGGCATGTATGGCTCGATCATCATCGAGCCACGTGACGGCGAGAGGATTCGCGCTGACCGCGACTTCGTGGTGCAGTTGTCCGACTGGACAGATCAGGATCCGATGCAGGTATTCGCCAAGCTCAAGACCCAGAGCGACTACTACAACTACCACCAGCCAACGGCGGTCGAGTTCTTCCGCGATGCCTCGCGCGAGGGCCTGCAGGCGGCGGTCGGCAAGCGCAAGATGTGGAACGAAATGCGCATGAGTCCGACCGACCTGGCCGATCTGTCGTCGGCGACGCTCACCTACCTGATGAACGGAACTACACCGGCGGGCAACTGGACCGGCCTGTTCCGTCCCGGCGAGCGCTTGCGCTTGCGCTTTGTGAACGGCGCCGGCAACACCTTCTACGACGTGCGCATTCCCGGCCTCAAGATGACCGTGGTGCAGGCGGACGGCGTCGACATCGAGCCGGTGAGCGTCGATGAACTTCGCTTCGGCCCGGGCGAAACCTACGATGTGCTCGTCGAGCCGAAGGACGAGGCCTACACCATTTTCGCCCAGTCGATGGACCGCAGCGGCTATGCGCGCGGCACACTCGCTGTGCGCGCGGGACTGAGTCCGGCGGTGCCCGAGCTGGATGCCGTGGAGTGGTTGTCGATGTCCGACATGATGGGTGCGATGGGCGGCGGAATGGCCGGTGGCAGTATGGCCGGCATGGACCACGGCGCCATGGCAGGCATGGACCACGGGAAGATGGCCGGGATGAACCACGGCGCGATGGCCATGGATCATAGTAAGCACGGCATGTCGATGGGAGGCCTGGCGACTGCCAGCCAGGTCGTGCGCCATGCCCGTACCGAATACGGTCCGAGTACCGACATGCGGGTGGACATGCCGCGCACCAATCTCGACGACCCCGGCGTCGGCCTGCGCAACAACGGCCGCAAGGTACTCACCCTCGCCGACCTGTCGACCATCGGTGGGCCGATGGACCCGCGTGGCGCCGAGCGTGAGATCGAGTTGCATCTGACCGGCAACATGGAGCGCTACGCCTGGTCGGTCGACGGACTCGAGTTCGGCCAATCCACCCCGGTGCATTTCAACTATGGCGAACGCCTGCGGGTGATCCTGCACAACGACACGATGATGACCCACCCGATGCACCTGCACGGCATGTGGAGCGAACTCGAGTCAGCAGATGGCCAATTCCGGGCGCGCCGCCATACGATTCCGGTGCAGCCCGCGCAGCGCTTGAGCTTTCTGGTCACAGCAGACGCGCTCGGTCGCTGGGCCTGGCACTGCCACCTCCTGTTTCACATGGACGCGGGCATGTTCCGCGAGGTGGTGGTGACATGAGCGCTTCAATCAAAAGGGAGAACACGATGCGGCAATTCAGCGTGCTGGCTCTGGGCATCGCCTTGTCGGGTGCCGCTATCGCGTGGGCGCAATCGGCGCAGGCGGCGGACGAACACGCCGGACATCACGGCGCGCCGTCACCGGCGCCTGCCGCTGCACCAGCGATGCCGATGTCCGGAATGAACCACGAAGCGATGAGAACTGGCGACATGCCAGATGCCGACGGTGGAATGATGAAGACCCCTCCGACGGGTGCTGCCGGCGACATGGCAGATATGGACCATGGCGACATGAAGATGCAGGGTGGCAGCGCACCGGCCGACGCCCGCGACCCGAATGCGTACTCGGACGGCTATACGCTCGACACGGGAAAATATGCACTCCCCGGGCCGGAGCGCTTGCGCCTGGCGGACGAGCACAGTTTCGGTGCCGTGCTCTTCGATCGCCTGGAGCGTGTGTATGGCAACGACGGTAATGGCACCTCCTACGACGCCCAGGCCTGGTTCGGCCGCAACTACAATCGTCTGGTGGTCAAGGCGGAGGGCGAATACGCCAACAGCAAGCTCGAGGACGCGCGTACCGAGGTGCTGTGGGGACACGCCATCGCCAGCTACTGGGATACGCAGCTGGGTGTGCGCTTCGATTCGGGAGAAGGACCCAATCGGACCTGGGCCGCCTTCGGCGTACAAGGGCTCGCCCCCTACTGGTTCGAGCTTGACGCGACTGCCTACGTGGGCAATGAAGGACGCACGGCACTGCGCCTGAGCGCCGAGTACGAGTTGTTGCTTACGCAGCGCCTGGTCCTGCAGCCGCGCATTGAAGTCAACGCCTACGGCAAGGATGATGTCGCCCGTGGCATCGGCAGTGGTATCTCCGACGCCGTCGCCGGCCTGCGCCTGCGTTATGAGATTTCCCGCCAGTTTGCACCCTACGTCGGCGTCGAATGGGCCGGCAAATACGGCCGAACCGCTGACCTGGCCAAGGACGAAGGCGCACGAACCAGCGATACCCTGTGGGTTGCCGGCCTGCGCTTCTGGTTTTGACAAGGACGCAGGAACCAGCGATTGAGCTGCCCGTTTACCGCAATAGACGCAAACTACCCGAGAGACCAATGATCATGAAAAAACCAACCCTCCTCCTTTTCCTGAGCCTTGCATCCACCGCGGCGATGGCCGCCGGAGATCACCAAGGCGGCCATGCCATGCCCGGAATGCACAGTGCAATGCATGGTGACCAGCAGGCGAGTGCGGTCGGCGTACCCGGGAAAGCGGCTGACGTTACGCGCACCATCGAAGTGAGCATGGACGACTCGATGCGTTTTGTTCCGGATCACGTCACGGTCAAGGCTGGAGAGACCGTCCGCTTCTTCGTCAAGAATCTCGGCAAGATGCCGCATGAGATGGTGATCGGATCGATGGCCGAGCTCAAGGAACACGCTGAAATGATGCGCAACATGCCCGGCATGCAGCACGCCGAGCCCAACATGATCACCCTGAAGCCAGGCCAGCGAGGCGGCCTGCTCTGGAAATTCGAGCAACCGGGCAGCGTCGATTTCGCTTGCCTCGTTCCAGGTCATATGGAGGCCGGGATGGTTGCCAAGGTGACGGTAAGCGAGTGATCCCGAGCAAGGCGGCGCCTCAGAAAACGGAAAGACCGTACGCCAAGACCTCGATCAGCCGAGGTGCGTCTGCCGTTCATGCCGAGGTTCTGTTTCCATGGACGCCAGCCCCTGCAAGATTCCACAGGCGTCCATGGCCTGCTCGCTCTGGCAGCGCTGACGCAGCTCTCTGAGCTGCTGCTTGAGCTGGGACAGCTCGGCCATACGCACATCAACGTGGGCAATGTGTTCGTCGAGTAGTTGATTGACGCCACCGCAATCACCGGCAGGCTGATCCATCAGACCCAGCAGCCTGTGGATTTCCGCATGCGTCATGTCCAGGGCGCGACAATTCCGTATGAAGCGAAGCCGCTCGACGTGCAACTCGCCATAGCTGCGGTAGTTGGCCATCGTCCGTGCCGGCGCGGATAGCAGTCCTTCCTTTTCGTAGTAACGCACGGTTTCCACCGTGCATTGCGCCACCTGGGCGAGTTCACCGATCTTCACGGGTAGTCTCCAAAACACTTGACCCTATAGTAACTTCAGGGTGTGCAATGCGCAGCATACCAACAATTGGACAACGCCATGGCCTCTCGCCCCGCGGAAATCGCGCGTGCTCACCACGCATGCGGCGACGATCATTCGCATGCTCACGACGCCTTGCCCGCTGATCACGATCGTGGGCATTCGCACGACCATGGTCATGAGTGTTGCGCTGCCGATCCGTCACCACCATCGTCATCAAGCAACGCCAGTCTGGTCACAGCCAGAATTCCGGTCGGCTACACACTCACTCGCCTACGCGTTGCCGAGATGGATTGCCCGACCGAGGAGGCGTTGATCCGCAACAAGCTGGGTGGCCTGGCCACGGTGAGCGGGATGGAATTCAACCTCATGCAGCGAGTCCTGACCGTTGTCCACAAGAACAACACGCTAGCTGTCGTTGAGACGGCCATCCGCGACTTGGGCATGAGCACCGAGCCAATGGAGACAAGCAGTCAAGGCAGCGCGCCCACCGAGGCAGTCAGCAAGCCTTGGTGGCCGTTGGCGCTGGCCGGGCTTGCCGCTCTGGGTGCGGAAATCGTCCATTGGCTTGGCTTGCCGGAATGGTTGTCCGGATTGCTGGCACTCGTCGCCATCACCATCAGCGGTATCGGCACTTTCAAGAAGGGCTGGATTGCGTTGCGCCACGGCAATCTCAACATCAACGCCCTGATGAGCATTGCCGTGACGGGTGCGGTATTGCTGCGGCAATGGCCGGAGGCGGCCATGGTCATGGTTCTGTTTACTCTTGCCGAGCTGATCGAGGCGAAGTCCTTGGATCGGGCACGCAATGCCATTCGCGGCCTGCTGCAGCTCACCCCGGAAATGGCAACGGTACAGCAGGCGGACGGCGATTGGGTCGAGCTGCCTGCCAAGGCCGTGGCCATCGGCCAAATCGTGCGCGTCAAACCTGGTGAGCGCGTCGCCCTCGATGGTGTCGTGACGGCTGGACGATCAAGCATCAATCAGGCGCCTATTACCGGCGAGAGCTTGCCGGTCGACAAGTCGGCTGGAGACAGTGTATTCGCCGGGACCATCAACCAATCTGGCGCCGTGGAATTTCGGGTTACTGCCGAATCCACGCATTCGACCTTGGCACGCATCATCCACGCGGTCGAAGAGGCGCAAGGCGCACGTGCGCCAACCCAGCGCTTCGTCGATCAGTTTGCCAAGATCTACACGCCGGCGGTGTTCGTTTTCGCCATCGCTGTGGCTCTTGTGCCGCCGCTACTATTTGGTGGCGACTGGCAGGACTGGGTATACCAGGCGCTGGTTCTCCTGGTCATAGCCTGTCCGTGCGCCTTGGTCATTTCCACCCCCATCACCATCGTCAGCGGCCTGGCAGCAGCAGCCCGCCACGGTATTCTGATCAAGGGCGGTGTTTATCTTGAAGAAGGTCACAAGCTCGCGTGGCTGGCATTCGACAAGACCGGCACCATCACGCACGGCAAACCGGTATTGACCGATACGGTCCTGCTCGATCAGACGACTGGAGTGGATGCCGTCCGAGTTGCCACCAGTCTTGCTGCACGCTCCGATCATCCGGTTTCTCACGCCATAGCCACAAGCGGACAACAGAACGGCACCGTCCTGCTTGAGGTAGCCGACTTCGCTGCCATTCCAGGGCGAGGTGTGCTCGGAACCGTTGGCGGCGTGTCTTATCAGCTTGGCAACCATCGCTTGATCCATGAGCTTGGCGTATGTACGCCCCTTCTGGAGGCTAGCCTTGGTGAATTGGAAGAGCAAGGCAAGACGGTCATTCTGCTCACCGATGGCGAGCGCGTGCTGGTCCTGTTTGCGGTGGCCGATACGGTCAAGGACAGCAGTCGCGCCGCGATTCGGGCGCTACATGAGTTGGGCATCAAGACCGTCATGCTGACCGGCGACAACGCGCACACTGCGAGAGCCATCGCGGCTCAGGTTCAGATTGACGCAGCCTTGGGCGATCAGCTGCCGGAAGACAAGTTGCGCGCCATCGAAGGCTACGCGCAGAGGGGCAAGGTCGGCATGGTGGGCGACGGCATCAACGATGCACCAGCGTTGGCTCGAGCTGACATCGGCTTTGCCATGGGCGCGGCGGGTACTGATACGGCTATCGAGACTGCTGACGTCGCACTGATGGATGACGACCTGAACAAGATAGCGCGTTTTGTCCGCCTGTCGCGCACCACCCGCACGGTGCTGATACAGAACATCACGCTGGCATTGGGAATCAAGGCCGTTTTTCTGGTACTGACGCTGCTCGGCATGGGCACCATGTGGATGGCGGTATTCGCTGATATGGGTGCGAGTCTTCTGGTTGTGGCTAATGCTCTAAGGCTGGTGCGTCAGTAGCAAATTGCTCTCAGATTGGATTCGTTGGTTGCGTGCTCCCCATGGGAAGCACGAAACCAACGGTTGTCCTCCCTATCGCGGACTCTACGAACGTCTTGCCGCCATGCATGCGCGCGATGGCGGCGACGATCGACAACCCTAGACCATGGTTGGTTTCGCTATGTTCACGCGCAGGTGACGCCCGGTAGAAGCGATCGAATAGGCGAGATTGGTGCTCTTCCGGGATGGTCGGGCCGATGTTGCTTACCGAAAGTTTGACGGCATTTGTCGCGTCGGAGTCGATGGCCAGCTCAACGACGGAGCCTGGCTCGGCGAAGTGGGTTGCATTCGATAGCAGATTTGACAGTGCCCGGCGTAGCAACGCCGTGTCAAAGAAGCCTGACGAGTCTCCCTGCACCTCGGCACGTAGTCCAGCCTCCTGGAGCGACGCGTCGTGATAGTCGATGACTTCGGCTGCGATCATCGCCAGGCTATCAATACGATCTCGTCGTGCGAGCGCGCCACAAGCGGCTCTTGACAGGAACAGCATGTCGTTAACAAGGCCGGCAAGGCGCCGCAGTTCTTCAAGGTTTAAGCCGAGGACCTCCCTCAATTCATTCGCTTCTCGATTGCCACTCAACGCCAATTCCGTCTCACCAATCAGTATTGTCAGGGGATTTCGCAACTCATGTGCGACGTCCGCATTGAAGCCATCCAGCTGCTTGTAGGCGTAGTCCAGCCGCGCGAGGAGCGCGTTGAACTGCGTAACCAAAGGCTGTAACTCTTCAGCTTGGCCTGACCCATCCAGCGACTGGTCAAGGCTGTCCGGGGCTAGTGCTGCCGCCTGCTGGGCGAGGTCGTGAATCGGCGCCAGTCCCCGTCTTACGAGCCAGACGCCACTCAGGTAGATCAACGCGGAACCGGCCAAGGCACACGCTAGAAGCGTCCACGCCAAGCGTCTCATTAGTTCAGCGTCTGCTTCCGTGTTCAGCGTCATCTGGGCGCGAAGGGCCGATGTGCCTAATAGCATGGACGGAACATCAAAAGTAAGCTGCCTCTGAGAAATGGGGGCTTGTGCGGTAGAGGCGCTGCTGTAAACGAGCGCGCCAGCGGCTGTGCTCAGGCGCAACTGAAGATCAGCATGGCCGACAAAGAAATCGTCAAGCTTGTGACGCAGGCTGGTCAATTCGTCCTCGGCTCCAATTTCCGCCACCAGATGGCGAATGACTTCCTCCTTGTGCTGAAGCTCTTCACTCTGGCGGGCCATGAAACTGAGGTTCGTGACGAAGTACACCGCCACACAGACTAGCCCAAGCCCTAGAAGAGCCTGCACAGCGAGCCAACGAGACAACCAGTGGTCTATCGATCCTGGAGCACTCGTCTTCACGTCTTTCGGCTTTCTAGGACGTAGCCCATTCCACGGACGGTGTGAAGGAGTTTCTCGTAGAACGGATCGTCGAGCTTGCCTCGCAGGCGCCGCACGGCTACTTCGACGACGTTTGTATTGCTGTCAAAGCTCATGTCCCACACCTTCTCGGCCAGGGCTGCGCGCGAAATGACCTGCCCGTGCCGGCGCAGTAGGAGGCTGAGCAGCGTAAATTCCTTAGCGGTCAGGTTGATGCGCTCGCCACCTCGCGTTACCCGTCGCCGCGCGAGATCAACTTCGAGGTCAGCCAGCCTGAGGATATGGGCGTCCGGACCTAGGGGATCTCTTGTTCCGCGACGCAGCAGGGCCTGCACCCGGGCAAGTAGCTCGGAAAGGGAGAAGGGCTTTACCAAGTAATCGTCGGCCCCAGTTTGCAGGCCCCTCACCCGATCCTCAACCTTGTCCTTCGCTGTGAGCATCAATACCGGCACGGCGCTCTGTCGTCGAAGCGCGTGCACGATTGCGAAACCATCCATCCCTGGCAGCATGACGTCGAGAAGGACGGCGTCGTATCCGCCGTGCAGCGCAAGCTGCAGCCCGGCCGGGCCGCTGTGCGAGACATCAACGACGTAGCTGTTCTCCGTAAGCGCCTTGCGCAGGTACTCGGCAAGCCTCAATTCGTCTTCGATGACCAGGATCTTCATGCGCGAATTATCGCGGGATCGGCGATGCAAAAGGATTACGAATTCGTAATTTGGCAGTTCGCAAATTGACGTGCTCGGCGCGCTATCGTACCTCCCGTGCCGAACGTTCAACCCGAACGGCATCGTTACCGCACACCAGCGCGTTTTCAAGTTCCATCAAATTCCACTTCGCCTACAAGAAGGAAACCCATCATGTTGATTCGTACTGCCATACTTTTTCCCGTCCTCTCCATCGCCCTCGCCGCGCCGACGCTTGCGCTGGCCGAATCGGAGATGCATTTGTCGAGAGGCGAGGCGGGTTACACGTTCTATCCCAATCATGTGAAGTCCACCAAGACCACCGCCCAGGTCATGCAGGAATTGCAGGAGGCCAAGGCAGACGGGAGCTACCAACAGTCTCTGGTAAATTATCCGGCTCCTGCCAAAAGCGTCGGACCGGTCAAAACTCGAGCCGAAGTGCTCAATGAGCTAAAGAATGTTACCCCCGCCGAGCGCGCGCGAATGCAGGCAATCTATACAAAGGGTGCGGGCTAACATCTGGGCTCTTCGTCTTTGAGTTACGGTCATGTTGGCGGCAGTTGCGATCCGTAAAAATTTGGTGACGGCCACGCCTCTGGCGTATCCGTACGCACTGCATTCGGGTGCGAACCGGTACGCCAGAGGCGACCGTGGTACCTGATGTCTCAAGCTCGAAAGCTACCAGCTCAACCGCCCAGACCAATCGGCATTGTCATGGCGAATGCGCAAACACCACCTGCCTTACCGGGAAACCACCGTATGAAACCGACGCAGCGGCAAGGCTTCTTGTTTATACTGCGCCCGTGATCAAGCGCCTCGTCCTTATCCTCTTGCTAGTAGTGACGCCGCTCCAGGCTGCTTGGGGCCTGGCGGGCAGCTATTGTCCGCATGACGAGCGGAGTGCGGACACGCAACATTTTGGCCATCACGTACACCAGCACCAGGCGGCCGACCAGAACGACGTCGGCGATCCAACCGCGACCAGTTCTGATACCGATTGCATCTCGTGTCACCTTGGATGTGTCGGTGTCGCTATCTCTCCTGCCCCAGTGCTGCTGTCCACGCCAGCATCTTCGGCTGTCGCCCCCCCCGCTTGCTTTCCCCTCTCCGTCTTTCTCCAGGGTCCAGAACGACCCAATTGGGCGCCCGCCGTCTGATCCGGCGGAACGTCCACAGCTTTCAACCGCAATTCCTCTCCTTGAGCCCCAGAACAGGGGCTAAGCGGCCGTCGCAAACGGTGCTTCAGAGTGATGGCGGCCACCACAAGCTGGAACCGTTGCGCAATCGCGCAAATCGGCGGCGAACGCCTGCCAATACGGGCTTTCAGCGCGCATCCCGCGGCAACGACTGACAAAGCCAAGGCCAACTATCTGGTTGCCTTGCCGCCTGCATGCGCGGGTATCAAACGGAGATTTCGACGAGACATGCATTCAGATATTCATCGTGGGCGTGTGGCCCACTTCATCGCAACGCTGATCCTGGCGGCCGTCACGTCGACGGCGCTGGCTGCCGAGCCACCCCTGACCTTGGCAGCGGCCTTGCAGCTTGCCGAAGCGGCCAACCCCCAACTTCGGGCAGCGCAAGCCGAACTGGCCGCCACCGAGGGGCAACTCGATGACACCCGTGGCCTGCTCTGGAACAACCCGCAACTAGCCGCCGAACAGGCCCGCCGCAAGGTTCCTCTCCCGGGCCAGGGAAATGACACCCTGCGGGAGTGGGGTGCCGATCTTTCCCAGACCCTGGAGATCGCAGGTCAGCACGGCTATCGTCGCAGCGCGGCTGAGCAGGATCTGGCCGCACTCAAGGAAAGCATCGAAGAGACTCGCCGGCGGGTCCTCGCCGAGGTCGAGCAGAAGTTCGTCCAGGTATTGGGCCTGCAGACGCGTGCCACGACCGAGGCTGAACTGGTCAGCTTGATCAGGGATGCTGCTGGAGCGGCAAGAAAACGCTTTGCGGCGGGCGAGGATACCAAGCTCGACAGCAATCTCGCGGAGGTTGAGCTCGGCCGCGCCGACAATCAGCTGCAGGCGGCGCGCGAGCAGCTCATCCAGGCCCGCGCAGATCTCGCCGCCACACTGCAATTGCCGGCCGAAGCGCTGCCGGAAGTACGAGGGACGCTGGCCTCCGAAGTGGCCACGCCATACACCCTGGACGAGCTGCTGACCACAGCCGCTGACCGGCCGCAATTGCGTGCGCTGGAGTACCAGGAGCAGGCCGCTCGCAGTCGACTGGGTTTGGAGCGTGCCGCGGCATACCCGGACGTGACTGTCGGCGTTTTCACGGCCCGTGAAGGACCAAGCGATGCACGCGAGCAGATCACCGGCGTTTCCGTTTCCCTACCCCTGCCACTGTTTCGGCGCAACGCCACCGGCATCGGCAGAGCGGTCACCGACGTGAGTAAAGCCCAGATCGAGCGCGAGGTGGCCAGGCGGGACGCGCGCGCAACGGTCCTGGCTCTGTGGCAGAAGCGGGAAAGCCTGCGTGGTCGGGTAAAGCAACTCGATCAAGTTGTCCTGCAACGCCTGAACGAGAACAAGCGTCTGTCCGTAGCAGCCTACCGGGCTGGTGAGATCAGCCTCGCTCAACTCCTGCTGGCAACCCGGCAAGTTCTGGATACCCGCCGCGAAGTGCTGGAGGCGATGATCGATCTGGCCCTGGTGCGCATCGAACTCGAGCAGGCAGCGGGCTGGCATCGGCAGCCGAAGAGCTCGTGATGAGCCATCACCGAGTCGCACACGGCACCCATCACCTGAAAACGTATCCATTGGAAGATCATTCATGAACAAGCTATTCCACGTACTTCCAGCGCAGCGGGCGGCACTTCTCGCGCTCGGCTTCTCCGCCCTGATTCTCGGCGGCTGTGGCAAGACCGAATCTCCGGCCACCACCGCCAAGGCCGGCACGGCAATGAACAGCGCCGAAGAGCCGCACGCCCCTGCCGAGAAGCCAGGTGAGCACCAGGGCAAGGACGAACACGCTGCGGGCGAGAAAGCCGGGACGCACGCTGGCGAGGCTAGCAAAGACGGGGACGGCCACGGCGACGAGCATGGAGCCGGGGGGGTGGAAGCACTCAAGCTCAGCGCCGAAGAAATTCAGTCTGCCGGCATCGAGAGCGCATTAATACTGGTGCAGGAAGTGAGCGAGCCGCTCACCCTGACCGCCACCATCCGACCAAACCAGGACCGCATAGCGCACGTGGCGCCACGCGTCTCTGGGCGCATCGTCAATGTCAAAGCCAACCTCGGCGACCAGGTAAAGGCCGGGCAGACGCTGGCTGTTCTCGATAGCCTGGAAGTCGGCGATGCGTACTCGGCTTACCTGCAGGCAGCGACCCAGCAGTCGGTAGCCAAGGCCGACTTCGAGCGCGCCGAGAAGCTGCACGGCGATCAGATCATTGCCCAGAAAGACCATCTGCGCGCCCATGCCGAGTACGAGAAGTCCAGGGCCGCTCTCGCAGCGGCCAGGGACAGACTGCGCATGCTGGGTGTGGACGCCTCGCCTACGGGCGACGGCAAGGCACGATCCACCTTCCCGGTCAGCACACCGTTCGCCGGAACGGTAATCGAGAAGCACGCCATCCTCGGCGAGCTCTCCCAGCCAGACAGTCCGCTTTTCGTCGTCGCCGACCTGTCGAAACTATGGATCGCAGCCGATCTGTTCGAGAAGGATCTCGGCCGCGTCCAGGTAGGCGCCAGTGCGGTTGTTACCGTCGCCGCCTATCCAGACGAGTCCTTCGAGGGCACGCTGACCTACATCGCGGCAGCGGTCGACAAGGAAACTCGTACCGTGCAAGCGCGTGTGGAAGTGGCGAATCTGGACGGCCGGCTCAAACCGGAGATGTTCGCCACCGTCGCCATCCGTACCATCGAGACAACCAGACAGGGTGCGACAGTCAAAGCCTTGCTGGTCCCCACCGAGGCCGTCGTGTTGATGAATGGTCAGCCCACGGTGTTCATCGAGGACAGCGACGGCTTCGAGCCGAGAGATGTCGTGCTCGGGCAGAAGCTGCGTGGGCGCCTGGTGGTCAAGAGTGGCTTGGCGGCGGGCGAGCGGGTGGTGACGGCGGGCGCTTACGCTCTTAAAGCACGCATCATGAAGTCCGAGCTTGGCGCAGGTCACGGGCATTGAGGGGAAAACCATGCTGAACCGTATCGTTGATCTCTCCTTGCGCTACAAGCTGCTCGTCTTGCTGGCTTTCGTGCTGATGGCTTTCTTTGGCGTCCGCGCCTTTCTCAACGTCCCGGTGGATGCGTTCCCGGACGTTACCCCGAACCAGGTCAACGTCTATACAGAGTCGCCTGGACTGGCCGCCGAAGATGTCGAGCAATTGCTCACGACGCCGATTGAAACGGCCATGGCTGGCCTGCCGGGGGTCGAGCAGATTCGCTCGGTTTCCCTATTCGGCCTGTCTTACGTCGGCGTCTATTTCAAGGACGATGTGGACATCTACTTCGCCCGGCGCCTGGTCGGAGAGAAGTTGCAGGAGGCAAAGGAACGTTTACCCGCAGGCTATGGCGAGCCTTCTCTCGGACCGAACAGCTCGGGGCTTGGCCAGGTTTTCTGGTACACCGTGGAATCGGCCGACGAGAAACTTTCTGCCATGGACCTGCGTACCTTGCACGACTGGACCGTGCGTCTCATGTTGCGCACCGCACCGGGGGTAGATGACGTCACCACCTGGGGTGGGCAGGAAAAGCAATACCAGGTCCAGATCAATCCAGAGAAACTGATCAAGTACGGACTATCCTTCAAGGCAGTCATGGAAGCGCTTGCCGCCAATAATCGGCAGGTGGGCGGACAGTACATCAACCTCGGCCAGGAGCAATATCTGGTTCGTGGCCTTGGTCTGGTGGCCAACACCACGGACATTGGCAACGTGGTCATTGCCGAGCGCGAGGGCGTGCCGATCCACGTGCGCGAGGTGGCCGAAGTCAAGGAAGGCCCGGCGCTGCGCTTCGGGGCAGTGACGCGCGACGGCAAGGAGGTGGCTCTCGGTATCGCCCTCGCACGAATCAACGAAAACCCCAAGAGTGTCGTTGATGCAGTGAAGCAGAAACTCGATCTCGCGCGCCAGGCACTACCTCCTGGCGTCAGCATCAAGCCGGTCTACGACCGTACCGAGCTGGTCGACAAGGCGCTCGCGACCGCCGAAAGCGCCCTCGTGGAAGGATCGATCCTGGTGGCCATCGTGCTCTTCCTGTTCCTCGGGGAAATTCGCTCGGCAGTGGTCGTGATCGCCACGTTGCCGCTGGCGATGCTGTTCGCCTTTCTGATGATGCAATATTTTGGGCTGTCGGCCAATCTCATGTCTCTGGCAGGTCTGGCGATCGGCATCGGCATGATGGTGGACGGTGCCGTGGTCATGGTGGAGAACGCCTTCCGCTTGCTCTCGCACAAGACTGGTCAGGTTGTAAACCGCACTCACGTCATGCTGGAAGCTGCGCGCGAGGTCATCAACCCGATCGCTTTTGCCATTCTCATCATTATCGTGGTGTTCCTGCCGCTTTTCTCGCTGACCGGTCTGGAGGGCAAGCTGTTCAAACCCATGGCCTTCACGATCACTTTTGCCATGGTGGGCTCGCTGATTCTCACGCTTACCCTGGTGCCTGTGCTCGCCGCGCTGATCCTGAAACCCAAGGAAGAAAAAGACACGTTTCTGGTCCGCTGGATCAAGGCTGGCTACCTGCCGGTTCTCGACTGGGCGCTGGAAAACAAGAAGAAGGTGATCGTCGCTTCGCTGACCTTGCTCGTCTCGGCCCTCGCCACCTTCCCCTTCCTCGGCAAGGAGTTCATGCCGACGCTTCAGGAAGGCGCCATCATGTTCAGAGCGACCGGCATCCCGTCGACTTCGTTGGAGGAGTCGATACGCGTCTCGCAACGAATGAATGAGGTACTCAAGAAAGAGTACCCACAGACCAAGATGGTGCTGGCCACCATTGGACGCGCAGAGAAGGGCGAAACCGCCGACGCCAACTACATGGAGGTGTTGGTAGAGGTGAAACCACAAGCTGAGTGGCCTGAGAAGATGTCCATACCGGAACTTTCAGACCGCATGAAGGAAACCCTGGAGGTGGCGCTACCGACCGTGGTGGTAGGCAACACCCAGCCAATCCAGATGCGGGTCGAAGAACTGATCTCGGGCGTACGTGCAACGCTTGCCCTCAAACTCTACGGACCAGACCTCGCCGAACTCGACCGCCTGGGCGCAGAAAGCAAGGGCATCCTGAGCAGTGTACCTGGCGTCGCCGATCTGTCTCTGGAAGCCAACAAGGGCAAGCCGCAACTGGTCGTGAAGGTCAACCGCGAAGAAGCCGCGCGTTTCGGGATCAACGCTGACGAGATTCTGGAGGTGGTGCAGGCCGGAATCGGCGGTATGGCTGTCAGCACGCTCATTGATGGCGTACGTCGCTTCGACATTCAGGTGCGTCTCGATGCAGCCTTCCGTGATACGCCGCAGGCAATCGGTAACATCCCGGTGCGCACCTCATCCGGCGCCATGGTCCCGCTCTCGCGCGTGGCGACGGTGGAGATGGACGAGGGCTATACCTTCGTGCGCCGCGAGCAATTGAGTCGCTATGCCGTCTTGCAGATGGACGTGAGAGGCCGCGACGTGGACGGTTTCGTCCAGGAAGCGGACGAGAAAATCCGGAGTCAGCTGAAGCTTCCCGAAGGCTACTGGATTGAATGGGGCGGGGCTTTCGAGAATCAGCAGCGGGCGATGGCGCGACTGGCGCTTATCGTACCGCTCACCATTGGACTCATCTTTGTCCTGCTGTACACCGCCTTCAACTCGCTGACCCTCGCCACGCTCATTATTGCCAACGTGCCCTTCGCGGCAATTGGCGGAGTCTTCGGACTGGCGATAACCGGCCAGTACGTCTCGGTGCCCTCGGCGATTGGCTTTATCGCCGTGTTCGGGGTCGCCATGTTGAACGGTATCGTACTGGTGTCATTTCTCAACGACCAGCGCGGCCAGGGCCTGTCGATCCGTGATGCGGTACGCCAGGGGACGGCGCTACGCCTGAGGCCCGTACTGATGACCGCCTCGGTGGCCATCCTCGGCCTCATCCCGATGTTGCTTGCGCAGGGCGTTGGCGCGGAAACACAACGGCCTTTGGCGACAGTCGTCGTCGGTGGCCTGCTCACCTCGACGGCTCTGACGCTGCTCCTGCTGCCGCTCATGTACGAGTGGGTCGAGACGCGCCGCGAGCGTCGCACCAGAACTTCACATTGAAAGGGAGAACGATGAATACAGTATTTGCCATCGTCGGTCTGGCCGCGCTGACGCTTACCGGTTGCGCAGGGCATACGCACGCGCTTGCGCCGGCAAGTGAAAACCCGAGCGTCACGGTTGGTACCTTCAGTCACGAGGGGCGCGAGGCGCCTGCAGTGGTCCTGGAGGTCGGGGGGCGGCGTTTCACCGCTCAGGGCTTCGCAATACGCCGCGACGCGAACCGCTCGGCCTTGCAACAGCACGACAGTCGCGGCCGGCGTCCCAGCGGGATCTCGCCTGGAAGCGATAGCGAGCACTACGACTACTCGGCCAATCCGGAATTGCGCGCGGCGGATGGCGCGGTGCTGCGATGCACCCTGACCTGGCCCGCTCGGCAAGCGCCTGCAGGCTATTGCGAGAGGGATGAGGGGACGCGTATCGCTGTCCGCTTTGAGTAAGCGAATCGGCAATCACGAAAAATCCAAAGGAGAACTGACGTGAAGGAAATCAAGGCATTCGTCCGGCAGCACCGCATCGCCAACGTGCTTCAGGCGCTGCGCGATCTGAAGGCTGCCGACATCAGCTATCACAACATCACGGTCTCCCAGGTGCAGCGGCCCTTGGCGAGCGAGGACCCAGCACAGCAGCACTACTCCCTGGATCTTGCCGAAGCCGTCGTCTCCGAATACAAGCTGGACCTCGTATGTACCGATGAAGTGGCCGACGAGCTGATTGGCGCCATCACGACAGCGGCGCATACGGGTCTGCCAGACGCCGGCTGGATCTTTGTGAGCGAGGTGACGAAGGCAATTGAAATTCGCTGAAAGCCTGTCCAGCTTGCAGCTTTCCGAAGCTTCACCCTCAAGCCGGACGTATGATGGCCAGATGGAAATTATGATAACGATCGGGGCAACGGCCAGTGGCCACAGATTGCGACTCGCGCTGGTGCCGCTCGGCCACCTGGTTGGCTGCCTGCCAATTGGCAACACCGGTGGCGCGAACGTCAGCGCCTTCGCGCCGATGGCCATCCCTCGCGACCTGAAACGGCTGCTGCAGGACCGCGACCGATGACCTCCCCTTCTGCCAGCGCGGCGCAACCCCGCCCTGTGGCCGCCGCCTCGAGCGACCGCTGGTGGCTGTTGATGGTGATCGCCGCGTCAATGCTGGCGCTCGACCAGGGCGTCAAGTGGATCGTCGCGCAGAATCTGCCGCTGGGCGCGAGCATCGCGGTCACCGAGTGGTTCAATCTGGTCCATGTTCTCAACCCGGGCGCTGCGTTTTCGTTCCTGGCCGATGCCGGCGGATGGCAGCGCCACGCGCTGACCGTGCTGGGCGCGGCCGTCAGTGTCGTGCTCGCCGGGCTGCTGTGGCGCGGCGTCGGCAGTCCTGTCGAGCGCGTGGCCTATGTCGGCCTGATCGGTGGCGCGCTGGGCAACGTCGTCGACCGGGTTCGCATTGGCGCGGTGATCGACTACCTCGATCTACATTGGCGCGACATGCACTGGCCTGCGTTCAACCTGGCGGACATCTTCATCGTCGGCAGCGCGGCGCTGCTGGTGCTGGCGGCGTTCAGGCCGGGCGCAAACGGGCAACGAACCGGACAAGGGAGTACTGGGTGATGAGCATTGCTGTTTCGAATCGTCGACTTGCGCGCATCGCCGCGGCCTTGTTGATATTGGGTGCAGCGTCAGCCGTCCATGCGCAGGTGCGGGTCGACGGGGCCTGGGCGCGTGCGACCGTGCCGAGCCAGTCGGCCACGGGCGCCTTTATGCGCCTGACCGCCGACAAAGATGTCGTTCTCATCGGCGTCAGCTCGCCGGTCGCCCGTGTCGTCGAAGTGCACGAGATGTCGATGGACAAGGACATCATGCGCATGCGCGCGGTCGATCAACTTCCCTTGAAGGCCGGCCAGACGAACGAGCTGAAGTCCGGTGGACTGCACATCATGATGATGGGGCTGAAGAAGCAGATCAAGGTGGGGGAGGTCGTGCCCTTGACGCTCTCGTTCAAGGCGGCCGACGGCCGCGTGTCGACGGTCGAAGCGAATGCAATGGCCAGTTTCGCCCCGCCCGAACGATGAGCACAGCACAGTCGGTGGAGCCGCGCCACGGCGGCCGGTATGCCACGTTCTGGACACCGTTGTTCCTGGCCTGGCTGCTGGCGCTGTTGGCCACGGCCGGCGCGCTGTTCCTGGGCGAGGTAATGGGCAATACACCCTGCGTGCTGTGCTGGTATCAGCGCATCGCGATGTTTCCGCTGGTGCTGGTGCTGGGCATGGGCTTGTTCACCTCGGACCCTCGCTGTGCGCGCTACGCCTTGCCACTGGCCGCGGTGGGATGGGGCATCGCTGCCTACCACCTGATGGTTTTCTGGGGCGTGGTGTCCGAGGGCCTCGTGCCCTGCGGCCAGGGATCGTCCTGCACCGATATCGATGTGCAGGTGGCCGGTTTGATGCCGATTCCGCTGCTGTCGCTGGCGGCGTTCACCGGCATCCTGGTGCTGCTGTGGTTTTCAATGAGGAGGGCAAAGGCATGAGCAGGAAGTGGATGGTTCTGGCGACGGTCGCCGTGGTCGTTCTGGCCTTCGCGGCAGGGGTCGTGGTCTTCACGGGGCGCACGAACCAGGAGGTGACGGCGGCGGCCCAGACGCGCAGCGACGCGCTGGTCAGGCCGCACTCGCCCATCTACGGCAATCCGGCGGCCAAGGTGACGATCGTCGAGTTTTTCGATCCGTCCTGCGAGGCCTGCCGCGCCTTCTATCCGATCGTCAAGCGCATCGTCAACGCGAGCTTCGGCCAGGTCCGGCTCGTCGTGCGCTATGCGCCTTTGCACCACGGGTCGGATACGGCCGTGCGGATCATCGAGGCGGCGCGGCTGCAGGACAAATACTGGGAGGCGCTCGAGCGGGCGCTGGCTGTGCAGCCGCAGTGGGCCGCGCATGACCGGCCCCAGCCGCTGGTGATCTGGGACGTCATTGGCGACATCGGCCTGGACATGGCGAAGGCGAGAGCGGATGCCGATGGGCCGGCCGTCGACCAGGTGCTGCGGCAGGACATCGCCGACATGCAGGTGCTGAGGGTGAATCGCACGCCGGGCTTCTTCGTCAATGGCACGCCCTTGCGTGACTTCGGCGAGGCGCCATTGAAGGCGCTTGTCGAGCAAGAGCTCAAGAAGGGGTCGTCTCAGAAAACGGAAAACAAAGCACGGTAAGTCCCTTGGTTTCGCGCTTGTAGTCACGCTTGAACTGGCCAGTGTGATCAATCTTTCGCATTCAGGTCCGCCATCAGGTCCTCGACGGTGGCGAACGACTTCAGGCCACCATTGCGCGCCTCCTTCATCGCTTCGATAGTATCGACGTTGGGAACCAGTGGCTCGAACGGCAGTGCCTTCTCGCGTGCGACTCGGGTCAGCATGATGCGGAAGGCGTCCGACACGGTCAGCCCCATCGCCGCAAGCACGGCGGTCGCCTCTTCCTTGATGTGCTCGTTGATTCTGGCACGGACAACAGCATTTTCGGACATGTTCTGATCCTCCAGTTTGGTGAGCTACATTGCAGCCCACGAGACGCCATGACGCATCCCTTGCGTGTTGACCGGATGTCGGAAAATATCGGTTGCCCACACGACCGGCAAAGCGTCGCAAACAATGGTTTCGACAGGGCGAAGCAACGGCCGTGAGTCAGTCCGCACTCAGCACTTGCACCGCCGGCCTTGCCAGACTCCGCCGCAACTGCCACTGCTTGACCAGCGCATACAGTGCCGGGATGACGCAGAGGGTCAGCACCGTCGAGGAGACCATGCCGCCGACCATCGGCGCGGCGATGCGGCTCATCACTTCCGAGCCGGTGCCGGTCGACCACATGATCGGCAGCAGGCCGGCCATGATCGCCACCACGGTCATCATCTTCGGCCGCACGCGTTCGACGGCGCCTTCCATAATTGCGTGGTAGAGGTCCGTGGCGCTCGGATCTTGTCCTTCGGCGCGACGTTTGGCGGTGATCTCCTGCCACGACTGGTCGAGGTAGATCAGCATGACGACGCCGGTCTCGGCGGCGACGCCGGCCAGCGCGATGAAACCGACCGCCACCGCGACGCTCATGTTGTAGCCCAGCCACCACATCAGCCAGATGCCGCCGACCAGCGCGAAAGGTACCGAGAGCATCACGATCAGCGTCTCGGTCAGGCGGCGGAAGTTGAGGTAGAGGAGCACGAAGATGATCGCCAGCGTCAGCGGTACGACGAGGGTTAATTTGGCCTTGGCGCGCTCCATGTACTCGAACTGGCCCGACCAGGTGGCGTAATAGCCAGGCGGAAAGCTGACCTTGTCGGCCACCGCCTTCTGGGCATCCTTGACGTAGGAACCGACGTCGCGATCGCGGATGTCGACGAAGACGTAGGCGGCGAGCAGCGCATTCTCGGTCTTGATCCCGGGCGGGCCGTTGCGCAGCTCGATGCTCGCCAGTTGCCCGAGCGGGATCATCCCGGCATTACCTGGAACGAAGACTTCGTTGGCGATGCGCTGCGGATCGTCGCGCAGGGCGCGCGGATAGCGCACGGTGATGTTGTAGCGCTCGAGCCCTTCGACGGCGGTAGTGACCATCGCGCCGCCGAGTGCGCTGCTGATCACCTGCTGGAAGTCGCCGACGGTAATGCCGTAGCGCGCCAGTTGCTCGCGTTTCGGCGTGATGTCCAGGTAGTAGCCGCCGGTGACCCGCTCGGCGTAGGCGCTCGAGGTGCCCGGCACGTCCTTCACCGCCTGCTCGATCTCGCGAGCGACTTTCTCGATCACCGCCAGTTCCTTGCCGAAGACCTTGACGCCGACCGGCGTGCGGATGCCGGTCGAAAGCATGTCGATCCTCGCCTTGATCGGCATCGTCCACGAGTTGGCAACACCGGGAAATTTCAGCGCAGCGTCCATCTCGGCGACCAGCTTGTCGACGTTCATGCCCGCGCGCCACTCCTTTTCCGGCTTGAGGTTGATCACCGTCTCGAACATCTCGATCGGTGCCGGATCGGTGGCGCTGGCAGCGCGGCCGGCCTTGCCATAGACCGATTCGACTTCGGGGAAAGTCTTGATCACGCGGTTGGTGGTCTGCAGCAGGCGCGCGGCTTCGGTCACCGACATGCCCGGCAGCGAGGCCGGCATGTAGAACAAGGAGCCTTCGTTGAGTGTCGGCATGAACTCCGAACCGATGCGGCTGGCCGGCACGACGGTGACCGCCATCACCACGCCCGCCAGCAGCAGGGTGAGGATCTTGTTGCTCATCACCCACTGGATGATCGGCCGGTACACCCAGATCAGGAAACGATTCACCGGGTTCTTCTGTTCCGGCATGATCCGGCCGCGGATGAAGAACATCATCAGCACCGGCACCAGCGTCACCGAGAGTATCGCTGCGCCGGCCATGGCGAAGGTCTTGGTAAAGGCCAGTGGGCTGAACAACCGCCCTTCCTGTCCTTCGAGAGTGAACACCGGCAGGAAGGAAACGGTGATGATCAGCAGCGAATAGAAGAGCGCCGGCCCCACCTCCTTGCAGGCCCGGATCATGGTCGCTGCGCGGTCGTGCCGCGTCGCGTGCGGCGGCAGGTGTTCGAGCCGCTTGTGGGCGTTCTCGATCATCACGATCGCGGCGTCGACCATGGCGCCGATGGCGATGGCGATGCCGCCGAGACTCATGATGTTCGACCCCATGCCCATGCTGCGCATGGCGATGAAGGCGATCAGGATGCCGATGGGCAGCGTCAGGATGGCGACCAGCGCGCTCCTCACGTGCATCAGGAAGATCACGCAGACGGCGCCGACGATCAGGCTTTCTTCGAGAAGCGTCCATTTCAGGTTGTCGATGGCGCGTTGGATCAGCGTCGAGCGGTCATAGACCGGAACGACCTCGGTCCCTTCCGGCAGCCCCGGCAACAGTTCCTCGATCTTGGCCTTGACGTTGGCGATCACGTCGAGCGCATTTTGGCCGAAACGGGCCATGACGATCCCCGACACCACCTCGCCCTCGCCGTTGAGCTCGGTGATGCCGCGCCGACCGGCCGGGACGATCTCGACGCGCGCGACGTCGCGCACCAGCACCGGCGTGCCGCCATCGCTCTTCAGCACCAGGGTCTCGATGTCGCCGACGCCCTTGAGATAGCCCAGCCCGCGAACCATGTATTCCTTCTCGGCCAGCTCGACGACGCGGCCGCCGACGTCGCGGTTCGATTCGCGGATCACCTGCGACAGGCGCGCCAGCGGGATGCCGTAGCTGGCCAGGCGGTGCGGATCGACGGTGACCTGGTACTCCTTGACGAAGCCGCCGACGCTGGCCACTTCGGCGACGCCGCCGGCCTTGGTCAGCTGGTAGCGGACGTACCAGTCCTGCACACTGCGCAGATCGGCCAGCGATTGATCCCTGCCGGTCAGCGCGTACTGGAAGACCCAGCCGACGCCCGTGGCGTCTGGTCCGATCTGCGGCGAGACACCCTGCGGCAAATTGCCCTGCACCGAGCTCAGGTACTCCAGCACGCGCGAGCGCGCCCAGTAGATATCGGTACCGTCCTCGAAGATCACATAGACGTAGGAAGCACCGAACATCGAGAAACCACGCACCACCTTGGCTTTCGGCACTGCCAGCATGGCCGTGGTCAGCGGGTAGGTGACCTGATCCTCGACGACCTTCGGCGCCTGCCCGGCGTAGGGCGTGAACACGATCACCTGCACGTCGGAGAGGTCCGGCAAGGCGTCGAGCGGCGTCTTCTTGACCGCGTAGATGCCGCCGGCGACCACCGCCAGGGTGGCCAGAAGCACCAGGAAGACGTTGCGCGCCGACCATTCAATCAGCCGATCGAGCATCTCAGTGCCCCTCGTGCTTGGCGCTGGCCTTCTCGATGCGCGTGATCACGAACTCGCCATCGCCCCGGTCCTCGAACTCGAAGCGCATCGGCGCACCTGGCGGGACGCCCTTCGCCACCTCGGGACTCGCCAGCCCGAACTCCATGGTCATCGCCGGCCACTGCAGCGCCGGAATCGGCTCGTGCGTGACCGATGCGGTGTTCGACGCGATATCCAGTGAGTCGATCGAACCCTGCGCCTGATAGAGTTTCACCGCCGCCTTCGCCATGCTCGTCGCTTCTGGCGCGGTGAAGGTCGACAGGGCCGCCTTGAGGTTGCTTTCCGCGTCGATCAGGAAGTTGGCCGCGGTAACCACTTCGTCGCCAGCCTGAATTCCTTCGAGAATTTCGACCGCGTCGCGTCCGCGCAGACCGATCTTCACCGGCTGTGGCTTGTACTTGCCCTCCCCGAGCACGACCAGGACCACCTGGCGGTCGCCGGTGTCGATCACCGCTGATGGCGGTACCGTCAAACGGGCGGCGTTCCCTGCGGTGGCGATTTCCACATGCGCGAACATCCCCGGACGCAACATGTTGTCATGATTCTTCAGTTCGAGCCGAACCGGCGTGGTACGGGTCGCGGCATTGATGGTCGGATAGAGGTAGGTGATCTTGGCTTCGAAAAGGTGTCCAGGGAAGGCGTCGATGATCACCTGCGCCGCCGCACCGAGCTTGACCTGGGCGAGATCCTGCTCGTAGACGTCGGCGATCACCCAGACGGTGGACAGGTCGGCGATGCGGTAGATGACCGTGCCGGCCATGAAGCGTGTTCCCTCGACCGCTTGCTTTTCCAGCACTACGCCGTTGGCGGGCGACGAAAAGGTGACGAGCGCATTCTGCGAACCTGCTGCCCCGGCGACTTTCCAGTTGCGTAGCCGTTCGCGAGCGGCTTCGGCCAGGCGCCGGGCGCCTTCGCGCGCTGCCGGGTCCGCTTCCCCGGCGCTTTTTTCCAGCGCTTCGGCGATGCGCAACTCCTTTTGGGCTGAGACCAGCTCAGGGCTATAGACGGAGAACAGCGCCTGGCCCTTGCTCACCGGGTCGCCGGTGGCACTCACCTGCAGCCGTTCGATCCAGCCTTCGAAACGTGGCGCCACATCGTGAATCTTGCGCTCGTCAACTTCCACGCGGCCCACGGTTCGCAGCGCCGAATCCAGTGTGCGTTCTTCGGCACGGGCCGTCTTGACGCCGAGCGTTTGCACACGAGCCGGGCTGACCTTGACCACGCCGCTGTCGTCAGGCTCGTCGCCTTCGTAGACCGCGATGTAATCCATGCCCATCGAGTCCTTCTTTGGCTCTGGCGAGGTATCGGGCAGACCCATCGGATTACGGTAGTAGAGGATCTTGCGTGCCTTCTTGCCGGCGGGCTCGCCGGGCGCGGCGCCATCCGCACCGGCGCTGGCGACCGTTTCGCCGCTACCGGCCGGTTGCCGACCGCCGGCCCAGTAGCCGGCACCCAGCGCTGCGGCGATGGCGACGACTGCCAGGATGAGTGTTGGATTGCGGTTCACAGCGGTGCTCCCACGAGAAGTTCGAGTTCGGCCAGGCGAACGGCAGTCTCGACGTCGGCGTCGAGCAGTGCCAGCCGCGCGCGCAGAATCTGCCTCTCCGCGTCGATCAGGGTGTTGAAGTTGACCCGGCCACTCTCGTAGCCCGATTGAGCAGCTTCGAAGGTCGCGCTGGCCTGCGGCAACAAGGTGTCCTTCAGCAGACGGGCCTTGTCGCGGCTGGCCTCGAAGGCGGCGAGCGTTTCGCCGAGCCGCCCGGCCAGGCGCGTCTCGGCAGCGACCACCCGCGTCTGGGCGGCCTCCAGGCGCCGTTCGGCCTCGCGCTCCTGCGCGCGACGGGACGACTGTTGCAGCGGAATGGTTACCCCCACCATCACTTCCCAGTTGTCGGGAGCGTTGTACGGGCGGTTGTTGGTCAGGCCGACGGCAAAGTCCGGATAGCGGTTCAACCAGGTGAGTTCGCGACCTTTCTCCGCGGCGACGACGCCGAAGCGTTCGCGCGCCACCTCCGGCGAACGTGTGCGAATCTGTTCAAGCAGGCCTGAATAGGAAATTCTGGCGGGAGCCGACGGCAAGCGCACGGGCTCCGCCAGCGGGGCATTACCGTCGCGCGCCAGTAGGGCGTTGAGCTTGGCGGCGTTGTCACGCCGGCGGCGTTCGGCTTCGACGAGCTCGATCTTCACCGATGTCAGTTCGCTCTGCGCCCGCAAGGCGTCTTGCTGCGGCACCAAGCCGACGCCGTAGCGGGTGAGCACCAGCTGCTCGATGGCGTCGAGCAACGACAGGGTCTCGCGCAGAATGCGGATTTGACCCGAGGCCTGGAACTGCCTGGCGTACGCGGTCTTGATGCGGTTTTCCACCTCCAGCACGGTACCTTGCTGCATGGTTTCCACCTGCTCGGCCTGCGCCGCAGCCACCTCGCCGCGCAACTCCCGCTTGCCCCAGAACGGCAGCGGCTGAACCACCCGGTAACGGGTGTTGCCCACCTGCCCCGGCAGCAAGGAAGTGCTGCGCGAGGGATTCATGGTGTTGGTGAAGTCCATCAGCTCAAGCTCGAAGCGCGGATCGGGCAGCGCCGCAGCCGGCTCCACCCGCTCCCGTGCCGCCTCTGCCTCGAACTTGCGGACGCCGAGCTCGGGGTTGTGCTCGCGGGCATAGCTCAGCAAGCCGCTGAGCGAAGCGCCCAGCTGCACTTCCGAGGTGCCTTGCGCGTGCAACGGCGCGACACGCAGGGCGAGTGCGAACAGCACACAGGCAGTCGCCCACCGCCTGTTACTGGCGTTGGTAATGGGGGTCATCATCAATCAGGGGATCCGGTGGCAGAACAAACGGCGTTCGGCAACGCCGGACGCAGCGAAACCGTGCCGGAGACTATTTCGCTGCCTCCAGCGTGGTGACAGTCAGGGCATCGCCGACCTGGTCCGCCGTGAAACGGATCTTCTCGCCGGCCTTGACCTTCTCGAGCATCGCCGGGTCGCTGACGCGGAAGGCCATGGTCATTGGCGGCATCCCGAGATTGGCCAGCGGACCGTGCTTGATGGTGATCTTGCCGGCGGCCTTATCGATTTTCTTCACAGTCCCTTCGGAAGAAGGTGCCGCCTTGACATCGCCGGCGCTGCCGCCCGCCTGATGATGGGAGTCATGCTCGGCGGCGGCAACAACCGGGTTGGCAACGACCAAGGCAAGCAGCGAAAGGGCGGAGAAGAAAGATTTCATGACGGATCCTGTTGGTGGATGAGGTGGGAGCGATTGGTTTTGAATTTCAGTCTCACGATGACGGCTTCTGCTTGCACCATTATCTGAGACAAGCTTAGACTCAATGTGGCCGGAGCCGGTAATGATGCCTACCTCCTCAGGTCGGCAAGCTGACCTGAGGATTACATTTCTGTAATGCCGCTCGGTCGGGAACGATCACTCAGCGGCTGGCAAGCCAGGAAGCTCAGAAAGGCGAGCAGACCGAAGTGCCTGAACGCCGCGCCGACAAAGGCCGAACGCCAGCGCTCATTTGATCGGATGCTTTCTCCCATGTCGTCAGGATGGGAGAGCGGCCTCGAAACGCTCAGCACTTGTCGCGCGGCAAGCGCAGGTCTAGCTTCCTCCGGTATGGTTCTCCTTGAGGAGCGAACTGAGGCGACTGACCTCGTCACCGTGCATGATGATCTTCTGGCCATCCTTGGTTTCCATCACCTTGTTCTCCTCCATGCGCACGGCGCGACCATATTTGTCTTCCATGGCCATCTTGCCGCCCTTGAAGACGAAGAGCGTTGAGCCGTCTTTCAGCGCGATCACCTTCTCGGCTTGCGCACGAGCGGCATCGTCGGCGAAGGCAGACGCGGTAAGGGCGCTGAGTGCGCCAATCATCAACAGATTTTTTAACATTTTCGTTCTCCTTGATTTGACTCAATGGACATTGCAAAGATGTCTTGCTATTCGCTATTGGCCGTCTGGCTGGGCGATGGAATCGCCTCGTCAGCGGCCGCTTTCTGTGTGCCTGTGGAACTGTGTCAGCTACCCTGATGGTCTGGGCTTTCGTCCACAAACACCGTCACGCCATCTGCGCCGGCAACGATCTTCGACAGAGGAAACGGCGTGGTCCCGAGCGTATCGAATGTCCAGATGGTGCTCTTGCCCCCGGCGTCGATGCGCACAGTTTCCAGCTGCTTGACGTTCAGGAACCTGGTACCACTATCGATCTTGATCTCCCGTGCGGCGACTCCGGGCGACGCGTAACCATAGGGGGCGAGCTGCGTGGCAGTTGGCTGGCCACCGGCTTCCGAGACGTGCGAAATCCAGTGTGCTGTCTGTGCTTCGGAGTAGTCTTGGTGAGCAAACGCGGTCGTTGCACCGGTAGCACTCGCAGCCACTATCAGGGCCAGTTTGGCGAGTTTGTAGTTCATGATGTTTTCCTCGTGAGATGGGGTTGAATGCGCCGGACAGTCCTCATCCGACGCTGATGCCATCTTAGAAGACGCATGCCAACAGAATGCTGACTGGCGAGTTACGATTTGGTCAGATGACTGTAACCAAGGCCCATGTGTGCGGCAGGAGGCAAGCATCGCATCCGCGGTCGCGTGCCCTGCCCTGCCCACGATTTCTCGGTGCCAACCATGCCGGAGTAGTCAGAGCTTTTCCGGCGTACACATGGAGAAGAACGCATGGCTTTCGTTGACACGTCCAGGGGTCATCGATTTCCCTGGTACGTCAGGTTGTTCTTCTGGAACCAGCGGCGTCGATATGGCTCGGTGCTTGAGCCGGCAAGGCTGTGGGGCCGTACCCCAAAGGTTTTTGCCGCCCTTGCCACGCTCTACGGCGCACTCGACCGGCAGACATCACCGCTTGCGCCCGCCTTGCGATCCTTGGTGACCGTGCGGGTGTCGCAGATCAACTGGTGCGCGTTCTGCGTGGACATCAATTCTGCGACCGTGCTGAAGCGTGGTGTGGACCCGGCGAAGCTTGCCGAGCTCCCGGTGTTCGAGGACAGCGCGAAGTTTTCGGACCAGGAGAAAGCCGCGCTCGCCTATGCAGAAGCGATGACGTGGTCTGACCGGCAGACGACGGCAGAGCATTTTGCACGCCTGCACGCACATTTCGATGATGATGCAATCATCGAGCTGACCGCGCTGGTGGCGTTCCAGAACATGTCGAGCAAGTTCAATGCGGCGCTTGGCGTGGAACCCCAGGGATTCTGCGCAGTGGATGCGAAACTGGCGAGGGCGGATAATTAGCGAGACACGCAGAATGACGCAGAAATCGTGCGCAGCGGCGCAGTCTGCCCGCGCGTGCGGCCTTCATCGGATTAGCCATTTCCGCAGCTCTGCGTAAATGCTCATGATCTCGAATGGGAGAAAAATCCTCAAATGAATCTTCATGGCCGCTTGTTTCAAGCTACGGGGATGCCGGACAAGAACTGGTGGCATGCCTTGTGGCTCGACCCCGATGGCATCGTCAGGGATTTGCGTGTCGAATCCGGGATGACCGTTGTCGATTTGGGTTGTGGCGATGGCTATTTCCCCGCAGCCATCGCGCGTCGGCTTGGCCCAGGCCGCGTCATCGGGCTCGACCTTGACCCGGCAATGCTGGAGCAAGCGAAAGGCGCTTGCGACGGGATGTCGAACTGCGACTGGCTACTCGGCGATGCGATGGAGTTAAGTCGGCTGATAGCCAGCCCGGTAGACTATGTCTGGATGGCAAACACTTTCCACGGTGTGCCGGACAAAACCGCTCTGGCCAAGGAAATCACTGCCGTCCTCCTGCCCGCAGGTCGCTTCGGAATCGTCAATTGGTGTCCGATTCCACGCGAAGAGACGCCTGTGCTGGGTCAGCCCCGCGGGCCACGCACGGAACTTCGCATGTCTGCAGAGGACACCCGCGCGGTAGTTGAACCGGCTGGCTTCCAACTGGAACAGCTGGTCAATCTGCCGCCCTACCACTACGGGACAATCTTCAAGAAAGCCTGACGCGGATCCCTTATTTCAGCAACTCAACGCCAAAGAGATTTTAGATTGGATCGAACGGCCAAGACACCACAGAGGGCGGTGAATCAGCGTCGGGGCAAGACAACGGCTCTAAGTCGTACTTGACTTTGCCCCCTCTGTCGCGCTGTGGTTCCGTGCCTCCACAATGAGCAAGGCAGCTCCCAATGCGATGGCTATATCGGCAAGGTTGAAAAACGGGGTGACTTCGACCTGTTCGCCATGAGCATGCGTGTGGTTGATGGCTAGCTTTCCGAACTGATCGACCATGACGATGCAGGCGGCCACTCCGTACCAGACGAAGGCCGATATGCGGCATGCCGTTTGCCATGCCGGCACAGCCAGCGATATAAGCCATCTCGCAAGAGCGGTACAGCTTGATCCGAGCCCCCACCCCGCCAGCACTTCGACTGGGAAATGCCTCCCGGTGGCGATGTGCGACCAGCCGACCAAGCCGACGTCCATGTTCAACGGGGCACGGCCGCCGTGGCGGCGATTATCCGAGCACGTGGTAGCCGCCGTCCACATACACGGTGTCTCCGGTAATCAGCTTGGCATAGTCGCTAGCCAGAAAGGCGGTTGCCATGCCCACGTCCTCGATAGTTGCCAGAACATGAGACGGCGCACGCTCGCTGGCCTTCTCTATCAACTCGTCGAAACGGCCGATGCCCGATGCCGCCCGTGTCTTGATTGGTCCTGGTGATATGGGGTTTACGCGGATGCCTTTGGGACCCAGTTCCGCGGCCAGATATCGAGACGTCGCTTCGAGCGCCGCCTTCACGGGTCCCATCACGTTATAGTTCTCGACGACCTTCTCGGCGCCGAAGTAACTCATGGTGAAGAGCGCGCCACCGTCTTTCATGAGCGGCTCGGCCAGCTTGGCCATGTGGATGAATGAATGGCAGGAAACATCCATTGCCATCAGGAAGCCTTCGCGAGAGCAGTCGGTCACTCGACCATGCAGGTCCTCACGCGGAGCAAAGGCAATCGAATGGAGGGCAAAGTCGAGTCTTCCCCACTCGCGCTCGATGGCCTCGAACACGGATTCCAGTTGCCCTTCCTCGCGAACATCGCAAGGAAGATAGAGCGATGGCGCAACATCAAGAACCTTGGCCAGGGGCTCCGTGAACTTCCTGGATTTCTCATTCAGGTAGGTGATGCACAACTCCGCACCGAGGCTGCGAAATGCCTGAGCACAGCCCCAGGCGATGGACTGGTCGTTGGCAATGCCGAGGATTATCCCCTTCTTGCCTGCCAATAGTTTCCGCCCGTGCTCGCGCTGAGTTCTCAAGCTATCAAGTAATCGTGTATTGATGGTTTTCTCGGTCATTGGTTTCTCTTTTTCTCTCCGTCATGTTCGGTACGCGACAAGTCGCAGAGCCATTGCATGGTTCTTGCATCCGGGCCCTTATCCGACGTCTTTGCCGATGATGACCTGGACGTCACTCGAATAGGTGTAACGCGGGATGACCAAGTTGGTCGGCGCTGGAACACCCTTGTACACTCTTCCCGCGAGATCGAACTTGGAGCCGTGGCACGGACAATAAAAGCCGCCGCGCCACTCGGGGCCAAGATCGTCAGGCGCGATGTCCGGGCGAAAAGTCGGTACGCAACCGAGGTGCGTGCAGAGTCCCACCGCGACGAGGTACTCGGGCTTGATCGCACGCGATGGATTCTTGCAGTAGGCAGGCTGCTGAGGCTCTTCCGACTGGGGATCGCGCAAGCGCTGGTCATCTGTTTCCAGCAGCCGCAACATCTCATCGGTACGACGCAAGATCCAGATCGGCTTGCCCTGCCATCCCACCGTCAGCAAGGTGCCGGGTCCGAGCTTGCTGAGATCTATCTCGACCGGAGCGCCGGCCGCTTTGGCTCTTTCGCTGGGCAGCATGCTGCTGATAAACGGTACCGTGGCCGCGGCAATGCCGACCCCGCCCAAAGCTGTCGTCGCCGCGACCAGAATGCGTCGCCGTGCGAGGTCGGGTTGCTCGTGTGCTGCGTCAGGCGGATCGACGTGCTGCAGCAGCGTTGGTGCCTCGTCGCGAGTCATGCTCATCACTCCTTCAATACATAGGTTCCCGGGCTGTCGCACAGGGGCGCGTAGCCTTTGTCCGGGGCGCCCATCGCTGGAGGCGCTTCGCTGCCAGAGGAATGACGCTCCAGCCATTGTTGCCATACCGGCCACCAGGATCCCTCGCTGGTCGGCGTCTTTTCCTTCCAGGTTTCCGGATCGATGCAGCGGTCTCCTTCGTGGCACACGCTGAGCTGGTACGAGCGGTGCGGGTGGCCGGGTTCGTTGACGATTCCGACGTTATGCCCGCCGCTGGTCAGGACGAAGGTCAGCTCGGTGGCATCGCTTTGCAGGTGCAGCTTGTAGACCGAGTGCCAGGGGGCGACGTGGTCAGTCACGGCGGCCACGGCAAAGATCGGGCAGTGGATGTCGCTGATCGAGATGGCGCGGCCTTCGACCATGTATTTGCCCTCGAAGAGCTCGTTGTCCACGTACAGTCGGCGCAGTAGCTCGGAGTGCTGGCGATACGGCATGCGCGTGCCGTCGGCGTTCCAGGCCATCAGATCGAACATCGGCTCGCGATGCCCCAGGTAATACTCGCGAACCATCTTCGACCAGATCAGGTCGGCGGACTTGAGGACCTGAAAGCCGCCAGAGACCTGCTTGTGATCGAGGTAGCCCTTCTGCCACATCATGTCTTCGAGCAGCGTGACTTCGCTGGCGTCCATGAAGACGTTGATCTCGCCGACTTCGGTGAAGTCGGTCATGGTGGTGAACAAGGTGACGCTGGCCAGACGATGGTCGCCGTCTCTCGCCATCGCCGCCGCCGTGATGGTGAGCAGGATGCCGCCCAGGCAATACCCGGCGGCGTGGATCTTGCGCCCCGGTTGCATCTCGGAGATGACCTCGACAGCGGCCAGCGTGCCATGTTTGCGATAATCCTCCATGCCCAGATTGCGGTGCTCCGGACCCGGATTGAGCCACGAGACCATGTACACGGTATGGCCGCGATCGACGAGATACTTGACCAGCGAGTTGTGCGGCGAGAGGTCTAGGATGTAGTACTTCATCATCCACGCCGATTGCATCAGCACCGGTTCACGCTGGACGGTGTCGGTGGCCGGCGCGTACTGAATCAGCTCGATCAGGTGATTCCGGTAGACCACCTTGCCAGGCGTGATGGCGAGGTTCTTGCCGACACGGAAGGCTTCTGCCCCGGCGGGCGGTTCGTCGCGCAGCGAACGCTTGATGTCCTCGCGATAGTTGGTGGCGCCGCGCGCCAGATTGGCGCCGCGCTCGTTGATCGTCGCTTCGGCGATCTCGGGGTTCAGGAAGGGGATGTTGCACGGCGCCGTCATATCGAGGATCTGGCGGGCGGTGAAGGACACCGCGGCCTGACTGTGTTTCGAAACGCCGCGTACGTCGGTGGTCGCGTTGTGCCACCACTGCTGATTGAGCAGGAAGCCCTGGTAGATGACGTTGTAGGGAAAACGTTGCCAGCCGGGGTGGTCGAAGCGATGGTCGCCATGCAGCGGTTCGATGCACGGCTCGGCCTTGCCGGTGATCGCCGACGTCAGGGCGTAGCTGCCCAGGCGCATCGCCTTGCGCGTCGCCTTGGCGGCCAGTTGAAACTGTTTCCCGGGTGAGGAGCCAAGGTGCACCATCCAGTCGAGGTAGGCCATGGCCAGCGACGCTGGCGAAACGCCGCCGGTGAACTGGCCGAGCGCGATGTTGGTCATGCGGTCGATTTCTTCGAGGGCGTCTGAGTCGAGCAGATGACGGTCGCCGAGTCGACGAGAGGAGCCGTGCGCTGGTGGGTTTGCAGGCGACTTGTCAGCGTCGGCGGCAATTTCTTCGCGCTTGTTGATCATGACTATTTTCTCCGTTCAATGGTGGAGCGCTTGTCGGCAGGTAAAGTCAAACGCCGCAGCTAGACGACTGGGGACGTCCATCGACACCGAAACGCTCCTATGTTGCGTTTCTCCTCGCGCGCAACCCGGATATCGTCGCTGCGGCGAAGAAAAGACAGCCAAGCAACCGGCGCCGCATGTGCCATGGCGTACAGTTGTCAAGAGAAGCTGTATATCAATCTAGACCTGTGTGTACCTGAGAGGTCAAGCCAAATCTTGGTCATTGGTCGCAATGTCTGAGCGCAAGCTTTGAGCAATCTGGCCACCCGACGCCGGTCGATGATCATAGCCAACGACGCGTTATCCAGCCGACACACTCCAGCAGGCGCTGCGGCCAACGTCGTTGAGCCCAGCTTCCGGCCGTGACCGGTCGAGATTGCGACAGGTCATCGAGAAACTCTTGTTCGAGTTGGGTGCAAACGCTGGGTTGGTCTACGGCCAGGACCAGCTCGTAGTTCAGGAAGAAGCTCCGGTAATCAAAATTTGCGGTACCAAGAGCGGCCCACTTCCCGTCGATCACGATTGTTTTCGCATGCAGCATGCGCGGCCGGTACTCGTAGACGCGCACCCCGGCGGCGATAAGCGCCGCGTAAAACGCACGCGCTGCCCAGCGCACCAACGGGACGTCGTTTCGCAGCGGGACGAGTAGCCGTACGTCGACCCCACGCCGCGCCGCCATCGTCAGACGCTGCTGCATGAGCAGGTCGGGAACGAAATAGGGAGTGGTCAGGTAGATGTGCTCACGCGCTCCTGAGAAGGCCTCCGAGTAGAGGCAGCGGACGCGGTGTCTACATGTGCTGGTGTGGTTCGAGATCAGGCTGGAGCCGCCGCCATGTGTCGGCGCCCAGCGGTATTGGCCGCGCCAGAATGCGTCGAAAAGTCCCGCCGCGTCGAGCACGAGCACTCCCGAGATCGAGGCGTGGGTGTCGCGCCATCGTGTCTCGCCGTAGAACCGGCGCGAACTCTCGCGGTGAATGTTGAAGCCCCCGACATAGGCGAGTCGGTCATCGACCACCAACAATTTGCGGTGGTTGCGACGGTTGTAGCGCAGCGGTCGGAGCCAGTTCCAGCGGTGAAACCACTGCACCTGCACGCCTCGCTGGAGAACATACTGCACGAGCGGCGGCGTGGACTCGCCGAACGCCCCTGCTGCATCCAGGTGCAGCCTCACATCTACGCCCGCCTGCGCGCGCTCGGCCAACGCCACGGCGAACTCCCAGCCGATCTCATCGCCCGCGAAGATGTAGCTTTCCATGCGTACAATCCGGCAGGCTCTCTTGATCGACGCGAGCATTGCCGCGTAGAGCACGTCGCCTTCGATGAATAGCACGACCTGCATCGGGGCGGCCGGCGGCGCTGAGGCGTCGCCGGCGGGATCGACGTGGCACGCGCACGGGGCGGCAGCGCGGGAATTCGGGCTCACGGCTTCCGCTGCTTGTAGGAGTACGGTTTCCCGAGTGTCGCCGTGACGGCGATGTTACTGCGTGTCACGCAATCGATTTTAGTTCTCAACGGGAAGCCCCAGAAGGACCTCGGGAACCTCATCGCCGGCTCTCCACTCTCGCCTTGGCGGATCCTGCGGACGCTTACTTGACCGGCGCTGGAGCCTCGGCAAGCTTCTGCTCGATCCTTGTCTGCGGAATGGCGCCGGCAATGCGCTCACCGTCCGCAAAGAAAATCGTCGGCGTGCCGCTGACGGCCAAACTACGGCCCAGTTCGATACTTTTCTTGACGGCCGTGGTATCGCAATCGCCCTTGCCGTTCGGCGCCTTGCCATCGAGCATCCACTCGTTCCATGCTTTCGCCCGGTCTGCCGAACACCAGATCCGGTTTGACTTGTCGAGCGAATCCGGCGAGAGAATCGGGTAGAGAAAAGTGTAGATGGTCACGTCGTCCAGCCTGGCGGTCTCCTTGGCCAAGCGCTTGCAGTAGCCGCAGTTCGGATCCTCGAAGGTCGCAAAAACACGCTTGCCATCGCCGCGCACCTGCTTGACGGCGAGCGCCAGGGGCAAGTCAGAGAACTCTATTGCGCTGAGTTTCTGCAGCCGCTCGGCAGTTACGTTTTTCATCGTCTCGCCATCGATCAGCGAGCCGACGAGCAGCACCGAAACCTTCTCGTCGGTGTAGATGACCTCCCGGCCATTGGCGTAGACCTCATAGAGCCCGAGATAGGGGGTCCTGGTGACGCTGGTGACTGTACCTCCGAGCCTGGCTTCAACCGCCTTCTTCACGGAGGCCTCGTCGGCCAGAGTCGGCACGCTGAATGCGGCGGCGAGGGCAAGCGATACGAGTTTCCTGTACATCTGTTTTCTCCGGATCGAGAGTGGTTTACGTTTCAGTAAAGCTTGATGGGGTACCGCAGCACAGCCTTCTTTAGCACTGACTCGGCGCTCGCCAACGTCGGGATTTTTGCCGTGTGGCCTCGTTTTCCGGCGATGACGACCCGAGTCCTGCGCGCTTGCGTCCAGCCACGAAGAATCAACCATGCGTCGCGGGTCCTGTCAGAGGTTCGGTCGGACGTTTCTTGCCCGCACACACATAGATGGCGCCAAAGTAGTATTCCTTGTATTCGGTTTGCCTCAAATGCCGTCCGATAGACTCCCAGGGATGGCGATCGGCCAAGTCCAGGCTCACCCCAAATGGTTTGTTCAACCACACCGCGAGTTTGATCAACCATGTCGGCCAATGCTCAGGTTCCTTCATATCCAGGATCGCCAGAGTTCCCCCTGGCCTCAAGGCACCGCTCGCCCTCTCGATGATCGCCTCGTACTCGGGCACCAACGTAATGGCAAACATTGAATACACAGCCGACACACCGACAGGAAACTGCCATTCGGCAAGGTCAGCCTGCACGATTTCCACGTTCGTCCAGTGCTCTCTGGCGACTCGACATCTGGCGACATCCAGCATCGCATCCGTGAGGTCTACAGCAACAATCTTTCCCTTGGGACCGATGATCCGCTGCACGTACTCAAAATTGAGCCCTGTCCCGCAGCCCAATTCAACAACCTGGTCGCCGGGAGCAAGGCCAAGTGCCGAGATCGCGTCCTGTCGGTAGCGATCCATCTCGAATCCAAAAAGCCGATAGAGCTGGATCGACAAGTCATATCGTTTCGCGCGTCGGCGATAGAGATTCCGCGTTTCATCCTTGTTGAGCATCAGCACGCCTTCCAGCAAATTTGGCGCCCGGCGAGGCGGTAGCAAACAGGTGCCGTCACAGCCGAGACCGCGCCGCCATCGACGCTCACTGCAGATAACGCTCCGGATCGCGCTCGAACTCCGCCTGGCAAATCGGGCAACAAAGCAAGTATTCGTTTTCTTTGTACTGAAGGGTGATGTGGGCCTTGTTGCGGTTGATGCGCTTGCCGCAGACTGGATCGCGGTCTTCACGTTTTTTCGGTGTCGTCTTGGTGTTTTCCCTGTTCATTACTTTCTCCTTGCGTTGCATTGAAATGGGTGCCTGAAGCCGCCATGACTTGGGTGTTGTGGCGATGGTGCCTTATTCGGGTGTCGCGCCATCGGGGTTGCTTAGCCGGCAGCCAGCAAGTGCCGCTGCGCCCAGGGCAGCAGCAGGCGTCGCAGGTGCGACGGTCCATAGAGCCAGCGAAGAAACGTCGTGGTGTCGCTGATCCGCGCTTGCGCGCGCAGGAGCCAGCGATAACCATGATTGCCGAGGCGGTCGTAGATCACACGATTCAGCGCGGCTGTGTCGATCGGGCCTTTCATTTCTCGCTGCCATGAGGCGTCGTAGTCCGTATGTTCCAGCATGCTGCGCGCCGCCATCACGCCCGACAGGATCGCGTAGCGCATGCCGAAACCGGCAAACGCGTCCTGAAATCCGGCCTGCTCGCCGGCCACCAGGTGGTGGCCACGGCGGGCGGTTGTCGGCACGAAGAAACTGCCCGCGCCGCCGTGGAAGCGCGCATCGCGCATCTCGAAACCGAGCAGACGGCGGAAGCGATCGACGGTTCGCTGGACGTAAGTTCGTTGCTCGGTGAAACCCCTGAACATGCAGCTCTTGACCGTGCCACGACCAGCCATCACGAGCAGATAGGCGTAGCCACCCGGCGCGAGTGCATCGTCGAGGACCAACCAGAAGCCGTCTGCGAGAGATGTCTCGAAGTGGTACCCCACCGCGATGGCGCTGGCCGAGTGCGGACCGGTGGCCAGAATACCCGCGCCGGACAAGTGATCCTTGCGACTGCCGAAATGCACCTCGACCCCCAGCGAGAGAGCCTGATCGAGTAGCGTCCGGTCGAGGCTGCCGTAGTCCGGGCCACGTTCCACGAGGTAGCAGATCGGCTCTGAACTGCACAGAGGGTAGCGGCGGTCCCAGGCATCGAAGCCGATACCGTGGGTGCAGGGCGCCGTCGCGAAATCGGTCGTGATGCCAGCAGCCCGCAGAACATCGAGCACGTTGCGCTTGCCAGACCAGTTTTCAAGGCCCTGGAGATCACCTTGGAAGCGATGGCCGACCTCACGCTGAGCCTCATGCAAGAGCACCTGCTTTCCGCTGCGAGCGAGCGTGATCGCAGCGGAAAGACCGGCGGGCCCTGCCCCGACCACCTCGATAGGAGCGAACTCATCGCGTATCGTGGCAATCCTTCTGGAGCTTGCGTTCCTGGTCATTCGGGAGTGCTCTTCGTCAGGTGGCATACGCGTTTGCTGGTTGTCGAAGAGCGCCTCGTTCAGCAGCAGCCACCACGCCGGCGACCTGGTTCTGCCGGTTGCGCTGCCTGCACAGTCGGAAACTGCTCGGGCGCAGCCTCGAATCGATCGCGGTTCTCGCGCGACTCAAAATAGACGGGGGCGCCCCGATGGATCGAGGCGATGGCCTGAAGCGGATCCACCGAGCGGCCGCTGACCGGGTCTGTGGCTGGCAGCGTCGCTCCGGTCGTTGCGTCGCCGTGACTGCCATGAACATTGGCATCATGCTGACCCGCGTGTCCTGCGCCGCGATGATGACTCCCACCCGCGTGGCCTCCGCAGCCCATTCCGCCCCGCCGCATGAGCATGAAAATGCCGATGCCGAAGACGATCAACAACCAGTTTTGAGTTATCCATTCCATGTGTTTCTCCTTTGCATTGGTTCGGATGGCAAATGCGTTCTGGGACTATTCCGTTATCTATTCGCAGTCGCGGCCATGATTTGCGGCGCCCCACAGGCCGATGATCTCAGGCGGAGGAAGCCTGCGGCGAGGAACCTGTCGAGGCAGAAAAGTAGTCAGTGGGGTCGGTAAGTCATCAGTGACATCCTGCGGGTGGGCTAGCCTCCAGGTTGCCGATCTCACACTCTTCGGTGTAATGGATGAACCCGCGGCGCAAATTTTCTCCCCAGCCGTTGCCGAGGTGTGCCCCGGCTTTCTCCAGTGCCGCTTCGATTTGCGAAGCGGTAGCCTGCAGCAGATCGTAGGTCACCACGACTTCCGCGCCATTCACTTGCAAAGATTCAATGCCCATCATTGCGTTGATCTGTGCTTGCAAGTGCTTTGCCTGAGCCGCATCGAGCACCCCATCCACGACAAACCGTCGTTGCTTCAACACAACCAGTCCCTGTTTTTTCGGCGCTGGATGACCTGGCTTGCCGACATACAAGTGCGGATGGGCCTCGAAACGCTCGATACATTGCGCCGAGCAGAACGCATAGTCACTTCCCTGATAGCGGAAGCGATAACTATCTGGCTCGACCATCATGCCGCACACCACGTCTTCTACTTTGGTTTCTGTTGGCATCACTTGCTCCCTCAAGTCAGATGGAGATCCTGCGCAGCCGCAAGGCGTTGCTGATCACCGAGATCGACGACAGACTCATCGCTGCGGCGGCAAAGATGGGTGAGATGAGAATGCCCAGGAAGGGATACAGGATGCCCGCAGCGACCGGCACCCCCGCGGCGTTGTAGACCAGGGCGAAGAACAGGTTCTGCCTGATATTGCGCATGGTCGCGCGCGCCAGACGCCGCGCCCGCACGATGCCGTTCAGATCTCCCTTGACCAGCGTGAAGCCGGCGCTCTCGATGGCCACGTCGGCGCCGGTACCCATGGCAATGCCGACGTCGGCCTGCGCCAGAGCCGGCGCATCATTGACGCCGTCGCCGGCCATCGCCACCTTGCAGCCTTGGGCCTGCAATTCCTTGATGATGCGCGCCTTGTCCGCGGGTAGCACGTCGGCGCGGATTTCATCGATGCCCAGACGGCCAGCGACGGCGCGCGCCGTGCGCTCGTTGTCGCCGGTGGCCATGATGATCTTCAGGCCCTCGGCATGCAGCGCCTTGAGCGCTTCGAGCGTGGTCGCCTTGACGGGATCGGCGACGCTCACCAGGCCGGCGATTTCGCTGCCGATGAGGACGAACATCACCGTCTCTCCTTCGTCACGGCGAGCGTTTGCCGCCTCGACGAACGCACTGGACGCGCCGCCCTCCAGGCCCAGTTCGGTGAGCAGCGCCGCATTGCCCAAGGCAACAGCCTGGCCATCGACCACGCCCTTAACGCCCTTGCCGGTGATCGCCTGGAACTCGTCGGCATTGGCCAGTTCCACGCCGCGCTCTTCGGCGCCGCTGACGATCGCCTCGGCCAAAGGGTGTTCGGAACCGCGTTCGAGGCTGGCGGCAAGGCGCAGTACCTCGGCTTCCTCGTGTCCGGCGGCGGGCAGCACCGCGACCAGCTTTGGCTTACCGACGGTCAGCGTCCCGGTCTTGTCGACGATCAGGGTATCGACCTTCGCAAAACGTTCGAGGGCCTCGGCGTTCTTGATCAGCACGCCTGCCTGCGCACCGCGTCCGGTGGCGGTCATGATCGACATCGGCGTCGCCAGGCCGAGCGCACAAGGGCAGGCGATGATCAGGACAGCGACGGCCGCGACCAGTCCATAGGAAAGTGCCGGCGCAGGTCCCCAGATCGCCCAGGCGATGAAGGCCAGGATGGCGATGCCGATCACCGCTGGAACGAACTTTCCGGCGACCGAGTCGGCGAGCTTCTGGATCGGGGCACGCGAGCGTTGCGCATTGGCGACCATGTCGACGATCTGGCTGAGCACCGTGTCACCGCCGACCCGCTTCGCTTCGACGATCAGCGAGCCGGTGCCATTGATAGTCGCCCCGGTGACGGCGTCACCAGCGACCTTTTCAACGGGCACAGCTTCACCCGAAATCATCGACTCGTCGATCGACGAACGGCCTTCGATTACCAGGCCATCCACCGGCACCTTGTCGCCCGGCCGCACCCGCACATGGTCGCCGACGACGACTTCCTCGAGCGGTATTTCCTCCTCACGCCCGTCGGCACGGATCACGCGTGCTGTTTTGGCGGCGAGATCGAGCAGCGCGCGGATCGCCGAACCGGTACGCTCGCGCGCGCCTAGTTCCATCACCTGGCCGAGCAGGACCAGGACGATGATCACCGCGCCGGCCTCGAAGTAGACTCCGACGTGTCCCTGCGCATCGCGGAAGCCAGCCGGGAACAAGCCCGGCGCCAGGAGCGCGACGACGCTAAAAAGATACGCTGCGCCGACGCCCAGGCCGATCAGCGTGAACATGTTCAGGCTGCGATTGACCACAGACTTGACGCCGCGAACGAAGAAAGGCCAGCCGGCCCAGAGCACTACCGGTGTTGCCAGAAGAAATTCGATCCACAGTGCGGTGCGCTCGCCGAGCGCGTCGCGTACGAAGCCGAGCCCGAGGAAGGGGCCCATGGTCAGCACCAGCAGCGGCACGGTCAGCACAGCGCCGATCGAGAAACGGCGCCGGAAATCGACCAGTTCGGGGTTGGGGCCTTCGTCGCCTGTGGGGACGCCCATCGGCTCCAACGCCATGCCGCATTTCGGGCAATCGCCGGGGGCGTCGCGAACGATTTCCGGGTGCATCGGGCAGGTATATTGCGTGCCTGCAGGCACGGAAGGCGCTTGTTTCTTGTGCGCGCCTGTGAGGTAGTGTGCAGGATCCGCGGCGAACTTGTCGCGGCACTTCTGCGAACAGAAGTGCCAGGTTTTTCTGTCGTGTTTGAAGCTCGGCTTGCCCGTCCCAAGAGCGACGGACATGCCGCATACCGGATCCTTCACCGTCGTGACCTCGGCTGCCGCCTGGTCGCAGTGAGAGCCGTGCGATCCATGTGCGCTGTGAGAATGCTCGGGGTGATGATGGTGGTCTTGCCCGGCCGACCTTGCACTCGTGTTCATGGCAATCCTCTCCAAGTAATATGGCTTCCAGCCTAGACCTGTGTGTTGCTCACAGGTCAAGCATTATTTCTTCAAGGCGCGACGGCCAGTTGATGTCCCTCGCCGGCGGGTAACTGAATGGTGTCCAGGAACTCCAGCGAGCTTTGGTTCACCACACAGATCTTCGGTTCCTTGCGGCTGGCGACGTAGAGCTTGCCAGTGCCGCACACTGCACCGAGGTGATACGGCGCAGCCGTAATCTGGTCACCCGGATCGGCAATATCGAATTACGCGTCCCGAGGGATCTCTGCAGCCTGTCGGGTGTTGAATTCGTCGTCTCCGACAGCCATGCCTTGCCTGCCGTCCTTTGGGGTGCCTGCCATAACTTGCGCATGATCCTCAGAGCCATCCGGCTTGGTTTCGTCTTTCTCCTGACTGAACTCTTGGGGCTTTACTCTCTCAACAAAGCGAAAATCCCAGACCCGCTTCAACCGTAGGCTCTTTGAAGTGCGTTGTTCAGGAGCGACTCGGTACCAAACGTCGTAAGTTGACGCGCCGGCGACGATGGCGCCGATATAGTGCTTCATTTCGCCGATTTCCTTGCGCTGGGCGGCGATGCCGTCGGCGAACCCGCGTACGCTCGGGTCGGTTCGCTGGTCAGTAGGGCAATCGAGTGGTGCGTGATCATCACCCGCATCTGCGAAACATCGTCAACTGCCCATTTACCAGTCGATACGATGCTTGCCCTCGGTCTCCTTGTGTCGATGCCGTTGGCGCCTACAACGCCTGGCCGACAGAAAGGTAATGTTTTGGTCACCTTTCTGTCGGTGTTCGGCAACTACCATAGCGCCAACATTAGGCGACAAGTTCAGTTTGGCAACATTGACGGCATTTGCAGCGCGAAGGTAATCGGCAACCGAAGTTCGCAAAGATTTGCATACCACTTCGTAAGAAAACCGAGAGGAAAATGAAATGAAACGCAACCTGGATCAATACGTGGGGAAAATCGTTCGTCTGAACCGGCCCGTTTTTCAGGAAATCTCGGGTCGTTCAAAGTACCAGGGCATGGCTATCGAGAATCGCTTCCTGGTTTCGGAAATCAGTCACAAGATGCGCCAACTGATCTGCTACGGAGGGCAGCTGCGCGTCCTTGTAGGCCCGTCCGATGTGGTGCTGATCTGATTTTCTGCATTGAGAAAACCCTCTCAAGGCCGCTCGCGGCCTTGCCGCAAATCGGCAATTGCAGGGTAAGCCTGCTCAAGACGCGTTTATCTTCACGCCGCCACAGCCGGCGGTGGCGGTATCGGGCAATCCAGAACACTCGCAAAGGCCCGTAGCAACTCGATTTCGGCAGGGCTTGCCAACCGATCGTGCCAGATGCTGGCGACGCAGGCCGTCAGGAATCGGGATTTGGCGGGCGCTTGCAGTTCGTCCAGTTTGACCAGTGCACGATCGAGGTCGGCGATGCCGATTTGACCGATCGCTGATAAGGTCGGTCCGTCTGCCCCGAGCGCGCGCAGTGACGCCTGGAAAGCGCCCAGCGCGTCACCATCACCACCGCTCTCCGCGCCGGCATGCGCAAGCACCGACAGCACGATGCCGGCTTCCGTCGTCAGGTGCTCGAAACCGGCGTAGCGCGCTTTCGTCGGGACATGCTTGAAAAACTGGCTGTCCAGATGCCGGAACAGGATTTTCTGCAACGACCACTCCATCAGGTCAACCCTGGCGTCCATTTCGATCAGGGCAAGCAGATTGTCCTTGAACGACCGGTACTGCGCGGCCGACAACTGCTTGAGCGCGGGAATGGCGATATCGATGATCGGCAGACGGAATCTGACATCCAGCGCATCGATCGGCGGCATCAAGGCACGGGTCAATGCAAAAACGTCCGGGTCGGCATAGGCCTGCAATTGCTTCAATTGCCGCGTGCGAATCGCTTCCCCCTTGTCGAGCAGCAGGGCATAAACGATAGCGCGCGCGCCGTAGGGTTCGCGCGCCGCATCCTGGATCGGCGCGGGCAATTCCGCCAGCAGGGCGCGGGCGTAATCGACCGCCTGCGGCTGCGGCTGGCCGACCTGCGCCATCACCGCCATAAGCTCGGCGGCCACGGATCCCGCAGTCATGGTGCCGACGGTTCCGACGCGCTTGCCGGCGGACGGGCGTTGCGCAGCGTTCTCGCTACCGGACTCGCGTCCATTCGCAGATTCCGCGGGTGCTTCGGAAACGTCGAACAAGCCGTCCCATTGCGGATCGATACGCCGGATGCGCTTCTCCAGCGGTGGGTGCGTGGCGGACAGCCACTGCGTGAACCCCGAAATACCTTTGGCAAAAAAGGCGTGGCTGACTTCGGCCGCGCCTGGACTTCGCACACTCGAACCGTAAGCCAGACCGCCAATCTTCTTCAGCGCCCCGGCAATGCCGTTCGGGTTGCGCGTGAACTGAACCGCCGAGGCGTCGGCCAGATATTCGCGCTGCCGGCTCACCGAGGCCTTGATCAGGTTGCCGCAAAACGTTCCGGCAAAACCGATGGCCATCAAGCCCAGGGCGAGCGCCAGGATGCCGGCCCCACCCTTGTCGTTGCCGCGCCGGCGGCCGGAGAACGGCGCCGCGCGCAACAGGAAGTAGCCGATGATGCCCAGCACCAGGATGCCGTTGAGTACGCCCATCAGGCGGATATTGAGCCGCATGTCGCCGTTGAAGATATGGCTGAACTCATGGGCGATGACGCCCTGCAGTTGTTCCCGGTTCAGATGCTCGATGGCGCCCTGAGTGACGCCGATCACCGCATCGCGCGGCGAAAAACCGGCGGCAAAGGCGTTGATGCCCGGTTCATCGACCAGCAGGTACACCGGCGGTACCGGCGTACCCGAGGCGATGGCCATTTCCTCGACGACGTTGAGCAGCTTGCGCTGATTCAGGTCCTGCGAATTCTGCGCGAGCAGTTGTCCGCCCAGCGACTCGGCGACAACCTTGCCACCCGCCGACAAGGCGACCATCTTGTAGATACTGCCGGCGAGTACCACCGCGCAGACGCCGGCACCGACCGCGGCGAAGGTCGCCCAGTCCATCTGCTGGACGAGCGCCTGACCATCACGCAACTGCGTGCTGCTGATGAATCCGAAAACCAGCATCACCAACACATTGGCCATGACGATCAAGGCGACGACAGCGAGGGCGAACAACACGACCAGCAGCGTCGTGTTCTTGCGCACCCGCTCCTGCGATTCGAAGAAGTTCATCGCTGAAGTAGACGGATCAAGAAATCGCGCTCAGAACGACACCGTCGGCGCCGCCTGGATGGCCGCGCTGTCTTCGAATTCAAGCAGTGCTGCATCTTGCGCGTGGCCGAACATGGCGGCGAAAAAAACCGGCGGGAAAGTTTGCTTGAAGACGTTGTAGGCCATCACCTGGTCGTTGAATGCCTGGCGGGCGAAAGCGACCTTGTTTTCGGTGCTCGTCAATTCCTCGCTGACCTGCATCATGTTCTGACTGGCCTTGAGGTCGGGATAGGCTTCCATCACCATCTTCATGTTCATCATCGCGCCTGAGAGGCGGTTTTCGGCACCCATCAGACCCGTCATCGCGGCAGCGTCACCGGGGGCCGCTGCCGCGCGGGCCAGGCTACCAGAAGCTTCGTTGCGTGCCGAAATCACCGATTCGAGCGTTTCGCGTTCGTGCTTGAGGTATCCCTTGGCCGTCTCGACCAGATTGGGAATCAGGTCGTAGCGCCGCTTGAGCTGCACTTCGATCTGCGCGAAGGCGTTCTTGTAGCGGTTCTTGAGCGTCACCAGCTTGTTGAAGATTGAGATCAAATAAAAAACGCTGAGTGCGATTAGCACCACGATGCCGATGATGACCTGTGTCGTATTCATTTTTTGCCCTTGGCGTTGATGGCCGGTGATCGCAATCCGGATTGCGCCTCAATGCGCCTTGATCCGGGTGCGGGTTGAAAGTGCATGGCGCCGTGTACTCCTCATCTCATTGCATGCGCCGAACGGCTTGAGTAGCACGCGCTGGGAAAGGCGCGGCAGACTCGGTACGGACCTTGAACATCGCCCGCATCACAGCCAGCAGAATCAACGCCACGCCACCCGCCTGCAAGGCACCCAGACGTTCGTCAAAGCTGGCCATCGCGGCGAAAAGCCCGAGCACCGGCACGAGAAACAAATACAAGGACAGGCGACCGGCCTCCGCCCTTTGCAGAAGCCAGAACCACAGCCAGGTGCTCAATGCCGTTCCGGCCAGCGCCAGGATGAGCAGAATGCCGACGAAAGTGCCCGTCCAGACGATGCCTTGCGACACTTCGAAGGACAGTGACACGGCGAACAGCAAGCCACCGCCGACGACCAACTGCCAGGCGATCAGCGACATCAGATCTTCGCCCGGTCGCAGGCGCTTCATGATCACGCTGGCGACGGCGGCACTGAACGCCGAGCCAAGCGCCAGGACGATCCCGAATAAATCGCTGCCGCCGGTCTGGCGCCAGGCAGGGAGTGCCAGCAAGCTGACGCCGGCCAGTCCGAACAGCAAGGCTGCCGCTTTGCTCAGGCTGATTCGTTCGCCGAGGAAAAGCGCTGCCAGCACGATGATGATCAGCGGCTGCGTATTGCCCAGCACCGCGGCGAGGCCAGCACCGATGTAGGCCGGGCCGGCAAACATCGTCCCGAAGGTCAGCGTCGTCGCCAGGACGCCGAGCGGCAAAATCCATCGGGCCAGGCTTGCCCGCGGCCACAGCCGCTTGCGTCGGATCACTAACACGAGCACCAGGGTGAGGCCGCCGAGGATGGTGCGCAGCGCCGCAAAATGCAGCGGCGGCGCGAATGCCAGGCCCACCTTGATCAGCGGATAACAGATCGCCATCGACACGATAACGACCAGCATCAACCACGCCTGCTTGCCGTGGGATAGGGTGCCTGCCCCGACCAGATCCGGTGCCCGCTCTTGCCGCGAGTCGCCGGAGGGCATCGCCCGGTTCATGGGATGTCGGGTCTCGCCATGAGCGTTATTGCCAGCGGTGTCATAGGCGTCCATCGAGAGCGTACGACACCGGCTGCGCCTCAGTGCGCGTACTTCGCCGGATCGCGCTCGAACTCCGCCTGGCACAAGGGGCAGCAAAGCAGGTATTGCCGGCCTTCGTGCTCGACGACGATATGCGCCTTATTGCGGTTGATGTGTTTGCCGCACACCGGGTCTTTGTCGTCGCGCTTCCTGCCGGCTACGGCAGAGGCTGCCTTGTTCATTGTCTTTCTCCTTGCTTGAGTTTAAAAAATCGCGGTAAATCGCATGCATCCGCGTGCCGCAACGGCTAAGCTATCTTGGCTCCGCCGACGCCCTTACAGCCTTGCCGTCGGGCTCGCCCGGCGTCTTATCCGGCGTTGAGCCATGCCGGTGTCCGCCATGCGTGCCGCAACACATTCCGCCGCACCGCATGAGCAGAAAAGCTGCGATACCGACGTCGGCCTTGCCCTCGTGTTCATGGCAATCCTCTCCAGATTGATATGGCTTCCAGCTCGGACCTGTGTTGCTCACAGGTCAAGCGCGATTTGCTCAAGGAACGATTGCCAGTTGATGTCCCTCGCCACCGGGTAACTGGATGGTGTCCAGCAACTCCAGCGAGCTCTGGTCCACCACCCAGATCTTCGGTTCCTTGCGGCTGGAGACGTAGAGCTTGCCAGTGCCGCGCACCGTACCGAGGTGATACGGCGCGGGCGCGAGTGGCAAGACGCGGCGCACATCGGTCTGCGGATCAAGTGCCACCAGCTTGTCTTCGGAGATCAGGCTGACGAACAACTGGCGGCCGTCATCGCTGATGTCCAGCCCGTGCAGGCGCTTGCCCATCGCGTACTCGCGCTCGACCTTGCCGGTCTCGAGCGAGACAGCGCTGACCGTTCCGCTGCGCGCGTTGGCGACGTACAGCCGCTGGCCATCGGGGGCCAGCAGCATGTGCTCGGGTGAGGCACCGGCGTCCAGGGTGCGCGTGACTTTCCAGTCGGCGGTGTCGATCTCGCTGATCGTGCCATTGCCGCTGTTACTGACGTAAACGCGCTTGCCATCTGGGGTCACCACGGCGTAGTTCGGCGCCGGGCCGGTGGCGACGGTGTGGACGACCTTGTTCTCGATCAGATCGGTAACGCTGATGCCGCCGCGTGTGGGATGCGTAGACAGCACGTAGCGACCATCTGGAGTGATCGCCTGATGGTGCGTCCAGCCGGCCACCGGGATGGTCGACATGACGTGGCCGTGCGCCGGATGAATCACCGCCAGCTTGCTGTTTGCCGTATCCACTGACGCGCCCTGCGGCAGTGGTGTCTCCGACAAGCTGCCGGCGACAAGGTATTCGCCATCCGGGGTGGCGACCAGGCCGTGCGGATTGTCGACGCCGTCGTAGGTGGCAGTGATGCGATTACTCGCCGCGTCGACGGCGATGACCTTGTTGGCGGAGCCGAGAGGGATGTACACGGTCATGCCGGCCCAGGCCGTTTGTGCGGAGAGGGCAATGATGATGGCCGTCGCGGCCAGGCTCGAGTAGCTTTTCATGTTGAAGTCCCTTCGTGAAAGAGTTGGTCCGGGTTGGTTCCGGCGCGATGGTTGAGGACGTCTGGCGTGCTCGATTGCTCAGCGGACACCAAACTCCTTGCGCATGTAGTCCACTACTGCCTTCAGGTCCTCGTCGCTCAGGGTCGGGTTGCCTCCCCGCGGCGGCATCGCCATCGGCGAGCCGGGGCTCTGAAAGCCGTCGGCGACACGCTTGACCAGCAGTTCGTCAGCAAGCGCAAGCGGGCCATCCGTGGTCGTCAGGTCGGGGACGCCGGGCAGTACGCCGACGCCATCCGCACCATGGCAGGCGACGCAGCTGGATTGATAGGTCGATTCGCCCGTCGCATCGGCTGCCCCAGCGTCACCGGCCACGATCGCGCCCAGCGTTGTCAGCAGGCTGATCGTGACGCGCCTCATGGTTGTTCCTCGCCTTTCCATCGGGGTGAGGAGACGCCGGCGCCAGATGCCCAGCGTGGCCAGAAAGCCGGGGTGCGCTGCGCGTAAGACGCCCATGCTTCGCCAAAGCTTGCTGCCGCGTCGCGTTCCTCGCGGCGTGCGAGTCGCAGGTAGACCACGACCATGATCGGGAACATCGTCAAGGTGATCAGCGTCGGCCATTGCAGCAGAAAGCCGACCATGATCAGGATAAAACCGAGGTACTGCGGATGGCGTAGCCTTGCGTAGGGCCCGGCAGTGGCGAGGGTGCCGCTCGCCTGAGCCGCGTAGAGCACCCGCCAGGCCCTTGCCAGTAGCCAGAAGCCGCCACCGATGAAGACCGTCGACAGCAGGTGGAATGGCCCGAAATGCGGGTTCGATCGCCAGCCGAACATCACCTCCAGCAGGTGGCCCGAGTCGTGTCCGAGGAAGTCGACACCGGGAAACTGCTTCGTCAACCAGCCCGACAGCAGGTAGATCGTCAGCGGGAAGCCGTACATCTCGGTGAACAGGGCGACGACAAACGCCGAAAACATGCCCAGCGTGCGCCAGTCGCGCTCGCTGCGCGGCTTGAAGAAGCTGAAGGCGAAGAAGATGAACACCGCCGAGTTGATCACCACCATCGACCACAGGCCGTAGGAGGAGGATGGGTCGTTCATTTGTCATCCGCCTTGTTCGATGAGCCGCCGTGGTTGCTGTTGTTGCCGTGACCGCCGTGGCCACCGTGCATGAAGACGTGCATCAACGGACAGGCCAGCAGGAACAGCCAGGGCCACCAGGCAGGCAACCAGCCAAGCAGGTGGCTACGGTGCTCGACGACGAGGAGAACCAGCGAGATGGCGGCGAAGCCGCCGAACACCCACCAGGAGCGTCGGCTGGCCCTGTCGCCGGAGGGGTTGCGCGACGTTTCGCTTGCAGAATGGTCATGCGTATTCACAGTTGGCTCCTCGGCGGGTAAATCGACTTCGTTCGTGGTCTTGCTCATGGCAGCACAGCGGTGCCGCATTTGAGCGCCACCATCTTTTTCAGCGTTGTTTCTTCCTGCATAAAGGCTTCGACGGCGAGTGGATCGAACTGGCTGCCACTCATCCGGCGGATCTCCCTCGCCGCCGTGTCGAAATCGACACCACGCCGGTAAGGACGGTGGGAAGTCATCGCATCCAGCGTGTCGATCACGGCAAACAGCCGCGCGCCAAGTGGAATCTCGTTGCCACGCAGTCCTGCCGGGTAGCCACTACCGTCGTAGCGCTCTTCGTGACAGAGGACGATCTGCGCGGCTTCGCCAAAGCCGGCGAGGGGCGCCAGAATGCGTTGGCCCTCCTCCGGATGGGTGCGCATCACGGCCCACTCGGCCTCGTCGAGCGGACCCTCCTTGAGCAACACCGCATCCGGAACGCCGATCTTGCCCACGTCGTGCAGCAGCGCACCCCAATACACCTGGCGCAAGTGCTCCGGTTTGGAGATGAAACAACGCGCCAGCACGAGGGTGTGGCACGCCACTCGCTTGGAATGAAGGCCGGTTTCGTGCTCACGCAGGTCGAGGGCGGCGGCCAGTGCTTCGGCGAAGCCCTCGTAGGCCTGGACGGATGGGTGCGTGTCGCGCTTGCAGGTTTCCAGATAGCATGATTCGCAGCAGCGCCCCCCGTTCAGCTCAAGAGAGAGGCCAGCGAAGTTTGCACCGCAGCAGAGACACTGCCCTTTTGTCAGTCGCGGGTTGTCGCTATCGTTTTGTCGCGTCATATCCATGTGTCGGTTACCGTTTGGTTTTCGCAGAGGGCAGCGTGGGCCTGTGAGCTACTGATAGGTCAAGCGGTGGTTGTGTGGTGAACTTCGTCGCCGGTCGCGTCGATCAATGCACAGGTGGCGTGACCGTCGGGCTCGCCGTTGGGCATTCCCGCCCACAACGCCAGCGCCTGTTCCAGGCGCGCCTGCAGGGCCTGCATCTCGGCCACTCGTTCGCGGGTTTCGGCGATACGCCGCTCGACGATCTCTCTGACCACTGGGCACGGCGTTTGGCCGCAATCGGACATGCCGAGGATCTCGGCAATCTCGTCCAGATGGAAGCCGAGCCGCCGGGCGCGCAAAATAAAGCGCAGGCGAGTGACGTCGGCGTTCTTGAATCGACGGTAGCCGTTATCGGCGTCGATGGCTGGAAGGAGCAAGCCGATACGCGCGTAATAGCGGACGGTATCCGGCGTGACGCCAACCAGGCTTGCGAGCGCGCTGACTTGCACGATATTTCTCCTGTCCGGAACCAACAAATGAGCAGCCCCACAAGGGGCTTGTTCAGGAAAGAGAGTGGCCGCTAGAAGGATCTGCCGTTGGTCGACGTCTGCTGTATCGGACTCTCTGCGGCCACCAGGTCTTCGCACCTGTCCTGCATCTGTCTGACGGGCCGGTTTTCTCGCTTTGCAACACCCTTTACCTTTACCTATGGTGCCAGTCGGGTCCCCACGAGAAAATGACCGCAGGATTACGTTTCAGTCACGTTCGCTGACGCTGCTGCGGGAGCCAAGGGCAGATGCAAGGTGAAGGTCGTCACGCCAGCGTCGGACGTCACCTCGATCCGACCGCCGTGCGTCTCGACGATGCTGCGCGTGATGGCAAGCCCCAGTCCGGCGCCCTCTCCGTGACGGTATCGCTCTGGACTTGCGCGATGGAAGCGCTCGAAGATCTGCGACAGCTGATCGGACGGAATCGTATCGCCGTGGTTCGTCACTGCCAGCGTCGCCAGGCCAGCCTCAGCCGTGATCGAGATTTCGACGAGACTTCCTGAGCCGCTATGGCGAAGCGCATTCGATAACAGATTGGACAGCGCCCGGCGGATCATCAGGCGGTCGCCAGTAACACTCGCCTCTCCAGCAAGCACGATGCGCACTTCCTTTTCTTCCGCCAGCGCTTCGTAGAAGTCGATCAGTGCCCGTGCTTCATCGGCCAGGTTCACCGCTTCGAGCGAGCGCGGCAGAACCCCGTTTTCGGCCTGGGCAAGAAACAGCATGTCGCTGACCATGCGTGCGATGTGCTCGTACTCTTCGAGGTTTGATGCGAGCACCTCCCGGTACTCATCCGGACTTCGGGTATGCGACAGCGCGACCGCGGTCTGGGTCATCAGGTTCGAGATGGGCGTGCGCAGTTCGTGGGCAATATCGGCAGAGAAATCGGATAGGCGGCGAAACGATGAGTCCAGTCGCTCCAGCATACCGTTGAAGGCCACCACCAGCGCACGCACTTCGGACGGTGCGCTGCGTTCGGCAAGGCGCTCGCCGAGACCATCGGCCGACAAGTTGCGTGCGGTGGCCGTCACGCGGCGCAGCGGCGCCAGTCCGCGATGGGCGGCGAACACGGCGAACAAGGCAGCGACGATCACCGCAAAGTAGATGTCGATCCACAGGCGCTTGCGCACCTGTTGGAGAAAGAGCAGATGATGCGAGACATCGAGTCCCACCAAGGCCCGCAAGCGAGTCGGCTGCGACCAGAAATCGAGCGCCTCGACGGTGGTGGCCAGCCCAAGGTATTGCTTGCCGCCCTTATCCCAAAGCGTCGGGGTTTCCGGTAACACGTCCTCGGCCAAGGGCTTTTCGCCGAAGAATTCCGGACGGATCGCATAGACCACTGTGCCTTCGGCATCACGTAACACCACCGCCAACGCATCGTGCCCGATGAAGGCGTCGTCAAGCCGTTGCCGCAGGGTTCTGTACGGCTCGGCACGGTGCAAGAGGGTCTTGATCAGAGTCACCTTGCCCGACAGTTCCTGATCGTCGAGCTCACGAAGATGGCCTTCGACGGCAGCTCCCTGTACCAACATGACGACTATCAACAGGGTGGCCGTGAGCAGCGCGAAGAGCAGCGCCAGACGCGTGGTCAGCGACATCGGCCACCCTCGCACGCTCAGGGGCCTTCCGGGATTTCGAGCACGTAGCCCATGCCGCGCACGGTACGGATCAGCTTCAGCTCGAAGGGTTCGTCCACCTTGGCGCGCAAGCGACGCACCGCGACATCGATTACGTTGGTATCGCTGTCGAAGTTCATGTCCCACACCTGCGAAGCGATCAGTGAGCGCGGCAACACCTGACCCTGACGGCGCAGGAGCAACTCGAGCAGGGCGAATTCCTTGGCCGTGAGATCGATGCGTACGCCCGCGCGACTGACGCGGCGGCGCAACAGATCCAGCTCCAGATCTGCGGCCCGCAGCGTATCGATCTCCTGCGATCGGCCACGCCGCAACAGCGTGCGGACACGCGCCAGGAGCTCGGAAAAGGCAAAGGGCTTGACGAGGTAGTCGTCCGCGCCCAATTCCAGCCCGCGCACCCGGTCTTCCACCCCGTCGCGTGCGGTGAGGAAGAGTACCGGCATCTCATGGCCGCTACGGCGCACCGTTTTGAGCACCCCCCAACCGTCCAGCGAGGGCAGCATGACATCGAGCACGATCAGGTCGTAATCACCGGTCAGCGCCAGGTGCAGGCCGTCGAGACCATCGCGAGCAAGATCGACGATGAAACCCGCCTCGAGCAGGCCTTTGCGCAGGTAATCGCCCGTTTTTGGTTCATCTTCGACAATCAGGATCTTCATGTGCGTCGCCCCATGCTGAGTATTTGCGAAGATTGTGCCTGCTTGCGGCGCCGCTTGACGCCCATTACGAGAATGTAATCCGCATGTCAGCTTCCTGACCGGATGGCGTGCGCATCATCATCTGCCAGTGTCGTTTTCAGCTCTGCTACAGATGGATGGCGCTCATTCTGTGCTCGCCGTGCCTCGGGGCCTGTTATCCGTCTCAACCATCGAAGGATTGGACATCCCATGAATGCATTTGCCTTGTTAGCCACCCGCTACCTCGCTGGCTTCCTGTTTGTTGTCCCACTCGCAGCCGTCGCTGCCCCGGAGATGGGTCGCATCTTCGCGCTCGCTCCGGCCAGCGGCAGTGATGGCGTAGTGGTGGCAAACAAGCAGGGCCTGTACCTCGCTCAGCCGGATGGGCGCTTGAGCCTGCGCGCCAAGCATGATGGCGGCTTCACCGCCCTGGCTGCAGACCCTTCCGACGCCACAATTCTGTACGCAAGTGGTTCCTCGGGCGGCTTGCTGCGATCGGATGACGGTGGCAGCCAGTGGCAACGGCAGAGCCAGGGCGGACCCGACAGCTTCACTGCGCTGACCGTCAGCCCGACGGACGGAAAGCGCCTGTACGGTGTCGCCGATGGCATCTACCAAAGTACAGACGGCGGTCGCACGTGGACGCGCAGTGGCGACGCACCAGAGAAGCTGATGAACATCTCGGCATCACCAAGCGGCTTGTACGCCGGCACCGAGGAGGGCTTGCGTTTTTCGACTGACGGCGGGTCCTCGTGGCGGCCAGCGTCGATGCTGCGCATCCCGGTGACCATGGTCAGCGCCGAGCCTGACGGAACGCTCTACAGCTTTCAGTTCGGGCAGGGGTTTCTCAAGGCACACGAGCCCGAATTGGCATGGACGCCGCTGGCCAACAGCTTCGGCGGACAGGCGATCATGGTCATGGCACGAAATGGCACGCGGCTGTTTGCCGCGACCCATATCGGCAGACTCTTCGTCAGCGCCGATGATGGCCGCAGCTGGCAGGCGATAAGCGGGGCTCGCGGACCGCAAAGCGCGGCGGAAAAACGGGGTGAAAAGCTGTTTGCGGAGAATTGCCAGGCCTGCCACGGTGCGGTCGGCATAGGTGAAGCGCCACAATTCGGCAAAAGCCTGCAGGGCCTTGCGCCGGCGCTCGACGATACTGCACACGCCTGGCACCACAGCGATCAACAGTTACAGAACACCATCCTCAAGGGTAGTCCAGTGCCGAACAGCCGGATGGTGGCTTTCGAGGGACGCTTGAGCGCACGCGATGCTGAAGACGTGGTCGCCTACATGAAAAGCCTCTGGAATGAGCGCGCCCTGCGCTGCCAGGGAGCGAAACACATGGACCCGGGCTGCATGACCCATTGAGCGGAGAGATCGATTCTGGCGCGCCAAGGGAGCAGGCCGCATCAAATGGCACGGTATTCCGCGCGCTGCTGGCTACCAGTGTCGCCTTTCTCCTCGCGGCGATCGCGTGGAGCACCTGGCAGAGCAGTCCGCCACTGATCGACGCGGATGACGCTCGGCTGCTGGCAATCGGGCAGCGCGTTTACGCTGAGCACTGTGCGAGCTGTCACGGCGCGAATCTCGAAGGTCAGCCGGCCTGGCGTAAGCGCCGCGAAAACGGTCGCCTGCCGGCACCGCCACACGATGCCAGCGGGCACACCTGGCATCACCCGGACGCGGTCCTGATCGAGATCGTCAGCAACGGTCTGCAGGCGGGCCGGTACGCGCCGCCGGGTTACAGCAGCGACATGCCGGGTTTCGCGAACGTTCTCGCCGAGGAAGAGATTCGTGCCAGCCTTGCCTATATCAAGAGTTCTTGGCCAGAAGCTCAGCGCGCCCACCAGGCTCGTGTCACGCTTTCAACAAGGGAATAGAACAAAACCCAGCGCCCATATTCATCGTCTTTGATGTGCCGAAAGGCCCGATGAAATCATGATGATGATCGGAACGACCAGTGGCCACAGATTGCGACTCACGAACAAGAGCGCGGCCAAAAATCCAGGCAATTTTTAGCGGCGAAATTTTAGCCGCTAAAATCGGACCCACAGAATCACGGCTGGGCATTGCGGACCAACTTCCGCAGAACATACCTGGGAACCTCCCATGTTGCCCTGGTCCGTGGCTTCGGCGGACAAAAAAGCCACTTCGTGCAAGGGAGTTCTGAGCGGTTTCAAATGCAGTCCTCTACACTTAGTGGATAGTGTCTGGCGGGGGGATTTCTTTAAGCATCATTTCAATATCGTGATGTGCTTCATCAGTGGCGCTCGACATTTCATCATAAGTTAGGTTCGCGGCTACAGTTCGCAACTCGACGCGATGAATGTTCGCGTGCTTGTTCACGATCTCGGACAACAGCACATCGATTTTGCGCTGAGTGATACTGGACAGAATTCGCACCGGGAGGAAAAGCCGAATGATGATGATATCGTTCTCTCCCGCAGTTGACTGGATACTTGTAGCTTCGGTGCGGAGCCATGCACGGAATTTTGCGGGCGACATGCCCCCTTCGGGATGAAGAATCGATATCCGCAGTTGTCCGGTGATGGTCATTGTTCGGTTCCTCGCTGTACGTCGTTTCAGTCGATAGCCGGCAACGCCGTCAGGCTGACCGTCGCTTGATTCATTTCAGTGCTGATGCGCTCGGCCTGCGAGTGGTTAGAGTAGGTCGTCCACGTCGGGTAGTACTCGTCCGCCTGATTGCCCCACACGGCCCACCCGTCACGTGGGCCGCGTGCGAACAGTTCCAGGTAAGGGCCGGGGCTGCACGACTCCACGATGTCATAAAACTCGTCGGGCTTGCGCGAATGCTCGCGCTTTTGCGTTGCCAGGAAATTCACTTGCCGGCGTCCGGGAGAGAGCGTTCGAGCGTTTTTGCCGCGGACGCCGAACAGTACCAACTCGGTGACGTTGCGAAAGTAGAAACCAACGCCGCGCCCATCCGGCCCGCCGTCCTTGCGGATCTTGTGCCAAACAATGTTGCTTTTGTACGAGAAGCCCCAGGCTTCGAGCACCTTGATCCCTTCCGGCAGCAGAGCATTCGGCACCCACAGATAGAGGTGTGCCGTGTTGGCCGTCATAGTTTCGACCGGCAGCGCCATGATTTCCGCAAGGTTCATCGTGCCGTAGCGCGCCAGGCGCTTGTGTTCCGGCGCCATCTTGCCGGTGCGGTTCTGGAATTGCCACGGCGGGTCGGCGAGGACGGTATGAAAGTGCCGGCCACCGTGTCGGGCCAGCAGATCGCGCCCCGCATCAGATGCCGTGTCGGCCTTGTTCTCGGTCATGTTATGGGTTCCAGTCCTCAATGAGTTTCGGTGTGATGCCGAACACGAGGACAGGACAGCCGCCGTGCCTGCCAGCGTTGAGCCGGTACAAGAGCTTGCCCATCCATGTTGTGCTGGCACCGTATTTCGCGCTGACGGTCTTGCCGACTGCTTCGCCGGCCTTGTTCAGTTGGGGTACCTTGTGAAAGACGGGGTTCAGACTAGCGCTGCGCGTGACCATGACGCCGGCACTGATCAGGCCGCATTCGTGGAAGGCGCGCAGGGCGTACAGATCACGGTCGAAGGTTTGATCCTTCGAGTTCCATTCAAGATCGAAGGCTACGCGACCTTTTACATAGTCGATCTTGTGACCGTCGATAAAGTTCTTGATCAAGCGCGGCGTGCTTTCCGAGCGCTCCACTTTTTTAATCTTCCCGCTTGGTAGGGTTAGTTCGCCGTACTCCCTCATCCTCATCCTCACCACTAGATCTCCCTGAATTCGGGCCTCGACCCACCCGGCCGGCCGCAGGATGTGAGAAAACTTCTTCGGCATAACCGATTCGTTTCCGCCTGGCGTGCCAATGTCCCGGGTGGTGATGCGAAAGGCGAGCAAGGCCGCTTCGATTTGCACCAGTTCATCCGGGAATGAGTTAGCCAGGATCGCGGCCGCGTGCCGGTAGCTGTACACGTCATAGAGCGCCCGCACGTCGGCGCTGATGTACCGCTCAACGTCGGCTTCGGCATCGGCGTTGGGACCAGGGCGCAGTGCAACATCATCAGCGCCGTTCGCTTCGGTTTCTTGTTCCTCGTTCTCGGCGTCGCCATTGTCGAGATCTGGATCTTGTTCTTGGACCATTTTCATTCAGCGTGCGTAATCGTTTTCGAAAGTCCTCGACAAGCAGAACGGGGCATCGCACCGCCTGCTTTCGTTCTCGTGTTCACGCTCGATCAACATGTGCTTCGTTCCGCTCTGATGCCCGGTAGTCAAAAGGCAAGCTGGTTTGCTGCCCTTGAATCGACTGTTGAACATAGTCGCGCATGAAATCCCGAATCAGCACCGAAGCCGGCCGGTCCTTTGCCTTGGCCGCCCGGAGAAAGGCTTTTTTCAGGTCTGCATCGACGCGACAGGTAAAGTTTGTCTGTTCCATCTTGCACCCTCTTAATAACGCCGTCCGTACTATGCACTAACACCGTTATAAAGGCAATCCGCTGCGTCGAGCGACTTTGGCACTGAATTCGGCCCTGAAAACCACAATAGCGCGACTTGCAGCCCTCCATTTGCGCTGAAGGTGACGGTACATATCAAGATAGTTTCCGCCTAAGCACATGCTGCCAATGGCATGTGTTTGCTGGTAGTCGTGACAGCGGCCACGACGCCATCCCGTTTCTGATTGAGCGTCACGGCAGCGAGGGGCGACCAATTTCGGGTGTGTCGACTCCAGCGCACGGGTGCTTCGCACGCGCTGCTTGGTAGAGCCGATGACGGGCCGCCAAGAGGGCCCCATCTTCGCCGGCATGACGCGGCTCTGGCGTGACATAGCGAATGCCACTCCCTTTTTGGATCCGGCTTGCCTCGGGCGGCGACGATCGAAGCCAAAGGTCGCTACTGATGGCGATGAGTGCGGCCAACAATCCGACCAATTTTTAAGCCCCGAAATTTTAGCCGCTAAAATCTGGCTCACAGGAATCACGGCTGGGCATTGCGGATCAACTTCCGCGGAACATACCCTGGAACTTCCCACGCTACTTTGGTCTGTCCCTTCGCGGCGGCAGCCGCTGCCACCGCATGCAATCGAGTCGCCTGCGCTGATACCGCCGTCACCGGCAGCAAACGCGCCGCACCCACCTTCGTCACATCCACCGTAACAAAACGCGCTTCCAGCCAGTCCGCCCATTTGGCGGCCTTCACGCGCAGATCGCTCCGGTACACCGCGTTGTATCGCGGTGTCCGCGAGTGGTAGTTGGCTGCCTTGGTCCAGAGATCCCCCTTGTCGTTCTTGAGGTGTCCGCGGATCCGCCAGGCGGCCAGATCGAACGCGTAGCAGCCGGCCGCGGCAACATCGTCGGCCGTGATTCCATAGCGGGCCAGGTCGCGCAGGTAGGACGTGTTGAACTGCATCGCCCCTACGTCATGCGTGCCGTTGCTGTTGCGCACCCATTGACCGGGCTTCCCCGCTTCTTTCTCGGCCACGGCCAGGATGATGTTTGCGGGGACCGCGTACTTTACGGCTGCCGAAATCGAGCACACGACGCGCTCCTGAAGCTGTGGTGGCAGATCGACAAAAGGCATTTGGCCTTCCTTCTTGCTGGTTCCTGCCGTGATTACAGAAGGCGCCGCTGCGCTGCCTCTGCTGCGATTCTGGCGTTGTACTCGGCCTGTGCTCGGTCGTAGTCATTCGCTTCGGCCCAGTACCCGCCTCTTTCTGGCGTCCCCACGTAACGCGGTTGCGTGCCGGAAAAGTCAGTGTAGGCGTGGCCGGCATAGACCGCGCAATAGCCTGGCATCCGGTTGCCGATGAGCACCGTCTCGGTGTCCCAGGTCCATGAAAGAAGTGTGACGTTCAGCGATGCCGCATCGCAGCGGCCTGCGCCGTTTGCCATTGCGTTGACCAGCAGACTCATTTCAGGGGTTTGGTTGGCCACCGGGCACAGCTTCAGGAAATTGCCCCGCGCGCGGATGGTGTCGCTCAGTTTCCGGTGCGAGATACTGAAATACCGATGCAGCGACGGCGAGCACTCGCCGGGGCGAGTACCCGTCGATAAACACAGGATGGCTTCGCAGGCCAGGCGAGTATCGCCGGTCAGTGCCTCTTCGGCGCTGGCCGATGCCGAGATTGACGCAGCCGCGGCCAACGCGACCGAAGCGAGAACAAGTTTTGGTTTCATGTGTAACGCCCCTTGCGTGATGGAGAGTGAGTGTCGCGGTCGCGGAATGCGGAGACTTCCGAGTCGGCGTCCACCGACGTGTCACTGGCCCCTGACAGGCTGCTGCCGTCGAACGTGGGTTCCGGCTTGAGCTGCTCGCTGGATGTTGCGATCGTCCCCTGGGCCTTGATGGCCGCGGCGACTTTGCCACCGACGGTCTGGCTGAGGCGTTCCTGTGCAGCCTCGGCGCCGGCATTGGCCCTCTCCTTGGCGACGTCCCAACTGCCTTTGACTAGGTTGGCGGCTGCGTCGGTGGCGACCCGGCCGACCGTACCCAGCGCGGACTTCGTACCGCCCTGCGGCTGCTGACCTGGTGTCGAGCCAGCACCTTTTGCCTTGCTGTTGCCAGCCACGCTGCCCCTGCTGCTAGAACTCGAACGAGAGCCACCCGAGGTCGTTCCGGATGACGGGCTACCGCTCATCGCCGGGCCGTCCATCGCACCCGCCAGAGGGCTACCGAGGCCGGCTGCGTTACCGCTCGCTCCGCCACCGCCAACCGCGTCAGCCATCCCACCGGTCATTCGCGAAACAATGTCCGTGCCGCCGGCGACGTTCTGCGATGCTTTCGAGGCGGCGGTCATCAACGCTTGGACGCCACCCGCCGCATTCGCCGCGCCGGCGGCGATCGCAGCGCCTCCCGTGGCGACGGCCGCACCCGCCA